>ERZ1027188.576-NODE-576-length-14570-cov-4.318636_pt1 | contig 14570 bp, 9 predicted proteins | sample MGYA00519273_ERZ1027188 | MGnify/ENA primary metagenome ERZ1027188 (study PRJEB26926, sample SAMN06164623) | human gut metagenome | biome: ENVO:00009003; feature: ENVO:2100002; material: ENVO:00002003 | host: Homo sapiens | place: USA | collected 2012 ... | reverse complement strand
TGGTAATAATCCGTTTCATAGCATTACGTGTGTTATGGGGTTATCAATAAATCCGGAAAGAACGCAAATACCATTTTAAGATATTCCAATCGGTGCCGGATACTTCTAAAATAATAACTGCCCGAAGCCATACTTTGGTTCAGAACCGCGGGATAAATTTGAAAAGCTCTCTTCCTGAAATGTTTTCAAGCAATCCCAAGGTTAAATATCAACAAATCAAAATTAAAATAAATCAGCTTATTAACCTCGATAGGTTAGCCGCATGCAAAGATGATTTTCACTTTGTTTCGCTGAATTTTATGTTATATTTGTTACTCGTTTGTTACTCATGCCGATTTTTATTATTACCTTTGCATCGAAAACATATTAATTCTTATTATTATGAACATTGAAACTATTGGCTCATGGGCAGGTTTGGTGTGGAACGCACTCAACGATGCCGAGTCGTTGAACATCAAGCAATTGAAAAAAGCGACAAAACTTAAAGAGAAAGAACTTTACGCAGCCTTTGGCTGGTTGGGTCGCGAAGGGAAATTGAACATTACTGAGGTTGAAGGCGAAATTGTTGTTGCGCTCAACAAGTAATCTACGGTTCGTACTGACGCTGTCAGAACAATAAAAGAAGGAAGGTCGGTCCGGTCTTATTCGGGCAGTCCTTCCTTTTGTTTTATTTAGGCAAAAATCGTAACTTTGCACCATCCCTAACTAAAATCTACAAATATGACAAAAATTGGATCTGTAATGACTCCCGTGGGCAAAAAAGCCCTGCTGCTCGGAAGCGGCGAACTCGGAAAAGAAGTGGCAATCGAACTTCAACGCTACGGTGTGGAAGTAGTGGCATGCGACAAATATGCCAACGCACCGGCTATGCAGGTGGCCCACCGCTCACACGTGTTCAGCATGCTCGACGCAGAGACTCTTGAGAAAGTGGTCCGCGAGGAGAAGCCCGACCATATCATCCCCGAAATCGAGGCGATAGCAACACCCAAACTACTTGAATTGGAAAAAGACGGCTTCCACGTCACCCCGACCGCCCGCGCCGCATGGCTCACAATGAACCGCGAGGGCATCCGCCGCCTTGCCGCCGAAGAGCTCGGCGTCAAAACGTCGCCCTACCGCTTTGCCTCTACAAAAGAAGAATTTCTCAAGGCTGTCGAGGAAGTGGGCATCCCTTGCGTAGTGAAGCCCGTGATGAGCTCTTCAGGCCACGGACAAAGCACAATAAAAAATGCCGCACAGACAGAAGAAGCGTGGACAATAGCCCAGGAAGGCGGACGCGCCGGCGCTGGACGCGTGATTGTGGAAGGCTTCGTGAAGTTTGACTATGAGATAACGCTGCTCACCGTGCGCAGCTGCTGCGGCACCACATTCTGCCAACCGATAGGCCACACACAGGAGAATGGCGACTACCGCTATTCATGGCAGCCACAAGCAATGGCTCCAGCAGCACTTGCAAAAGCCCAAGAGATAGCCAAGAAGGTCACCGACGCGCTTGGCGGCTACGGCATCTTCGGTGTGGAGATGTTTATCCAAGGCGACGATGTGATTTTCAGTGAGGTGTCACCTCGTCCACACGACACCGGTATGGTGACAATGATTTCGCAAGACATGAGTGAGTTTGCCCTTCACGCACGCGCATTGCTCGGACTTCCGGTACCTGAAATTCGCTTCTATGGTCCATCGGCGTCGAGAGCCGTCGTGGTTGAAGGCGACACCGACAAAGTGGTGTTCGGCAACCTTGAGAAGGCACTTGCCGAGCCAGGAGTTCAAATCCGCATTTTCGGCAAGCCGGAGGTTGTGGGCCACCGCCGCATGGCTGTGATCCTCGCCACAGCCGACACCGTCGAGGAGGCTCGCAAAAAAGCCGATCGTGCATACGATGCCCTGACCATCGAAACCCTGCCTCGATAGGCTTAGCAACAACACTACGACACAAGGCGCACCGCAAAAGCGGTGCGCCTTTCTTTTCTCCGGATGTTCCTCTGACGCGATTTCAACTCAAAAAAAATGTTCCTCTGACGCAACACCAAGCACAATTCATTAAAAAACAACACTTTATCATTTTTATACATTCACATTTTTTAACATTTATAAAACCGCATCAACACTGCCGGAATGGTAATTTTGTCATCAAAAAAATCAATCCAACCAAACTCTTCATTCAAAAAATGAGAACAAGCAACCTGCATTTTCTGATTATTACTCTTGCCTGCATATTATTTGCCTGCAAAGACAACAACGACATCGAGCCGGATGCCAACGACGCATTTGTGGGCTCACAACGTCTGATAACGCTCAGCTCGGAAATGGACAAATTCTCAGGAACCGACTTTGAATGCGTAATCAAAGCCGAGGACGGCACAATATTCCGCCGCCGTGGCAACCACATACGTTCTGGAAACACATCGCTGCTCACGCTCGACACCGGACTGCGCACAGGCACCTACCGCCTGCTCGCACTTGAAGTGCCTACAATCGAAAACGGCACCGACACCGTATGGACCGACTACGGACTCGGATGCCGCGTGCGCATTTCCGCCGAAAACCATTCCGCCACAGTGCTCGACACGTTCAATTCGGAATTTGAACTTGTTGGCGACGGTTCGGAAACCAATCCTTTTATCATTTCAAGCGCCGAGCACCTGTGGCGTCTGCGCGACTTCACCAACAGCGACGAAAACAACACCAAACTGACTGGAAAAACCCATTTCCGTCAGGAATGCGACTTGCGCATGCGCGACATCTGCACGTCGAGCGACCGCAAATTCGGCTGGCTTCCGATAGGCTCAATCCCGGAGAATCCGTTCCGCGGCATCTATGACGGCAACGGCTACAAAATCACAGGATTGTGGATTCACAGGCCCAACTCCCCCGGCATCGGTCTGTTCGGATTTATCGACCAGGCGAAGATAAGCAACCTCACCGTACAGAACCCCGACATTGAAGGCAACTATGCCGTAGGCGCACTCGTGGGCGGCACATCGGCACCCGGCGACAAGCGAGGCAGCTCGGCGCTTCACGGATGCACAGTGGAAGGTGGCTCTGTCAGCGCGCCGACAGGCAGCGTGGCAGTGGGTGGACTTATCGGCGTGGTCGACCGCAAAGGCTTTCTGTCGGTCGACAGCTGCTATAACAACAATACGCGCGTCAGCGGCGACTATGCCGTGGGCGGACTTGTAGGCGCCGGCACCCTCTACTCCACCATCAACGCTCTTGCCTGCAACAACCACGGCCGCATCACGGCGCGCTACAGCGGTGCTGGAGGCATCGTCGGCTCTGTCGACTCGCTGTTCGTTTCAGGCTGCCGCAACATGTCAGCCATCACTGGCGGCACGGCGGTGATGAGCGGCACGACCGACAACGGAGGAATCGGCGCCGGAGGCATCGCCGGAGGCACAGGTGTGGCTTTCATCTACTCATCATTCAACGAAGGTAAAATCGAGGGAGCCATAGGCGTGGGCGGCATCATCGGCAGCACCCGCATCGGCAAAGCCGGTGGCAATCTGGGAGGCGAACTGCTCTACAACAACGTTCTTGCCAAGGATTGCGGCAACGTTGCCGCAGTCAGCGGACGCACGTCGGTAGGCGGCATCTGCGGAGAGGCGCAATTCGGCGGTTACGAAGTGGTCAACACGGGAGCCGTCAGCGCCACCGACAACCAGTCGACACTTGGCGGCATCGTCGGCAACACGTCGATAGCCGTAATCTACAACGTTGTCAACCAAGGCACCGTGACAGCCGCCAAAGCCGAGTCGGCAGGCGGCATTGTTGGAAAGACGAGCTTCGGCGCACTGTTCGGATGCCAGAACTTCGGCACACTCAATGTTACGTCGACCTACACCGGCGGCATTGCCGGCTGGGTAGGCAACTACACCGTGGCCAACTACTGCTTCAACGGCGGAACAATCAACGATTCAGGCAACCGCTCCACCGGTGGAATCATCGGCGAGGCAGGCGACGCCCGCGAATGGACAGGAATGGACATTGCCGGATGTGTTGTCGGCGCGGCAGAAATAGTAATGGGAATAGCGGGTCCAGCAATTTCCGTAATCGGCAAAACATTGACCGACGGTGTGATGAAAGGCTCAAAGGCTTTCGAAGAATTCCTGCACGTGCTCCATATCGGAGAAGCCACCATCGACTGGTCGTTGATAGCCTACGACCAAATCGTCTACGGAATCGGCATCTACGGAATCATAACCGAGAAAGAGCTCGACGAGATACAGACCAATCTTGAGGCTACGGCAGGCGGAATCAGCAGCGAAGTGAAGTCGCGGATACAAGCAATCCAAGCAGGATACACGGTCGACACAGCAAGCCTTCCCCCTGGCATCGACGGCTCGACAATAAGCAGCTACATCAACAACCACAACACTGTGATGAAATTTTTTGAAGCATCGGACGTCAACAACTCCACCGTATACTACAATATGAACCGTACACGCGAGGATCGCGTAAAGCATATCGAATCACAGCGTGAGGTAACGGAGATTATCACCAAATCGATAGCGGGAGCCTGCATCGCTGTGGGAACAGTTGCAGCCGTTGTGTCTGCATTCGCCACCGGAGGCAGCACGCTTGCAATTGCCGCCGGCATTATCGGTCCGGTAGCCACCGTCATCGGCGGAGCGAACGCCATCTTTGAATGCGCCACCAACTTTACGGTGAATGCCATCGTCGTCAAGCAATGCACCAACGTCGGAACGGTGAATGCACCATCGGCAGACTACCCCGCCGGCATCATCGGCTATATGCAGCAATACTGCATGGCCACCGACTGTCTGAACGCCGGCAAGTTCGGTCCAACCAACAAAAAGCACTCCGGCGGAATCACAAGCTACGCCAGCGCGGAGTCGGTGGTAGAACGGAATGTGTCGATAGGCACCAATTGGCATAGCCCGATAGTGGCAAGTAGCAAATCGTCATTCTCCCACGACGACAACATCTACTACATCGGCAGCTCGTTCGACATTTATGGAGGATACGAAACCGGCGCTACGCTCGACGACCTTCACAACAAAGCATTTTTTAAAGTCTTGCTGAACACAGACGGCGCTATGCCGCTATGGCAGGTGGCAGACAAGCAGGGCTCGTTCCCTATCCCATACCATTCCGAGATGGAAACCCCGATGAACTAACATTTCATAAATCATAACAACATGAGAATAAAGAGCATACTTATCAGCATAGTGATAGCAGCAACCGCCGGAATGTGGTGTGCCTGCAACGACGACCTCGACCTTGGCGTCAACGATGCCAAACTGGAAAAGGTGGAAGGCTTCCGTATAAGCAAATTCACGACCGACCGCCTAAACTGGGCTATTGACAACGGTGCCGACATACGCATCGTATTCCATTCGAACGCCGACGACGCGTTGTATGAATTCAGCATGACCGTCGACAACAGCGGAAGCAAACCTGTCTACGCCATCCACATCCCGGAAAAGCAGACAATCCCCGACGGCGAATATGACGCACTTGCCTTCCTCGGCAACGGCAAAGCCATCTGTCCGCGCATGAAGTTCAAAATCCTCAAGGAGATTGTCGAAGAGATACAGGCGCGCGAAGGAAAATTCCGTCTGCCCGGCCACGGCACACAGGAAAAACCTTACATAATCGGCTCCAAAGAAGCGTTCAACGAGTTTGAAATCGGACTTTGCGAAGACGGCAACTCAAAGGGTTTCGGACTGTTTTTCGAGCAGACCGCCTCGTTCGACGTGCCGCCGCGCAGCCAGATTATCACCGGCACATATCATGCCTGCGAATCGTTTGCCGGCAACTATCAAGGCAACGGCTTCACTTTGACCGTGCCCTACACCGGAAGCACATCCGAGCCTAACGACTGCGAGATTGGTCTGTTCAAGGAACTCGTTGGCGGCGCCGTGATCCACAACCTCACTATCAACACCATGATTCAGGGTGTGCACTCAAACGGCGGCGCACTTGCCGGAAAATCATCTGGCAAGGTGATGATTGACAGTGTAAACATCGAGGGCTCAATCAATGCCCAGAACCGCTACAACATAGGCGGCTTCATCGGTTACGCCACCGGCGAGCTTACGATTTCCAACTCGAGCATCATGGCATTTGTAGCCGGAGAGGATGCCATTGGCGGCGCTGTGGGACTGTTCAAGGACGGGTCGCTGACAATCAGCAAATTCTACAATGCCAAAGTGGATAAAAACAAGCGGGGCGATGAAAGCCGCAGCTACATGCCTTTCTCCGTCACGGCATCGGCAAACAATGCCGGCGGACTGGTTGGACGCGTTGACGGCTCAACAACCAACATAAGCATCTCCGACGTGACGATGGTGCGCTCCGTGCAGGCAGAAGATGGCAATCTGAAGGCAGTGTCGGTTGTCGGCGAGAACGCCGGCGGACTCATCGGCGGACTGTTCAACTTCAAGTCGTGCCAATTCAGAAACGTGTCGCTCAATTTTCCTGTCTACGGAGGCGACTCCACAGGCGGTCTTGCCGGCTACACCAGCATGGGCGGCGACATGTCGATTGAGAATTGCAGATTCTTTTCAGTGGCAAGCGGCAACAACAGTGTCGGCGGACTTTTCGGCACCGTCAGAGGCCACAGCCACAGCATTGTTGTTGAAGGTTCCGACGACGGAACGTCAGTGAAGCAGGATGCCAACTCATTGGTCAAAATTTCCGGCAAACTCAATGTAGGAGGATTTGCCGGCCACATCGACGACACCAAACTCACAGGCAAAAGAATCTATATCAACGCCCCGGTATCCGCCACCGACACCAATGCAGGTTGCGCCATCGGCAATGTGACCAATGCCACCGTGAATCTGAGTCTGTTCAACATCTCCAAATATGCCAAAGCCACCGGTCCGCAAAACATCGGAGGCATGGTTGGCAGCGCCGACAATTCAACGCTGACAGGCAGTCTGAACATCGGCACTTTGTCAAACTACACTTCCATCCCGAAAGCAAGCACCTTCACGCCGACATTCTCCGGATTTGCCGGCACATCGGACATCACGAAAAACGTTGGCGGCATCGTTGGTTACATAAAGAACTCTTTTGTCACCAATTTATGCTTTGCAGGTACAGTTGAAGGCTGCAACAACGTGGGCGGCATCATCGGTCTTGCCGACAACATAGACAAAGGTTATGTGCGCGGCTGCGTCAACAATTCGCCGAAAATCGACAATAAGATTTCCGACAGCACAGGCGGCATCATCGGACGCCTCAACCAATTCGACTGCGCCACCTGCGAGAATCTCATCAACTATGGCGAAATCTCGGGAGCCAACTACACCGGCGGCATCATCGGCGATATCCACGAAGAAGGAAAGGCTAAAAATTTCTATCTGAAAAATGCAGTCAACGTGGGCAAAGTCACCGGAACCGGCCAAGTGGGAGGCTGCGTGGGCCACTATTGGGCCAGCGGCATTTTGAATCTTGGCATTGAGACAATCCACTACATCCTATACTGCGCCAACTATGGCGAAGTCAACGGCTCAAACGGAGGCAACGTCGGCGGCATCATCGGATATTTCAACGCTCGCAAAGCCGTAGTGAGCCACAGCGCGAACCACGGAAAAGTCTACGGCAGCGGCAACGACGTAAAGGTGGGAGGCATCGCCGGACGCATGGGCTCAAACGACGAGGCTGGAACAGCATTGCCCAACAATATGGAGCTGGCCTACTCGTGCAACTTCGGCGAGGTGGGCAGCAACACCGGCAATGCCAACGTAGGCGGCCTGTTGGGATGGCAGGAGCAAGGATCGCCGGATGACGAGACCCACTATATGCTCCACAACTGCTACAACATGGGCATCGTGCCAACCAACCAGGATTCCGACAATGGCGGCGTGCTGGGCTGCATCGACCATCTAGGCGAAGTGCAGAATTGCTACAACGCCAAGAAGGTGTCGCATGGCAATGGAATAATAGGCACGCACAAGGGCGGAAGCATCTTCTACCACCACAACCTATATGTGCTCGAGGATTCAGGTAAATACTGGTGTGCCGACAAATTCAAGGAAAGCGACAAGTCGAAAGAGTCAACCTACAAGGGTTTCGACTTCAAATCCGTATGGGCCGTTTCCACAAGCACCAACAACGGATTCCCGTACCTAAGAGACTGCCCGTATCAATTCAAGAAATTGGAATAAAATCCATTTTCATTCCGTGGTCAGCGACGACACCGGAGAGGTATTAAAAAACAACAGCGGCGACAGAGTTTTCTCTGCCGCCGCTGTTGTTTATCAAGTCTGGCTAAAACATTTTTTCAGGATATTCACCCGACGCGTGCAGCTCGGCGAATTTAGCCACCACTACCGGGCGGTCGTTGGCGTAAGTCACACCAAACCATTTCGATGAGGTTTTAAGCACACGCACTGTTGCCAAGCCACTGTTTATCATTTGGTTTACTACCGACGGGATAAAATATTCAGCCTTCGGCTTATCAATGTTCTCCTTCAGAAATTCCACAAACGCCTTCTCGCTGTAGTCGAAGTAGTCGGTCGTGAATCCCCACATGTTCATCGACACCGGAGTCTCAGGCGCGAGTTTCTGCTTGTTGCCGTTCTCATCGGTAAACTCGATAGTTCCGTCGGCAGCATATCCGATGTCGGTACGCTCCACGACAGTGTCGAGGAATCCGTTCTTCTCATGGCACACACCACGCGACACCGTTCCGCCTTCCGACATCGTGTTGCCCACTTGGAACGCCACCATGCAATAGTCGCCCTTGCGGTCGTGCGGACGAGATAGCTCGGCAGCCATCACCTCAAACGTGTTGCGGCCGTAGAAATCATCGGCGTTGATAACAGCAAACGGCTCCTTGATGGCATCCTTGCCCATCAGCACAGCGTGGTTTGTGCCCCACGGTTTTGTGCGTCCTTCCGGACAAGTGAATCCCTCAGGGAGAGCGTCGGTCGACTGGAACACCACCTCGACAGGTATGTGTCCCTCGTATTTGGAAAGGATTTTCGAGCGGAAATCGTCTTCAAAATCTTTACGAATCACAAATACAACCTTACCAAATCCACTGCGTATTGCATCATAGATGGAGTAATCCATAATTGTTTCCCCGTGAGGTCCAAGACCGTCCAATTGCTTCAACCCTCCATAACGGCTGCCCATTCCGGCAGCGAGAACAAAAAGTGTTGGTTTCATTTTTCTAAATCTTTACTTTTAAACATGTATCTTATAGTCTGTCTGTATTCTTCACCCGGATTCAGCCGTTGCGACGGGAATCCAGGATGATTTGGCGCGTCGGGAAACCCCTGGCACTCAATTGCCACAGCATCGTAATCCTTGTAGGCGGCACCGCCCTTGCCTTCCGGACTTGAGCACGTAAGCCAATTTCCGGTGTAGACCTGCACAGCCGGCAACGTCGACTCCACCTCGAGGACACGTCCGCGAGCCATCGGCGATTCCAATCTTGCCACCGTCGACAATTTTCCCGGCTGCCATCCGTCAACAGCCCAGCAATGGTCGTAGCCTTTGCCGTAGGCAAGCGGTTGGAAGTCGGCATTGATGTCGCGCCCAAGCGTCTTCTGCTGAATGAAATCCATCGGAGTGCCTTTCACGTCGGCCAATTCGCCGGTAGGCGCCAGCGAAGAGTCGGTCACGAGATAGCGCGACGCGTTCAGCTGCAGCTTGTGGCTCAACACGCTTCCGCTGTTGTGGCCGTCAAGATTGAAATAGCAGTGGTTTGTCAGATTGAGCACCGTAGGGCGGTCGGTAGTGGCAACGATGTCGAGACACAGCCCGCACGACGGCATCCACGTGTAGAGCGCCTTGACTGTCAGCGTTCCGGGATAGCCCTGGTCGCCGTCATCGCTCGTGAGCGAAAACTCCACGGCATTATCGCCCACCGTGCGGCTCTTCCATATCCTGTGGGCAAAGCCCTCACGTCCGCCGTGCAAGGCGTTCGGACCGCAGTTGCATTCAAGATGGTACTCATTGCCGTCAATCGAAAACACCCCACGGGCAATGCGGTTGGCATAGCGCCCTATAAACTTTCCGGCATTAGGATCGTCGTGGCAATATGCCTCAGCCGACGGATAGCCGATGACCACATCCCTATACTCGCCGTTCCCGTCAGGGACCGACAAAGCCACAACACCGGCACCCAGCGCCGACAGCACCACCGAGCCGCACTCGTCATCGCAGATGGTGAAATACGCCACCTCTCCGAGCGAAGTCATATAGATGTCTTTTTTTATTGTTGTTGCCATTGTCGTATGATTCCGATTTTGCAAAATTCGGATTTTTCTGCGAGAATGGCAATTATTATCAGCACAAAAATATAAAAAGAGAGTGCGGCAGGGAATTTCCGCACTCTAAGCAGACTGATTACTTACCAAATTCGTGATTAATATCGGAGGCTTCACAGCCGCCTTTTCTATCTTTTTCCTATTTTTTCACCCAATTGTCGACATACTCCTGCGACACGCCGTTCAGCATCAGTCAGTCGCTGAAATCCACATCGTGGTATGTCAAAAATCGGTTCATTTCTTATCTCAATTTATCGTATTCCTCATCAGTGACTGGTTCAAGCCACTCGTTTGAAGCCCCGTCAGCCGGGACAGCGATTGCAATATGCTGAAACCACGAGTCGGCTGCAGCACCGTGCCAATGCTTCACCTCGGCAGGGATATTGACCACGTCGCCCTGATGCAAGCGCCGCGCAGGCTTTCCCCACTCTTGATACCATCCTTCACCGCCCACACAAATCAACACCTGTGCACCACGGTGATGCACGTGCCAATTGTTTCGGCAACGCGGTTCGAAAGTCACGTTGCTCATCGGCAGTCCCTCACTGAGAAGCGGCGCAATATAACTGTTGCCGATGAAATATTTTGCATATTCCGTTTTTGGCTCACCTGTCGGAAACACCTGATGCTCTATTGGTCTGCCTTCAACAAACACCTCACCAAACTCCTCCGCCACAGCTTTCGCCGCACGGAAAGCCTCCATACGCCCCACTTTTTGCTCAAGCACCTCCGGGATGGCACGCAGTTGTCTGTCAGTAACCCCCATCCGTCGCGCGCCAGCCACGTGCGCCTTCAACTGCGGCTCCACGCCATCGATTGCCGACAAAGCCGCCACAGTTACAATCTCCCGTTCGGAGTAGGTCAACACGTCGCGTGCGAAAATGTCGCCAAACAAATGCGCTTTAAGATAATAGTCAACAGCAGGAGCAAAAGCGTAGTCAAACGGCTTTCCGCTCATCCGAGTCTGCACCACGGCGCCTTGTTTCAAAGCGTCGTAATCATCAGGCAACGGCGAGGCGTCGCAGCCCACCTCCACGCTCCTGTTTTTTTTCTGCGCTCAGCCACTACTTTCTGCAACGAGGCAAGCGCATTAAGGCTGCGCGGGAAACCCGTATAAGCATACAGCTGCGACAACGTTTCTTTCGCCTCGTTGACGGTCAGCACACCTCTTTCGAAAGCGTCGTCAAGAATTCTCTCCAACGTTTTTTGGTCATCTTTTGCCTCGCATGCCGCAACGGCAACAAGGGCCTGTTGCTTTTGATTCAATGTTTCGTTCATCGTCTTTTCTGTTTTTCCCGACAGCACACCGACAACCATCAGCGCCGCCAGAATTATTTTTGTCTTCATATATGCAAAATTACACTTTGAGCAGCAACCATTTATTACCAAAATCACGGATTGGACAACACATTTTGCAGAATTGCCCAAAACTTTTCTCAACATTCATTGTTTATACAATAAAATCATACTAACTTACATCAAAAACCTGAATATTATGAAGAAGTTTTTCATCGCTACAATTCTTGCAATCGCTGCCGTTCTTCCGGCATCAGCACAAGTACGTTCGCTCGATATGAAAGCAAACCTCCGCAGCGATTTCGGCCTTGGCATCGGAGTGACATTCCAGCTGCCGCGCAACTTTGAGTTCGCCCCGTCGCTCAACTATTATTTCAACGACAGCAACACGCTGACCATCGACGGCGACTTCCGCTATCGTTTCGAGCTGCCACGCAACTTCTCGCTCTACCCAATCCTCGGTCCGGTGTTCTTCCACGCCGACGACTACAACAAGCTTGGTGTCGACATCGGTCTTGGATTCGCATACGACATCAATTCACACTGGGCTATCGGAGCTGAAGGCAAATACCAATATGTCGACGATTGGGACGATGCGTATCTGTCGTTCTGCGCTTCTTACAAATTCTAAGACATAATGAAAATCTGCATTTTAGACGGATATTCCCTCAACCCGGGCGACCTTGATTGGTCGCCCGTTGAGCGTTTGGGCGACGTGACGCTTTTCGACCGCACACCAGCCGACAAAATCGTGGAGCGCGCAGCCGACGCCGATATTGTGCTGACAAACAAAGTGCCTTTCAGCGCCGACACGCTGCGACAACTGCCACGACTTCGCTTCATCTGCGTGCTCGCCACAGGCTACAACATCATCGACACCGAGGCGGCAGCACGCCAAGGCGTGGTGGTTGCCAACATCCCCGCCTACAGCACCATGTCGGTGGCACAGATGGCCTTCGCCCACATTCTCAACATCACAAACCACGTGGCTTCATACGCACGCGAGGTTGCCGACGGCAAATGGACAAACTGCCCCGACTTCTGCTTCTGGGACAGTGCGCTGACAGAACTGGCAGGCAAGACAATGGGTATTGTCGGACTCGGCAACACCGGAATGGCGACAGCGCGCATAGCCGTTGCACTGGGCATGAAAGTGGTGGCCATGACATCAAAAAGCGCCGACACGCTGCCCGAAGGAATCACGCCGGCACCGCTCGACGATGTGCTTGCCTCAGCCGACGTGGTCAGCCTTCACTGCCCACTCACGCCGTCGACACGTCATCTCATCAATGCCGCATCCATCGCCAAGATGAAACCATCGGCCATTCTGATCAACACCGGACGCGGTCCGCTTGTCGACGAGCAGGCTGTCGCCGATGCGCTCAACGGCGGGCGTCTGGCGGCATTCGGCGCCGATGTGCTGTCGCAGGAGCCACCCCGCGGCGACAATCCTCTGCTCTCCGCGCGCAATTGCTTCCTGACACCCCACATCGCATGGGCCACCATCGAGGCACGCACGCGCCTGATGAGCACAGCCACAGAAAACGTGCGCCAGTTCATTGCGGGAGAGCCAGTTGCAAACCGCGTGAACTAACAGACATAAAAGAAATAATAAGTGACAAAAATCAAAGTCGCTTATTATTCCTTTTATTTTAAACAACATACACCTTAAAGCTGACAACGAGCCGCTATGTTTAACAAATATTAACCTTATAAATTATAACGCCTTGTTGTTTTTTAAAAACAAATATTCTACCTTAGTACTTGATTTACAAAAAATCTAATAGCGACAAGAATCTAATAGCGACCCAAATGAATAAGCGAGTAGGCATATTGATGCTTCTCTTTGGTATGTTTTTAATCCCAAACGCACATACCAACATCACAGAAATCGACATTGACTTCCAAGTGGGGAAGTGCAATGTTGACACTGCATATAGCGACAATGCCCGTCAACTCGCAAATCTCGAAAAAACAATCCAATACGTAAACAGCCATCCCAATGTGCGCATTGAGAGGCTAACAATCAGCGGCTATGCCTCGCCCGAAGGACCTGCTGTAAAAAACAAGCAGCTTGGCGAAACCCGCGCCAACGCATTGGAGCAATACATCCGTTCGCGCATTGACATTGCCGACTCGCTGGTGGTGCGCCTGCCGGCAACGATTCCATGGGACATGCTGAAAGCAGAAATCCGCACATCGCAAGAGCCTGGCTACAACGAGATTGACCGCGTGCTGCACTCCGACTCCACCGTAATCGAGTATCTTCCCGGACGATGGGCAGACCGCCGCGCTTTCGAGATTCAACGGCAGAAGGCATACAAGACACTGAACCGCAACGTGTTTCCTTCGATGCGGAGCGCGAAGGCACAGATTACGACAACCGAATCTGTACCCGATGGAGAAATCGCGTTGCCGACGGCAGACTACGACCTGTCGGGAATCAGCATACCAGCGGTTGACATCCCCGACGCGAAGCCTGGAGACAACGGAGAATGGACACGCGGACTTTACCTGAAAACAAATGCCGTAGGATGGGCAATGCTCATCTCCAACATAGCCGTGGAAGTGGACATCAACAAGCATTGGAGCGTGACGCTGCCCGTCTACTACTCGGCACTCAACTACTTTACGCGCACACGCAAACTGCGCACACTCGCCTTCCAGCCCGAAGTGCGCTGGTGGTTTGCCCCCAAATGGTTTGTGGGCGCACATTTCGGCGTGGCACAGTACAACTATGCCCTATCATCGTCAGAATGGCGCTATCAAGACCATAACGGCAACACCCCGGCACTTGGCGGAGGTCTGAGCTTCGGCTGGCGCACACCGCTCGGCAAGAGCAAGCACTGGATGATGGAGCTCACCGCCGGCGCCGGATGCTACCGGCTAAAGTACGACACATTCCACAACGAAGCCAACGGTGCGATGGTCAGCACCACAAGCCGCACATTCTTCGGAGTGGACAATGCGGCGCACCCGACAAACCCTGTGGAGGGCTGTGCAGATGCTAACCCAAAACTGTTG
>ERZ1027188.567-NODE-567-length-14739-cov-4.834922_pt1 | contig 14739 bp, 18 predicted proteins | sample MGYA00519273_ERZ1027188 | MGnify/ENA primary metagenome ERZ1027188 (study PRJEB26926, sample SAMN06164623) | human gut metagenome | biome: ENVO:00009003; feature: ENVO:2100002; material: ENVO:00002003 | host: Homo sapiens | place: USA | collected 2012 ... | reverse complement strand
GGCCGGATACGCCGAAATCTTCCAGCGCAACATTCTCGCCAGCGGCGTCGTGCCCCAGATCAGCGCCATCCTCGGCCCCTGCGCCGGCGGTGCCGTCTACAGCCCCGCGCTGACCGACTTCACCATCATGACGCGCGGCATCAGCTATATGTTCCTCACCGGCCCGAAGGTTGTCAAGACCGTCACCGGCGAAGATGTCGATCAGGACACTCTCGGCGGCGCCGACATCCACGCCTCGAAGAGTGGTGTGGCCCACTTCGCCACCGACAACGGCGAAGAGACCCTCAAGGTTATCCGCCGCCTGATGAGCTTCATTCCCCAGAACAATCTCGAAGAGGCTCCCGTCGTCGAATGCAACGACCCGATCGACCGCCTCGAAGACTCGCTCAACGAAATCATCCCCGAAAGCCCCAACCGTCCCTACGACATGTATGAGGTTATCGGCGCCATCATCGACAACGGCGAATTCCTCGAAGTTCAGCGCGACTACGCCAAGAACATCATCGTCGGTTTCGCCCGCTTCAACGGACGCAGCGTCGGCATCGTGGCCAACCAGCCCAAATTCCTCGCCGGCGTGCTCGACAGCAACGCATCGCGCAAAGCCGCACGCTTCGTGCGCTTCTGCGACGCCTTCAACATTCCTCTGGTATCGCTCGTCGATGTTCCCGGATTCCTTCCCGGCACCGGTCAGGAGTACAACGGCGTAATCCTGCATGGCGCCAAACTGCTTTACGCCTATGGCGAAGCCACCGTGCCCAAGGTAACCGTAACCCTCCGCAAGAGCTACGGCGGCTCGCACATCGTGATGAGCTGCAAACAGCTGCGCGGCGACATGAACTACGCTTGGCCTACGGCGGAAATCGCCGTGATGGGCGGTGCAGGCGCCGTAGAAGTACTCTATGCCAAGGAAGCCAAGGCTTCTGACGACCCCAAGAAGGTGCTTGCCGAGAAGGAAGCCGAATACAACAAGCTTTTCTGCAACCCCTACAATGCAGCGAAATACGGCTATATCGACGACGTAATCGAACCCCGAAATACCCGTTTCCGCATTATCCGCGCACTGCAGCAGCTTGCTACCAAGCGTGTGACCAATCCCGCGAAGAAACACGGCAACATACCCCTCTGATAATCCATTCATCTTCATCAAGCACGGCTCCGGCGGCCTGATGCGCCGCCGGAAGCCATGCAAATCCTTTCAAGTTAACCGAAAAATCACCAAACTCCATGAAGAAGAAACTGCTTCTTTTACTGGTAGCTATCGCCGGTTGTTGCGCCCCCTCGACCGCACAGGGCAGAAAAGCCCTGCGTATCAACGAGGTGATGGTTGACAACGAGACGAACGTCGTCGACGACTACAGCGAGCACGGAGCCTGGATCGAGCTGTTCAACTCCAGCTATGCCCCGCTTGAGATCTCGAGCGTCTACCTCACGAACGACCCGAGCCGCCCCACGCTCTACCCCGTGCCCCTGGGCGACGTCAACACCCGCATCCCCAAGCGCCAGCATATAATTTTCTGGGCCGACAACAAGCCCACCCGCGGCACATTCCACACCAATTTCACCCTGGCTCCCGAGCGCGCCAACTGGATTGGCATCTACGACGCCGACGGCCGCACGCTCATCGACTCGATAACCGTTCCGCCGCTGCAGCCCGACCAGTCGTTCGCCCGCAAAGCCGACGGAATCGGCACATCGGCCGCCGACTGGGAAATCCGCACTGACTCTGACGGCAGCATCGTCACCCCGTCGAGCAACAACATAATCCGCGATACTAACGATAAGGTCCAGAAATTCCACGACCTTGATTCCAACGGCGTAGGCCTTACAATTTCTGCTATGGCAATCGTATTCTCCGCACTCCTTCTGCTCTGCATCTGTTTCTATGTAATCAACCGCATCGGCGCCGCCCGCTCGCAACGCAAGAAGATGGCCGCCCACGGCATCGACCACAAGGAAGTAGCCCGCGCAGACCGCCCCGAAGGCGACTCCGGCGAGGTTATCGCTGCTATCGCAGCCGCCCTCAACGAGCACCTCAACGCCCACGACCTCGAAAGCACCATCCTTACTTTCAGCAAGGCGAAGAAAAACTATTCGCCCTGGAGCTCGCACATCTACACCCTGCGTCAGATGCCGCGCCGCTGATCCAGCGGCTCCATAATTAGAATCCACATCATTTAATCCTCATCACCCTCATAACAGCAATGAAAGAGTATAAATATAAAATCAACGGCAACCTCTACAAGGTAGCCATCGGCGACATCGACAACGGCGTAGCCGAAGTTGAAGTAAACGGCACCCCCTACAAGGTTGAACTCGAGCAGAAGGCTGCCACCACCATCAAGGTAGCCACTCCCAAACCGGCAGCCGCACCCCGCACCGCCACCGGCGAAAAAGTAATCGCGAAGGCCGCCCCCGCTGCCGCAGCAGGAGGCACCGCCGTAAAAGCTCCGCTGCCCGGCACCGTGCTCGACATCAACGTAACCGTAGGCCAGGAAGTCAAGGCAGCCGACACAGTCGTAACCCTCGAGGCCATGAAAATGGAAAACGCCATCAAGGCCGGTGTCGACGGCAAGGTGGCATCCATCTCCGTAGCCAAGGGCGACGCCGTGCTCGAAGGAGCCGTACTCGTCACCATCGCCTGAACCGCAACTCATTCACCTTTTTATCTTCAAGCTGTCAACACTGTAAAATACCTGAAAAATGAATGAGTTCAGCACTTTTCTTGTAGAAAACCTGACCCAGTTCTGGCACCTCACCGGATTCTACAACGCCACATGGGAGCACCTCGTGATGCTCCTTGTAGGCCTATTCTTCATATGGCTCGCAATCACAAAGAATTTCGAGCCTATGCTTCTGGTGCCGATCGGCTTCGGCATACTCATCGGCAACGTACCATTCAACGCTACCGCCGGCCTTGAAATCGGCATCTACGAGGAGGGCTCCGTGCTCAATATCCTTTATAATGGCGTGAGCGCAGGGTGGTATCCTCCGCTGATATTCCTTGGCATCGGTGCCATGACTGACTTCACCGCCTTGATAGCCAATCCGAAACTGATGCTTGTAGGCGCAGCCGCGCAGTTCGGCATCTTCGGCGCCTATATGGTGGCCCTCGCCCTCGGCTTCATGCCCGACCAGGCCGGCGCTATCGCCATCATCGGCGGCGCCGACGGCCCCACGGCCATCTTCCTCTCGTCGAAGCTCGCACCGAACCTCATGGGAGCAATCGCCGTATCGGCATACTCCTATATGGCACTCGTGCCTGTGATTCAGCCGCCTATCATGCGCCTGCTCACCACCCGCCACGAACGCCTCATCAAGATGAAGCCCGCGCGCGCCGTGGCCCAGAGCGAGAAAATTATCTTCCCTATCGTGGGTTTGCTCCTCACATGCTTCGTGGTTCCCTCCGGCCTGCCCCTGCTCGGCATGCTATTCTTCGGCAACCTGCTGCGTGAGTGCGGCGTAACCAACCGCCTGGCCAAAACGGCATCCAACGCCCTGACCGACATCGTCACCATCCTTCTGGGCATGACCGTCGGCGCCTCCACCCAGGCATCGTCGTTCCTCACCAAGGAGACAATTTTCATCTTCGCCCTCGGCTTCATGGCCTTCATCATCGCATCGGCCTCCGGCGTGCTGTTCGTGAAACTGTTCAACCTCGTGCTCCCCGCCTCGAAGAAAATCAACCCGCTCATCGGCAATGCCGGCGTATCTGCCGTGCCGATGTCAGCACGAATCTCCAACAACCTCGGCCTCGAATACGATCCCTCCAACTACCTGCTCATGCATGCCATGGGCCCGAACGTAGCCGGAGTAATCGGCTCGGCCGTAGCTGCAGGCGTTCTCCTCGGCTTCCTCGCCGCCTGATCGCCCTCATTGTCTACCCACATCAACGGTGCGTCAGAATCTCCCCGATTCTGGCGCACCGCCTTCTTTACGCACGAATGTCGGAACCCGTACGAACAAACCGAACAAATGCCTATTAACTACCAGAGAAAATCAAATTTTAATTGCAAGCGAAAAGTCAGATTTCAACTCCCGTGGTATTATCAAATGCCAAAGGCTGCGAAGTTAATAACTGCTGATTTAATAACTGCTGAGTAAATGAAAGTACCGTGGAATCATCAACCGGGTGCTCCCTTTATCTGAGTAAGTCCAAAACCGCAAAATCAAAAATAATTCGCCTACAACGAAAAATTTCCACCGGAAAACTTGCGCAATTCAGAAACTCGTCGTAAATTTGCACCCGTTAAAGGGAAACAACAACGCCCGTGAGCAGCAGAGGTTGCTTCTCCCCAGAGAGGAAGGCGTTAAAATAGACACTCTTTAATTGGACACTTTGCCTTGTGGTGTAATGGTAGCACGTCGGATTCTGGTTCCGCCTGTGAGGGTTCGAATCCTTCCAAGGCAACAAGTATATAAAACGCCTAATCATCTTAACAATGGTTAGGCGTTTTATTTGACTGAAATGCTGATAGTTACGGATATTTCATCTTAACAGGAAATTTTTCGTCTCTCGTTTCAGATGGCATGAGGTTCGGATGCCTTTATGTATCACCCCACGAATCTTATGCAAGAGGTAAGTAACTGGATAATAGAACATTGGCATGTCCAGAATCGCTATCTCTTTCCGGCTTTACCGTAACGCCGGGAAAACCAAGCAAAACCTGAGAGTCTGCGCCAAAATGCCCGGCAGCTCCCAGTATCATCCAAGGGCAATCACATTCTTCGGTAAGGGAGACCTGACAGACCCGGATCTCGTTAAGTTCAATTCTAAAAAGCAGAGGTTTGAAAGCCGTTCTCGAAACGCCGCTGTCAATAACGCTCTGCTTGACAAAATCGAAGAGTTCTGCAATCTCATCCTCAACGAAAACTCTCCAGCCTCAGTAGAGGATTTCTGGGAGCTGGTGGAACAGGCCAAGGCCGGTAAACCGGTATCCAAGGATGACAAAACATTGGAGTGGTTCCTACACCACATCATCGACGAGTACCGTAACGGATACGCCAACAAGCTCCCATCGGCCAACTATCAAACCTATGTCCGGCTCTTGCATCATCTGGAGCGAGAGAATGAGCGGAAGCACTCGAAGCATCTTCTCCGGATTCCTATCAGCAAAATCACTGACCGCGAGTTTCAGTTATTTGGAGACTATATGCGGTCGCTGAAGGGCCCCAACTATCTCGACCAGATGAAATACTTCAAACGGGCCCACAACATCGCCATACGCAAAGGATTAGCCTCTGTGCCGCTTTCCTATCGCTATATGGATAATACGCCGGTTAAGACCTTTGAAGAGCTCTCAGCGCTTAATAAAGGTGTTGCAAGCCTGAGCGAGAAGCAAATCAGGTCTGTAGAAAAACTCGACCTGTCTCAGATTGTGCTCAAGTGTAAGAACAACGCTTTCTACAAGCGTCTCTACATCGACACATGCCTGCTGATGTTCTACCTCTACTCCAGACCCATCGACATTCTCAACATGAAGTGGAGCAACATCAGACAGTGCGATAAAGGCTACTACATCGAATATCTGCCCATCAAAAAGAAGAACAGTGCCAATGCCCTCAAATCATTCGTGCGGTGCCCTATTAGCGACAAAGCAATGGCTATCATCAGACGATACGAAGGCATGAGTGAGGCCGGATATATACTGCCGTTTTCGGATAACAACCGAGAATGGGACCTGTCGGACCCTGAGCAGTATCATAAGCGGTACAATCGCTGCAACGCCATGCTCGGCATGATCAACACATTCCTGAAGAAGATAGCGTCTCACCTGAAGATCTCCTTCTTCAATGATACGCTCACCACCTACGTTTTCCGGCACTCGGCCATCTCAATAGCCATCACCCAGAAAAAGATTCCTCCCCTGGTAGTGGCAAAGATGGCCGGTACCAGCCTGAAGGAAATAGAGCGCTCCTACATGGACCACACGGTCAACATGTTCGAGTATGTGTAAAAAACGAATCCCGGCCTTAGCGGTCGGGATTCGCACCTTGTCGGGTTTGTTCCGGGCGGTCGCACTAAATCTGCCACGGATTTTTCATTGGGTCGTAATCGCGCTGGAAGGTAGCCATTGCAATTTCACTGACCGGTTTCTTTTCCTCATCCAGCTTGCGTGGAATCTGAGGATTTATCTTGCAGCGGTTCGCGTCATGCAGCCACTGCATTGTTGCTTCATAGTCCGTTATTCGGGCTGAGCTCACATTATTGGGAGATATGAGCTTGTGAAGTTCGTACAACGCAATTTTAATCATGTGCTTCTTGATATTTGCGTTGCGGGGGTCATGGTAACGGAAGTTATACCCCTCTTTAAGCGTGTCAGCAACGGGAGACATTGTAGGGAACCAAACCTTCCCTTCATACTCCACATATTCAGTATCCTTGAACTCATAGGGGTAATCGGGATCATAGTGCCCGATCAGGCCCCAGTTATCGGATTCCATAGGATTGACAGTAAGGTCAATGTCGTCGGTGTTCAAGAGAGCAAAGAACTGACCCTCCCATTCGACTACTGCCCATATTTCATATTCTACGTTGGGTTCCCAGGACGCCGCTTCTACGCTATCCCAAGCGGATATGCCGGGGATTCGTATATCAGCATAGTCAAAGCCATTATGTTCGAGACATTCATAGACTACACCGGAGAATATTACGAGGTCGCCGGGGTGGTAATTGAGAAGCTGGGAGTAACCGCTTATGGCCTCCTTGGACATTTTATCTATATCCTCACATTCTCTCCAGTATTCCACCAAAGCCGGAGTCTTGATTCCGTTGATAGACCGAAGCGCTTCTACTATTTTCCCTTCATAGTAGAAATGGACGCCCACAGGATATGTGATATGAGGATTGTATTCACGAAGGCTTTTACCGACGGCCAGAGCCTTCTCTACCTCATAGTTGTCTGTGAGGTATTCCACAATCGATGCCTCGGCTGCTTCCTCGGCTTGTTCCACACGAATCTGCTTGCCCCTGATAAGCTGCTCGAACAGTTCATCAGAAATTTGACTCAGATAGTCGTCGTTATTGAGAAATCTTGGATACATAGTCGATGCCGTTTAATAATCAAAAGAACCGTATATCGGGGTGCCGTTGAAAGTCGTTATTCCGGAGCCTCCGTTGGAGTTGAATTTCCTCCAGGGTTCATTTAAGAATAGTACCAAAAGGTAGTCAAGGGTGTCAGAAAAGTGTCCGTACTTCTCATATTTGATGCCGAGTCTGGAATCCATCACCTTAGCCTTGGATTTAGAGCCATCCATTTCCTTGCGCTGGTTGATTAAATCCTCAATCAGTTTACGGCATTTAAGGTCTATGAGAATTGACCAGCCCTGATAGCCATCGAGGATGTTGTTGACAAATTCCAGTCGGGTAATCTGTGATGGCTGCTTACTGAGAAGCTTCTTTTTGGCCCGGAGTTGTGGCGCCGTGTTGAGTATCGAAAGCAGAATGGAGTAGTTATTTACCCCTTCTTCAGTGGTTGTTGTACGGGATAATCCAGCCGGGTCGCCTGTCACGACAATGCCGCCAGTATGACCCAGCATCAGGAGTTTACGCTTTATTTTCTCAGCGAACTTGGGCGTATTGTTTTCCTTATCCTCCGGCAAGCCTCGTACTTCCTCCAAAATATAGACAATCTGGCGGTCATAATCTATCTGAGCAATCAGACAGCTCATATACGGGGCCACGTTGAAGTCGAAGCTGAGAATCAGAGGTTTCAGAGGGTCGTATTTGGAATCCTTCAGACCGTCAATCAGATGCTTGGCGCCATCAAATTTCCAATAGCAGGCAGCATCGTTGACATCGACATACAGCCAGTTACCAAAGAGCAATCGCTCGCGGACGCTGGGATCAGAGATTTTATATAGAGCCGAGACGTATGCGTTCACAAAATTCTTGTCCGGATTATCGTAAACGCTGAATGGTATATACATCTCGTTGGGACGGCAAACCACCGGCTCAGCATTTTCATCAAGCACAAATCTATCACGCACCCATCCGAGGCAAGGGTTGGTTGACATGAGCATTTTAGGTACCCTGAACGTATCGGCCACCTTCCATCGGATACGAGAGAAAAGCACATCGACACCGCGCTGGTCAACCTCACCAACCTCATCTACGAAAGCCCCACTGAACTCCGAAGAACCGAAGCGGAGATAATCGGGGTCGCTTGGTGAGTATGCCATCTCCTTCATAATGATTCTGGAACCATTCCAGAATATCATCTCCCCAGACAGGTTATTGATTTTATAGTGTACCTGTTCCTCCAGTCCCCATGACTTTGCTACAGCCTGGATGGTGTTCCAGGTTGACTCACGGAGACTTTTGAGTGTTTTACGGGCCACAACCATACGCATATCGCTCCATCTAAGGCATGACGATATTAACCAGCATGAGCCTAAATAACTCTTGCCTCCACCAGCGGCGCCACCGCAAAGAATCATTTGCGGGATATTATTGTTGCCACATTTCTCGCATATAGAGGTGTAGACAGGATTGCCATTACGGTCTATTCCTGTCTGAACCTGAACAACTCGGCCTCCGCATTCGGGACATTCCGGCTGAAGATTTTTCCATACCTCATACTGTCTCGGCGAAGGCGCAAAATTGATTTTGAGATTAGATGGCGCCTTCAGTCCGGGAATCATTGCGCTGGAAGATGAATGGATTAACTAACTCATTATATTTCTTGTCATTGATATAGAATCTGCGTTTCCGTGTGCCGTCATTCCAGACTGTGATATACCCAGCCCGAATCAGCTCCAGAATCATATTACGGCAGGTCCCATAATTGCACTGGCCATATTTTTCGGCCATTTTATAATAGGTGTCTGAAGTCCATGTGCAATACTGATTCCTGAACCATACCAGAAAACCTATAGCTTTGCCACGAGTGGACTTATCAAATTCTTTCTTCATAATGTCTTTTATGAAGAATAGCCCAACCGTATCTTCAAGAGGTTAAAAAATAGTGGAAGCGCACCCAACTGTAATCGGGTGCGCTTCGGGGTTTTTATGAATATAACGGGAGCAAGAAAAGTTATGCCGGGGCCTGTGCAGCAGCGTAGATTTTCTCTACGGTGGCCCACATATTGTCGGGAGCCGGAGTGTCTGCGAGTTTTTCACAGGCTTTCTTGAGGTAGTCGAGCTCGGCGCGTGAGAAGTCTACCACGAGGGGATTTTCACGGTCGATATTGATGTCCCATGTAGTGCGCCGCTCTTCCTTGTTTTCTTCGATATGGTATTTCTCCACGTCTTCCTGGGTGATTGCCACCTTGTTGACGATGCCACGTTTGAGGTTGAAATCCATGAAGGTATTCTCGGCAGGGAGAATCGTAGGAATGTAAATGCGATCGATAATGTTCAGTTCCATATTGTTGATTATTTCAGTGATTTGACATAGTTGTCAACGCCTTTTACATGGAGGTCTACTATGGCGTTGTGGCCCTCTCGCGATAAGAGGAAATCCACGTCGGCCTTATTGTCCTGGAAAAGCGATTCAGTGAGTACCGCCGGACACTTGGTACCGGTAAGGACTGCGAAACGAGCCTCATAGTCTGGATCTCCGTCGCTCCAGTCGGCCCGGATAGGAACCTGGCGTTTATCATAGGCGCCCTGCTTCTGGAGAGACGTGAAACGGTCTCTATACGGTTTGAGGGAATCCTGAGCGGCGTTCCAGATTGATGTGGCGAGTGCATCGGCTTTGGTCTGGCCCGGAGAGGTGTAGACGCACCATCCACCGGCGGTTTTCCACTTGCCATCGGCGCCTGCTGCATTGCAATGAACTGAGACGAGGATGACATTGCTTGCACCGTACTGATTGCAGATAGCGTTAACACGTCTGCAACGCTCTTTCAGAGAAATATCTTTGTCTTCCGGAACGAGTATTCGAGCATCAAAGCCCATCGCCCGACGCTTGGCCACTATATCGCGCACAAGCTCACGGGCTTTCTTATATTCCCGTAGGCTCATGTCCGGGGAGCATTTTCCCAGTGTGTCAATGCCGTGGCCGTTATCGTAGAGTTCTATTATTTTCATGTCCTTGAAACTGTATTTCATTTAAGAATAGACGTGCAACGGTTGGGCCGGGGCATTTCCAACATAAAAAAAGCCTCAACCGTGATGGCTCAGGCTTCAATATTGGTTTTGATAAATTTTTACTAAAGAATCCGGTACATTCGTCTTGTGGCCGAATAGAAATCGTGGGTTGTCTGGAAATTGAATTGGTTATTCAAATAGAAACTTACTGTTCTTGGATTGTTGAGCGCGTCTACAGTAATGAACTGACATCCGGCCTGATGATACTGAGAAAATGTACCGGCAACGAACTCGATGATGAACATTCCGATACCACTGCCCTGAAATCAACCGATGTGCCTAAATGACCGATATTGATTGCCGGGAATGAAGATTGCCTTTTGAAAAAATCAACAACAGAGGAATCCTCTTCCAATCTGAGGTCATCGAAGAAGTCAGTTTTCTCATCCTCTGAATCAATCATAATGGCATCATTCATCAGAGTGAACGCCGCCACTATACCGTCTGATTCAGTAAACGCGCAATATGCTGAGAGATATTTACGCTCCACACACTCCTTGACCTCGTATCTGAAGAAGTCGTCGAGTTCCTTGACTCCACACGAAAACGCAGACATATTTTCATAGTCTGCGTCAGTCATAAATCTTATCTGGAGGTCAGTATCCGAGTATCGGGTTTTTGCCACCACAGTTGGCCGTTATGCGTTTGGTGATTGCTTCTGTCCGAGCCTTGCGCTCTTCAATGCGATGTCGTTCTTCTGCGCTAAAATCCCCTCGGAGATGCTGCTCCAAGTTGTGACGGAAACGAGCGACATCCTCTCGGTCCATCGGGGGATTTGGTATTGAACGTATCATAGCTTCAATTGTTTTTGTTTCGCAAAGTTACGACAAATATTTCATTGCCGCAAATTTTCAAGCACTTAAAAGTGGTGCTCTTTGAATTATTAACGCTTCACCTTGTGATATTGTTGTAAATGAAGGTGGAGACGGTTCTCCAAAACCTTCTCCACCTTGTTTTCTATGTAATGCCGGAACTATTGAATCACCATGACAGGATATTGTAAGTCACACCTATTCCCACATACGGCTCGACCTTATTCGGAGTCAGCCCTACTCCCACCTGTACACCCACTCCCCAACGTTTCGACTTATACTTCACCTCAGTATTGGTAATTGTGTGGGTAATTGTGGTAATCGGCTGGAAAACACGTATGCTGTCGAGCGAAGGCTTATATCCGCTTACCCAGGCTTGATAGGTAGAATCTTGATATATTTTCTGGGTGATAGGGATTTCGACAGCAACACTGTCCATTGAAAGCGTGTCAGCAACGGTTGTCCGTATCGTATCGAGAATCGGCACCTTGATTGTTTCATACCGAAGGACTATGCTGTCCTTCGGTATGGGGGCATCAATAAATGCCGGAACCGTATCACGGCTTACTGTCGTGGTCTCTTCTTCAATTGATTTATCAGCTGATTCATGCTGACAATGATTGAAAATTAAAGCGGTGCCTGCCAGCAATGCAATTGTAGTCAGGCACCCGCCAAAGAATGAGTTTAATTTCATATACCTATGGAGTTATAGGGGATATACCATTCGCGCTCACCAAGGTAAAGACCTGGAAGCGTAACCCAGCATCCCTTGATCTTATCAAATGTTCCATTGACTTCCGCTATAATTGCCGATACTCCGACAAGTGCCTCCAGTCTGAGTTCAATCAAGGACTGTGAGGGTAAAATGATGATAGTGTCCCCTGGTTTCATATTAATAGCCTGTAGGCGGTTTACGGTTCACACAATTGACAGCCTCACATTTAAGGAGCTTCAGTCTTGTCACTTCGGTAGTCATTTCGGCTATTTTGTTGTGAAGTTCTACTTTCTGATTCCTCTGGTTGGATATTTCGGCGTAGAGGGAATCGATTTTGGCGTCCTTTTCTTTAATTGTCTCATCGTAGTCTTTGCGAGCCTGTAGGAAGCACTGACGCTCCTCTTCGTATAGTTTACGCCACTCTTCTGATTGTTTGGCTTCATTGTCGATGTCTTTGGTTTCATTGTCCAGTTCTTTGGACTTACGCTCCTGTTTGATATACAAGAGCGATGCTATGCCTGTAATACCACCCAGGCTCCCTATGATAGATAATATCGTTTCCAGCATTTTAGTCCTCCTTTGTCTCAGATTTAGCCTGGTCCGGCATAATCACGTTGAATGTTATACCGCCCTCACCGGGACCTTCAATATTGATTTTGCTAACCTGAGCCTCTTTAATACCACAGAGGTCCATCAATGCTTTGGACGCATTAACCGCCACGCTCCGCAATGCAGCCGGGGAAAGCAATGTGCCTTTTCGATCACGGTATTCGGCACCCGCGCACTCCTGGATAATGCTGGTCAGATTCTCTCGCAAGAAAACCTTCATATATTTCGCTTCCTCATAGGGAAGCTCGTCAAGAGATTTCAGATATTCCTGAATCTCCGGACGAGCTAATAGCTTGGTCGCACGACTTTTCGCAAGATGCGTTTTGTCGTTGAACACTTCCTGATAACATCTTGATGCGTTGCCGCCAAATGGGGCCTCGCCATTTGCGAAGAGGTCACAGAAAAGCAGTTCTTGTTCAGTAAGTTGATTGCTTTTTTCCATTGTCAACGCTATTCGTTAATCAAGAGCGCGGTTAGTTCATACACTCTTCATTAACGAATAGTCGTTTTTCATTCGGATTGTTTATTATGCTCCAGCAATTTCTCCATGATCATATCACGGAATAGCTGGGCGAGGCCACCACAGGCTGCTTCAACATCTTCGACCGATTTCAGATACTGCATATTGAAATTGATTTGAAGGTCGTAGCCGGAAATATGAACCAGCGTCTGATTGATTTCAGGATTGATTACCTCCCTGACTATACGGTCAGAATTAAGCCTGAACTTGACGATTGGTTCATCTATATGGGTATAGTTACCCTCCTGAGTCTGTTCTGCCATAATGGTTAGATTTTGAAATGTTTACGGGATTTTTCTGCCTTGGACATGGCAAGGTCTTCGCCTTCGTATTCTCCACCAACGCTTCTCATACGCTGGGTGAGAACTGCGGCGACATTTGTGGTGGCCGATACGTCGGCATCTGCATCATGTGCATCATCGAGTTCTATGCCAAGGTTTTCGCACATGATCTCCAGTTTATAGGAGCTGATGTTCGGTTGGTTGCAGAGTGCCAGCTGGCCCAGAATGATAGTGTCGAAACAGAGCGGGTGCCAATTGCCGTAGAAGTCTTCCTGACCACGAAGCACTTTCTTGACTTCAGGCATCAGGCCGGCATATTCCATCATCTGACAGAAGAAGCCTTCATCGAATCCGATATTCTGGCCGATGATAAAGGGCTTCATGTTTCTGGGGCACTTTGGAGTATTGTCGATGATGAACTGAAGCACCTCTTTGGCGACAATTTCGATAGGCTTGCCGTAGGATTCCAGCATATCCATTGTTATTGCTGAATATTCCAGTGCTTTGGCCTCGTAATCCATCGGAGTTGCCTGATCGTCCTCATATTTGGACTTGAGAGTCTTACGCTTTTTGGTGGCTCCAGATATTTCCTGCTGGTTATAAGGTGCGATGTAGCTCACATAGGAGCCGATTTTCTCGAATGTATCGAGACGTGTGGCGTGGATTGCAATCTGGGTGCAAGCCGATGTCTGACATTTGAGACCTCCGGTTTCAAAGTCGAGTGTAAATGCCACCAGTATGGGGTTTTCTTGTGTCGGTGCTGCCATTATCTTAATAAGTCGTTATATATGTGGAGTGATTCTGCCAGAAAGTCCTCTATACGGCCATTGTTTTCAATAACCACGCTGTATTCATTTTCTGGTATTGTGATGCGATCGAGGTCACGCTGTACACGCTCGGCGCCAACTTGTTTTTCGAGGAGTTCTCTATCTCGTTTAATCAGGATGCTCAAAATCCCAAAGTCCTTGGAATGATTGTCTACAAGCATCCTCAGCCCTTTTTCGTCAATGACATAGGTGCAGATACCTATGCCCTCATACGGAATTTCGGAGAACGGCATCCAGTAATGATAGCCGCCGAAATTAGTATATGCGAGCATTTGATCCTGAGGTGGCATTTCTGCTTCCGAGACGAAATGGTGGTCGATGCCATCAATTTCGCCTTCTCGTTTAGGACGGGTTGTGTAGGAGACAAGCATAGGGATTCCTAATGCCTTCTCGATGAACCGGGCCATAGTGGTCTTTCCGCAACCGGACGGGCCAACCACGCACACGATAATGGGCATGAAGTGAATTTTCTTGCTCATATTATTTCAAAGAGATTATTTCGTGTCATCTGAAGATTATTGTGGCCTACATAGTCACTGTATTTGACCTGGGCCATGCAGATTATCAATTTGTTCTTGGCACCCACCAACAATGCACGAGCATTGCGGTATTCCTCCGGCCAGATTACCAGTTCGGCCATATCGTTATTCTGCTGAAGGGTAATCTTGCAGAACGTTTCTTGTTCTCCAGTTTTCTTGCTGGTAAACTTCTTTTCCTCCATTTCCACAATGGTTGCGGCAATGGCGGCTTTTCGCCCGTCCTTGTCATCGCTCATAGTATCTTTGAGAGTGGTGTAGGAAGCGCGGCCTCTGATCTGGTCCTTGATGGCACTGTTGTCATATATGCGCTTGTAATCCTGTCTCTTATACACATCTGACGCTGCCG
>ERZ1027188.566-NODE-566-length-14759-cov-4.292233_pt1 | contig 14759 bp, 9 predicted proteins | sample MGYA00519273_ERZ1027188 | MGnify/ENA primary metagenome ERZ1027188 (study PRJEB26926, sample SAMN06164623) | human gut metagenome | biome: ENVO:00009003; feature: ENVO:2100002; material: ENVO:00002003 | host: Homo sapiens | place: USA | collected 2012 ... | reverse complement strand
GCTCCGTATGGGCCATGGGAGCCAACAGATATGGCCAGTTAGGCGACGGCACCACAACAATGCGCAAGAAGCCGGTAAAGGTAATGGATAACGCCGTTGCCGTTGCCGCCGGAGGCATACACAGCCTGGCAATTGACGCAAACGGCGCACTTTGGGCCTGGGGCGACAACGAATCCTGTCAGCTTGGCAACGGAACTCAGGTCAATGCCCTGCGTCCGGTGAAAATTATGGATGGTGTGGAGGCTGTCAGCGCCGGCGGACATCATACCATGGTGATAAAGAAGGATGGCTCGCTGTGGGCGTTCGGCAGCAATAACTACGGACAGCTAGGCGATGGCACCACCGCCAGCAAATGGAGGCCGGTGAAGATAATGGACAACGTGAAGCAGGTTAGCGCCGGCGACACTCACACCCTGGCCGTTACCAACAACGGCGATATGTATGCCTGGGGCAGAAACCACTGGTATCAGCTCGCCAACGGCACCAATCAGGGGTCGTTGAAGCCAATGAAAATCCGCAGCGGCGTGAAGCAGGTCAGCGCCGGAAATATCTGCTCAATGTACATTCTCAACGACGGCACTCTGTGGGGCTGCGGCAATAACGATTATGGCAAAATAGGCGTCGGCAATAAACAGGAGTGCGTAAAGACACCCACACAGATACTCAGCGGTGTGCGCAGTGTTATCACAGCGTCGAATCACACACTTGCCATCCTCAACAACGGCACTCTCATGGCCTGGGGGTCCAACTTCGACGGCGCATTGGGCGACGGCACCAAGATACATCGACGCAAACCGGTGAAGATACACACCAACGTAAGCAAAGCCGCCAGCGGCGACACCTTTACGGTATTCATCACCAACGACGGCAATTTCTTCTTCACAGGCTCTTTAGAGTAACCCATCCGAGTAAGATATGTCTCTGAATATCAGGAAGTTACTGTTAGCAGCCTTAACGCTGAGTTGCCTCACACTTGCGGCGCAGGGTAAGTTTCGCGACGTTGCCGGCGGCAGCGGTCATGCCGTGATTCTCAAAACAGACGGCTCTGTGTGGACTATAGGGAAAGGGTTTTCGGGTCAACTTGGCGAGGGCACGACTAACGCCATCAAGACAATTCCAGTGAAGGTGTTGGACGATGCCGTAAAAGTGGCAGCCGGACAATATAACAGTTTCGCCATTAAGGCCGACGGAGAGCTTTGGGTGTGGGGCGACAATACCTTCGGTCAGTTCTACCCCTTCACCGAAAGCGACGTTATCCGGCCCGTAAAACTGCGTGACAACGTAAAAGACGTCAGCGCCAATTACACCGACCTGATGGTGTTGCTCAACGACGGCACGTTGTGGGCGTCCGGAGGAAATTTTCACGGACTCCACGGCAACGGAACCACTGCGACACAGGTGAAAGGTTCTACAAAAGTCATGAGCAATGTTAGGCAGGTAAGCTGCGGCTCAAATCATGTAATGGCCGTAACCAACACCGACGAGCTTTGGGTATGGGGTAATAATGAGTATGGACAGTTGGGACTCGAAACGAAATCCAACAAACCCGTTACCAGGCCGGTGAAGATAGCAACAGGCGTAAAGGCAGTGAGCGCCGGATTCTGCAATTCGCTGATTCTGCTCAACGACGGCTCTCTGTGGGCTTGCGGTTATAACAAATATGGACAGTTGGGCGACGGCACAACCACCGACCGCACAGCTCCCGTGAAGGTGTTGGACAATGTGCGCGACATATCCGCCGGTTCTTTCAGCAGTTTGGCCGTGCTCAACAACGGCACTCTGATGGGATGGGGAAAGAATAAAGAAGGACAGCTCGGCAGCGAAAATACAAATGACTTGCTCTGGCCCGTAAAAGTTTACGAAGGGGTGCAAAAGGCTGTCAACGCTGACACTTTCTCGGTATTCATTCTGCAGAATAACGAGCTGATGCTCACCGGGAAGGTAGTGCCTTAGACCCGGTGAAGGAATGTCCGTTGCAACGAAATCTATGCTGCCGCTGTTATAAAAGATGATGAAGGAGCATCTCAGCTTAAAGAAGATACCGGCGTATCGCAACAAGGCTCTTAAATGGATAAAAGGGGCCGTGAATTTTGCGTGGGAAGGCGTGTGGAACACCAACCGGCGCGGCGTATGGATTTCCATCCTGAAAATCGCCAACCTCAGCATCCGTTCGTTTCTCGACAAAAGTATGCAGAAACGGTCAATGGCCCTCACCTATTCCACCGTTTTGACCATAGTGCCGGCAATGGCATTGCTGTTTGCCATAGGCCGCGGCTTCGGTTTTCAGAACCTTCTGGAGAATGCCATTTACAGCTATTTCCCGTCGCAGAGCAAAGCCATAGGCACAGCCATTGGATTTGTGGATTCCTATCTGCGCGAAGCCAAGCAGGGCGTTTTCGTGGGCGTGGGCATCATCCTGCTGCTCTGGACACTCATTTCCCTGCTCGGCAATATTGAGGAGGCCTTCAACAAGATTTGGGACGTGAAGCAAAACCGCTCCTTCTACCGCAAGCTCACCGACTACACCTCCATTTGCCTCCTCGTGCCGGTGATAATGGTTTGTCAGAGCGGCGTGAGCATCTTTATGAGTTCCACCATCCCCTCGCGCTTCGCTTTCCTCACTCCCATGGTGAGCCTTGTGCTTGACCTCACCCCTCTGTTCCTTGCCATAGTGGCTTTCACTCTCTCCTATATGCTCATACCCAACTGCAAGGTACAGTTCAAATATGCCCTTTTGGCGGGAGCGGTATGCGGCATAGCCTTCACCCTGCTGCAGATGCTCTTCGTCAACGGCCAGATTTACGTATCGAAATACAACGCCATTTACGGGTCGTTTGCCTTCCTGCCCCTTTTGTTGGTATGGCTTCAGCTGTCGTGGCTCATACTGCTCTTCGGCTGTATGCTCTGTTACTCGGCACAGAATGTGCTGTCGTTTAATTACACCGACACACAAGGCTACGTTTCCACGCAGTACATCCGGTCGGTGTCCATCGTCATCATGACCATCATCATGCGTCGTCAGATGCATGGAAGGCAGCCCCTTACGGAGACACAGTTGGCGGCCAACTATTCCATTCCGGTGCGCATGGTGAGCAGCATCTGCAACAAGCTGCACAGCGCCGGCATGATTTATTACGTCAAAGAAGACAAGGACGCCGAAGGCGTGGCACCGGCCATTGACACCTCCACATTCACCTTGGGCGAATTTCTACGGCGCCTCGACAAAGAGGGCAAGTCGGACTTCATTCCGGGCTTTGAGCATCATTTCTCACCGCTGCTCAAAGAGGTCTCCGATGCACTTCAGGAGCCTTTCAAACAGGCCGACAGCGTGCTGATGAGTCAGCTTACTCTCCCGCCATCCGAGAACCGCAAGTAAGACCCCGGAGACCAAAATTTAATAGAGCGCTAACTAAAAACACCACGGAGGGATACGGCATGAAAATAATTTGCAAATTTTTACATTTTCACATAACAAATCCAGCCGTGGCCGTGTTATAAAATTAGAGAGGCCTTGTATACATACACGAAAAAGCCGCATGTTAAGGTCTCCACGCACTACAAAAACCACAAATGCCTATGAGCTATCTGAAATTCGACAAGCGCCTGATGATAAACCTTGACCAGTCGCTTCCGAAAGAGATGCTTCGCACAAATAAGAGCGGTGCTTACCATTGCACCACAATAGTCGGCTGCAACACACGCAAGCAACACGGCCTGCTCGTCATACCCATACCGGAAATGGACGACCAGGCTCACGTCTTGCTCTCTTCGCTCGACGAAACTGTGATTCAGCATGGGGCGCCGTTCAATCTGGGCCTGCATCAGTACGGCGATAATATTTTCAGTCCTAACGGTCATAAATACATACGCGAGTTTAACTGCGAGCGTGTGCCTGTTGTAACCTACCGCGTCGGCGGTGTGATACTCACCAAGGAGAAGGTGTTTATCTCGCACCAGAACCGCATCCTCATCCGTTATACCCTGCAAGATGCCCATTCTCCCACAACCTTGCAGCTGAGGCCTTTCCTGGCCTTCCGCAATGCCAACGACCTCTGCGTGGAAAACTCGGCCATCAACAAAACCATCACTCCGGCCGACAACGGCATTTCCACATGCCTTTACAACGGTTATCCGGAGCTTTTCATGCAGCTTAACTGCCCCATGAAGTGGGTGGATGACGGCCATTGGTACAAGGGCATTCAGTATTACAAGGACCGCGACCGCAGCATACCCTATTGTGAAGACCTCTGGGTGCCCGGATACTTCGAGCTGGAAATTAAAAAGGGACAGAGCGTAATCTTCTCCGCCTCCACGTTTGAAAGCGACCCGAAGACCTTTGCCGAGACTTACGAAAAGGAGCTTCAGGGACGCACCTGCCGCACCAGCTTCTTCAACTGCCTCAAAAACAGCGCCAAACAGTTTTATCTGCGCAACAAGAACGGTGAATACATCATGGCCGGATATCCTTGGTACAATGTCCGTGCCCGCGACGAGCTTATTGCTCTGCCGGGATGCACGCTGGCCATTGACCATCGCGATGACTTCGAGCTGATAACGCAGACCTTTATAGAGGCTCTGCGGCGCTATATCAACGACGGCACCACCGACCGCACCATACACGAGATTGATCTGCCCGACATACCGTTATGGCTCCTCTGGACCTTGCAGCAGTATCGCGCCAACCAGGGCAACCAACGCTGCCGCGAACATTACGGCGACGTCATAAAAGCTCTTATAGAGGCCATACGTCAGAACCGGGTGCCGAACCTGCATCTCGACGACAACGGACTGCTCAGCTCCGACGGTCGCAATCACCCGGTAACCTGGCTCTCGGCCTCTGTCAACGGCAAACCCATCATACCCCGTTCGGGCTATATTCTGGAGTTCAACGCGCTGTGGTACAACGCCTTACGCTTCACCGTATGCCTGTTTGAGAATGTGGAAGAGGAGAAGCCCTACGCCAACAAACTGAGAGTACTGGCCGACAAGACGGCTCAGTCGTTCATATCCACGTTCCTCAATGCCAACGGCTATCTCAACGACTATGTCGACGGAGAATATGTTGACCCGGAGGTAAGGCCCAACATGGCCATTGCCATCGGCCTGGAATATTCGCCTCTCGACAGGCATCGCAAACGCCGTGTGCTGGAGTTCGTGACCCGCGAACTGCTCACTCCCAAGGGCTTACGTTCGCTGTCACCGCGTTCGCCGGCCTACAGACCCATTTACAAGGGCAATCCGCTGGAACGTGAATATGCCGTGCATCAGGGACCGGCACGCCCGTGGCTCTTCGGCTTCTATGCTCAGGCTTACATAAGCGTGTTCGGCGCTTCAGGAGTGGGATTCATAGAGCGTCAGCTCATTGGCTATGAGGATGAGATGACGCGCGGCTGCATCGGCTCGCTGAGCGAGATGTATGACGCCAACCCGCCTTACACAGGCCGCGGTGCCGTGTCAACAGCCAAAAACGTAGGCCAGATTCTGGAGGCTATCCGGCTGGTGAATGACAAGATGAAAGAACTCGACGAAAAAGTTCGCCGGGAGACTAACGAGGCCGGCATAAAGGCCTCAGAAGAGACTATGCCATGAAAGTTTTGATGTTTGGATGGGAATTTCCGCCTCATATCCTGGGCGGACTCGGCACGGCAAGCTACGGTCTGGCCGAAGGCATTCACGCACAGGGTGATGTGGATATAGACTTTGTGCTTCCAAAACCTTTTGGCGATGAACCCAAACAGTTTGCCCGCATCATAGGCGCCGACTGCACTCCGGTGGCCTGGCGCGATGTGAGCCGCGAATATGTGGAAAGCCGCATCGGCAATATCATGAGCCCGGATCTTTACTTCGAGCTGCGCAACAACATTTACGCCGATTTCAACTACAAGCGGCTCAATGATTTGGGATGCATAGAGTTTTCGGGCCGATACCCCGACAATCTGCTCGAAGAAATAGACAATTACTCCATTGTGGCCGGGGTGATAGCCCGCACAGTGCCTTTCGACGTGATACACAGCCACGATTGGCTTACTTATCCGGCCGGCATACATGCCAAAAACGTAACCGGGAAGCCGCTTGTGATACACGTTCACGCCACGGATTTCGACCGTTCGCGCGGTAACGTGAATCCGGATGTTTACAGAATTGAAAAGGATGGCATGGACCATGCCGACCATATCATAACGGTGTCTGACCTCACCCGCCGCACGGTGATAGAGAAGTATCATCAGGATCCGGCAAAGGTAACTACGGTGCATAACGCCGTAATACCCCTCAGCGACGATATTCTGAATCTGCCCAAGCGCAAAAGCAAAGAGAAAGTGGTTACTTTCCTGGGCCGCATAACCATGCAGAAGGGTCCGGAATATTTTGTGGAAGCCGCCGCCAAGGTGCTTGCCTCCACGCCCAACGTAAGGTTTGTGATGGCCGGCAGCGGCGACAAGATGGAAGATATGATTAATCTTGTATCGGCCCGCAGCATCGCCGACCGCTTCCACTTCACCGGCTTCCTGAAAGGGAAACAGGTTTATGAGATGTTGGCGGCCAGCGACGTTTATGTGATGCCGTCGGTGTCGGAGCCTTTCGGCATCTCACCGCTCGAAGCCATGCAAATGTCGGTGCCGAGCATCATCTCAAAGCAGAGTGGCTGCGCCGAGATTCTCCACCATGTGATAAAGACCGATTACTGGGATATCGACGCCATGGCCGACGCTATTCACGGTCTGGTGACCTATGCTCCTCTGCACCGCGAACTGCAGCAGCAGGGTGTGGACGAAATCAAACAGATAACCTGGGAGAAAGCCGGCAAGAAGGTGGTTGACATCTACAAACAAGTAATAGCTCAAAAGCATTAACCCAATCAAGCATTTTACAAGAGTATGAAATCCATCTGCCTCATATTTCAGATACATCAGCCGTTTCGCCTGAAGCGCTATCGCTTCTTCGACATTGGCAACGACCACTATTATTACGACGATTTTGCCAACGACGAAATAGTATCGCGCATTGGCAACAACTCGTATCTGCCCACTCTTCACACCCTGCGCGATATGCAGCGCGAATACGGCAACAAATTCCGCATCGCCATCTCCATAACCGGCACAGCCATAGAACAGCTGCAGCAATATGTGCCTGAAGTGATTGAAGAGCTGAAGGCTCTCACCGACACGGGTTGCGTGGAGCTGCTCAGCGGCACTTACTCGCACTCTTTGGCAGCCGTGGAAGACCCCGATGAATTCCGCCGGCAGGTAGAGGCGCACGACGCTCTCATCAGAGAGGTCTTCGAATATCAGCCCACTTTCATGCAAAACACTGAGCTGATATACGACGACGACATAGCCCTTCAGATAGCCGCAATGGGCTTCAAAGGCACTCTCACCGACGGTGCCAAACATATCCTGGGCTGGCGCTCGCCCGATTATGTCTACAAATCGGCAGTAGTTCCCAAACTCAACCTGTTGCTCACCAACGACAAGCTGAGCGGCGACATAACGCGCAATTTCAACAATCCCACATGGGACCAGTATCCGCTCACAGCCGACAAATATATGGGCTGGATAGCGGCGCTGCCCGAGGATGAGCAAGTGGTAAATCTGCTTCTCAGCATGGAGACGTTCGGCGAGTTTCTGCCGGCCAATACGGGCATTTTCGACTTCCTGCGCGCCTTGCCCCGTTTTGCTCAGGAAAGTGGCATAGAAATGCTTACTCCCAGTCAGGCCATAAAGAACTACAAGCCTGTGGCAGAGCTGTCTGTGCCCTACCCCATTTCATGGGCAGACGAAGCTCGCGACATTTCGGCATGGAAAGGCAACGTGCTGCAAAACAGCGCTCTTGAGAAGCTTTACAGCGTGGCCGAACGTGTGAATCTAGCCACCGACCGCCGCCTGAAACAAGACTGGAAATATCTGCAGAGCGCCGACCATTTCTTCTACATGAGTACGAAGCAATTGGCTGACGGCGCCAGCCACGCACTCTTCTCGCCCTACGACAGCCCCTATAACGCCTACATCAATTACATGAATGTGTTGGCCGACTTCCTGGTGCGTGTGGAGGAACAGTATCCGGCGTCGATAGAAAACGAGGAGCTCAATTCTCTGCTCATCACCATCCGCAATCAGGCTAAAGAGATTGAGGCGCTGAACAAGGAGGTAACCTCGGTTCGCACCAACATGCGCGAGGCCGAAGATGAGAAGACTGAGGCTGAAGAGCCCAAGAAGGAAGCTCCCGCAAAGAAGACAGTTGCAAAAAAGCCGGCTGCCAAGAAAACGGCTGCACGCAAAACCACAACTGCCAAGAAATCCACCGCCAAGAAACCGGCAGACAAGGAATAATCTGCCCATAAAGTAAATAGCTTAAGAGGCTGCGACACAATGTTTCGCAGCCTCTTTTACACATCTTGCCGGAGGGGCAAAACACAGGCGTAAAGAGACGTTTGTGGAAGAGAATTACAAGTCGGGATGCCGGGCTGAGGCTCCGATAGTTGCATACAAATAATATTTTTTGTATTTTTGCACAAATAAAATCTGAAGCCTTATGCAATCAATAGATAAAGCCATGAGAGTCTATGAAGCAATGGTAGATGCTGAATCAACGGCATCAGACCGGCTCGATTCAGTGGTAGCCGAACTGATAGCCTGCGACGAGACAGGTCAGTATCTCTGTTCCGGCGCTCGCTATCTTCATGCTCTTAACGGCCCGAAATATGAGAAGTTAGTGAATGCCATGGTTGAGGCCGCCATTGACAGAGACCGCGAACACCGCTATCTGTCGCAGCTGCTTCCGTCGCTGTGGGGCGAGAACTTCATGGAAAATGCCGACCAGCTGCGTTTGTCTGACAATAACTTCCGCCGTATCTTCAAGCGTATATATCCCGACAAATAAAGCTGCTATGCAAGCTTGTCAACAAGCCTGCACACGAATCACAAAATCATTAATAAATTACACAAATGCTGACCAACATAAAGAAAACGAGCATATTTCTGGCAATAGCATTACTCCTTACCGGCGTTTCGGGCGCTGTTGCCAAACCATCGAAACAAAAGACAAAAAAGATACAGCCCAGGGTAATGCAATCGAAAAACGATTCCACTATCCTCACTTTCGACATAGAATATCAGCCGTCGAACGATGTAATTGCACCGCCTCAGCAGGGCGTGATAAAGGTTTATCTATATCCGGACAACAACCTGAAGGAGATACGCCGCAACTTCAAGCAATTGGTTGATGCCCGCGTCTACGACAGCCTTTTGTTTCACCGCGTCATACCCAACTTTATGATTCAGGGCGGCGACCCGAAATCCAAGAATGCCGCTTCGGGCGAGCTTCTTGGTGATGGCGGCGCACAGGGTCAGGGCATCGGTCCGATGCCTTTCGTGCCCGGACAGCTGTATGCCAATCCGCCCCGTTATCACAAATACGGAGCGGTGGCAATAGCCCGCACAGGCGATGACCATAACCTGGAACGTATGGGCTCATCGTCGCAATTCTACATCGTAACCAGCGACCAACGCTATAAACCGCAGCAGATAGGCGCTATGGCGGCCGACCGGCGCTACAAATACATGAATGTATTGGCTCAGTTTGCAGGCTCTCAGGAGAATGCAATGCGCTTATTCTCAAGCCTTTACGCCAATCAGGCCGGTAATATTCCCGATGAGGTGGCCGACGCATACCGCACCGTTGGCGGCACTCCGTTCCTCGACGAGGATTACACGGTGATAGGCGAGGTGATAGAGGGCATGGATGTGGCAAAAGCCATAGAGAATCTGCCGCGCGACAACGCCGACCGTCCGTTGGGATTCGCACGAATTGTAAAAGTAACGTACAGCGGTCCGGAGGTATCGACCACGGAAGCCGCCGAAGCATTAAAAAACATAAAAAAGAAAAAATAACCACTCCCTGAGCGGGAATTTGAGTCCCGCAACTAAAACAAAAATTTTACGTTTTTTGCGCCTTGATAATGCGGATTTAAAAATTTCTTGCTAAATTTGGGCGCTGAAAAAACTATCAACACATCATCTGAGTATGAACGAGAACGAAAAAGAGCAAACCGGCAAAGCACCGGAGCTTACCGAATCCACCGCCGTGCAGGGCGTCACTGAACCGACCTCCACTCTCCACGTCGCTACCGAAGAAACGGGAAACGAGGCATGCGCACCTGAGGCAAACGAGTGTAAGATTACACCCCAAGAAGACGTGTGTGCCGAGACAGAATCGCCGGCCAAGGCAATAGACGAAGCCGCCACAAAGGCTGCAGGCGCTGAAGAGCCTGCCACTGAGGCTGACTTCGAGAAAGCCGAAGAGAAAGAAGCAGCCGAAGGTCTGGCTGTACGCGCTGAAGAAGAGGCTGCCGAGGGCAACACGGAAGCTGCCCGCACTCTGGCCAAGGAAGCCGAACACATCAACTATCACTCTATGACGAAGTCGGAGCTGACAGAGGCTCTCAAACAGATTATAGAGGAGAAGGATGCAGCTGCCCATAAAAAAGTGGCAGCCATAAAGCAGGCTTTCTATCAGCTTCGCAACCGCGAGATTCAGGCCGAGATGGACGAATACGTCGAGGCAGGCAATTCACCCGAGACTTTTACGGCACAGCCTGACCCGGCAGAGGCTGAGATAAAAGAGCTGCTCAACGGTTTCCGCGAAATCCGCAGCCAATATCTCAATGCAGAGGAGGAGAAACGTCAGGAAAACCTCGTTCTCAAAAAGAAAATCATAGACCAGCTGCGCGAGCTGGCCGAAGACATCGACAACATCAACCTGCACTTCCCCAAATTCCAGCAGCTGCAGGTGGACTTCAAGGCCATCACTGAGATTCCGGCAGGCGATGTTGCCGACACTTGGAAGAACTATCAGCTGGCCGTGGAACAGTTCTACGACAGGCTGAAGATGAACAAGGAGCTGCGCGACCTCGACTTCCGCAAGAATCTGGAATACAAGCGCACTCTGATTGACAAGGCCAAAGCTCTTGAGACGGAGCCGGACCCCGTTTCCGCTTTCCGTCAGCTGCAAGACCTGCACGAGAAATGGCGCGAAACAGGCCCCGTGGCTAAAGATATGCGAGAAAGCATCTGGGACGAGTTCAAAGCCGCCTCTACGGTAATCAACAAACGTCATCAGGAATTCTTTGAGGCCCGCAAGGCTCAGGAAACAGCCAACGAAGAAGCCAAGACCAAGCTCTGCGAGCAGATTGAGGCCATAGACATGGATAAGCTCAATTCCTTCAAGGAATGGGATGCCGAGACCAAACATGTGCTCGAGCTGCAGGCTGAATGGAAAAAACTCGGTTTTGCATCGCGCAAGGTCAACAATGCTCTTTTCAACCGCTTCCGCGGGGTTTGCGACGAGTTCTTCAGCCGCAAAGCCGCTTACTTCAAAGAGGTGAAAGAGGGTTATGCAGCCAATATGGCCAAGAAGGTGGCTCTGTGCGAACAGGCAGAGGCTCTGAAAGAATCGGAAGAGGATAACCGCAAAGCCATGGAGCAGATTACGCGTCTGCAGGCCGAATGGAAGAAGATTGGCCCGGTAGCCCGCAAGAACTCCGACGCTATATGGCAGCGCTTCAACGAGGCCTGCAACTACTTCTATCGTAAGCGCAAGCAGGAAACTGCCGCTGTGCGCCAGGAGGAGAATGCCAATCTGGCCGCCAAACGTGCCATCATAGCCGCTCTGAAAGACATCGACCTCGACGAGACAGAACGTCAGCAGGCAGTGAATCAGGTGCGCGAGCTGCAGAAACAGTGGAACCAGACAGGCCATGTGCCTTTCCGCCAGAAAGATGCTCTGTATGCCGAATACCGTCAGATTGTAGACAAGCTCTATGAGACTCTGAATATGCACCGCCAGCAGGCCCGCATGTCGAACTATGAGGACCAGCTCGCCGGCATGGACAGCGATCAGGCCAAGCTGCTTCGAGAACGCGAACGCCTGTCGCGTGCTTACGAGGCAAAGAAGAACGAGCTGAACACGGCAGAAAACAACATGGGCTTCTTCAACGTCAAGAGCTCGGAAGGCAGCAGCCTGGTACGCGACATGGAACGCCGTATCAAACGCCTCCGCGAAGACCTTGAAATCATAGCCCAGCAGATTTCGGCTGTGAACCAGAAACTGAAATAAGAGAATCAGGGGAAGAGGGCCTGTGTGGATTGCCCGTAATTGGCGATGATTGCCGATTATTAGCGTTGTCCTCAGGCTTCAGGCCGGAAGGATGGTTGCCAAGCTCAGGCCGAAAACACGGCAAGGTTTGCCGGGCAAACAAGGCAATAAAACCACAGCCCCGGGGAGTGTGTCGGAATAACTGTTTTTGACACACTCACCCACCGCCCCCTCTCCCACTTCTTCCTCTTGTCTTCTTTCCGATACGTTTCAACAAATCTGACAGGTACAGCTTCAAACGAACAATCCGACGCCGTGATTAGAGGCTGCCGCGCAACCTGCCCGGAGAAATACTTAGACCCAAAAAGCACTTGGCTCGCAAAATAAAGTTCGGTAGATTCGTAAAACCGCTCCTTGTACTGGGCGATTTTATAGCCGTAAATATAGCCTTCTATATTACGGTATGGACCGTATGCTTCCCTCACTGGCAACACCCCAAATGGGTGCTGATGGTGCTGAACGTGGCATTCGCCATATCAGAATTTTTATTCCGTAAAGCACACAACAACCGTATTCCGTATCTCGACAGCACAATCCTCTTCTCTGTCAAGACCACGGCAATGAGCATGCTCATTTTTGCAACGCTGCTCTATGCCATCGACATCTTCGACGTGTCGTTGTTCCAGGGTTGTATGCTTGCGCTGTGGGTGTTTCTGTTGGTAACGATCTGGCGCGTCATCTGCCAGAGAGTGCTGAAGAAGATACGGCGCATGGGTCTCAACTACCGGCGCGTCATCATTGTGGGAGCGGGCAACAGGGCGTTAGCGCTCTATCACGAGCTGCAGAAAGATGCCGGTCTGGGTTACCGCATCATGGGATTTTTCGATGACAACGAGCCCAAGCTCGACTCAATGCCGGGAGCCTTCCACGGTTCTTTCAGTGATATAGAGCCGTTTGTGCGCACCAACAACATCGACCTGATTTACTACACCCTTGACGTGCGTAACCATGATCAGATTTCGTCGGTGATGACGCTGGCCGATGAATTGGGAGTGGAGTTTGTCTATGTGCCTCAGTTCAACATTATGCTCGCCGACCAGTTCACCCCCGAAAAGCTGGGCAGTATGCCTCTGATGCTTCACACCTTCTCGCCGCTTACCAAGGTGCTTAACCGCATACTGAAACGGCTGCTTGACTTGAGCATCGCGGTGCCGTTTGTGATAATCTCGCCGATTATTTTCATCCCGATAGCCATAGCGGTGAAATGTTCCAGCCGCGGGCCGATATTCTTTAAGCAAAAGCGCACAGGCATCCACGGCAAGGACTTCATGTGCTATAAATTCCGCACAATGCGTGTCAATGCCGATGCCGACAAGGTTCAGGCCACGGAAAATGACCCGCGCAAGACAGCTGTCGGCGATTTCCTGCGTCGGTCGTCGCTCGATGAGTTGCCACAGTTCTACAATGTCTTGTTCGGCAATATGTCGGTAGTAGGTCCGCGACCCCACATGGTCAGCCACACAAAGGAATATATGCAGCTCATAGACAAGTATATGATTCGGCATGCCGTGAAACCCGGTATCACCGGCTGGGCTCAGGTAAACGGCTATCGCGGCGGCACAAAACATCTGTGGCAGATGGAAAAGCGCGTGCAATATGATGTGTGGTACATCACCAACTGGAATATCTTCCTCGATATAAAAATCATCTTCATGACCGCTCTCAACGGGTTCCGCGGCGACAAAAACGCATATTGAGGCGTGGTTAATGATGCAACAGGAGGAAACAAAAAGGGGTGTGGGAATCGTTATAGGTAAAGAATGGAATTGAAAAAGGTATTATTTACGGCAACTTTGACAGCGTCGGCTCTTTTGATGTATGGTCAAAGCTCACTGACGTCGGGCGAACATGTGGTTCAGCCGGGACGCCATGACACGGTGTCGGCCTCCGGAACAACGAAAAAAGCCGTAACAAACCGCTATAACAAGAATCAACGCCCTGTAAATGCGGCTTATCATGCCTCTGAGCCGAACGAGAAGCCGCAGAAGACTTATCATGTGGAGCAATACAAAGGCTTCAACATAAAAGTAGCTGATGGAGAGCCCTCCTCAGCTCCGGCCTCTTCTCCTGCTCCTTCTGCAAATGCCACACCGGCATCCGCGCCGATAGAGAAACCTGTGCAACGTGCAGTCAATCCCGCTGCTTCCGTGGCGGCAGCTTCAGCAGCCACCTCGAAGCCGGCGCCGGAGATTGTGCTGATGGCAAAAGAAGATATGCTGTCAACCGACGGCGACATAGTGCTGAGGGCCGAGGACTTCAACATGTATCTTGACCGTGCCGGAAAAGGCGACACGGAAGCTATGCGCCGAGCCGGGTTATGTTATCTGTATGGCACAGGCGTGGCAAGTAACAGTAAGAAGGCTCTGGAATGGCTCGGCAAAGCGGCTCATCACGAAAACACCGAATCGCAGTATGATTTGGGGGTCATGTTCCGCGACGGCATAGGTGTGCGGCAGAATCTCTCCGACGCCTCCTTTTGGCTTCGTAAAGCTGCCCGCAACGGCCACGCCAAGGCTCAGCTGGCAACGGGGCTGTTGTTCCTGGAAGGGAAAGGTGTGCAGCTGTCTCTTATACACATCTCCGAGCCCACGAGACGCGTAGTAATCTCG
>ERZ1027188.565-NODE-565-length-14788-cov-5.188013_pt1 | contig 14788 bp, 12 predicted proteins | sample MGYA00519273_ERZ1027188 | MGnify/ENA primary metagenome ERZ1027188 (study PRJEB26926, sample SAMN06164623) | human gut metagenome | biome: ENVO:00009003; feature: ENVO:2100002; material: ENVO:00002003 | host: Homo sapiens | place: USA | collected 2012 ... | reverse complement strand
TTCGTCGGCAGCGTCAGATGTGTATAAGAGACAGGTCCAGTGCCTTTGCCAGCTCCACAGGACATTCCTCCTCTTTAGCGTCAGCTGACACTGTTATATAAGCATAGCATTCGTGCGCTTCCGCGTCAAGAATATCGGAATATTGTTGACAATGGCGAATACAGCGTGGTAAAATTTTGACATGGAACAAACTTTCAGACCCGTCCTGACCATTCGGATCTTCGGCGAAGAGAAGTGCTTCGGTCCCGGCGTGGCAGTTCTGCTGCGCAAGGTACGCGAGCTGCACTCTCTGCGCGCGGCAGCCATGTCCATCGGCATGGCGTACTCGAAGGCATGGACGATCCTCAAAAACGCGCAGCAGTCGCTGGGCTTCAAGCTGCTCGATTCCACAACCGGAGGAAAACACGGAGGAGGTGCGACTTTGACGCCGGAGGGCGAAAAACTGCTTGATGCTTACGACAGCTACTGCACCCGGCTCCGCGCCTATGCGCAGGAGCTGTTCGACGAGACCTTTGATGAAATTCTTCCGTAAAGTGTCCTTCTCTGCGCGCCTCCGGCAAAAAACTTTCGTTTTTTCCGCCGGGGGTGTTGTCTTGCGCAGAGCTGCGTTGTATAATGGAGACTAGATAATTGCGGGATTTCCGCAAAATGGAGGTAACACACCATGTTTACAAAACTGATCAGCGCCCTCAAGGCGACCCGCCGCACCATCGTCTTCACCGAAGGCCCCGACGCCCGCATCCTCGAAGCGGCCGACCGCCTGATCAAGGACGATCTGATGGACGTCATCCTCATCGGCAATGTCGACGAAGTCCAGGCTGCTGCAGCCAAGGGCGGCTTCGACATCGCCAAGGCCGAGATCATCGACCCGGCCACCTACGCCGGTATGGATGAGATGGTCGCAAAGATGGTCGAGCTGCGCAAGGGCAAGATGTCTGAGGAAGACTGCCGCGCCGCGCTGGCCAAGGGCAACTATTTCGGCACCATGCTCGTCAAGATGGGCAAGGCCGACGCGCTGCTCGGCGGCGCGACCTACTCCACCGCGGACACCGTGCGTCCCGCGCTGCAGCTCATCAAGACCAAGCCCGGCAGCAACATCGTCTCCTCCTGCTTCATCATGGTCCGTCCCGCCGCGTCCGGTGAGAACGAGGTGCTGGCCATGGCGGACTGCGCCATCAACATCAAGCCCACCGAGGACGAGCTGGTCGAGATCTGCCGCGAGACCGTCAAGTGCGCGAAGATCTTCGGCGTCGACCCCAAGGTCGCCTTTTTGAGCTACTCCACGCTCGGCTCCGGCAAGGGCGAGGACGTCGACAAGATGCGCAACGCCTGCGAGAAGGCCAAGGCCGAAATGCCCAACACCCCCATCGGCGGCGAGTTCCAGTTCGACGCGGCGGTCTCCCCCGTCGTCGCCAAGACCAAGCATATCTCCGACGCCGTCGGCGGCCACGCCAACACTTTCATCTTCCCCGACATCAACGCGGGCAACATCGGCTACAAGATCGCCCAGCGTCTCGGCAACTTCGACGCCTACGGCCCCATCCTGCTCGGCCTGAACGCCCCCATCAACGACCTCTCCCGCGGCTGCAACGCGCAGGAGGTCTATTCGATGGCCATTATCACTGCTGCTCTGGCATAAGCCCCCGAGCCATCGGAGCGACCGGGGCCCCGCCAACGGCGGGGCGGCGCGGCAGCGCCGTGAATCAAATCGAGCATACAGCAGACAAGGCGCAGCCTTGCGCTGCTATTCGATGGCCATTATCACTGCTGCTCTGGCATAAGCGAAATAAAACTGCACAGCAAAGAGGAGCGCCAAGCGGCGCTCCTCTTTTATTCTCCATGGCTTCTGTCACTCTTCAGCAGATTGAAACGCTTACTCTCTCTTTCCCGCATCTCTCAGCTGACCCGCAAGCAGGACGAGCAGGAACACCGAAAAAATTTTTGTAAACTGCAAAAGCGTGTCCATTTTGCCCTTGAGTGTGTAGATCAGGCAAACCTCTATAACAAATACAAGAAGCATCGCAAGAATGATCGTTCCTTTTCTTTTCATGTTTCCTCCGTTTGCGGTCTCCGGTTTGTTTCCTGCCTCGAAGCCATTCTACCACACTCCCATACAAAAGCGGTTTTGTCGTCTTGGCGTTATCTCGGCCTTCTGCGATCGTGCTCGGCGTAGTGGGCACGCTTGCTCCCGAGCATCTTCTCGTCCGCCTCGCGGACCAGCTCTCTTAGCCCGTTTGCCGCCTCGCAGACGGCGATGCCGTAGGAGATGCTGTGGCCCTGCGCGGCAAGGCTTTCAGAAACTGCCCGCATCCGCGCCTCGTATTCCGCCTCTGCCGCCGGCGCGGGAAACACGACGAACTCGTCGCCGCCGACGCGGTAGAGATCGTCCCTCGGAAACTGCTCCCGCAGACGCTCTGCGATCGCGCGCAGCAGCTGGTCGCCCGCCTCGTGACCGCGCTCGTTGTTGATCTCGTGCAGGCCGTTCGCGTCGATATAAATGCAGGCGGCCGGAGCGATGACGCGCTGGTCGCTCTTGCGCAGACACTTCTCATAGGCGACACGGTTCATCAGGCCCGTGCCCTGGTCCGTAATGCTCATACGGTAAACGCCGCGTCGCGCCGAGATCAGGTACCAGCTGATGTAGGCAAGATAGCTCAGCAAAATCGCGCCGACGATGACCGACATCAGGTAGAGGATCTTCACCACGCCGCGCGTTCCCGCCAGCGCGTCCTGCTCGCTGACGCCGAGAACGACGCTCCAGTTGTTGATGCCGACCGGCTCGTAGTGCAGGTAGAGCGTCAGCCCCGTGGATTGGGAGACGGTGCACATATCGCCGCCGATACCGTTGGGGATTTTTTCCATCGCCTCCTCGTAGGTGTAGCCCTTGAGCATTTTGCGGCCACGCAGATCCGAGAGGTTGCCGAGCGAGTCGTGCCAGGTGTCCACCAGAATGTCGCCGGTATTTCCATCCACGATGAGAACGAAGGCGTTGCCGCCGTAAAGGTCGGTCTTGTAGCTGCGCGAGAGCTCCTGCAACTGCACCATGCCATAGAGGATGGCGATGGTCTCGCCGTCGCGCTTCACCGGCGCGACGTTGCGCACCACCAGCTTTTCCGGCGCAAAGTAGCTTGTGACGCGGTCGGAGATGTACGCGCCCCGCGCCGCCTCCGTTTCAAAATCGAATGCGCCGGAAACGTCGTAGCGGGCGCCGTCGGTCAGCAGCAGTGTGCCGTCGGGTCGCAGCAGCGCGACGGTGGAGACAAAGGTCTTATCAAGGCTGAAGGTGTTCATGATGCGCAGCACAGAATCCAGATCGTCCTCGTCCTGCCCCGCGATCAGCTCCGCCATGGCGGAGAGAATGGTCTGGTCCGTGCGTGTGGCATTGTTGATGTCCTTGGCAAGCTGCTTTGTTGCGGTCGTCAGCTCATCGAAGGAGCGCTGTGTGACCTCCTCACCTGCGCGCTTTGCGCAGACGAAGACCGTACCCGACAATACGATCGCGCTGAACAGCGTGATCGCCAGCATGACACGCGAACGCGTTTTGTTTTCCATTTCTTTCTCCTTACTGCTCTGTCAGCTCGCGCAGATAGCGCTCCGCCTCCCGCTTCGGCAGGACGCGCGAGAAATAAAAGCCCTGAATGAAGTCGCAGCCCGCCGCAAGCGCAATATCCAACTGCTTCTTTGTTTCCACACCCTCAGACAGCGCTCGGATACCCATGCTGTGAGCAAGCTGCACCAAACCGGCAAGCAATGCCCTTCCACGCTCCTCCTCCGCATCGAGGAGGATGCTGCGGTCGATTTTTACATAGTCGAACCGGTAGGTACACAGATCCGAAAGCGAGGAGTAACCGGCACCCATATCGTCCAACGCGATATGAAAGCCCAGCGCGATCAGACCGTTGAGCGTTTCCGCTGCCGCGCTCCGGTCATGCACAAAGCAATCCTCCGTGATCTCGATAATAAGGCAGTCATGTGAAAAGTCATACTGCTCCGCGATCTCACGCACACGCGGCAAGGTCCGCTCGTCCGAGAGCGACTGGCGCGTAAAATTACAGGACAGGCAGAGCTTCTCCAGCCCCTCGCGTCTCCATGACTGGAGCTGTGCACAGGCGCAGCGGAGCATATAGAGATCATGTTCTGTGACCGTACCGGCGCGGATCATCAGGTCGATGTACTTGGACGGCGGCAGCAGTCCATCCTCGGGGCTTTGCCAGCGCGAGACGGCCTCCGCGCCGACGACCGTGCCGCCGCGATCCACCACAAATTGGAAGTACGGCTCAAACTCGCCCTTGGCGACAGCCTCCGCCGTGCGGCGGCGCAGCCGGTCGAGCTGCTCGCTTTCACCGACCATACGCTTATTGCCGAACGCGCAGAGCATACCGTGACCGAACGCATAGGCGCAGCCCTGCCGCGCGCTATAGAGCGCGGCCTCGCCGCTGTAGTCCGGGTTTTCCTCCAGTGAGCAGATGCCCGCGCGGAACGCGCCGGCATATTCGGCGCGGAAGCCCGCAAGGTAGCCGTCCAGCCCGCGGATAAGCCCCTCGGCGCGCTGCTGTGCCGCCTCGCGGCTGCCGCACTGACACACGAGCGCGAACATCCCGCGCCCCACACAGGCAAGGTAATCTTCGCGGGCGCAGCCGCGCCGGAGATACTCCGCCGCGCGGCAGAACAGCTCCTCGCGCTCCGCCTCGCCGCAGCGATGCTCCAGCGAGGGCATATCGCAGCCGACGCAGACAACATAGGTAAGACTCCGCAGCGGAGCGGGGAGCAGCGTTTCCACGCAATGCAGATAAAAGCGGTCATTTCCGATGCCGTAGCGCGGATCGATGAGGGCGTTGGTCTTTTGCTCGGCACGCTTTTTTCGCGCAAAGACTATCAGCGCGACCGCCGCGGCAAGCATCGCCGCGATCAATGCGGCGAGCGTAATGAGCCACCTGGTACGGTAGGCTTCCGCGCCGCTGCTATTCGTATAGTCTGCCAGGACGCCGATGCTCTCCGCGCCGGAGAGGTCCTCCAGCGCTTGTGCAAGCGCGCCGGCCAGTTCCGGCGTGAGTGCGTTGGTAAAGCCAACATATATCGCGCGCTCTGCGCCGTCATGTTCTATCGTGCAGAGCAGCACTTGACGGCGCATCGCGCCGCTGTCGACCGCGCCGGAGGGATAGGCGGAAATAATGTCCGCCTGCCGGTTTGCGGTCTGCTGCGCCTGCGTTGTGTTCTTGCTGTACGGGAGATAGACAAGATCGTACCCTGTCTGCTCACTCAGGCGCTCGTACAGCTCCGGCAGCAATCCGACATAGCATTCTCTGCCGCGGTCATAGGACTCGATGGGATAGAGATCGGCGTTTCCCGAGATCAGAAGCGTCTCCCTCGCGCTTGCATCCTGCATACAGCACAGCAGCGCTCCGATCGTCAGCACGGCGCAGAGCGTGATTCCCAAGAGCTTTTTTCGGCGCACAGGCGGCACCCCCCTTTATTTCAAATCGATCTTGCGGCGCTCGATGCGCCCCCAGCTGAGTTTTTTCTTCCTATAGCCGATAAAGGCCGTGCAGCGCACCCATGCGAGAATAAAGCGCAGGAACACCAGCTCAAAGAGACACAGACAGACGGCCTTGAGGCCGTCGCCGAACGAGAGCGTGAGGTCCGCCGTGTAGATGCGCGAGAAAAAGGCGGTAAGCGTCAGGACCGAGCCGAACACGGCGTAGATCAGGAAAAAGAGCAGCATAAACGGGACGTTGATCAAATCGAACCACCACGCGAGCACCATTGTAAAAACGCCGAATATCTCAATAAACGGCGAAAGCAGCTCGTAAATGAGGAAATAGAGATAGGATACAAAGCTCACCGCGCCGAACCTGTGATTGGAAAACATGACGCGATGCTTATACATACTCTGGAACAGGCCCAGATGCCAGCGCTTGCGCTGCTTGCACAGATCGCGCAGCCGCTCGGGCGCCTGCGTCCAGCAGATCGCGTCGGATGCGTAGCGAATGGCATAGTCGATGTTGTTGACCGTGCAGTATTCGTGCAGCTTGACCACAAGCTCCATATCCTCGCCCATCGTTCCGCTGTCATAGCCACCTGCCGCGATGACGGTATCCTTTTTGAACAGCCCGAAGGCGCCGGAAATGATGAGCGAGCCGTTGAAGCGGTCAAAGAGAATGCGGGAGGCAAGAAACGAACGGTCATATTCCAGCACCTGCATGAAGGCGAGAATATTGCGCGGCAGCCGGTAATGCTTCACCCGTCCGTTTTCCAGCTCAACATCGTTGGAGATGCGGACGATGCCGCCAACCGCCACCACATTGCCGTTTTCCAATATCGGCTGGGCGATGCGGCGCAGAGAGTCGTACTGCAGAACGGAGTCCGCGTCCATGCAGATAAAGTACGGGAAATTTGCGGCGTTGATGCCCATGTTCAGCGCGTCTGCCTTGCCGCCGTTCTTTTTTCGGATGAGCGTCACCGGTACCTTCTGTGCGCGTGTCTCATAGACGTATTCCTCGCGCTGACAGTTGATCTGTCGGCGAATGGGCCGGTGAACAAGGTGCATATCAAATGTCTCGGCCAACACCTCCGAGGTGCGGTCCTTCGATCCGTCGTCCACCACGATGATCTCATAGGAGCGGTAGTCGAGCGCAAGCAGTGAGCGCACGGTGTCTGCCACGGTGACCTCCTCATTGTAGGCGGGAACGATGATACTGATGGGCAGGTAGTAATCCGAGGGCAGAATGCTTTTGAGCATTTCCTGCCGGCGGTGCTTGTACAGCTCAAGTGAGCCGACGACGACCGACAGAAACAGAAAGGTCGAGTAGCCGATCAGATAGGCGATAAAGAAATAGCCCACCCACTCAAGAAACAGCTTTATACCGTCGTACATACTGCGTCCTCCTTTCGCTCCTCCAGCTCCCGCACATCAAAGCGATAGCGCAGGATCTCGGAGGCGTAGCGGTCGTGCCCCTCGATCACGTCGATCAGATCGCGGTAGCCGAAGCCGAGCTGCTCCAGACTTTTTGACGCGTTGAAGCGGATATACCAGTTGGGATGATAGAGGTTCCTCTTCAGCACCGCCGCAGTCTCCGCCCCGGGATAGCTCGCCAGTACAAAGGACGCGATGGCTGCATACTCCCAGCGCGCGTTTTCCGAGGGCGTCGCATAGCGCAGCAGATCGGCGTAGGCGGGCGGATAGGGATAGCGGCCAAGATAGCGCAGACAGGCAAAGCGCACCTCGTCGTCCTGCGCGGGATCGTTGAGGAGCGCGTGTATTTTCTCGCAGTATGCGCCGGAGGAAAAGCGGAAATAGTTGAGCAGCGTCACCTGCATCCACGGCTGAAACGCATCAAACGCCTCCCAAAGTGCGTCGGCAAGCTCCCATGTGTCGCCCGTGTAGTTCAGCAAGCCGTCGGAGAGGAGCTTGCTGTGATAATAGAGGCTGCTTGCGTCGATGATCCGCAGCGCACGCACAAGGACGGCGGGATCGCCCGCCGTGTAGAGCGCCTGCATGGCATTCTCGCGGCAGTAGATGCTCGATTCATGCAACAGGTCGAGCAGCATCGTTTTCAGCGCCTCGTTCTCCTGCCCGTCAAGAAGCCGGTATTTCCGGATGATATACGGAAAATACGCCGCCTCGATCTCATCGCGGCGGCAGTAATCCTCTGCCAGCGTGATCATCACACCGTTAAGCGCCGTCAGATAGGAGCGGGTCAGCTCTGGCCGCCTCACGCACAGGCACTCCAGCGCGGCGTCAAAGGCCGCCATGCCGTTCACGCGGCGCAGTCTGCGCTCCATGAAGCGCAGATGCCTCTCGCTGACCGCTCCGGTCTCCGCGAGACGGTCAAGCTCCTGCGAGACCGTCAGCTCAAGGCGGATGCCGTCGCGGAAGGACCGATGCTCCCTGCGCCGCGAAAGGAGCGCCGTTGCAATGTTAAAGAGGATCATGCCGGCGCACATACCGAGGTAGATGTAGATCAGAATTTCAACAGGCACCGGCGCTCTCCCCTTTCTCTTTCTTACCGCCAGAGTCTCCGCATCGCATCATACGAAGCCTTCAGCCGTTCGTGATAAGCTACCCTGTTCCCCCAGCCCTCGAGCGCGGCGGGACAGAGCGCCGCGCGCCCTTCGTCCTCACCGTCTGTCAGGCCCAGGTACATCGTGTCGATGGTGATGTAGTCCACACCGTAGTTTTCATAGTAATCGTCGTGGATGGTCATGCGCGAGGGATCGGCAAAGTTCAGAAGCTGCCATGGCAGCTTCAGCTCCACATAGTCGCCCGCAAAGATAAAGTCTGCCAATGAGTTGAAATCGGGCGACGACGGGTTCGCGTTTCCATAGAGCAGCCTGCCCGTTTCGTAAACCTCCGAGCTGGCCTGCCAGTTTCCGGTGAGCAGCGGCGTCGCCGTCTGGAGCATCAATTCGATGGGCTTGAACAGCGGTGTGTCTGCGTCCGGCGGGTCAAGGTAGGCATCCTCGTCGTGCGTTTCGTGGTAGAACATGGCGCGCAGCACCTCATAGCGCTCCTGCACCACGAGGCGGCTGTTCTCTCTGCCGTCGATGGCAAGGACGAAATCAACCGCGCGGTCAAAGCGCAGGCCATAGTTTTTACAGTAGGTGCTGCCGGTCTTCGGCGTGGTGTCGATGGGGATAAACATCCGCTTTTCCCCGTTTGCAAAGCCCTTCTGATAGGCCAGAAGGTAGATATAGCGCTCATCGTACTTCATGGAAAGCGCTCGCTCGCCCGTGTCGAAGAGTTTATCCTCCTCCGTCCACTCCGAGAGGTCGCCGTCCACATAGCAGACGCTTTCCTTCTCGCCGGGGTCGAAGGAGAGCAGACCGAAATACTGCTCGTTGGTCTGATAGTCGCTCCAGTACGGCGTGCGCTGGAGATTCACCGCGTGCATGGTGTTCCATGTCCGCTTGAACCATTCGTCCTGCCAGGTAAAGACACAGCCGCCCGCGCAGTTTGCCGCGGTGATGTCGCGCCAGCAGTCCACGAGCGCCTGCCCCTGCTCCTGCTCGGACATGTGGCCCTGATTGCGGCCGGTGTTCTGGTCCCTCTGCGCCATGCCGCGTCCCGTAGACACACCGAACTCGGAGATGACGACTGGCATTGTATGATGCCGCCGCAGGGCGCGCAGATAGGCAAGGTAGGTGTTCACCGCGCCGGTCTCATCGTAGAAGTCCGATCGGTGCAGCACGGAACCGATGGGCGTGCCGGGACCGGTCTCCACACGAGAGATGACGGCCTTGCCGTCCCAGATGGGCGTGCGGTCCATCACCGCGGGGTTGAGGCTATAGTTGAGATAGTCGGGATAGTAGGGGTAGACATGATAGGAAACGAATTGCCCGGCAAGAAAGGCGTCCTCCGCACGGATATGCTCCACATCCACCTGCGCGCACTTCATAAAAAAGGTCGTGATATCCTCCGGATAGAGGAACGGATCGGTGGTCGGCCAGTTGGAGAAAGCGACGAGCCGCTGGCTCTTATAGCGGCGGCTCTCGTATTCAATGATCCGGTCGCCCGCCTGCGCCAGCATGGACTCAAAGGCGGAGGCGTCCTCCGTCGCGGAGAGATACGCGCCCTGATAAGGTGGCAGATCGGGGTATTTGTGGTTGGTGTAGGTGACGGTCACATCCTCCCACTCCACACCGAGAATATAGCCGATGACCCAGCGGGAAACATCCTTATTGTAAAAGCCCGATCCCGTGCCCCGCCCGAGCGAGATCTTCTTGTTGCCGTGCAGAACGTCGACCAGCGTGCGCCCGTCCTCGATAAACGCATCGAGAAAGTCCTTATCGTAGGCGTCGCGGTGGGAATTCTGCACATAGTCGTTGACCCACACGCCGTGGATCAGCCAGAGCGGTTCCTCGTTCGCCTCCTCGCGCGCGGTGTTGTACTCGTAGAAGGCGTTGTAGAAGTCGTCGTGGAGCGTAATGTAGACGCGCACTGTGTTCGCGCCCATCTCCTGCATCTGGGCAAACCAGCGCAGATAGGTCTCCTTGCTGACGGCGTAGTCCGTCGCCCACTCGCCCGGGATGCCCACGCCGAGGTTTACGCCCTTAACGATAAACGGCTCGGGACCGCTGCCGCGATCCATGTAAATGCTTTGCGTATCCGTGGTCATAAAGGCCGTCACCGGCTCGTCCGGCTTCAGGTCGATGTACCATCCCAGCCGGTAGCGCGCCGTGTCATAAGCAAGATAGAGCAGGATCAGAGCGGAAAGCGCGATGATAAATTTTTTCACGGCTCCGCCCTCGCTTTCTCAGTGGTTGAATTTCTTATTTCTGGATTCGTGGCTGTATTGGCGCAGAATGTCGATGTGCTCGTCCATCCACGCGCCGCGCTCCGTGCAGAAGCGCTTCATCTGCGTGACGGCCTCGGTGTGCGAGTGCGGGTTTCGCTCCGCGGGTGAGAGCATATTTTTATCCAGCGTGTAGCCCCAGACGGAGAAGTTGCGCTCGACGGCATCGCCGAGCCACGCGGTAACGTCGTCCATGTAGGTGCAGAGATACTCGTCGCTGAGGATGCCCTGACGCAGCTCGCGGTAGCGGTCGATGACGGCGTTTATGAACTTCTCGTCTTTGCTGAGCATATAGTACCAGACGTTATGCTGCAGCTCGAAATGCTGCGGCTCTGTGACCGGATGACTGTAGTTGTCACAGGCGGAGTTGAAGTCCCAGATGCACATTTTGTATTTGCCGCGCACATCCCTGTAGATATAGGTGGAAAGCCAGCCCGCATCATAGTTGCAGGTAAACTCGTTGAGGATAAAGTAGTCCACGAAAGAGCTCATGTCCGCCTGCTCCCACCATGCATAGGGCTCGGTATCATAGTCATAGGAGTAGAGTGACTTTTCAAAGTCGGAGAAATCCTGTGCGATCCACGCCGCGCGCTCCGGCGTAAGCCATTTTGTTCCCGGATAGACGATGTCCATATCCTGCAGGTTTCGCAGGGCGTATTGGGAGAAGGTCTCGATGTTTTTGACCTCGTTGCCGCTGCCGCGGTCAAGGCGCAGAGCATAGCTCGTCTGCACTGTGTCCTTCGACGGCTCCGTGAGCTTCAAGCGGGCATCCGCGCCGGAGCTGACAGTCTCCGTCATAACATAAAGCCCCTGATACACTCCGTTGAGCAGTACCTCGCAGAAGCGCACATTCGGCGCGTAGTCCATGATCTCGCCCGCAAGATTGTACCACATATAATTGCGGATGAGCGTCTTATCGAGGTACGGCCCATGCAGCGCCCACTCGTCGAAGGCATCCATCCCCAACATGGCGACATCGCGCGAGGCCGCACCGTCGTCCGTCAGCGTCTTGACAAGATAGCTGTGCTTATCAAAATAGCGCGAGGAGTTGCCTCGCACGCGAATGTCAATGACGCTCTGAAGCGTCGGCGTGTCGGCGGGGTGATTGTTGCCCTCGGCGTGATCCACCACCGAGACGGACGCGCGCAGCAGCATACTGCCGTCCGCCGTAGTGGTGAAGGTGTCGTTGCTTCGGCTCCCGTCGCCGTCGCGGATGGGAACGCCCGGGATCGCCTCTCCGCCGGTGTCGATGAGCACGAGCGGCAGATGAGAGCAGAGCAAATCTTCTCCGTGGTCGGCACAGGGTGTATAGGCGGGGCGCTCAAGATGCTGATGATAGCGTGGGTGCTCATCGGTCAGCACGGCTGACAGGTTTGTTGCGGATAGGAGGAGCAGCAGCGCACAGGCCGCAAGAGCCATTCGCTTGTATTTCATGTTCGTCTCCGCTCCCCTCTTTCCGGTTTCTCAGTTCGACACCTCGTCGTTCTGCATGACAAGATTGACATAGTCGATGTTTCCCAGCGAATAGATGCTGCCGGGAATGTCCGGCGTTGTCTGCTCCGCGCGGCGCAGGAGCTTTTGCGTGATCTCGTAGATCAGTTCGACCGTATCCTCCGTCGTGTTTTCCACACGCAGCGTCGCTTTGGCGCGAAAGAGCTTGTAGACCTGCGCCTTGATTGGCTCCTGCTTGCTGCGGTGGGCGCGGATGATGAGCAGCATCCGGTTATCGCTCTTGATGCAGCCGAGCAGCAGGATCACCGCGAAGGTCACGGCGCTGCCGATGCAGGCCACGGCATAATCGCCCACGCCGCAGCAGATGCCGACAATGATGGACCAAAAAATATAAACCGTATCGCGCGAGTCCTTGATGGCGGTGCGGAAGCGGACGATGGACAGCGCGCCCACCATACCGAGAGACAGCGCGATATTGTTGCCGATGACGGTCATGACCGTCCCCGTCAGCACCGCGAGAATGACGAGTGAGGCGTTGAACTTGCGGCTGTAGATCGTCCCGCGGTGGGAGATGGCGTAGGACAGGAAGATAAAAAAGCCCAGCACGGCGGCAAGGACGATATTGAGCAGAATATCCTCCCACGACATATCGCGGGGTGTGGTAAAAAGGTTCAGGATCTGTTGTCTCATGGTGTTTTCCTCCTATAGCCTCGTCTGACATCCGTTTTGGCGGGCAAGCACATATTTGCTGACAGAAAGCTCACTGCGATCCACGCTGTTGATCAGCTCGCGAAGATAATCGAGCAGAAAGCCGTTGTACTTGACCTCAAGCACCACGCAGTACGGATCGAGCACGGGGTTCATGTTCAGCCGCGGCGAAAAGAGGTCGAAGCAGCTCTCGACGGAAACAATGCGGCTGTCAAAGGTAATGCGTATTTTGTTCTCCTTGGCGATAAATGCCTTGCGGTCGTATTCTACGATCGTTTTGGGGCGATAGCACCGGCTGTGCATCAGCGCATAGCACTCCGCGGCAAAAGACTCCGGATACCGCAGCAGCGGCGCGTAGTCGCCGTGCGTGAGCGCTTGGGCATCCTCCCGTGTCACGCGCAGAGAGCGCTTGAGCTGGCTCGCTCCCTGCTTTTGCTTCATCTCCAGCATGGCGAAGTCTGCCGCCGGATCGTAGCAGCGCAGGCGCAGCTTGCGCCGCAGCTCCACGCCCGCTGCCTTTTCGCGGAAGTCCCTGTCGTCGAGCGTATCGAAGTAAAGCGAGCGGACAGGGTAGCCGCTTATGCCGTTGTGCGGGTCCTCGTGCATGACCTGCGCGAGCCGATGGCAGGCTTGCAGCGCCTCCGGCAGCGAGATCAGATATTTCTTTTCCTCGCGGAACACGCGGTTCACCGATGCTCCCTCCTTTCGCAGAGAAAGAAACTGACCGCAGTCCTGCTAAGGCAATACCGCAGCTTTCACTGCGCGGTGTTGCCTTAAGAGTGCGGTCGGTCGATCATAGGGGCTCTCCTGCTCACACATATGGCCCTGCAGCATAGTCTTTCGACGATTTTCCATCTTAAACGATTATACAGGGCTGCGCCGCATAAGTAAAGTCCTTTCTGGCATTTCCGGCATTTGGCGTGTGCCGTCGCTTGTGCGGCGGAAGTCCTCTCGTGCGCGGGAACCGGATAGGATCACCTCACGAAATAATTATAACGCAGCCATGAGCAAAACGCAGGAAATGCAGTAATTGCAATGGTTCCCGGCCATGGCTGTTGGACTTATGCCAATGAGGGGATTTTACTTTGTCTTGGCCTTGGACTTCTTCTGCTTGACCTTCTTGGAGTTGCTGCCCTCAGGGTTTGCATCAGGCTCGGATTTCACTTTGTCATTTGTATCAGCAAGCAGCTCATCAAGTCGATCCACTACTTCCGCAGGAACAGCAACCACAGCGGGGAAGATGGAATCGAGATTACTCAGTCCTCCTTCGGGAATTGTGTCTCCTGCGGGTTCTGCTGTGTCTGTTGTGCTGCCTTCACCATGATCTCTGTGATCAGGGCTTCCAGCCTTCTGTACAGACATTTCATCAGCAATGCCAGCAGTGCCGCTGTCAGCATCAGAAATATGGCTATCAGCAGCACCGACTGTGCCACCACTCTCTGCCTGATCTCCTCCAGGAGCATCATCACCGCCGGTTCCACCGTCATCCTCCTTGTCTGTGTCCTCCTTTGTCATGTCGATGCCCCAACCCTTCCGAGTGCCGCTTCCGCGTGCCATTCAGAGTGCCATTCCAAGTACCGGCGGCACACGGAATCTCTCCATGGCGCAGTTTCTCTCAACCTGCCCCGCAGAAGATGCAAAAAATCCGGTATCGCTCCAAACGGAACAATACCGGATTTTTGTCTGTTTTCAGCCAATGATGTCTGCAAACGCAGTTACATCAAAGGTTTGCAAGTTTCAAGCCGCTTTGTGAACGCTCAAAAGATCGCTCACATTTCCTTGATCGCAGCCTGTGCGGCGGCGAGGCGGGCGATGGGGACACGGAACGGGCTGCAGGAGACATAGTCCAGACCGACCTTGTGGCAGAACTCGACGGACGTGGGATCGCCGCCGCACAGGCTGCGATCAAGGACATGCAGTAAGCAAATCGCTTTCGGCATAGGCTTTTATTGAATCAAACAAGCGCCCAGCCATTCGGCTGGGCGCTTGTACTTTGTAAAAAGATGTGGTAGGATGTGGACCAATCAGATGTTGGATAGGAAAGGGGAGAGTGCATGGAGATCAGACCCTTGGACAGAGAGATATATGCGGGCAAAACATTTACGGCTTGCTACCGCACGAATGGCTATTATGAGATCTGTGCGTCCGAGCAGGGATTCCGGCTGGACTACCGGTTATTCCCGGCGCCGGTCGTGCGGTCGTTCGACGACGTGTTTTTCGGGGAATGGCTGGAGACCCCGGCGGCCTCCGGCGCGCGGATGATCGTGCTGGAGACGCAGTCGTGCAATGAGGCGGCGATCGCGTTTTACCGGAAGAACGGGTTCTCGGTCATCGGC
>ERZ1027188.556-NODE-556-length-14853-cov-5.718678_pt1 | contig 14853 bp, 12 predicted proteins | sample MGYA00519273_ERZ1027188 | MGnify/ENA primary metagenome ERZ1027188 (study PRJEB26926, sample SAMN06164623) | human gut metagenome | biome: ENVO:00009003; feature: ENVO:2100002; material: ENVO:00002003 | host: Homo sapiens | place: USA | collected 2012 ... | reverse complement strand
GCTTTTGATCCTGTGCAGAGGTCATGGTTTTAATCGTCTTTCCATCGACAAAAGAGAGCACGGAAACTTCCCTTCCTGTCATAAATTCTTCAATTACCATACGATTACCGGCAGTTCCGAACTGCTTATCGAGCATGATGGATTTCACACCATCCTGTGCCTCTTCTAAGGTATTGCAGATCAGTACGCCCTTTCCAAGTGCTAATCCGTCTGCCTTTAATACAATCGGGAACGATGCAGTCTTTAAATAGTTGAGGGCATCCTCTGCATTGTCAAAGTTCTCATAGGCAGCCGTCGGAATTCCGTATTTCTTCATCAGATCCTTGGAAAAAGCCTTGCTTCCTTCCAGAATTGCTGCATTTTTACGGGGTCCGAACGCTTTTAATCCGGCATCTTCGAGACGGTCAACAAGTCCACCGACAAGGGGATCATCCATCCCGACAATCGTCAGATCAATTTCCTTTTCTTTGGCAAATGCAACAATTTTATCGAATTCCATTGCTCCGATCGGTACACATTCCGCGATCAGACCGATTCCTGCATTTCCGGGTGCACAATAAATTTTATCTACTTTACTGCTCTTTGCGACACTTGTTGCAATGGCATGCTCTCTGCCGCCACCGCCTACGATCAATACTTTCATAGCTTCCTCCGTCTTCCTGTCCTATGATTTCACATTATGTAAACCATTATGGTAATTCTGCCTCTTCGTAACTGTAAGCCGAGCAGCCGGAAAATGATTATTCTTCTACGACTGCGATTCCATTTTCTACCTTTACCCTGCCATGTGCAATGAGATCAATGGTCTTCGGCAGAATCTGCCATTCCGCTTCTTCCATCACACGGTGCTGCAGTTCCTCCGGCGTATCACCGTTCTTCACATAAACCGCCTTCTGCATGATGATCGCACCATGATCGTATACCTCATCCACAAAATGCACCGTAGCGCCGGTTACCTTCACACCGCTTTTCAAAACAGCCTCGTGCGGACGGATTCCATAAAAGCCCTTCCCGCAGAAGGAAGGAATCAGTGCCGGATGCACATTGATGATCCGGTTATGATATTTCCGTACCAGCTCGACCGGCATCATAATCATCATTCCTGCTAAAACGATGAGATCCGGGGCTTCTGCATCAATCGTTTCGATCAACATCTTCTCAAACTCCGCACGATCCGCATAGGATTTCATATCCACCACGATCGGTTTGATTCCATGTGTCCTCGCACGCTCCAAAGCCCGTACACCCGGTTTATTACTTAATACAAAGCATAACTCAACATCTGTAATTTTCCTGCTTTCCACTGCATCAATAATGGCCTGCAGATTCGTTCCGCCGCCTGCGGCAAGAATTCCAACTCTTAACATAAGTCTACACCCTTTTCACCAGCAATGACATTTCCAACCACATAGCCTTCTTCTCCGGCCTCTTTGATTGCTGCAAGCACCCTGTCCTGATCGGCAGGATCAATTGCCAGCACCATGCCAAGTCCCATATTAAAGGTATTGTACATCATCTGCTCTGCAATATTTCCGGTCTTCTGTAATAATTTAAAAATTGGAAGCACCGGATAGCTGTCCTTCTGTACCTGCGCACGCACACCGTCCGGAAGCATACGGGGAATATTTTCATAGAAGCCGCCGCCGGTAATATGGCTGCAGCCCTTTACTGTTACACCGGCATCCTTAATTGCCCTTAAGGTCTTCACATAGATTTTGGTCGGTGTAATTAACGCTTCTCCCAAGGTCATACCAAGCTCATCATAATAGGTGGTAAGAGACTCCTTCGTCATTTCAAACACCTTACGAACCAGTGAAAAGCCATTGCTGTGTACACCGGAGGAAGCAATGCCGATTAACACATCACCTGCCTTGATATCCGCTCCGGTAATCAGCTCCTTACGGTCTGCCACACCGACTGCAAAGCCTGCAAGATCGTATTCATCCTCCGGCATCAGTCCTGGATGCTCTGCGGTTTCTCCACCGATGAGGGCTGCTCCTGCCTTCTTACAGCCTTCCGCAACACCCTTTACGATCGTGGCAATCTTCTCCGGATAGTTCTTTCCACACGCAATATAATCAAGGAAAAACAGGGATTCTCCACCGGCACAGGCTACATCGTTCACACACATGGCAACCGCATCAATTCCAATGGTATCATGCTTGTCCATTAAGAACGCCAGCTTCACCTTCGTGCCACAGCCGTCAGTTCCTGATAATAATACCGGATCCTCCATATCTTTAATATTCTTTAAGGAAAAAGCTCCCGAAAAGCCGCCCAGTCCTCCAAGGACCTCTGGTCTCATCGTTTCCTTCACATACTTTTTCATTAATTCTACGGATTCATATCCTGCTTCGATATCCACACCGGCTGTCTTATAATCCATGTCGTTCTCCTTTTCTTGTTTCATCATGTAGTTAACATAACATTAATTAAATCCTTTAATAATTTGCATATCCAACCTGCTGCAGCTTCGCGTCCTTGGCCTCTACCTGCTTCTTCAGGTTCCCGGTATAGCTCTCAATCTTTGCAAGCAGCTCCTCATCCCCGGTTGCCAGCATTTTCGCTGCAAGAATGGCCGCGTTCTTCGCTCCGTCAATGGCAACGGTTGCAACAGGAATTCCGGGAGGCATCTGCATAATGGAAAACACTGCATCCATTCCCTCAAGATTCTTACCCGAAAGCGGAACACCGATTACCGGAAGCGGGAATAATGCGGCACACATTCCCGGCAGTGCTGCTGCCATGCCCGCACCTGCGATCATTACCTTAATTCCACGATCCTTCGCCGTTCTCGTCCATTCAATTAACAGATCCGGTTCCCGATGAGCGGAAATAATTCTCATCTCATATTCGATCCCCAGTTCTTCCAGCATTGCTGCCGCGCTGCTCATCACCTTAAGGTCTGAGTCGCTGCCCATCACAATTCCTACCATTGGCATTTCTATTTCCTCCTGTAATTGACGCTTATCTGATCATAAAGTAACTATTCAGAACCACATTCGTAAAACCGTTGCTGACGCAACTCAAGTTTACCTCATGTGGTTACTTCGCCATATAAAATTGCTGTTCTGCTTGAATGCAAGCATTCGCAGAAAGCAATTTTGCATGGTTCTGAATAGTTAAATCATATACGAATTATCTCTTCATTGCAAGAAAAACGAAATATTTTCGTATTTAATCCATACTTTCCTGATCAAACGGAGCATTCAGTTCCTCACAGCCCGCAAGGACAAATCTTCCTTCCTCGATAATCGGAATGACTTCTTCTGTCATGGTCACCACGCTCACCTCTCCCAGTTCATCATACGGAATCGTAATATCCGTATGACAGTTAAAGTAGGCCTTGTGGCTGTCCTCCTTACGTTTGATGGAGCACTCGTTGTCCTTTGCAATAATCTCTTTTCCATCCGGATTAAAAAGGCGCACCTCTTCACTGTGGGAATAGCAGGTATCCCCTACTGCAAAGTGGGGACCGGTTTTCTCTGCAATCAGAATCGGCAGCTTATCCTCTATATGGTATTTTCTTGCTGCCACAAATGCGGTCGTGTTCGTTCCAATCGCAAACTCACCAATCGGAAGCGTCTCATGGTGGAACAGGATATTATCCTTAATCAGCTTCCTGTTTTCTTCTTCTGCTGTAAAGTTTGCACAACTGTAATCGGTCACTCTGCCGTCCTCAAACCGTAAGGTCAGATCCTTATACTCTAACTCGTCCAGATAAACATGGCTTACATGAAGGGTTCCTTCTGTTCCGGTCAGTACCGGAGAGGTAAACACTTCGCCAACCGGAATATTCACATCGGCCACGCAGTTCTCAAAATTCGTTTCCCTGTCCGGATTCTGCAGGGTATGAAGCATCACCTTCATATTGGTACGGTTGCCGTTCATTCCCTTTACCATCACATATTTGCCCTGATCGAGCACATCAATGATCTTCTGTTGGATCCGCTGATATAACTGGTAATCGAGGGTATTGATCCGGATCACTGCATCGAAAATCTCCGGATAGCGGTCTTTGCCTTCTTTGCCATCCTCCTGCCCCGAAGCAATCTCCGGTACCGGGAACGCAATAATTGTAAAGCTCCGCTCTTCCCCGTGAATGTAATTGTTCTGCAGTTCACCGGCTGACGCTGCATATTCCACCAGCATCTGCTGCTGTTCTTTGGATAAATGCAGTGCATGCTTCTGACTGACTAACTCTACCGATCTTTCGCCGAATACTTCCACTACCGCAGGACCTCCAAACGTGCCTGCCTGCTCCTTATATTCCTCATAGGCTTCCCTCAGGGCTTCGAGCCGCACCTGCAAAAGTGCTTTATCCAATATAAGCGCCTGATCGTCCTTGTGGTCAAAATCATACTGCTTATTCGGAATGCCGCCATAATACCCGATCCGGCTCATCCCTCTGCCCTCCAGCACCGAAGTCGTTGCCCGGTAAATGGTCGCTTCCAATCCGATCTTCCGGAAATTCTGTACAGCCCTGCGGATCATCCGTTCAAAGCCCAGGCTGTAGCGGATGTTTACGATCTTTTTCTTCGTAATATCCTTATTTCCTGTTTCAAAGCCGATCCGGTAGCCTTCCGTATAAGTGTCTGCCATCTTCGCAATTGTCTCTTCCGGAAGGGTATTTAAGTAAGCCGCCGTTTTCAGTTCATTCCCGGAAATATATTCTCCAAAATAATACAGATATCTCACATCGGAAAGGTCAGCTTCCTCGATGATCTTCCCCGCAAAATCCGCATGAACATCCAACATGTTCCGGATCTTTGTATGATATGCTTCCCGGGTATAATCACTGATATAGTAGTACAGGGATTCCTTTAAGTGCTCCGGCTTTGGCAGGTCGAACTGTCCTTCCTGTTTCCTGGTTTCCTCCGTCTCTTCAAAGCTGCACCGGAAAGAACCGTAAATTTCAAGGAATAATTCCAACCCCTTTAAAAGATCCTCATCCCTGCCCTCATAGGTATAGGGAATCATGGCTCGAAGTTCCCCATATAAAAAGCACAGAATATTTCCATACACTTCTCCAAAAACCTGTGCACAATACTCCGGATTTCCAAAGCTTGTACCGTAATGCTCCGGCAGGATATCCCCGTAAAGCGCATGATTGTTCTCCTGAAGCTGCAAAAGTTCCCACCGGAACAGCTCTCCGCTTTCTACAAGCTCCCGCTGTTTCATTAGCAGCACAAGAAAAGCTGCTGTCTTTTCAAAAAAGCCGGAAAAGCTTCCGACATTACTCTCATTTTTAATTTCTGTAATACGTTCCTTCGCCAGTTCCAGGCGTTCTTTGATCATCGAATTCAATCTATATACGCTCCTGCAAATAAAATTAAGCTAAGTGTAATAAAGGAAAGCACGTTCATCACAATCCCCAGAATCCGGAACAGCCAGAACTTCTCCTGTTCTCTTAAGGAAAGGACTCCGAGAATCAGCCCGGTCACCATAAACACCGAGGCGAGTAATGCCGCCGTTGCATACCGCACCGATGGCTCTCCTTTATGCAAATACGAAAAATAGACCGCTGTCCCTAAGGTGATCAGGGAAAGCAGTCCTAATATGGTTGACATAATACCTTTTTGTGAATGAACTTTATTGGTGAAAATATATCCCTTTGTTCTGTTCCACATCATTTTGTTTCCTTAGAAGATTATTTTGGACTTACTGCTTAACAGTCTCGCTCCATTCACAATCATCATTACACCACAGGCAAGCCCTACGACCAGGGAAATGACTCCTACTGCAATACTCCAGGCTCCGGTGTTGTTCATCGTCTTATATACTTTCTCATCCATAGGGGAATCTCCTTTCCAAAATAGCGGCCTCTGATTTTATAACCTCTTAGCGTGCGCCATATTCCTTATAATATGCATCAATGGCTTTCTTTATTTCATCATCAATGACAACCTGACCCTGGCAGGAACAATTATACAGATGCTCTACGACCTCATCCATATTGACAATGGCTCTGGCATCAATACCATACTTCTCCTTGATCTCATGGAGGGCACTCTTGTCACTCGACAATCCGCGTTCCATACGGTTTAAGGAAACCATCAATCCCTTAATCTCCACATCAGCCTGTGCTTTAATAATCGGGAAGGTCTCTTCAATGGACTTGCCGGAGGTGGTAACATCCTCGATCATAACCACGCGGTCTCCATCCTTTAATTTACTTCCCAATAAGATTCCGGTGTCTCCGTGATCCTTCACTTCCTTACGGTTTGAGCAGTAACGGATATCCTTTCCGTATAATTCACTGATCGCCATGGTCGTTGCTACCGAAAGGGGAATTCCCTTGTAAGCCGGTCCAAACAATACATCAAAATCAAGTCCGAAGTTATCATGAATCGCCTTCGCATAATATTCGCCCAGCTTACGAAGCTGTGTTCCCGTGACATATGCTCCCGCATTCATAAAAAAAGGAGATTTCCGTCCGCTCTTCAAAGTGAAATCGCCAAATTTCAGCACCTGACTCTCCACCATAAATTCGATAAATTCCTGTTTGTAGCTTTCCATTCCGGTAAATCCTCCTTGTTATAAGCTATTTATACCATAAATATTTGCTACAATCATAACATGATACCCTTGATTTTTCAACTGACAAATCGCTGCATTCTCCACCCTAGTAGATGCCTTATTCGTTCCATTAAAGATGGCAAATCGGATAGGTATGTGACTGTCATCGGAAATTAACTGTGCCAACAGATTGTATTTTCCAGTTTCTGTAAATAACCCCAGGTTCTTTTTAAATGTTCTTTTATTTAATGTAATTCATCCCTATGAATTGCTCCCATTCCTGACATGCTATTATTATACCTTTAATAACATAATTTTACTAGCGGAATAAGGATTTTTTAGTAAAAATAAAGTGGCTGTACCTCAGAAAATTTACAATTACTAAAGGGACAGCCATTCTCTTTTATACTATTTACTTAATTCGTGCATTCCGTCTGATTTCCATTACACTGCTGACACTCCTAACGATTAGCCAGTGCCTGTTCAATATCTTCCTTCATGTCAAGCACGGCTGCGCGGGAAGCATCTGCAAAGTTCTCTGCACCAAAGCGTGCATATTTTTCCTGCTGGTAAGCGGCAATGATACCACGGGAGGAATTGACAATCGCACCAAGTCCGTCCTCGTTAAAGAAGTGAACGAGGTCAGCACCCTTGCCGCCCTGTGCGCCGTAACCGGGTACCAGAATATAGCTTTTCGGCATAATTTTACGAAGCACCTTGCCCATTTCCGGATAGGTTGCTCCGACAACTGCTCCAACATAGCTGTAGGTATCGCCCATATGGGTTTCTCCCCATTTCGCCACCTGTTCCCCTACCACTTCATAGAGCGGACGGTTTCCGGCATCTGCAATCTGGCGGTCCTGGAATTCTCCACTGCTCGGATTAGAGGTCTTCACCAATACGAAAATACCCTTCTTCTCTTCCTTGCAGACCTTGATAAACGGATTGACGCCATCGGATCCAAGGTACGGGTTCACGGTTACAAAGTCTTCGTCAAATCCATAATAGGACCTGCTTCCAACCTGCACCTTGCCAAGGTGTCCAACCGCATAGGCTTCTGAGGTGGAACCGATATCACCACGTTTGATATCGCCGATGACAACAAGTCCCTTTTCCTTGCAGTACTGTACAGTTTTATAAAATGCGGAAAGTCCCGGAAGTCCGAACTGTTCATACATGGCAATCTGCGGTTTGACGGCAGGTACAAGCTCATAGATCGCATCCACAATTGCTTTGTTATACTGCCAGATTGCCTCTGCTGCTCCTTCCAGTGTCTCTCCAAATTCTGCAAATGCTTTTTCTTTGATGTGCTCCGGAATGAATTTCATCATCGGATCCAGTCCAACGACAATCGGTGCTCCGGTCTTTTTAATCTGTGCTACAAGTCTGTTAATCATATTTTCTTTCCTCCATGTATTGCTTCAAGAAAAATGCCGACATTTTATAGTCGGCATTTTCAATTTCCTTTTAAAAAATCCATTGGATCTTCTGTCCTCATAATTTTCTAAACAAGGACTTCCTTAAAGCTGTCCGCAAACTGTTTGATCCTGGATGCATTTACATATTTCTTAACCTGATCTCCCTGCACAACAACAAGCGTCGGAGCCTGCATGACGCCATATTTAGCTGCCAGCTCCATATTTTCTTCGGCATCAATCAGAAGATAATTGATTCCCTTCAAATATTCCTTCGCCAGCTTGCAGTTCGGACAGGTCTTCGTGGTAAATAAATAAATGATGCTTTCCGGCTCTTCTACGGTTACGGATGCCTTGGGCTTATCATAATCGGATAAGGTTACCATTGTCACAATCGGCTTCTTTAACGTAGAATGTGCCACGTCATATTCCTTACGGTTCGCATATTCCTGAAGCTTACCATCGTTCCAGTTCTGCACCGGACGGTAATAGCCGGTAATACGGCTGTATACTTCCGTCACCTTACCGCAGTGAGGACAGATCTTCTGCTCTCCTGCCAGATAACCATGTTCCTTACAAATGGAATAGGTCGGTGACAGGGTATAATAAGGAAGCTTGTAATTTTCTGCAATCGTGCGGATAAGATCTGCTGCTGCTCTCCAGTCCGGAAGCTTTTCTCCAAGGAATGCATGGAATACCGTTCCGGAAGTATAAAGCGTCTGCAATTCATCCTGAATATCCAGTGCATCAAAAATATCCGTTGTATAATCGACCGGCAGATGGGAGGAATTCGTATAATACGGGGTATCTCCCGGCTTTCCTGCGGTCTTGATGGCAGGCCATCTCTTACGGTCATGCTTTGCCAGACGATAAGTGGTACTCTCTGCCGGAGTTGCCTCAAGGTTATAGAGATCTCCATACTGCTCCTGATAATCGGAGAGACGGTTCCTCATATGATTCAGAACCTCCTTCGTAAATTCCTGTGTCCTCTTATCCGTCATGTCTGCACGAAGCCAGTTGGCATTCAAACCAACCTCATTCATCCCGATCAGACCAATCGTGGAAAAGTGATTTTCGAAGGTTCCCAGGTACCGTTTCGTATATGGATACAGTCCTTCATTCAGAAGCTTTGTGATGACTTCTCTCTTGATCTTTAAAGATCTTGCCGCAATATCCATCATCTTATTGAGGCGCTTGTAAAAGTCATCCTTCGTTGCAGACAGATAAGCAATTCGCGGCATATTAATGGTTACTACACCAACGGAGCCTGTACTTTCGCCGGATCCGAAGAAGCCGCCGGTTTTCTTACGGAGCTCTCTTAAATCCAGACGCAGTCTGCAGCACATGGAACGCACGTCACTCGGTTCCATATCAGAGTTAATATAATTGGAAAAATACGGTGTGCCGTATTTGGATGTCATTTCAAACAATAACCGGTTATTCTCGGTATCAGACCAGTCAAAATCCCTGGTAATGGAATAGGTCGGAATCGGATACTGGAAGCCTCTGCCATTGGCATCTCCCTCGATCATCGTCTCGATGAAGGCCTTGTTGATCATATCCATTTCCTTCTTGCAGTCCTTGTAACAGAAATCCATCTCCTTACCGCCAACAATTGCCGGCAGCTCTGCAAGGTCTGATGGAACCGTCCAGTCCAGTGTAATGTTACTGAACGGAGCCTGGGTTCCCCAGCGGCTCGGTGTATTTACACCGTAAATAAAAGCTTCGATGCACTTCTTTACTTCCTTATAGGAAAGGTTGTCTACCTTGACAAACGGAGCCAGATAAGTATCAAAGGAAGAAAACGCCTGTGCACCTGCCCATTCATTCTGCATAATTCCAAGAAAGTTCACCATCTGGTTGCAGAGCACGGAAAGGTGTGCTGCAGGTGCGGAGGTAATCTTTCCGGTAATACCTCCTAAGCCTTCTGTAATAAGCTGCTTTAAAGACCATCCGGCACAATACCCTGTAAGCATGGACAGGTCATGGATATGAATGTCCGCATTCCGATGTGCATCTGCAATCTCCTGATCATAAATCTCAGACAGCCAGTAATTTGCTGTAACAGCTCCGGAATTGCTTAAGATCAGTCCTCCTACGGAATAGGTCACGGTGGAGTTTTCCTTCACACGCCAGTCTTCAATCTTCACATAGCTGTTTACCACATCCTTGTAATCCAGAATGGTCGAAGTCATGGTACGCATCTTTTCACGCTGCTTCCGGTAAAGAATGAACGCCTTGGCAGCCTCTGCATAGCCTGCCTGCTCCAGAACCTTCTCCACACTGTCCTGAATATCCTCCACATGAATGCCGTCATCCTTCACCTTACCCTGAAAATCTGCCGTAACACGAAGTGCAAGAAGATCCACCACATCATTATTGTACTGCACATCGGTAGCATTAAATGCCTTCATAATGGCATCACTGATCTTCGTCAATGTAAAATCTGTAACTTCGCCCTCTCTTTTGATTACCTGAAACACCGTAAATCCCCCTTTTCTTTGATAAAACAAGAGGCTCTGATATTCATCATAAAAGCCTCGTTTATCTAAGAGTTTATCATTGCCCCAAAGGAAAGTCAACACAAAAGCACAAGATATTGTGTTTACATAACAACATAAACATAAATCTTGTGCTGATTATACAATAATATTTTTTATTTTTATCTAATCTGACCATTGACTATTGACCAGCATCCGGTGAATGGTTTCGTCATTCACCGTAATCCGGATCATAAATCAGCGCGTCTTAAGAAAAAGATATTCTCTCTGCGCCGTCTCATCATCGGGGTAGGATTTCAGGTAGCTTTCCATTAAAACAGAAGCTTTCTTATATTCATGGAGATGCTCATAGGCAATGATCTCATTCATCTTGAGTGTCTGCATCATTCCATTATTCTCAATCTGCATTGCTGTCTGGAAGGCCTGCAGTGCCCCTTCATTATCTTCCATATTTAGTTTACATAATCCAAGCTGGTTCCAGACCTGTGCTGCATCCGGGTTACTTTCCAGATACGTGTTGTATACGCTGATCGCATAGTTATTGTCCCCCAGTGTTTCATAGGTCTTTCCAAGGAATAAAACAGCTTCGTAGCCCTTCTCATCCCGTGCCTTTTCCAGATAAGTGCGGGCATTCTCATAATCCTCGAGATAGTAGCTGATTCTGCCCTTTTCATAATTGGTCATCTTCTTCGTATCATTCTCCATGGCGGTCTGAAGATAGGCTGTTCCAATCTCCCTGTAACCATGTTCATTGAGAATACAGTAGATATCAATAATCCTGTCATAATCGGAAGGTGCGGCTGCAATTGCTGCATCAAAGCTCTGCTGTGCTTCTTCGATCTCATCTTTCTCGGTATATGCTGCACCACGGAAATAAAGGGCGTCCTTCTCATCCTTCTTCATGGCAATGATTGCATCATATACCGCTATGGCATTGTCATAGTCACCCTGCTTATAATAAGCTGTTGCCAGATAATAATTGATGTCATAATCCATATTTTCAATCAGACCATTGCTGTGATTGAGAGAGGTAAGAAATGCTTCCACTGCTTCCGGGTACATGGTCTTTCCTAAATAGGCAATTCCCTCTCCCCGATACAGAAGCCTTTCATTTTCTCCTGCTTCCTTTGCTGCTTCAAAACAGGTGAGCGCCGTATCATAGTCCAATGACTTAATGGCTTCCATACCTGCCGTTATATTTTCAGATTTTGCCGCTCCGCAGCCGTTAAGTGCCAAAAGCAATATTGAGGCTGCCAATAACTGATACATTCGTTTCTTTAACATGACTTGCGAAGTCCCTTCGGATAGTGATTTTTAAGGCTTCCTCCTGCTGCTTTCCCAAAACCCAGACTGTAGCCTTCCACGGTAACAAGGCACCAGCCCTTCCAGTCTTCTGCTGGGAAGGTATAGCCTTCTATATATTTTATCGCATCTTCCACTGACAAATCAATGGTATCTTTCACATCTTTGCTCTTTAAGGAAAGAGCCAGCGCATGGGACGGTTCGAAACGATTCTTTTTAAAGGTTCCAAGATGCAGTCCAGGGCGCAGTACCTTAAGACCATGCAGATCCGGTGTTCCTTCCGGAACAAGATACAACTGATCCCCAAAGGTCAGATAGGAAGCTCCCTCCTTCCCTTCCCGCCAGGAGGGATGAAGGGTTTGTGCTTCAAACTGTTCGAATGCAGCAATGGCTTCGGTCATCTGGTTTGACACAGACTGGCTTTTCTTATCTTTTCCTTTTTGGAAAGTGCTTCCCTTTTTCATTTTTTTCCGGTCACAATCCCTTGAATGAGAAGCGCTCCGCATCACGGAAGGAGCTTCTCCCATGTTCGAAATCAAATCCCGGTTCATTTCCCGGCCATTCACCTCAGGACAGGAAGTTCCTTCTTTTTGCAAAAGAGCTGCAAAGTGACCTTCCCCATTTACCTTATGCGGCCATAGGCGGACCGTCTTCTGAAGCTCTTTGCGGAATCGTTCTTCCATGTCGTATGTGGTCTTCCTCTTAGACTGTCCCTGATTCTGCAGCAGCTTCATCAATGCTTCCTGCCTAACAAGCCCGGGTTCCATTCCTCCTGCAAGCGGAACCGGAAGCAGCTTCATATCCGGATGCTTCGCAAGAAAATGTGCGATCATTTCTTCGTCCTCTTCCGGTGCAAAGGTACAGGTCGAATAAACCAGAATTCCGCCACCCATCAGCATGGTATAGGCACACTCTAAAATCTCCTCCTGCCGTCCCGCACACAGCCTCACATTCTCTAAGGACCACTGCTCTACCGCCTCTTCGTTCTTGCGGAACATTCCTTCCCCTGAACAGGGCGCATCCACCAGAATCCGGTGAAAATAGGACGGGAAACGTTCTGCCAGCACCTTGGGATCATGATTTAAAACAATGTCATTTACAATCCCCATGCGCTCGATATTCTCAGACAGAATCCTGGCCCTTGCCGGATGAATTTCATTGCTGAACAGAATTCCCCTGCCTGCCATGGCTGCTGCCATCTGGGTACTCTTCCCTCCGGGAGCCGCACACAGGTCAAGGATCCGCTCTCCGAAGAACCGGAAGTCATCGGAGCTCTTTTTCTCCCTTTGTCCCTCTGTATCATTTTCGGTTCCGCTCTTCTCTGCATCTTCGGAATTTACAAAATCAGGATCTGCCCTCTTGCAGATTGCCGCCGGTGCCATCGCACTGGCTTCCTGAATATAGTACACTCCGGCCTCATGAAAAGGATGCTTCCCGGGCTGCAAAGAGTCCTCATAATAGAACCCGTTTTCTTCCCAGGCAACCTGTTCCTTTAACGGCTCTCTTTGCTTAAATACGGAAGTCTGATCATACTGCTCCTTCGATCCTTTTAACGGATTGATCCGCAGAGAATGTGCATGGTCATTTCCATAGCATGCCGCAAAATCCTCGTATTCTTCTTTCAGCAGCTCTTTCATCCGGTTCGTAAATTGTTCAGGAAGCATTTCTAATTACCTCTGTTCTGTATTTTTACAGCCATTCTGCCAGCTACTTATTTTCCATGTATCATAACAGGCGCAGAATAAAAACAGCTATCCGGATTACATCGCCGGATAGCTATTATTTTAATGGAATACAAAAACTTTTACAACCGGAACTGCTTTATTTTCTTCAGCCGAATTTTCTTCAGTGGATTCACATATTGCTGCTGTCCACCTCTGAATCCTATCCAATCATTACTTCGCCACATCATAATTGCTTGTAAGAACTATTTCCTCAGACAGGGTTTTCTGATTTACCTCTTTTTCCGAACGGATCTCCTCGACCCATACGGTCTTACTCTCTCCCGGAAGCAGATCAAAATAATTATCAGACAGGATCACATCTGTATCCGTAAATTCAATTTCATCACATAAATCATAAAAATAGTCATCGGGATAACAGCCTCCACCCCATACACGGATACAGTTAAAGTTGGCCCTCCGGCAATCCTTCAAAAGGCGTTCTGTTCGTTCTTTGCTGCGTTTTCCGAAGATACTGTCTTCCGGAATGTAGTTTGCTCCTTTGGCAAAGATCTCCATTCCATTGATACAGAACGTAAATCCTGCGCCCCACTCATCCGGTCTGCGCACCACCGTAAAATCACGGATTCCAAAACGGATTGACTTCTCCTGAATGATCTGGTTTTCTCCCTTCAGGCTTACACATACCCGGTATAGCTTCTGCTCTCCATAACCGTTCGGCCACCAGCGTTCCGGGTTCTTAATCTCTATTGAAAAAGTCTGTGTTTCTTTTGCATCTGCAGTCTGTATGGCTAACTCTTTTCCTTCTGGATCATACACTCTGCATTCTGCAATCATCCTGGCTGCATCACTTTGCATAACTTCATTCTTTAAAATCACAGAAAGGTGACTGACCTCTTCTTCATTCTGCTGACGGATCTGTACATTCTGTATCCGCGCACCATTTACCTCTTCGATATAAATATCCCGCCAGATTCCCATATCCGGGAGCTTCGGACCCCGGAACCGTTCCCTGGTGCCATTCCTTCTCCTTTACCTGCTTCATCTTCCATTGTCCGTTTAATGTAATCATTGTGTTCTCTCCTGATCTGTTTTATGATTAAGTATTCTCCCAGCGTATCTTCTACTCTGTCATTCCCATCGGCGGCAATTTAAAATTGCTGCCTAACTTTCATTATAAACATACAGGCAGCGTTCACAAGCAAATTTCAAGTCAAAAATCGTATAAATATCTTGCGATCCAACGGAATTAATCCGGCAGGCTTCCTGTAAGACACAATGCTCCCCATCCAACACGGTTATTCGGATATACACTTTCACTCCGCAATGTGCGGGCACCTCTTCGAAGATAGGCCTTTACCTTTTCTCCATACAGAAAAGGATCATTTCCTCTCACAATACCCGTTGCTGTCAAGTAGTTGCTACAAATTATTT
>ERZ1027188.553-NODE-553-length-14871-cov-4.424541_pt1 | contig 14871 bp, 10 predicted proteins | sample MGYA00519273_ERZ1027188 | MGnify/ENA primary metagenome ERZ1027188 (study PRJEB26926, sample SAMN06164623) | human gut metagenome | biome: ENVO:00009003; feature: ENVO:2100002; material: ENVO:00002003 | host: Homo sapiens | place: USA | collected 2012 ... | reverse complement strand
CATTTTTGCCGAAGAAAATTTTGCTTGCAAAATTTTATGCAGGCAAGGGGAAGCCGCGAAAGGGCGGTATTCAATAAGCATTGCACGGAGATACGGGATAAAATCAGGACGAAAAGGGAGAAGTATGGAAACCGAGAAACCGAAACGGAAAGACGAACAGACGACGGAAACAACAGAAACGGAACAAATTTTTAAAAGCGCGACGAAAGCGGAGCAGCGCAACGAATCGGGCGGGAAAGACGGAAAATTCAAATCGTTTTTCAAAAAGAAACCTGCGCGGATCGCGGCGTGCGTTCTGGCGCTGTTCTGCGCGTTTTTCGGCGGCTTTTTCACTCATAAAGCCACGCTGCCGAAAGAAATCAACTCTTTGCTGTGGGCGAAAGAACGCATACAGAAAGATTATCTGTACGAGATTTCCGACGAAGAATTTTACGCGGGCGTGTTCGGCGGCGTAAATTCGCTTCTGGACAGGTATTCCGCGTACATGACGGCGGACGAGAACGACGAAGCCGTGAAGAAATCGGCGGGGCAATACAGCGGGCTGGGCATGTATTTCGTTTCCGCCACGGCGGAACAGGCGGGCATGCTGACCGTTTCGCGCACGGCGGGAGGCTCTCCCGCGGAGGCGGCCGGAATTGCGGACGGCAGCAGGATTACGGGGTACGGCGCGACGGCGGATTCGATGACGGCGTGCGTTTCGCTTTCGGCATTTATGGAATTCGCGGCGAAATACGCGGCGGGCGAAGAATTTTACGTGGAAGAAACGCGCTACCCGTACGGAGAGGAAAACAAGCGCGTCGTGAAGCTGCACAAGGCTTCGTTTACGGAACATTACGTTACGTACCGTTCTTCGTCGGCGGCATACGTGTATCCCGGCGCCGACGCGACGGAAACGGAAAAGCGTTTTGCGGACGGCGGGGCGTTTGTTTTGCGGTCGTTGCCGGAAGATACGGCGTATATCCGTTTGACGCAGTTCAACGGCAACGCGGCGGCGGAATTCGACGGGGCGATGAAAAGATTTTCGGCGGACGGAAAGAAGAATCTTGTGCTGGATTTGCGCGGCAACGGCGGCGGGGATATGGAAATTCTGCGTTCGATCGTTTCGTATTTCTGCAAAAACGCGACGGGAAAAACTCCTGCGGCGGCGAAAGCGGTGTACCGCGACGGAAAAACGTACGTGTTCGACGCGAAGCGGAACGATTATTCCGCATATTTCGGCGCGGACGGGAAAGCGTACGTGCTGGCGGACGCGGGAACGGCTTCCGCTTCGGAGTGTCTTTTGGGGGCGATGCTGGATTACGGCGGTACGGAGTACGGGCGGGTGTGTCTGACGGCGGCTGCCGACGGTACGGCGAAAACGTACGGCAAAGGCATTATGCAGACCACGCGGACGCGGTTTTTGTGGCGCAGCGAGGCGATTAAGCTGACGAGCGCGCAGATTTGCTGGCCCGTATCGGGTAAGTGTATTCACGGCGTCGGTATTACGACGGCGGACGGTTGCATAAGCGTGGCGGCGAGCTACGCGCCGGACGGAGAAATTTCGGTGGGACTTGCGGCGCTGGGAATTACCGCGGCGTAATATATCGTATAACGTAATATATCGCGCCGACATAATATATCGCGCGGGCGGTTGGAGAACGACAGGAGAATATGCGACCGAGAGGATATTCGGCTGAGAGGATATGCGACTGCCCCTCATCCGGCAAGGCAATGCCTTGCCACCTTCCCCCCAAGGGGAAGGCTTTTTGGCGCTGTTCTCATCAGAGAAAAAAGCGAACAGGGGAAAGCAAGAGTAGCGGTGGTTTTGCGCCGCCTACTCGCCGGGATTGCCTGACGGCGGCAACCCGACGAGGGAACGCCCAAAGGGGAAAGCGAGGAAAAAGTAGGGGGAAAGTCGGGCGGCGCAGGCGAAATTCGCGGTTATTTTTGTGCGGCTATGTAAAAACGGTTGAAAAATATGCGCGGATAGTGTATAATAATTTATGGTTTTGAAAAATTTGCGCGCATGCGCAGGACGAAGAGGCGTTCCCGTACGGAAGAACGGACGGGAAAACAAGGGTTAAAGAGGTTTTTTATTTATGGCTAAAGATTCGCAGTTCGTCGGTCAGATTGCCGACATCGAAAAGGACTTTCCGCAGTGGTACACCGACGTGGTGTTAAAGACGAAAATGGTGGATTACGGCCCCGTAAAGGGGACGATGGTGATCCGCCCGTACGCGTATGCGATCTGGGAAAACATTCAGCGCGAGATGGACAAGCGCTTCAAGGCGCAGGGCGTGGAGAACGCGTATTTTCCGCTGCTGATTCCCATGAGCTTTTTCACGAAGGAAGCCGAGCACGTGGAGGGCTTTGCGCCCGAAGTTGCCGTAGTAACGGTGGGCGGCGGCGAAACGCTTGCGGAGCCGCTTGTCATCCGCCCCACTTCCGAAACGATTATCGGAAGCATGTATTCGAAATGGATTCAGTCTTACCGCGATCTGCCGATGAAAATTAATCAGTGGTGCAACGTAATGCGGTGGGAGAAAACCACGCGGCCGTTTTTAAGAACGAGCGAATTTTTGTGGCAGGAGGGGCATACGGCGCACGCCACCGCGGAAGAGGCGGAAAAAATGACGATGCGCATGCTTGGCGTGTACAAGGAATTTGCGGAAAACTGTCTTGCGATTCCCGTGATTACGGGCAAAAAGACGGAAAAGGAAAAGTTTGCGGGCGCGGTTGCCACGTACGGCATGGAAGCGATGATGCACGACGGAAAGAGTTTGCAGGCGGGAACTTCGCATTATCTCGGTCAGAACTTCGCGAACGCGTTCAACATTAAGTTTCTGGACGCGGACGGGGTGCAGAAGGCGGCGTATACGACGTCCTGGGGCACTTCCACGAGAATGATCGGCGGGATTATCATGACGCACGGCGACGAACGCGGGCTGGTGCTGCCGCCCGTGGTGGCGCCGATTCAGTGCGTGATTGTGCCTGTGGCGGCGCATAAGGCGGGCGTTCTGGATAAGTGCCGCGAGGTGGAAAAGAGGCTTGCGGCGGCGGGCGTGAGAGTGAAACTGGACGATTCGGACAACTCGCCCGGCTGGAAGTTCAACGAATGGGAGATGAAAGGCGTGCCCGTGCGGCTGGAACTCGGTCCGCGCGACATCGAAAACGGAAAGATGGTTTGCGTACGGCGCGACACGCACGAGAAGGCGGAATATGCGCTGGAAAATGCGGAAAGCGTGGTAACGGCGTTGCTGGAAAACGTGCAGAAAGATATGCTGGAAAGCGCGCGCGCGCGGCGGGATAAGCGGATTGTGTATGCGGACGACGTGGCGGGGATTCTCGCGGGCGTGGAAGGCGGCAATTTCGTGAAAGCGGGCTGGTGCGGTAAGCGTTGCTGCGAAGATAAAATCAAGGAACAGACCGCCGCTACGGCACGCGTTTACGCCGAGGGAGAAACCGCGGAAAAATGCGCGGTGTGCGGCGAAAAGGCGGAGCATATGGTGATTTTTGCCCGCGCTTATTAAACTAATGCGCGCTTGAATTTGAAATGCGAAATATACTAATGTGAAAAAACGGCAGAAAACGCCGTTTTTTTACGTATTTTTGCGGCTTTCGGGGAAAATAAAGGCATAGTCGCTTGACGAAAACGGAAAAAAATGTTATGATATTTTTATGGAAAAAGAAGAGGATGTTTATAAGCGAATCGGAAAGAATATCGCCGCCTACCGCAGGAATGCGGGCATTACGCAGGCGGAGCTTGCCCGGAAGATAAATTACTCCGATAAATCCGTTTCCAAATGGGAATCGGGAAACGGCGTTCCGGACGTGCTGGTGCTGATGCGGCTTGCCGAGTTGTTCGGCGTGAGCGTGAACGATCTGGTGGGCGAAAGCCCCAAAGAACGCGCCTCGAATACCTTTATGCGGGTGATGGTGCTTCTGATTTCCAGCGCGCTGATATGGCTGATTGCCACGGCGACGTTTGTGGCGATGAAAATTTTTGCCTCCGCGCATGGTGCGTGGTGGCTTGTTTTCGTATATGCGATTCCCGCGAACGCGGCGATGCTTGCCGTGTTTGCCGCGGCGTTCAGGCAGCGTACAACCCGTTTCGTTTCGATTACGGTGTTGATATGGGGCGTGATTTTAAGTACGTTTTTAACGTCGCTTGTGATTTCGAAAAACAACGGGACCGCGGGCGCGGGCGATTTATGGTTTATTTTCCTGTTGGGGATTCCTTTGCAGGTGGCGGAAACGTTATGGTTCTGCCTGCGGCGCGTGCGGGCGAGGCAGAAGGCGCTTTACGGCGGCACCGACGGAAACGAGCTTTTAAAAAGCGCGGAGGAAGCGGACAAGGAAAGATCCGTTTAAGCGGCGGCAAGAGAAAACGAAACGTTTCGAGTAACGGAAAAAGCGCGGTTTTATACGGCGCGGAAACCGGAATAATGCGAGGTTCGGGGAACGGGTAAGACAATGCTGTGTTGCGTTTGCAGAAAAAACAGAGCCGTGAAAATGCACGAGCGGGAGGCGGACGGGAAAACCGTGCGCGAATATTATTGTTCCGCTTGTTTTGCGCGGCTGTTTCCCGAAATTTCTTTCGAACCGAAATCGAAGCGGGACGAAGGCGGCGCCGACGACGCGCGGGGAGAAAAGAAAGAGCGGAGATGTCCTTTTTGCGGAACCGGGGCGAGAGAGTATTACAAGACGAAACTGCTCGGCTGCCCGGAGTGTTACCGATACCTGTTTGAAGAAATTAAAGAGAGCGTGTTTGCGATGCAGGGCGACGAGCCGCACCGGGGAAAAAGTCCGGCGGGAACGTCTGCGGAAACGCCGTCGGCGACGACGCGGAACGGAAATTTTGCGGGGTACGGAGAAGCTGAACAGCTGACGATTTTCGGCACGGAAAGGAACGGGAAATCCGTCGCGCGCGGCGCGGGAAAGGAGAGGTTGCGATGAATACGGGAACCCCCGAATATTTGCAGAAAACGGTAACTTCCACGCGGATACGGCTGGCGAGAAACGTGCGCGGATATTACTTTCCTCATTTATTATCGGACGAAAACGCGCGGGAGATTGTGGGGCTTGTGCGGCGGGCGCTGAAGAAGCTGGATAACTTCCGCGAGTACGATATAGGCAGAATTTCGCGCGACGACGCGGAGCTTCTGGTGGAAAAGCACCTGATTTCGCCTGCGCTGGCGGGAAAAAAGAGCGGCGCGGCGTTTGTGTGTTTCGACGAAAACGCGCTGCGGGACGACGAAATTTCGGTGATGGCGAACGAAGAGGACCATCTGCGCGAACAGTATATCGTGAAAGGGTACGATTTGTACAAGGCGTACGACCGTCTGAGCGGGATAGACGACGCGCTTTCCGCGGAGCTGCCGTTTGCGTTCGACGAAAAGCTGGGGTATCTGACGGCTTGCCCGAGCAATTTGGGAACGGGGCTGCGGGCTTCGGTGATGATGTTTTTGCCCGGACTTTCGAAAGACGGCGTGATTAGAGAGATTCTGCCGAATTTGCGAAAAAACGGGCTGACGGTGCGCGGATTTTTCGGCGAAGGTTCGGGGGCGGAAGGGTATTCGTATCAGGTGAGCAACGAGCGCACGCTGGGACTTTCGGAAGAGGACGTATTATCGCATATGGAAGAAGTGGCGCTTTCTTTGACGGAGCTGGAAATACGGCACCGCGAACGGATGAAAAAAGAGGGGGGCGCGAAGCTGAAAGACAGGTGCCTGCGCGCGTACGGAACGCTTTTAAACTGCGCCGTGCTGCCGTGGGAGGAGTATTCGGAAAAAATTCTGGACGTGCGCCTCGGAATCGCGCTGGATTACTTCGAAACGACGGATTCGGTGTCTTTGGTGAATTTTCTGTATAATATGCGCCCGCTTTCGTTCCGCCGCGGCAACCGCGTAACGGGCGGCGAGGAAGAATGCAATATCCGGCGCGCGGAGATAGTGGGAAAGGTGCTGCCGGAGCTGGTTGTCCGCGCTTTGTGAGAAAAGCCGATCTGACGGGGAATAAGGCGGAGCGGCGCGTATCTTTGTAGCTGCGCGGAGGGCGTTGATGGTTGCAGACCTCTTCAGTCTGCTTGCGCAGACAGCTTCCCCGAAGGGGAAGCCGAGAAAGGAACGAAAGACAGCCGAGGCGTTGGAAAGGGCAAAGCCGAGAGGACAGGAACGATTCCGCGGCGTGCGGGCATAAAAATAGATGAGGTTTATACTCATATAAGGCTGAGAATACGGGGAAATCGTTTTCGTAAGGCGATTTTGTGAATATCATCGGAGCGGGCGGTGCCCGGACAAAAGGTGCAGAATATGGATTACAGAGAAAAAATGACGGCGAATTTAAAACAGGCGATGGGTGTGGCGAACGACGTTTCCGTGCAGAACGGCGTTACTTACATCGGCAGCGAACATCTGATTTATGCCTTTTTATCGATGCCCGCATGCGTGGCGTACCGCGTGCTGACGGAAAAGATTTCGTTTACGAAATATTCCGAGGCGTTTATTCGCAATCTTGATAAAAATACGCGCGCGCAGGGGTTGACGCCGCGGACGAAAGAAATGTTTCTGCGTGCGGTGCAGCTGGCTTCGAAATCGGGAGAAAAAGCGGGTACGGCGCATTTTCTGCTTGCCGTACTGGAACAGGAAAATTGTTTTGCCGTGAAAATTTTGCGCCTGTTGGGCGTGGATACCGCCGAAATGAAACGGCGGGTTACCGAGGTTCTGCGCGAAAGGTTAGTTCCCTCTGAAGAGGGGGGGACTAACCTTTCACGAGGAGAGCGCAAAAGGTATGATTCCTCTGAAGAGGGGGAAACTAACCTTTCACGAGGAGAGCGCAAAAGGTTTGATTCCTCTGACGAGGGGGGGACTAACCTTTCACGGGGAGAGCGCAGCGGGCTTTCTTCCGGCGAGGAAGGGAGCGACGCTTCGGGCGAAAACAAAGGATATGCCGCTGGCAACGGGTATACGAAAGGCGATTCCGGGGCGGACTATCGCTTCGGCGGCACGGCGTTTAACGGACGGGACGAGGGAACGGACGCGTTCGGCGACGTCGGGAACGATTCGGTCGGCACGAAAAAGGGCGGCGCGGCAAAAGCTTCGGGGGAGAGTCTGTTTGCGGACGAAAAGTTAATGCGGTTCGGCGTGGATTTGACGGAGCGGGCGAGAAAAGGCAAGCTTGACCCGGTAATCGGCAGAGAAAAAGAGATAGAAAAGCTGGTGCAGGTACTGTGCCGCCGTTCGAAGAACAATCCCGTGCTGATCGGCGAGCCGGGCGTGGGGAAAAGCGCGATTGCGGAAGGGCTGGCGCAGTTGATTGCGGCGGGAAACGTGCCGGAACAGCTGTTCAATAAAAAAGTGTTTTCCGTGGATCTTGCCGGGATGCTGGCGGGGGCGAAGTATCGCGGCGAATTCGAAGAGCGGCTGAAAGATCTGATGCAGGCGGTTACGGACGACGGGGATATTCTTTTGTTTATCGACGAAATTCACACGCTGGTGGGCGCGGGGGCTTCTTCGGAAAACACGATGGACGCGGCGAATATTTTAAAGCCGCTTCTTGCGCGCGGCGAGATGCAGATTGTGGGCGCCACCACGATAGAAGAGTACAGGAAATACATCGAAAAAGACGGCGCGCTGGAACGCAGGTTTACCCCCATTATGGTGGAGGAGCCGTCGAAAGACGCGGCGATCGGTATTCTGAAAGGGTTGCGCCCGCGTTACGAAAAGCATCACGGGCTGCGCATTTCCGACGAGGCGATAGAGGCCGCCGTAACGCTTTCCATGCGGTACGTAACGGACAGATACCTGCCGGATAAGGCGATTGATTTAATCGACGAGGCGGCTTCGCGGGCGCGTATCGTAAAAGGCGGCGGCGAAGAGACGGCGGAGATAGAAAAAAAGGCGGAAGAAAAGGAACAGGAACGCAGGCTGTATATGGCGCGCGGGGATTTCGCGCGGGCGACGACGGCGCTGAAAGAGAAGCGGGAGCTGGAAGAACGGGCGGAAAACGAACGGCGCGTGAGCGAGATGAAAATCGGCGCGGACGGCAGGTATGTGCTGGGTAAAGAACAGATTGCCGCGATTATCAGCGCGAAAACAAAAATTCCTCTGACGAAAATCACGCAGGCGGAGGGCGAAAAACTCATGCGCCTCGAAGAGGACCTGCACAAGCGGATCGTGGGGCAGAACGAAGCGGTTTCCGCCGTGGCGAGGGCGATACGTCGGGCAAGGGCGGGGCTGAAAGATCCCTCAAGACCGATCGGTTCGTTTATCTTCGTGGGACCGACGGGCGTGGGAAAAACCGATTTGTGCAAGGCGCTTGCCGAGACGTTGTTCGGTTCGGAAGAGCAGATGATACGACTCGATATGAGCGAATATATGGAAAAATCGTCCGTTTCGAAGCTGATCGGGGCGGCGCCGGGGTACGTGGGGTACGACGATTTGAAGGCGGGGCAGCTGACGGAGAAGGTGCGGACGAAGCCGTACTGCGTGGTGTTGTTCGATGAGATCGAAAAAGCGCATCCGGACGTTTTTAATCTTTTGCTGCAGCTTCTGGACGACGGCAGGCTGACGGACAACAAGGGGCGGACGGTGAGTTTTAAAAACGCCGTGGTGATTCTGACAAGCAACGTGGGGGCGGCGGAAAAGCCGGATACGGTGCGTGCCGGCACGCTTGGGTTCGGCAGGGAAAACGGGTATCCGGGCGGCGGAAATCAGAGTGCGTACGGCGGGTACGGAAGCGAAAACAATGGGGGTATGGGCGGTACGAACGCACAAAACGGCACGGAAGAAAGCGCGGCGGAGCGGCGGGCGTACGCGGAGATGAAAGACAGAATTACGGCGGCGTTGAAAGAGAGATTCCGTCCGGAATTTTTAAACCGTCTGGATGACGTGATTGTGTTTCATCGGTTGTCTTTGGCGGACGTGGAGAGAATCGGCGGGAAGCTGCTGGATTCTTTGGCGGCGCGGCTTTTAGAGCAGCGCGGGATTGTTTTGTGCGTAACGGACGAGGCGAAACGGCAGCTGGCGGAAGAGGGGTATGAGCCGGAACTGGGCGCGCGGGAGCTGAAACGCGTGGTGCAGCGGAAAATCGAGGACAGATTGTCGGAAGAGATTCTGCTGGGCAAAATTTCGGCGGGCTCGCGGGTTACGGTGGATTGCCGCGGCGGGCAGTTTGTGTTTTTAAGCTGATTGTGTTTTTAAACTGAGCGGCGGCAAGGGCGCGGTAGAAAAGGCGGCGGAGTATGGAAGAAGAAAAGAAGTACGAAAGAGAAAAAATCGCTGTGGTTACGGGCGGCGTGCGGGGAATCGGTCTGGGGATTTCTCTGGCGCTGAAAAAGAAAGGGTACAGGGTGTACGCGCTGTATTCGAAAGACGAGAAGTCGGCTGCCGCGGCGCAGGGCGAAGGCGTGATTCCCGTGAAGGCGGACGTGAGAAACGAGGCGGAAATCGTAGCGTTTTTCTCGGTGCTGCGACACGTGGACGTATTGGTGAACAATGCGGGCATTGCCGTTGCGGCGCAGTTGCAGGATACTTCCGCGGAGATGCTGGATGAGCTGTACGCCGTGAACGTGCGCGGGGCGTTTCTGTGCGCGCGGGAGGCGGCGAAAAAGATGATTTCCGAGCAGAGCGGGTGCATCGTAAACGTTTCTTCGGTGTGGGGAGAAGCGGGGGGAAGCTGCGAAAGCGCGTATTCGGCAACGAAGGGCGCGTTGATTGCGCTGACGAAAGCTTTGGCAAAAGAGCTGGGGTATTCGGGAATCCGCGTGAATTGCGTTTCGCCCGGAGTGATCGATACGACGATGAACGCGCGGCTTACGGCGGAGGATATGGAAGCGCTGCGGGAGGAGATTCCGCTGGGAAGAATCGGTAAGCCGGAGGACGTGGCGAACGCGGTAACGGGGCTGATTGAAAGCGAATATGTGAACGGGGCGGACGTGCCCGTCAACGGCGGTTTTTATGTTTGACGGCATAATTGCTTTTTGCCGTTGAGAAAAAAAAGGGGCGGCTGCCTTATTGTTTGAAAATTTTCAAACAGAAAACAAGTTGCGCCCCTCATTCGCCTCGCTGCTGCTCGGCACCTTCCCCCTGAGGGGAAGGCATGAAGAGGCCGACTGTTTTATGCTGGCAAGAGAAAAAGAAAAAAAATTGAAAAAAACTTGTGAATACGAGGTGAAATCGCTTGCCTGTTTTGTGCGGCGATGATATAATAAAGTTATAAAAAATTTATTTTTTCGCGGGGCGCGCCCCCTTGTTTTAACTTATCCTGACAGACAATCGGATAAGTTAAAACAAGCCGAAACGCAGCGAAAAGAAGGAGAAAACAATATGAAATCAGGTGGTTTTTTCAAAAAATTCGGCGTGTGCGCTCTTTCGGCGGCACTGTGCGTTTCGGCGTTTTCCGCGTGCGGTAAAACCGACGGCAAGGGCGACAAAATTGACGGCAACACCGATATTGCGGCGGTGAAGTCGGAACAGGTGAAAGACGAAGCGGCGTGGAAAGCGGCGTTCGACGTTTCGAAATTTACGAATTTCTCGATGAAAGAAGAAGATAAAAGTACGCAAGCCGGCGTTACCCAAGAAGGCAGACTTGTGTATAAGTTTGTCGGGGATAAGGCGTACTATTCGACGTATCAGAAGAAGAGCACGGACGAAAACGAGCAGCACGATATTTTCTTTGCGAAAACCAACGAAGTCTGGGCGGCGTACGGCATAAATTATAAAAACGGCGCGAAAATTTCCGAAAGCGCGTACGATATGGAAAATCATTCCGAGTACGACTATATCGTTTCGGGCGAAATGGGGATTACTCCCGTAAGTCAGCTTGCTCAAACGGTTGCTTTCGATAAAGTTACTTACGACGAAACCGCAAAAGGTTACTTATATGAAGTGGAAGGACAGGGCACGGCGACGATTAAAATCGCGAACGGCTTGTTCGCGGGATATATCATGAAAACCGAGTCCGGCGAAGGCGACGAGAAAGTCGTTATGGAAACGAAAGCTTCGTATTATGATATAGGTTCCACTTCGATTTCGTTGCCGGAAAAAATGGGCAAACCCGCCGAAGATAAGAAAGACGAGGATAAAAAGGACGACGAAAAGAAGGATGACGATAAGAAACCGGGCGTGGTGTTAACGGCGGATACGGATTTTGCCGCGCTCGAATCGGAAAAAGTTGACGCGGCAGGTTGGGCGAAAGCGTTTAACTATCAATCGTACACGAATTTCACGGTTTTGGCGTACCTCAACCCCGAGCTGTCTTACGTGCAGAAAGCTACGGCAACCATGGGCTATTTCGGTACGCAGGGTTCTGAAGAATACGATATATATGCTTACATAGCAGAAGACGGCAAATTAATGGGTATCAACAGAGGAAAGGTTGGGGAACTTCCGACAGACGAACGTTATGTACGCGACGGTTTGCCTATTATGATGAATTATTCGTGCTTCTGCCAGAACTTTGCGGGATTTTTCGAAAAATTTACGTATGACGAAACTAAAAAGTCTTACGTTTTCGAAGGCAGCGAAGAAACGGCAATTCGCACTAACTGCTATGCGTTTACAGGCGGAGCTTATGCGGATTATATTAAAGTAGAATTGAAAATCGTAAACGGCTTGATTGCGTATATCAGCACGGAAGATACAAACGGAAATAAAGAAAATTCGAAGTTTTACGATTTCGGTACGACGGTTGTGGAATTGCCCGAATTCGAAGAAAAGAAACCGGGCGTGGTGTTAACGGCGGATACGAATTTTGAGGCGCTGGAATCGGAAAAAGTTGACGCGGCAGGTTGGGCGAAAGCGTTTAACCCCGCTTCGTATAGTAATTTTACGGCTTACGCATTTTTAGCTTCTCCGAACATTTACATGGTTCAAAAATCTACGGGTATCTCCGGCTTTTTCGGGGTAAAGGATGATCCCGATGACGATATGTATCTTTACAAAAACGCTGACGGCAAATATATGGGAATGTCCGGCGGGCAAGTTGCGGAGTGGCCGGAAGACTATTATATGCGCGACGGAATGCCTGTGCTTTTGAATTATTCGTGCCTGTGCCCGAATTTTGCGAAATTTTTTGCGGAATTTACGTACGACGAAACGAAAAAATCTTACGTGTACGCCGGCAAAGGAATACGCACAAACGATTATTTCCTTACGGGCGGAAATTATGCGGATTACGTGAAAGTAGAATTGAAAATCGTGAACGGTTTGGTGGCGTACGTCAGCGTTGAAGATTCGAACGGGAATAAGGAAAATACGAAATTTTACGATTTCGGTACGACGGCGATAACGCTGCCTGCGATTGGAAAATAAGTTTCGTTTTTTGTTTGCGACAGTGATAAACGCCCTCCGGAAAAGATTTTTCCGGAGGGTATTCGTTAACTATATATGCGATTATAATATATGCGATTATAAGGCTGCGTTCTGTACGGAGGAGGACGCGGCGGCGGAGATTTCCGCGCCGACGTTTTCGCCGACGTCGGCAACGAGAACCGGCGACGCCGCAGGTATGGAAGGCGGCAATCCGCGATCCGTTTGAGGCGTATGAAAACAAGCTTCCGAAACGGTATTTTTTTCCCGACGAAAGCCGGGGAATTTTTTATGTCTGCGAAAACGCCGCGCCGACGCAATCGTTCGCAAAAGAACTTCCCGATTGAATTTCCCGATTGAACGGGCGCGTTTTCCGTTGACTTTTCCGCTAAAATTCAATATAATCGGTATATGAGCCGGCATGCGGCATGCGGCGGCGTTTTTTTCGGAAAAAATTTTTTTCGCGTTTTTTGTAACCTTTTTCGTATCCGGACGTCTTATAAGTGCAAGTACTTGAAGCGCAAAGCGAAAAAATACGAAAACAAGGAGTATGAAAAACAATGAAAAACATGAAAAACAAAATGAAAAAACTTACGGCAGGCGCATTTGCAGGCGCGCTGTTCCTGTGCGGATTTACGGCGTGCGAAACGAATAACAACGGCGAGAAAAATTTCAATATTACAAGAGCGCAGGCGGAATCGATTGCGCTTATGCATTCGGGCGTGACGGAAAACGTCGTAACGACGCAGAAAGTAAGCGCGGAAGAGAAAGACGGCGGCAGGTATTATTACGTGGAATTTGTATGCGGAAACGTGAAATACGCTTATCGCATCGACGGCGACACGGGAGATATCGTAAAACTTTCGGTGAACGGACAGAACGTGGCGAAAGACGATTTGCCCGCCGCGCCTTCGGTTCCGGACGCGAATTATATCGGCGAAGCCCGCGCGAAAGAAATTGCTTTGCAGCACGCCGGATGTGCGGAAACGGACGTCAGGGAGCTTGAAACGGACTTCGATTTCGACGACGGCATGTATTTGTACGAAGTGGAATTTTCTTACGGCGAAAGCGATTACGAATACGAGCTGATTGCCGCCACGGGGGAAATATATACGCTGGAAATCGACGATTTCAGCGTTATCGTTCCCGTACCGACGGATGTTTCTCTTTCGTATATTTCCGTGGAGCGCGCGAAAGAAATCGCGGTGGCGGACAGCGGAGTTTCTGCGGAAAACGCGACGTTTACCAAGGCGAAATTCGATAAAGACAACGGCGTGCATATCTATGAAATCGAATTCTCCGCGGGCGGTACGGAGTATGAATACGAGATGAATGCCGTAAGCGGCGCGATTATCGAACGAAAAATCGACGGGGTAAAACAACTTCCTTCGGACGGCGCCGAATATATCGGGGCGGACGCGGCGATTGAAATTGCTTCGGCGCATTCGGGAATAACGCAAAGCGAGATGCTGAAGAAGGAAGCGAAGCTGAAAATAATAAAAGGCGCATACGTATACGAAGTGGAATTCGAAACGCCCGAATACGAATTCGAATATCTGATAGACGCAAAAACGGGAAAAATACTTTCCGCGGAAAAGGAGCTTAACGACTGAAGATGAAAAACGACGTAGTGGAGGAGTTGTTTGTAAAATATTATAACGACGCGCTGCTCTACGTCCTGTCTTTATCGGGAAACAAAGCTTTGGCGGAGGACGCGGTATCAACGGCGTTTTTCAAGGCGTTGCGAGGCGGCGACGGCGAAATAAAAAGTTTTAAGCCGTGGCTGATGAAGGTTTGCCGGAACGTGTGTTTCGATATGCTGAAACATCGGAAACGGTATGCCGCGATTGACGAAAGCATGAAAGACGAAAGCGAAAACGCCGTTGATAAAATTATCAGGGACGAGAGGTACAAAGCGCTGTACCGGGCGATTGCATTGCTGCCGGATACGCAAAAAGAGGCGGTGTTGCTGTTCTACTTCGAAGAACTGCGCATCAAAGACATTGCGGGCGTTACGGGAAAAACGGAAGATTACGTGAAGGTGCTTTTATACAGGGCGCGCGAAAATATGAAAAATATTCTGGAGAGGAAACAATGAGTTTCGAAACGTTGTACGAAAAATACATGAACGGCACGGCGAGCGAAGAGGAACGCGTTTATGTGGAAGAAGAGATTGCCAAAGCGAGAAAATTGGGAGAAATTCTCGAAGCGGCGGAAAAGGATAAAGCGAAAAACGCTTCGCCTTCGGACGGCGCGGACGGGGAAAACGTCTGCCTTGCGCCGGAAGATATTTTAGAGGACGCAGACGCGGAACAGGTAAAAAAAGCAAGAAAACGGCACAGAATACGTTCGTCGGTGCGGGCGCTTCTGATTTCGCTGGTTTCCGCAATCGTTGTGGCGGGCGCCGTAACGGGAGGCGTTATCGGCACGGCGACGGGGGCGGCGAAAAAACAGACGAAAATTTCGGAAACGCAGGCGAAAACGATTGCTCTGGAATACTATTCGGCGAATTGCGCTTCGTCGGAAGCGACGGGGGGCGCCTACATCAAAGATTTCGAAAAAGACCTGTCTCTTATACACATCT
>ERZ1027188.539-NODE-539-length-15007-cov-4.088617_pt1 | contig 15007 bp, 9 predicted proteins | sample MGYA00519273_ERZ1027188 | MGnify/ENA primary metagenome ERZ1027188 (study PRJEB26926, sample SAMN06164623) | human gut metagenome | biome: ENVO:00009003; feature: ENVO:2100002; material: ENVO:00002003 | host: Homo sapiens | place: USA | collected 2012 ... | reverse complement strand
CGAGATTACTACGCGTCTCGTGGGCTCGGAGATGTGTATAAGAGACAGCTCCTTAGAGATGCCCGTACCGTACATGATGTCGAACTCAGCAGAACGGAACGGAGCTGCCACCTTGTTCTTAACGACCTTGGCGCGCACGCGGTTACCGATAACCTCGTCCTTAAGCTTAATGCTGTCGATGCGGCGAATGTCGATACGCACCGAAGAGAAGAACTTAAGGGCGCGACCGCCCGTCGTGGTCTCGGGGTTGCCGAACATGACGCCGATCTTCTCACGCAGCTGGTTAATGAAGATGCACGTCGTGTTGGACTTAGACAGCGAGCCGGCGAGCTTGCGGAGCGCCTGGCTCATCAGGCGAGCCTGAAGACCGACCGTAGTGTCGCCGATTTCTCCCTCGATCTCGGCACGCGGGGTCAGCGCGGCGACGGAGTCGACAACGATGGCATCGATGGCACCTGAACGCACAAGCATGTCAACGATCTCGAGCGCCTGCTCACCCGTATCGGGCTGGGAAATGAGCACCTCGTCGATATCCACGCCGATGCGCGCGGCATAGTCGGGGTCGAGCGCATGCTCCGCATCGATGAACGCGGCTATTCCGCCTTGCTTTTGCAGTTCTGCAATGATATGAAGAGAAACAGTGGTTTTACCCGAAGATTCGGGACCGTAAATTTCGATGATTCTGCCGCGGGGAAAGCCGCCGATGCCGAGCGCCAGATCGAGAGTCAAGCAGCCCGAAGGAATCACGTCGATTTCCGTATTGCCCGCTTCGTCGCCGAGGCGCATGATCGAGCCCTTGCCGTACTGCTTTTCGATCTGCATGAGAACGGCGTCGAGAGCTTTCATTTTTTCGGAATTTTTTTCGATTGCCATTTATGTTTTTACTCCTGTTATATTTTACTGTTTTATATCTTTTCCGACGGAAAACCGCCGACAAAAATTTTCGGATTATTTTAAATGTTTATACGCCCAGAACAACGCGTGATTGATAGCTTTTTCGGTGATTTCTTTGCGCGAGCCCGTAAAAATATGCCGGGCGATGTAAATTTTTCCGTCCAGCCCCGCAGCCAGAAAACATAAGCCCACGGGGAGTCCGCTTTCGTCGCTTTTCGGCCCCGCCAACCCCGTGGTGGCGATTGCCGCGTCGCAATCGCCCGAAGATAAAAGTCCCGCGCACATTTCGTACGCCGTCTGATCGGAAACGGCGCCGGACGTGTTCAGAGTGAACGGAGAAACGTTCAGCCGTTTGATTTTCGCGTCGCCGTTATAGGTGTTCAGCCCTTCGAAATACACTTCGCTGGCGCCCGGAACGGAAACGATGCGGCTGCCCACGCCGCCCCCCGTGAACGATTCGGCAACGCTGATTTTTTTGCCGCGCACCTTTAAAAGTTCGCACAGGCGTTTTTCCAGCGGCGTATCGTCCATAGAATACAATTCTTCGGAAAAAGTTTCCGCGAAAATTCTGGTGATGCCGTCTATTAAAAGTTTCGGCGCGTCGGGCGGATAATCGACTTCGATACGCGTATCGTCGTAGCGTTCCGAAACGAAAAATTCCAGTTTATTTCCTGCCGCATCCGCCGCTTTTTCGCCTTGCGCGATACACTGCTCCACTGTTTTTTTATCGCAGCCGATGCCGCGGAATACGATTTTTTCCGCAAACGCGCCTTTGCGTTTCAGCCTCGGCAGGCATACGTTTTTCATATACGCGCGCCGCCGTTCCGCTTCGAACGGAGCAAGAAATATATCCGCTTTCCCTTTCGTGAACACTCCGGATCCGTCCTCGGAGCATTGCAGAAAATCGTCGGACTCCGCCGCAAGCGCTTCGGAAAGCGCGGGCAACGCGTTGCTTTCGGTAAAAACAAGCACGGAATCGGACTGCACCGCATAAGACAAGACGACGGCAGGCGTACTTTCTCCGTACGGCAAAAAACGGATTTCCGAAATTTTGCCCGCCTGCGCAAGCTCGCCGAAAATATCCGTATCGCCGAGGGGAATTGATTGTACGATGATTGCCGCCGTCTGCATTGATTTTTTTCCTTTTACTAAAATGACAAGTCTTACGCGCCGCGCTTCGGAACGCTTTTATTTTTCCGTTTTTAACACCGCCGGATTTTTTACGATATACGAAACGCCCGAAATTACCGTGAGAATCACCGCCGCCGCAAACAGCACGAGCCCGATGACGGAAATAACTTGCTGCGCCGTTCCTGCAAACGACGCGGAAGCAATCAACGCGACGACGCAGTAATCCTGCGCGTTGGTTTTCAGTTTTCCGAGCATATCCGCGGCAAGCACCACGCCGTTTGCCGCCGCAATCTGGCGGAAAGCGCTGATGATTAGTTCGCGCGCGAGAATCAGGCATACGCACACCGCTCCCGCCACATAAAAGTCGTGCCCGAACAAGCCAAAAATTTCGTACTTCGTAAGCATTAAAACAAATGCCGTAGCCACAAGAACTTTATCGGCGATGGGATCGAGAAATTTGCCGAGATTCGTAACCATACCGCGTTTTCTTGCGATGCGCCCGTCAAGAAAATCGGTAACCGCAGCCACCGCGAACACGACCGCCGCGTACACGTAATTGTACGGCAGCGCCGTGAGAAAGAAAAACAATACGAATACGGGAATTAAACAAATTCGTATCAGCGATAATTTATTAGGTAAATTCATTGATTTTTACTCCTTATGTACTTAACGGTCTGTTTCACGCCGAATAATCTTTCGTTGCGCCGAAAAGATCGGGCGCGGAAACATCGGAAACGACGACGTCGTATTCTTTCCCCTCTTCCGCTTCGGGCGCATTGAAATATATCCTGCCGTCGATTTCCGGGGCGGAAAAATACGCTCTGCCCGCAAAAAGCTGCTTATCGTAATCGATTCCTTCGCATAAAACACGCAACGTTTTGCCTTTGAAGGCGGATAAAATCTTTTCGGAAATCTGCCGCTGCGTTTCGTATAACGTGCGCACGCGCCGTTCTTTCGTTTTATAATGCACCTGCCCGCGCATTTTCGCCGCGGCGGTATCGGGTTCGCGGGAATATGCGAAAAATCCGCAGTTGAAAAGTTCCGCTTCTTTTAAAAACGCTTGCATCGCCTCGAATTCTTCCTCCGTTTCCGACGGGAAGCCCGAAATAAACGTGGAGCGAAGCGCAATGCCGGGAATTCTCTCTTTCAATTTTGCGATGAGCGCCAGATAATCTTCGCGCGTGCCGCGGCGGTTCATCAGTTTCAGAATGCGGTTTTCCGAATGTTGCAACGGAATATCCGCATACTTGATTACTTTGTCGTTTGTTCTGATTTCTTCGATGAGTTCGTCGGAGAACGCGTCCGGATAGCAATACAAAAGGCGGATAGAACCGATATTATCCAGCAAGGAAAGCCGACGAATCAGCTGCGGAAAACGGTTTTCGCCGTATAAATCTTCGCCGTAACGCGTGGTATCCTGCGCAACAAGTACCAGTTCTTTCACTTCGCCCAGTTCTTTTGCTTCCTCCAGCAATTTTTCCATGGGATACGAACGGTACTTGCCGCGGATTTTCGGAATCAGGCAATACGTGCAATGATTATAGCAGCCGTCGGCGATTTTCAGATATGCGAGATACGGCGCCGTGGTGAGCGTGCGCGCGAAACGAAACGTATCGGCGCCTTTGCCGACAAGATTTACCCTTTCGCCCGTACGGTACGCCGTTTCAAGCGCGGACGGCAATAAATCGTAATCGTTGATGCCGAGAAAAACGTCGCCTTCCGTAAGAGCGGGAAAAACTTCCGCCGCGTATTTTTGCGGCAGACAACCCGTTACTACGATTTTTTCCAGTTTTTCGCTTTTATAACCGGCCGTTTCGATAACGGTTTCCACCGATTCTTCCCGCGCGGACTGTAAAAACGCGCACGTATTGATGACGACGATTTGCGCTTCCCGCACGTCGTTCGTTAACATATAGCCCGCGTTTTGCAATACGGCGATACATTTTTCGCTGTCTACGCGGTTTTTATCGCAACCGAGCGATATTACGCCGAATTTTTTCTGTTCCTTCACTTGCTTTTTCTTTCCTCTTCGGTTCGATGTTCTGCGTTTCGTCGCATACGTTCAAAACGGCTGCAAAAAATTACAACGGACCGTATTTTTCCTCGAATTGTTCGGGGGTAATCAGTACTTTTCGTGCTTTCGCGCCGTCGAATGCGGAAATGTAGCCCTGATCTTCCATCCACTCGATAATTTTCCCGGCTTTGTTGTAACCGACGGAACATTTGCGCTGCACGAGGGAAATAGAAGCGCTGCCGCTTAAAATTACGTTTCTGAGCGCGTCTATGTATACATAATCCACCTCGTCTTCCTCGGAAGAATCGCCGCCGAAACCGCCGCTTTGCCCTTTTGGCTTATCGATAAACGCCGCCGCTTCTTCGTTGAAGTAGCAATCGTTGTTCTCTTTGATGTAGCGAATGACTTCCTGCGCTTTTTCGGAAGAAATGAACGGCGCCTGCATACGGACAGGCGTTTTCGTACCCTCGGTGGAATACAATAAGTCGCCCTGACCGAGCAGGTTCTGCGCGCCCGATTCATCCAGAATTACGCGCGAATCGATTTCCTGCGCCACCGAAAGCGCGATACGCGATTTCAGGTTGCTCTTGATGACGCCCGTGATTACGTCGGTAGACGGGCGCTGCGTGGCGAGAATGACGTGGATACCCGTAGCGCGGGATTTTTGCGTAAGATTCTGAATACGATCTTCCATATCTTTCTTCGCATCCTGCATCATCGCGGCAACCTCGTCGGCGATAATCACGATTTTCGGAAGTTTTTCTTCCCCCTCCGTCAGATTCGCGTTGTATTCGTCTATGTCGATTACATACGTGCCGGAACGGCTCTTTTTGCTGAACAGATCGTATCTTCTTTCCATTTCGGCGATCGCCCAGTTCAGGCTTTGAATCACCTTATTCGTATCGGACAAAACTTCGTTGATGACAAGATGCGGCAGCCCTTCGTATACGACGAATTCCGTCTTTTTGGGATCGATTAAAATAAGGCGCAAATCGGCGGGCGAATACTTCATGATGAGCGAAATGATGATGGAGTGCAAAAACGCCGTTTTACCGGAGCCCGAAGTACCTGCCACAAGCACGTGCGTCATTTTACGGATGTCGCCGTAAGTTTTTACGTTATCTACCGTTTTACCCATGGCAAACACCAGCGCGTTGGGTTTGGAATTGATGTATTCGTCCGCAACAAGCATGCTGCCGAGCGTTACCGTCTGCCGCTTTTTGTTGGGCACTTCCACGCTGATGGTGCCGTCTTCGAAATTCGGGGCAATGTTTACGCCGTTTTTCGCGTGAAGATTCATGGCGATCGGCTGATCGAGCGCCACCACTTTTTTAGGCGAAATATTACGGGGCACAGCTACGTTGTAGCGCGTTACCGTAGGTCCGCAGGTTACCGAAGCGATGGAGGCGTCGGGAACCTTGAACGCTTCCAGCGTATCCAGAATCGTGGCTTTGTTTTCGTCGATTTCCACGGAATTCTGGTCGGGACGCGTTTCGGTGCAATCGAAATAATCGAGCGGCGCGCTTTTATAAGGGCGCACCACGCGGGGCTTCGGCGCGGGAGGAGGCGGCACGGGCGCGGGGCGGGAAGCCGGTCTTTCAGGCTGCGCGGGCGTGAAAGCCCCCCTTGCGCCGACGTCGGTTCCGCGGGAACCGATGCCGGAAATATCCGATTCTCCCCTATCGGCGCCGGGATTTAAATCTTTCGAAAAATCGTCGGGCTCCGAAGCGCGTATATCGCCGCCGTCGCGCAGACTATCGCGGCGACTTCCGAAATCGCGCAAATCGTCGTTCAAGCCGCGCACGGAATCTTCGCGCGAAGAAAAAGACGTGAAATCGGACGAACGGTCTGCGGAAGTAAAATCGGACGAACGATCGCCGCGATCGGAAGCAAGAGAATCTTCTTCGTCATCGAAAATCGACGTATAATCTTCGCCGCGGGCATTGCGGTCATCGCGGCTTTCACCGCCGAAGTCCGTTCCTCTGCCGCTTGCGGAAAAATCTTCGCCGCGACCTCCGTTTCTGCCCGAAAAATCGTTATAGGAAGTAAAATCGGCGCCGCCGCGGGAGAGATTGTCCGCAGAAATATCGCCGCGGGAAACATCGCGCGTAAAACGCCCGGTTGAAGAAGAACCGGTATCCGCCGTAAAATCGTTACGGGAATCGCTCCCCGAAAAATCTTCCGCAGGCTGATTGTTGCGGGAATCGAACGAAGTAAAATCCGTTGTTCCGCTTGTTCCGCGCGACGAGAAATCGGAAGTTTCGCGGGAATAAGACGCATTCGTTCCGGACGGTGCCGGAGGCGTTGCCCCGCGAGTGAAATCCGTGCCGGAGCTTACCGGATTTTCCGGCGTAGCGCGGAAATATGTTCCGTTGTTATTGTTATTTGTTTCCTGTTTATCGGAAACCACGCGTTCCTGCGAATAGTTTCCGTTGACGGAATCGGCGTAAGAATCGGTATACGAACCGCCGAACCCGTTTGACGCCGTCGGCGCCGTCGGGCGCGAGGAACGAGGCGCTACGGGCGTTTCGGCGAAATTCCGCGCCGCCGGAATCGGCTCGTTTGCAGCGGATTTTCTGCGATTGAATTTAGAATCGGGATCGAAAATCAGATTGTTACGGAAGCTTTCCACGGCGTCGCCGCCGTAAATGAGATCTCTGCCGTTTTGTACGGGTTGCGCGCCGTTTTCCGCCGCACCCTCCGCGTTGTTGCCGTAATAGGAAGAACCGAACGGCGAGAAAGAATCGGGCGCTTGAACCGAAAGATTCGACGGCTGCCCGTTAAAGCCCGCGCCGGAAACGCCGTTATAGGGATTCGCCGTAAAATTACCGCCGAAATTCTGCGTGCGATCGGAAATGTTTTTCGACAAAGTAACGCCGGGGCGCTGACGGACGTTATCCGCGGGAAACCCGTATTCGTTCCGCTTTTCGTATGCGGGAAACGTTCTGTTTCCGGCAGAGAAACCGCCGCTTGCGCTATAACCGTTCGCGCCGCGATTATCGTATGCGCCCTGCGCATTATTGTTGTACGGATAATTATAAGGCGTTGAATCGCCGGAGCGGGAAGCATCGTACGCCCCGCCGTAATTTTGCGCATCATTCTGCCTCGCGCCGTTTTGTTCCCGCGCGAAAGCGCCGTACGCAGCCGACGAAGGATTTGCCGTTGCCGCGGCGGCTTCGGTGAAATCGCCGTTTGGATTTATCTGCGTGTTTTCGGCGGATTTTACTTCCGTTTTCGTTGCTTTTTTCGATTTGATTTTCGAAATCGCCGCGCCGATGACCGACCTGCCCGACACCGTCCGCGCCGTTAAAGCAAAAAAGCACACGAGCGCCATGGCAAGGATGACGAACGTACCCGCTTTGCCGGATACGGCAAACAGCGCGCCCACGAGAAGCCCGCCGAGCCAGCCTGCGGGAGAGCAGGTTTTTACTCCCCCCTCCGCCGCGGTAAAACATGCGGAAAAATAGCCTTCGCGCTGCCACGACGCCGTAACGACGCCGTGCACGATTAACAGTATGATGAACAAAGAAATAACGGAGAACACGGCGGCAGGCTTGTTTTTAAAAATGCGTTTGCCGATGAACGCCGCAACGGACAGAATAAAAATCAGCGGCACGAAAAAATACGCTCCGTACCCGAACACGCCGAGCAAGAACGAATTGACTGCCATGCCGACGTCGCCGAAAATCAACGAGCGCGTGGCAAGAATTAAAAAAGCGAGCGCGGAAAACAATGCGCCCACGGCGCCGATACTCTCTTTCGTAATCAGCGCATTTTCGTTATTTTTCTTTCCGGATGCGGCTTTTTCTTCCGCATTTTTCCCCGCGTTGTCGTTCTCCTCTTTCAAGGTTCCACCTCCGAATCAGTATAACCTTGATTATTATAACATTTTTTTTTCAGTTAATCAAGGATTTCGGGGCGTAAAACACGAATTTTTTCTTGTTTTGCCTTGAAAAGCGAACAAATTTTCGTTTTTTGTTTTTTTATAAAAACAATCGCCGAAAAACGCTTTCTGCATTTTTTCGCTTTCCGTATATTCGGAAACAACCTTTTACGCCACGGTTTATCGCTTTTAAACGCGGTTGTTTCGTATCTGCGCCAAGATTTCTTTTGCCGTACCGTAAATATCCCCCGCACCGAGAAACAGCACGGTATCTCCGCAGCCGCCGGCGCCCGCCCACTTTGCCAGTTCTTCTTTCGTTTCGCCGTAACGCGCGCCGGGCGTATTTACGGCAAGTCGTTTCGCGCTGCCCGATTCGTCGTAGGGCTCGCGCGCGGCGTATTCTTTAAAAATAAACAAGTCGTCCGCGGCGGAAAGAGCTTCGCTAAAATCCGCCATCAACGTTTTCGTTCGGGAATAGGTATGCGGCTGAAAAATCACGTACAACCTGCCCGCCGTGAGCGCCGCCGCGGTTTTCAGCGTTGCGGCGATTTCCCGCGGGTGATGCGCGTAATCGCAGTACCACTGCGCGCCGTGATTTTCGCCGATTTTTTCAAAGCGCCGCTTCACGCCCGAAAAAGCGTTCAACCCCGCCGCGACGTATTCTGCGGAAATGCCGCAAAGGCGCGCCGCGCCGCCCGCGGCGAGGGCGTTGTAAATATGGCATCTCCCCGCGACGTTCAGCCGTACGCGGCAAAGATTTTTTCCGTTTTCGCAAAAATCGAAGGAGTATTTTTCGCCGATGGTTCCGATGTTTTCCGCCGTAAAATCCGCTCGTTTGTTTTCTATGCCGAACGACGGGTACGCTGGGAAATTTTTTTTGATTTTTTCGTCGTCGGCGCATACGAGCGCGGTTCTGCCGGACGAGCAGAACGTTTCGAAAGTTCCGATGAGTTCGTTTTCATCGCGATAACATTCCATGTGATCGCGATCGATATTGAGAAGTACCGCGACGTCGGGATGAAGATATAATAAATTTTTCTTATATTCGCACGCTTCGGTAATAAAGTACTCTTCGCCCGTTTTATAAAAATTGCCGAACGTATTATCGTCGCCGCCGGCATGCACGGCAAACTTTTTGCCCGCGGCGGAAAAAACATGCGCGCACATGCAGGTGCAGGTGGTTTTTCCGTGACTGCCCGCCACCGCAACGACGGAGGAAAAATCTTTGGCGACTTCGCCTAAAAATTCGCCGCGGAATACGATTTTTTTGCCCTGCGCAAAACATTCGTCAAACCTGCTGTTTCCCCTTGCAATTGCGGAAGTGCAGACGATATTTTCGGCGGAATTGATCACCGCTTTTTCCGTTTCGGAAATCGCGGCGGAAGTATAAATTTCAACGCCTGCCCGCGCAAGCTCTTCCGTCCTTGCGGAAAGCTGCGCGTCGTACCCGAACACCTCGCCGCCCTCACAGAGAATATACTTTGCCAGCGCGCTCATCGAAGCGCCGCCGATTCCCAGAAAGTAAAACCGTTTTCCTTTTATCCGTTCCTTTTTCGGCATATCGCTTTATTCTATGATATATAAGCAATGTTTATAACCGCTTACGACAATTTTTACAAAAGCCGCGGTATAAAAAATCGGCGCACTCCCTGCAGGGAATACGCCGACGTCCGGTTACGATTTATTTTTTATCGGAATTCTTTCTCATGAAGAAATCCACGAATTTCGGGCGGTGCTTCTTTTCGGGCGCAGGCTCGTTGCGAGGCGCCTCGATGGGCATTTCCGGTTCGTAATCACCCTGTTGCGCGGGATACGGCTGCGCATAGCCGTTATTTACGTTCCGCATATCCTGCATGCCCGGCATGCCGGCGTTCTGCCCCCACGCGCCGTTTTGCGGGTTCTGCATGTTATTCGGCATATTTGCCTGCATGTTCTGACGGTAATCGGCGCCCGCGAATCCCGTCGCGGACGAAGGCGCGAACCCCTGCTGCGCCGACGGAGCGGGTGCGTACCCTTGCGGCGCCGTCTGCTGCGCGGCAGCGGTTTCTTCCGCCGTAGGATAGCCGAACGCCCGATCGATTTTATCGGACAGAGCCGCGGCGCGTTGCGCCGCTGTCTCCATATCGTTTGCGGCGGTAATCGTCTGTCCGCCCGAAGGGAATCCCGTCGCGATAATGACGACTTCCACCTCGTCGGTCATGTTTTCTTCGATGCAGGCGCCGAAAATCACGTTGGCGGAATAATCGATTACGCCTTTCACCAGTTCCGCAGCCTGACAAACTTCGTCCAGCGTGAGATCGTTGCCGCCCACCACGTTTAAAATCACGGAGCTTGCGCCCTCGATGGTGGTGTTTAAAAGAGGCGAACAGATGGCGCAGCGAACCGCGTCGGCAATGCGTTTTTCGCCTTTGGCGATACCGATACCCATATGCGCCACGCCGCGATCTTTCAGCGTAGTGCGCACGTCGGCGAAATCGAGATTGATAAGCGACGGATTGACGATCAGTTCCGCAATGCCGCGGATACCCTGACGAAGCACTTCGTCCGCCACTTTCAGCGCTTCGGGGAAAGAAGTGCCCTGTTTTACCACGCCGCGCAATTTATCGTTGGGAATCACGATGATGGAATCCACATACTTGCGGAGTTCTTCCACGCCGGCAAGCGCGTAGTCCATTTTTTTCTTGCCTTCGAAAGAGAACGGAAGCGTTACCACGGCTACGGTGAGAATTTTCATTTCCCGCGCGAGTTTGGCGATAACGGGAGAAGCGCCCGTGCCCGTACCGCCGCCCATACCAGCGGTAATGAAAAGCAGGTCGGTTCCCTTTAAAATCTGCTGGATTCTGTCTTTATTTTCTTCCGCGGAAAGCTTGCCCACGGAAGGATCGGCGCCCGCGCCGAGCCCTTTTGTGAGCTTTACGCCGATTTGAATACGGTTTTGCGCAAGCGAACGAGCCAGCACCTGATTATCGGTATTGATTACGTAATATTCCGCGGCTTTCAGCCCCGATTCGATTAAACGGTTTACCGCGTTGCCGCCGGCGCCGCCCACGCCGATCACTTTGATTCTGGCTACGCCGAAATGGCTGTCCTGCGTTTCGTCTTCCTGCGGTTGAGCCGTTTCGGAAATCTCGCGATCTTCCGTTTCGTCGTAAGTGTAAAAATCTTCCGTCATTTTTTATTTCCTCCGAATATGTTTAAAAATTTGCGCAATCCGCTTTTTTCTTCCGCCCGCCGTAAAGCGGCGTTCAGCGCGGATATGCGGGATGAATAACCGGGTTTATCGTAATAAGGTATTTCGGGACAAATCGCCCGCGTAACGCGGCAAAGACGACGTTCCGTATGTTCCGCCACGCCGCGGACTTCCTGCACGCCCTCGCCCGTGAGATACACGGGGTTCGACGAATCGCCCGCGATTTTTTTGGTGCCGTAATACTTTTCGAAAAAAGCGTCCGTCTTTTCGCACAGCTCGTCCAGCCCGCATTTGATTACGTCGTTGATCCGCTGCACGGAATACATGACGCCGTCTTTATCCGTCCAGATGATCCCCTTGGGCACCGCGCCGCCGGATACGTCCGCCGCGGCGAGAATTTCCTTCGCCTTTTCGAAGCCGACGTCGAATTCTTCCATCAGCCCCGCCAGAATCGCCCCGACGCCGCAATCGAAACTTTCTTCGTGCACGATTCCGCCGCCGTAAACCACAAACACCGAAGAAACGGCATAGCCTACGTCAAGAATCGCCGCGTAACCCTCTCTGGTTTTCGAGGGAAGAAGATACGTTGCCTCAGCCAAAGACTGCGGCAGATATTCGATTTGCGTGAAACCGGATGCGGAAAACAGCTTCTGCGTAAGCGAGTAAAACTGCTCGTTTAAAAAATAATAGCACAATGCGCCCTGCAGAACGGCGGTTTTCGAACCCGTAACGTCGGCGGCGGAAAAATACCGCCGGTTGTCGCCGATAGAAAAATACATTGCCGATTCGTCCGCCAGAGCGCGGTTTTCGGCAAGTTCGTTCAGCCCCGCCGCGTACAGCGCTTCGATTTCCGCAGCCGTGATTTTACGGCGCTTTTCAAACGACATCGACTGCCCTTTCGTACGGATACCGATAAACGGCGCCGGCACGGAAATATAAATCGTCTTCAGCGTGCCGTCGTAAGAGGACAAAACGGAATTGATGAGGCGGGAAGCCGCGGAAGTAAACGACGAAACGTCGTAAAAGCCTTCCGTGCCGTAACCGTCGTATTCCGAGCTTTCGCCGCCGCGGAAAACAAACGTTCCGTTTACCCCTCTGCCTCCGATAAGAAAGGTGAGAGAATAGGAACGAATATCGAGAATGGCGACGCTTTCGTTTTTCATCTTCCGCACTCCGTCTGTCGTTTTTTTTCGTATGTACCGCGCGTCCGCTTTATAAAAGCGGCGACGATAATAATATTATACTACCCGCCGCGGAAAAAGTCAATAAATTTGCGAAAACTTTTCGTGTTTTATCGTTGTTTTTATACGATTTCGCTTATTTTTCACCCGTTTGAAAAAATCCGGGCAATTGCCGTGCCGGGCCCGTGCGGTATTGCCGTGTATCAATCGAGATAATTTTTCGGCTGATAAACCGCCCCGGCGTCTTTCGAAACGGCGATAACGCCCGTCGTCCGTTCGGCAACGCTCAGTCCGTTCGTATAGAATTCGTACAGCGCAGCGGCTTTATCTTCCGCTTTTACCGACGGCACGTATACCGCCGCCTGCACGCCCTCGCGAAAATATACGCGCAACCATGCGGAATCTTCGGAAGAAGCGGGTTGAACGAGCTCCGCCTGCGTAACGTTGCCGCGGATACCGCCGAACAGCGCGTCGAGCGTTTTTAAAAACGAAAACACGGATGACGTTTCGAAATCCGCCGCAAGATTTTCCGTTTGCGAAGTTACAAGCAGATTGTCCGTACCGTCGGCGCGGTTTTTCACGGAATCGCGCACGGAAAGCTTTGTTCCGTCTCCCGAATAAATCACGTAATTGCCGCCGTTCGCCACGGCGTACACTTCCGCGTCCTCGGTGGCGGTGATGACAAGCCTGCCGGGATAATCTTTTTCAAACCCCGTCAGACGGAAATACGCGAAATTTTCGAAGGCGGATTTCGCCGCGGCGTCGTCCGCCTTAATCGTGCTTTTTTTAAGATACGCCTCTTCGAGAACGGTTCTGAGCGCCGCCGCTTCTTCCAGCGCGGGCGAAGAAACGTTTTCGACGACAAGCGTTACTTCCTCCACGCGGTATACGGCGGAAACGCCTAAAAACGCCGCCGTAAAAAATACGATGACGGTAAGGACTATCGTGATGATTTTCTTCGCTTTCATTTTTTCTTTCGATTCCTCTTTCGTAGGTTTTATCCGTTTTTTTTCTACAAATCCGTACGGACGATACCGGCGCCGAGCGCTTTTAATTTTTCATCGAAAAGCGCATAGCCGCGGTCGATATGCCAGAGTTCGGAAACAACGCTTTCCCCCTCGGCTTTCAATGCCGCGATGACGAGCGCCGCGCCGCCGCGGAGATCGCAGGCGGATACTTCCGCCCCGTGCAGTTTTTCCACGCCGCGGATCACGGCGGTTCTGCCGCGCACGGTAACGTCCGTGCCCATTTTTTTCAGCTCGCCCGCGTATTTATAACGCGTTTCGAACAAATTTTCCACAATCACCGCGGTGCCGCGCGCCGTAGCGGAAAGCGCCGCATACTGCGCCTGCAGATCGGTGGGAAACCCCGGAAACGGCAACGTTTCCACAAGAGAGGCGGCTTTTAAATCGCCGCTGCTTCTCAATCTTATTTTATCACCTTTTGCGGTGATTTTGCAACCGTTTTCGCGCAATTTATGCAAAAGAGCCGCAATATTTTCTTCGGATACGCCCTCCGTTTCGATTTCGCCGCCGCAGGAAGCCGCCGCAATCAGAAACGTTCCCGCTTCTATCCTGTCTTTCATCGGCGTATAATCCACGCCGTGCAGCCGTTTTACGCCCGTGATTTCAACGGTATCGCCGCCGGCGCCGGAAACATCCGCGCCCATCTGCGACAAAAAATTCTGCAAATCCACGATTTCCGGTTCTTTCGCGGCGTTGCGTATAACGGTTTTCCCCTCCGCTTTTACGGCGGCGAGCATGATATTTTCCGTGGCGCCCACGCTGGGAAAATCCAGCAAAATATCGGCGCCGCGCAATTTTTCGGCGCTGCAGATGACGTAGCCGTTTTCTTCGATAATGGTAACGCCCAGCCGCTTCAGTCCGGAAAGATGCAGATCGATCGGGCGCAAGCCTATATCGCAGCCGCCGGGATAGGAAATTTTCGCGCGGCGAAACCTTGTGAGCACCGAACCGAGCATAAAAACCGAAGAACGGAGTTCGCGCGTGAGCGTGGACGGAATTTCGTGCGAAACGGCGTTTCTGCCGTCGATCGTAACATAGCCGTCGCCCCGGACGATGCCGCAGCCGAGTTCGCTCAAGATATGTAACATATTTTCGGCGTCGGTGATGTGCGGCAAATCGCGTATGGTAACGAGATCGTCCGCAAGCACCGAAGCCGCCAGCAAGGGAAGCACGGCGTTTTTCGCCGCCTGAATTTTTACCCTGCCGTACAGCTTTGCGCCGCCCTGTACAACAAATTTATCCATAAGAAAAAGCTCCTATGTTTCATTGTATGAAAACGGCGGCTTTTTTGTTGCCTCGCGATATGTTGTACAGCACCCCGAACGACGCCATGGAAACGATAAGCGCCGTGTTGCCGGAACTCAGCAGCGGCAACGGAATGCCCGTGGGCGGAATGCTGCCGCTTACGACGAGCGCGTTGACAAGCGTTTGCAGCCCGTAGGTGAGCGTGATGCCCGCGGCAAGCAGAAACGAGAAAAAATCGGGCGCCTCCGCGGCGATTTTAATTCCGCGGAAAATGATAAAGGCAAAGACGGAAAATAAAACGACGATTCCGACGAAGCCGAATTCCTCGCCGATGACGGCAAGAATAAAATCGCTTTCCGCAAACGGCAGAAAACGGTATTTCTGACGGGATTTGAACCTGTCTCTTATACACATCTCCGAGCCCACGAGACGCGTAGTAATCTC
>ERZ1027188.538-NODE-538-length-15029-cov-8.322292_pt1 | contig 15029 bp, 16 predicted proteins | sample MGYA00519273_ERZ1027188 | MGnify/ENA primary metagenome ERZ1027188 (study PRJEB26926, sample SAMN06164623) | human gut metagenome | biome: ENVO:00009003; feature: ENVO:2100002; material: ENVO:00002003 | host: Homo sapiens | place: USA | collected 2012 ... | reverse complement strand
CCTTTAGGTTGTCCTTCAAACATAGTTTTTTTGATTTATTGTTTTAAAATTATTATTTTGTTACTTTAGATTTATCTCGGACTATTCATAATTTTTCATGAATGGATATAGAATAATCACTTCTTTGTCAAATCGAAAAGATAAGTTACCTTAACGACAATATTTCCGAAGTTTGATTTACCGAAATAGTCGCGTTTGGAATCGCCATAGATATTGCCCAATCCATAATAATATCGGCCTTCCACAAGGAAATGTCCAATCTTTGGATTACTATATTCAACTCCTGCACCAGCAGCAATTCCGTAATCAAACTTTTTCTCTACCGGCATTGACTCTTGTTCTACTATTGTATTACTACGCCCTGTGCCATCAGTTGCAAGGTTCGGAGTATCATAGTTCTTGGAAGTTGACTCACTAAGATAAAGCCCTATCTGCGGACCGCCTTGAAAGAAAAAGTTGAAACCGCGCTCCTCCCTACCCCATGCGAGATGTGCGAAAATTGGTATCTGCAAATAATTAATAGTGCGGCTATATTCTTCCGCAGAACCATTGGAATTAATTACCGAAGAATTATCGGCTGTTTGAATATCCTGTTTCCATCCTATCGACGCATAATTGACCTCTCCATAAATAGAACAAATGGTCTTGAAATATTTCTCACAAACATATCGGAACGCAAGTCCCCCGGTAAAACCACCGTGATATGTCTGCGGCACGGTAGGATCAAACCCTACATCAGACAATACGTAGCCGCCATTGACACCTATAGAAAATACATTGCGATGCTCACCGATTTGAGCATTTGCGCACAAAGGGAAAAGCAATAATATGATTAGATTTCTTATTCGCATCACTATTAATTAATATGTTATAGCTTCCATCGTCTGGTTTGGCAAAAAATGAACAAGTTGGAACTGATGATTCTTATATCCTCCGGCTGTTCCTATGCGGCTAAAATTATAGCGAGTTTGCAGTGGCTTATACGTTGATTGCGAAGCTATACCTGAGAAATCATCACCATGAATACTGAGACCACGAATAAAGAACATAGCCTGATCATAGCCTGTAATAGCGAAACGCGGGAGTGCATCGGGCATCATTTTTTCGCCAAACGACTCTTCATAGAGCTTTTCGAAAGCCGATGTGCGGCTTGACGCTTCATTATAATAAAATGTTGTGGGGATGTAGACACTGTATTTGAAGAACTGGTTGAGATCATATTTCTGATACATCAACCACTCATTATAACCAAACATAGATATAGCAATACCAGGATGGGTAACCTGCAAGGAGTCGAGTTTCGCAAACGTTCTATTCAACTGCGGTGAACGTGCGCTATTCAATACGATAACATTAGGCTGCTTGGCACTGAACGCCTTAGCAAAATTAGCTTGAGGAGTATTCAAATTAGTGAGATTATATGTACGTCCGGCAGCCTCAAGGCGAGTGCGCAAAGCCGACGTAAACATACTTTTACCCGATGTAGGGTCATTACAATCTATAAATATTGGATGATGATTGGGAAATCGCTCCATGAATGCGGTTACAGAACGCTCATTCAGTTCTTCGGGAGTCTGATATACTTGGAAAATATTGGGGTTATTCTCTACGTCATTGCCTGTAATAGAAAAAGGAATAACCATCTTTATGCCATGCGCCTTGCAATAATCACCAAGCGGTTTCACCATATTAGTATATAAAGGGCCGAACACGATGTCGAGCTTGTCAACGCCTTCCTTCAGCAAGACAGTTCGTATATCCGCGTCAATCGGGACATTCCATGCGCTAACTTCCGTATTTATGCCCTCTGCCGTCAACTGATTGAAAGCCAAAAGCATACCACGATAATATTCAACCATACGTTTGCCGTCTCCATCATTATTATGCAATGGTAGCATTACCCCCACATGGATAATACTATTCTTTCTCTTATCAACTTGATATAGCGATGATGCCGACACAACAGAGGCAGTATTCACGGGAGTCGTGGTCTTTGTCGATTGAGAAGCAGATTGCATCGGGATTTGCTTATCACCTTTTTTAGCATAAGGGACGAATACCCAATCACCTTTTTTCAACTGATAGCCCGCTTTTTTCATCTCGGGATTAGCGTCTATAAGTTCTTGGATGCTAACACCATATTCGTTTGCTATGCCGAAAAGTGTTTCACTCTTCTTAACCTTATGCACATCACGCCACTTTGAAGTCTGCGCGCTTACATTAAGAAAAACGACAGACAAGGTCATAATCATTAGAGTCCTCAGTATCCGCTTCATAATCTCTTTATATTTATTTATCATTAAATAACCGCAAAAGCATATATTTGTAAAGACTATTACATAGTGTAAGATATGCAAAGGTAGGCATTTTTTCTGTAAAAGTAATGTTTATTGAAGATAAATTCGTATTTTTGCATGAAGTTATAATAATGATAAACAATGACATACAAAAATATAATATCGACATTCTTGCTTCTCTTCATCGGATATTGCGCATTTGCCCAATCCATTTACATAGACCCTGTTGCCACATATACGACAGAAGACGGCACGGAAGAGACCATACATCCGGGAGAAAGTTATTCAGGCTCAGCACCGCTGAATGTCAAGTTTCAGGCTAACCCAAGTAACGATGAAGGTTGGACGGCAAATTACGAATGGCGATTCTATACAGAAGGCGATAACACACCATATCTGATTAGATATGAACAAGATACGGAATACACATTCACTATGGCAGGTTCACATAGAATTGCGTGCTATGCCACATTCACCAAAGGCGATGAAACCATTGAATTTACCGAAGAATACTGGACAACGGAACAAATGCCGATAAGTATTGCCATAAGTGAAAGCCGTTTAGAGATGCCAAATGCTTTCTCTCCAAACGGTGATGGCATAAACGACATTTACAGAGCCAAAAGCAATTACCAGTCTATCGTAGAGTTCAAGGCTACGATATTCAACCGTTGGGGCACGAAATTATATGAATGGAACGACCCTGCCGGCGGATGGGATGGGAAATACAAAGGGCGCGATGTTGCGCAAGGCGTTTATTTCGTATTGGTAAAAGCGAAAGGGGCTGACGGAAGAAGCTTCAATATAAAACGGGATGTAAATCTGCTAAGAGGTTTTACAGAAAGTTCATCAACAGGAGACATAAACTAATAAAGAATAGATATTCTCTAACTAATAATGAGGTAAAAGGATGCAAAAAGAGAATAACAAAATAAACGTATGGGGGGCACGGGCCAACAATCTTAAAAACATTGACGTGGAAATACCACGCAATTCTCTTACCGTAATAACCGGATTATCAGGTTCGGGTAAGTCCTCTTTGGCGTTCGACACGCTATTTGCTGAAGGACAAAGAAGGTATATTGAAACCTTTTCGGCCTATGCACGCAATTTCTTAGGCAATATGCAACGCCCCGACGTTGATAAAATAACCGGTTTGAGTCCTGTAATAAGCATAGAACAAAAGACTACTAACAAGAATCCCCGCTCAACAGTGGGTACAACAACTGAAATATACGACTATCTACGTCTACTGTATGCACGCGCTGGCACGGCATACAGCTATATGACAGGCGAAAAGATGGTAAAATATACCGAGGAAAAGGTTATCGAAATGATTCTCAACGAGTATGACGGACACCGAATATTCATACTTGCTCCTTTAGTACGCAACAGGAAAGGACATTACAGAGAATTGTTTGAGAGTATGCGACGCAAAGGTTATCTCTACATAAGAATCGACGGAGAGATACAAGAGATAACACGCGGCATGAAAGTAGACCGATATAAAAACCATAATATCGAGGTTGTAATCGACAAACTGAGCGTACAGGCAAAAGATGACAAGAGGCTGAACAAGAGTGTGTCTACCGCTATGAAGCAAGGAGACGGGCTCATCATGATTCTTGACAAAGACAACAACAGCGCAAAATATTTCTCAAAGCGACTTATGTGCCCGTCCTCCGGTATTGCCTATAAGGATCCGGCCCCCAATATATTTTCGTTCAATTCCCCCGAAGGAGCGTGTCCGAAATGTAAAGGTCTGGGATACGTAAACGAAATTGACTTAAACAAGGTCATTCCCAACAAGAAGCAGAGTATTCATGAAGGTGCCATTGTTCCCTTAGGAAAATATAAAAATCAAATGATTTTCTGGCAGATTGATGGAATTCTGCAAAAATACGATTGTAATATCAAAACCGCTGTCGATAAGATTCCGCAAGACGCACTTGAGGAAATCCTGTATGGTTCGCTGGAAAATATTAAAATCAGCAAAGAACTTGTACATACTTCGAGCGACTACTTCGTATCATTTGATGGTGTCATAAAATATCTGCGTAACGTAATGGAGAATGACGATAGCGCAGCCGGGCAAAAATGGGCAGACCAATTTCTTGCAACAACTTCGTGTCCGGAATGTCATGGCAACCGGTTGAACCGTGAAGCGCTGTCATATCGCATTTGGGACAAAAACATATCGGAACTTGCCTCAATGGATATTGCAGAACTACAAGAGTGGCTTAATGAGGTGCATAAACACATGGAACCTCAACAACTCAAAATTGCAGAAGAAATCCTAAAGGAAATACAAAAGCGTATAAATTTCTTATTAGAGGTTGGACTTGATTATCTGACGCTCAACAGACAGTCGGCAACGCTTTCTGGTGGAGAGAGTCAGCGAATAAGGCTCGCCACACAGATTGGTTCGCAACTCGTAAACGTATTATATATTCTTGATGAGCCAAGTATCGGTCTGCATCAGCGAGACAACGAACGACTTATAAAGAGCTTGAAAGAATTACGCGATTTAGGAAATACCGTAATTGTAGTTGAACACGACAAGGACATGATGTTGGCTGCTGATTATATTGTAGACATTGGCCCTAAAGCCGGACGTAAAGGCGGCGAGGTCGTATTTCAAGGCATTCCGCATAAATTATTGGAACTGCCGGAGTCTTCCGGAACATCTACTGGTATGTATCTTAGTGGTAAGAAAAGTATTCAGATTCCCAAAGAACGACGCAAAGGAAACGGTAAATATATAAAAATCAAAGGTGCTAAGGGAAATAATCTGAAGAATATAGATGTGGAATTCCCACTCGGCAAGTTGATTGTCGTTACAGGAGTGTCAGGCTCGGGAAAGTCTACCCTAATTAATGAGACTTTACAACCGATTCTTTCGAAACATTTCTATAGGTCTCTTAAAAAGCCGATGCCATACGACGCGATTGAAGGAATTGAAAACATCGATAAGGTTGTAAATGTAGACCAAAGTCCATTAGGACGAACTCCAAGAAGTAACCCGGCAACATATACTGGTGTGTTCAGCGACATCAGAAACTTGTTCGTCAATCTTCCCGAGGCCAAAATCCGTGGATACAAACCCGGCCGTTTCTCATTTAACGTCCGTGGAGGGCGATGTGAAGCGTGCGGAGGAAATGGCTATAAAACTATTGAGATGAATTTCCTCCCAGATGTAATGGTCCCTTGCGAAGTATGTCATGGAAAAAGATATAATCGCGAGACGCTGGAGGTGAGGTATAAAGGCAAATCTATTGCCGATGTCTTAGACATGACGATAAATCAAGCTGTTGACTTTTTTGAAGCTGTACCAAATATATTACAGAAGATAAAGACCATACAGGATGTAGGACTTGGATATATAAAACTTGGACAACCAAGCACAACACTTTCCGGCGGCGAAAGCCAACGTGTGAAACTCGCAACCGAACTGTCTAAACGCGATACAGGAAAAACCCTATATATTCTTGATGAACCAACGACAGGATTGCATTTTGAAGACATCCGCATATTAATGAATGTTTTGGAAAAAATAGTTGACAGAGGAAATACTGTAATTATAATTGAACACAACCTTGATGTCATTAAAATGGCAGACTACGTCATAGACATAGGTCCGGAGGGAGGACGCAAAGGCGGTGAGATATTGGCAATTGGAACACCGGAGGAAGTCGCAAAAAGCAAGAAAGGATATACTCCCCCATTTTTAAGAAACGAGCTAAATCAATAAAGTCAAAAGAAAGGCATAGCAGCCTTTATAGATAATGATATTCGTTTTATATAATGAGGCTACATATAGAAACAAAAAAATGGGGGCATGAATATAAATAATTCGTGTCCCCATTGGATATATTTATAAGAATCAATTAGCTCTTGAAGAAATCCTTAACAGCTTCGTTAGGAACCATCTGCTCATCGAAAACATAAGCACCGGTTTTTGGACTCTTCACCATTTTAATAACCTTTGTATATGCGCGACCATCCATTGAACCTTCATGAAGGGTAGCGACCGCTTTCTTTGCCATGTCTTAACTGTTTTAATTGTTATTACTTTATTTCCTTGTGAACAGTCATTCTCTTAAGGATGGGATTGTATTTCTTCAATTCCATGCGTTCAGGAGTGTTCTTACGGTTCTTTGTCGTTATATAGCGACTTGTTCCGGGCAGACCACTATTCTTCATCTCTGTGCATTCAAGGATGACCTGAACTCTATTGCCCTTTGCTTTCTTAGATGCCATAAATATTAATCTCCTATAACTTTAATGTCCTTCCAATCAACATAGCCTTTTGCAACAGCCTGTTTCAATGCAGCGTCAAGACCTAATTTATTTATAAGGCGCAGACCTGCTGCACTAATCTTGAGGCTAATCCAGCAGTCTTCTTCTACATAGTAGAATTTCTTGCTGAACAGGTTAACATCAAAGCTTCTCTTTGTACGATGCTTTGAGTGAGACACATTGTTGCCTATCTGTGCCTTCTTACCTGTAATTTGACAAATTTTCGACATTTCTATCTAACTTTTTGTATTCGTTAATTGATACCTATTCCAAACAGGGTGCAAAATTACAAACTTTTCCCGAAGTAGCAAAGCTTTCTCTAAAATAATCTAAACTTTTAAGGTTTTTTTTCATTAAGCAGTGCTTCAGCTTTAATTTCTCGATCTCTCAGGTAGTCCAAGAACAGTCTTAAGGCTTTATTTGTCGCTATTGCAAGATTAATATCACGACCGAAATCTTCAACAAGTTTCATCGTTACGATATCGTCTTCAGAGCCACAAGCCAACCAGATTGTCCCCACGGGTATCTGTGCAGAACCTCCTCCCGGCCCAGCTACGCCTGTTGCAGAAATGGCGAAGTCCGCATTCATGACCTTTATTGCACCCAGCACCATCTGTTTAGCAACATCTTCACACACGGCAGTTTGCTCATCTATAAGATCTGCACTTACTCCAAGCACATTTTCTTTGATTTCATTAGTGTATGCTATCACTCCACCTTTGTAATAATTGGAAGCTCCAGGAATGGCAATGATACCCTCTCCTATCCTACCTCCTGTACAACTTTCGGCTGTTGCGACAGAAAGTCCCGACGCATATAATATATCTCCAATCTCTCTGCTTATTATTTTACTTTCAAATCCCATATTGTTCTTATTTTAATATCGTTTTACTGAATGCCGGTTTATCTATGGAACAAAAATCATTATCAAGATATTTATAGTATCCCGTGATACCTATCATTGCCGCATTATCTGTTGTATAACTGAATTTCGGTATATATATAGTCCAACCATATTTCTCCGAATGTTCTCTAAAAGCATTACGCAGGCCATTATTAGCAGACACGCCTCCCGCAACTGCAACGTGTTTTATTTTTGTTTGGTTTACGGCTTTACGCAATTTCTTCATCAAAATATCTACAATCGTAAACTCCAGACTTGCCGCAATATCCTCTTTATGATGCTCAACGAAGTCTGCATCATCAGCAATCCACTTACGCAAACTATAAAGGAATGAGGTTTTCAATCCCGAAAAGCTATAATCAAGTCCCGGTATATGAGGCTCCGCAAAAGTATAAGCGCGAGGATTTCCCATACGAGCCAACTTATCAATAATCGGCCCACCCGGATAACCAAGTCCCATAACCTTAGAACACTTATCAATAGCCTCACCGGCAGCATCATCTATAGTTTGCCCGAGTATCTGCATATCATTGTATGCATTAATTTTCACGATCTGCGAATTACCACCACTCACAAGCAAACATAAAAACGGGAACGGAGGTGCCGAGGTATCATCATCACTTTCCTTAATAAAGTGAGCCATCACATGGCCTTGCAAATGATTTACATCTATAAGCGGTACGCCAAGAGAGCGGGCAAGACCTTTAGCGAAGCTCACACCGACAAGCAAAGAGCCCAACAATCCCGGTCCACGGGTAAAGGCTATTGCCGATAATTGTTCCTTTTCTATCCCGGCTCGTTTTATAGCTTGGTCCACAACAGGGACTATATTCTGCTGATGCGCCCTTGATGCGAGTTCCGGAACAACACCGCCGTATGCTTCATGAACCGATTGCGAAGCAGTTACATTACTAAGTAATACGCCATTTTTAAGCACTGCTGCTGACGTATCATCGCAACTGCTCTCTATACCTAATATATATATATCGCCCATACAAAAACTTATCAAGATTTAATACGTGAGTATTTCCACGCCATGTTCAGTCATAAGGAACGTATGTTCCCATTGGGCAGATGGCAATTCATCGCCGGAAATCACCTCCCAGCCATATTCGTCCTCTGCATCTATAAAGACTTCCCACGTTCCCATGTTTATCATAGGCTCTATCGTAAACACCATACCCGGCACAAGAAGCATTCCTGTACCGCGATAGCCATAATGTACGACATCTGGCTGCTCATGAAACTTCAATCCGACCCCATGGCCGCAAAGGTCGCGAACAACTCCGTAATGATATTTATCCGCGTGTTTTTTTATCGCATGACCTATATCTCCAACAAAAGAATATGGCTTTGCAGCTTCCATACCTACTTCAAGACATTCCTTTGCCACACGCACAAGCTGTTCTTTCTCGGGTGTTGTCTTACCGATAATGAACATACGCGATGCATCAGCATAATATCCATCAAGTATAGTAGTGAAATCAACATTAACTATATCACCTTCTTCCAATATGTCATCTTCCTTTGGAATACCATGACAAACTACTTCATTGATGCTTGTACATACACTTTTAGGATAACCCTCATAGCCGAGACACGCAGGCACCGCACCATGAGCCACACAATAATCATGACATATTGTGTCTATTTCAAGTGTACTCATACCCACGTGTATATGCTTTGCCACCTCATCAAGGACTCCGGTATTCACGACACCGCTTTTTCTTATACCGTCAATTTGTTCCGGAGTTTTTATCAAATCTCGAGTAGGCACTTCCTTACCCTTGTTCTCCCAATACATCACTTTCTTATCAAGCTCTGTAAGGGGCTGTCCTGGTAGGCAATGCCACTTCCTTCTCTTCTTGAAAACCATCTTACTCTTATTATAAAAACAGTTGCAAAATTAGTATTAATATATGACAGGACAAAGAAAATGGTAAAAAAATCACTTCTCACCATGAAGTACCGGCAAAGATATATGATATCTCACAGCCAAGAAACGTATTACACACACAAGGACGAATGTTGCCATCACAGGCACCTCTGCTCTAAATCCCAAAGATATTAACAGCCAATACGCAATACCGCCTGCCACACTTGCCATCGCATATATTTCTTTATGGAATATCACAGGAACGTTGTTCAACAGAACGTCACGGATAACACCACCGGCTGCTCCCGTAATGCATCCCATTATTATCGCGACCCAAAAAGGATGTCCAAGAGTTATCGTTTTCTGTATTCCCGCAATCGTAAACAACGCCAAGCCAAGTGTGTCGAACACGAACCAGGCGTTGCTCAACCGGGTCATAAAACGCCCGAAAACTACTATTGTAAGCAAGGCTATTCCTGTACATATAACATATATAGGGTCTAACATCCAAAATGGGGTAACACCAAGCATTACATCTCGAATTGTACCTCCACCAATGGCAACGGCGAAGCCACACACATACCCGCCAAACCAGTCAAAATGCTTTGCCGCAGCATGACGTATTCCCGATATGGCAAAAGCAAAAGTTCCGAGAAACTCTATTATCTTCTGTATTGTGCGAATAAGTTCTAAATCAGTGTATTGCATTACAACTATTAAAGAAGATGTTTGTATATTTCAGCAGTCCAGTCTTTACCGTTTTCCGGGCAAAAAGTGTGTATTCCGATTCTCTCTGCAACTGCAACATTGCGAGGCCCATCATCCACAAACAAGGTTTCATCCATGTTTATCTTCTCCGTATCTATTACATACTGAAAGAACTTTTCGTCAGGCTTCATCATTTTCACCTCATAACTACGGTACATAGAATCGAAATAGGACGATACCGGATTTCCCATTCCATCGAAATATTCGCTATCTGCCCAATCCATCATAAAAGGATTAGTATTAGACAAAAGTATCAACCGATAGCCTTTCGCCTTTAATTCCCTCAAAGCCTGTAAGTTCCTTTTAGGCAATCCTTTGCAGTATCCCGTCCAAGCATACTTACAATCATCGAACGTCAGTTCCTTACCGGCCATATCAGAGAGTTCCACCCTAAACTCTTCCGCTGTTATTTTACCTTCTTCCAAATCCCCAAATATACCGGATTGTGTATAAGGGTCTAAGCACTCCGCAGCATTTTTCAAGCCTATTTCCTCAAACCGTCTAACGGCTTGCTGCTGGTCTATGGTAACAATTACGCCACCAAAATCAAATATTATATTCTTTATCATTCCTATTTAATTAAACAGATTCAACTTATTACCTCTTGCCTCTTCGAGCGTTAACGACTTGTTTTTCTCATTTTCATAGCCACTCCGCAAGGTTTCATACTCGTCATAGATGGTCCTAATATATTGTTTTCTTTCCTTTTCATCGAGAAGTTTAGCGGCTGCAAGTGGATTACAACTTGCGTCTTTCATCCACAGGACAGGACCGCGATATACCGGAGCTATCTTCAAAGCCACATATAGTTTGCTGGTTGTGGCACCGCCTATCATGATCGGGATATCAAGTCCTGCGTTTTCCATCTCTTTCGCCACATTCACCATCTCTTGAAGGCTTGGAGTTATCAAACCGCTAAGCGAAACAATATCCACCCTTTCATCTATTGCCTTACGCACAATTTGCTCCGCCGGAACCATGACGCCCATATCCACAACCTCATAATTGTTACACGCCAACACAACACCTACAATATTCTTACCTATGTCATGCACATCTCCTTTCACCGTAGCCAATAATATTTTCCCCATTTTAGCAGCCTTCTCTGTGCGTTCCGCTTCAATATGGGGCTGCAATATCGACACAGCCTGCTTCATTACACGAGCCGTCTTCACCACTTGAGGCAGAAACATTTTGCCTTCACCAAAGAGCGTACCCACCTCATTCATACCATCCATCAGCGGTCCGGATATGACACCAACAGCATTGGGATATACACTCAAAGCCTCACGGATATCTCCTTCTAAATAGTCGGGCAAGCCTTTACGCAATGCGTATTTCAGACGGGCATCCACCGAATCCTTACGCCAGACGTCTTGTGCCACGACAGACTTACCGACATCTCCCGCTTTCATAGCGTTTTTGGCTGAGTCTTGTTCTTCCTTTAGCTTACTTGCCAACTCTATAAGACGTTCCGCAGCTCCGGGATTACTGTTCAATATTGCGTCCTCTATTACCGCAAGATATTCTTTAGGTATATCCTCGTAAGTTACTTTAGTAGCGGGATTTACGATACCGAAGTCCATACCGTTATTTATTGCGTGATACAAAAACACCGAATGCATGGCCTCGCGTATATAGTTATTTCCCCGAAAAGAGAAAGAAAGATTGCTCACGCCACCGCTGACGTGCGCTCCCGGCAAGTTCTCACGTATCCATTTCGTAGCTCTTATGAAATCCAAAGCATAACTGTCGTGCTCCTCAATACCTGTCGCAATAGCGAGAACATTCGGGTCGAATATAATGTCGAGCGGATTCATGCCAACCTTATCCACCAACAACCGGTAAGCCCTCTCGGCTATTTCTATACGTCGTTCGTATGAAGTGGCCTGTCCTTGCTCATCAAAACACATCACGACGACGGCCGCACCATATCTTAGGACATCGCGCGCATGACTCAAAAAGACTTCCTCGCCTTCTTTCAAAGATATAGAGTTGACAATACTCTTACCTTGAACACATTTTAAGGCAGCAAGTATCACACTCCAATCCGACGAGTCAATCATTACGGGAACTTTGGCTATATCCGGCTCTGAAGCTATCCTATTCAGGAAATTCACCATCTCAGCCTTAGCATCGAGCAATCCGTCATCCATATTAACATCTATCACGAGTGCGCCATCAGCCACCTGACGACGCGCGATGCTTATTGCCTCATCGTATTGTTTCTCATTAATAAGCCTGAGAAACTTCCTGCTTCCTGCCACATTACAACGTTCGCCGACATTGACAAAGCGGACATCGGGAGTAACATCAAGCAGTTCCAACCCCGACAACCACATCGTCGCAGGACACGAAACTGGAATATGGGGCTGTTTGCCTGCAACGAGCGGAACATATCTTGCGATAAACTCATCAGTCGTACCGCAACAGCCACCTATGACATTAACCAAGCCTTCATCCACGAACTCACCTATATACGCCGCCATATTTTCCGGTGTCTCGTCATAATTGCCCATAACATCTGGAAGGCCGGCATTAGGATACACACTTATATAATAAGGTGCTTTCTCTGCAAGTTCTCTGAGAAACGGTTTCATCTGAACAGCTCCGAAAGAACAGTTCAAACCGACCGAGAATATAGGATACGAAGAAATACTTGCAAGAAAAGCGTCTAAAGTCTGGCCACTCAGCGTTCTACCGGCAATATCACTCACCGTTACGCTGAGCATCAAAGGAAGCTCCACTCCCTTTTTCGTCATCTCGCAAACTGCCGCATCTATCGCAACTTTAGCGTTGAGAGTGTCGAAAATAGTCTCTATGAGCAACGCGTCAACGCCGCCATCTATCAACGCAGATATTTGTTCGGAATAGGCAGAAAACAAAGTGTCGTATGTTATATCGCGCGCAGCCGGATCGTTTACATCGGGCGACATGGAGCAAGTCTTGTTTGTCGGCCCGATACTACCGGCTACAAACCGAGGCTTATCCGGCGTAGAAAACTCGTCGGCCACCTTACGGGCAAGGCGCGCCCCCTCGTATGCCATCTCCCGGCTAAACTCCTCCAAATGATAATCAGCTTCCGAAATGCGCTGCGACGAGAAAGTATTGGTCTCTATGATGTCCGCTCCGGCTGCGAGATACCTCTTATGTATGTCGAGAATCACATCCGGACGTGTAAGATTCAACACGTCATTATTGCCTTTCATCTGTCCTGAAACATCTGCAAACCGCTCCCCACGGAAATCAGCTTCCGTAAGATTATACGACTGAATCATAGTCCCCATCGCTCCGTCGAGGATAAGGATTCTATCTTTTATAGCTTTTCTCATGCTCTAAACTTAATATGGCAATTATCACGTATTGGCAAATTACCTGAAAACATATATATCTTTACAACCTTTCCGCAATTAGAACCGCTTAATCGCCCTGTCCATCTCCCGCCTATCTTCCTTCTCTTTCAGAGTCTGACGCTTATCAAACTCTTTTTTTCCGCGGGCAAGAGCGATGTCCATCTTTGCCCTCCCTTTATCATCGATAAAGACAAGCGTTGGAACGATGGTGAATCCAACGGCCTTAGTCGCTTCCTGCAACTTATGTATTTCACGCTTTGTGAGCAACAATTTGCGGTCGCGCTTGGCCTCATGGTTTGAGTAAGAGCCATAGAAATACGGCGACACATTCATGCCTTTCACCCATATCTCACCATTATTTATATAGCAGAATGTGTCTACAAGCGAAGCCTTACCCAAGCGTATCGACTTTATTTCGGTTCCCGTGAGTACTATTCCGGCCGTATAAGTATCTACAAAAAAATACTCGAACGAGGCTTTCTTGTTTCTTATCTGTACCGGACTCTTCTTACGGAGTTCTAATTCATCTTTATTCATCTTCTTATCCTAAAATCTCCACATCGGCAGTTCGTGCATTGCCATAACTGGAATGGAAGCCAACTTATTTAACTATTGTCGCAAACTTCTCGATGTTATCGTCTATGTAATGTGCGATTTCATCAGTCCATTGCTCCTCGTATTCCACGAATTTATCATCGAAATCGTCAAATTCCGACATTCGTTCAAACAATGCCATGAACTCCTCATCGGTGCAATCTTTTTCTATTTCCTCATGATACTTGTTATACAAAGCATGAGATTTTCTTATCATCCGGCAAAGCTCTATAAGTCCCCAGCCTTTCATAGCCACGGCAAAAGGATTCTTATATATGAACGCGCCATAACCATTGTGTATCAGTTGTACGAATCCGCCATCCATCACCTCCTCATGAAGAATGTGCCAGGCGAGCAATGTTATCTGGTCTGCATTAAGCTCTGCCATCGTCTCAACCGTCAGAGTTCCACCGATAGCATCGTTTATTGCATCCACAAACGCACCAACAAAAGCATCCATACCTTCTGCGGCAGCTTTCTGCAAAACCTCATCCTTTATCTTTACGTCTACCATAAATTGTAATTTATATTTGCCGAAGTGCGGCCTATCTTCTGCAAAATTAATAAATTCAATTGACTTTACCATTCCTAAATTGATTTTCTTTATTACTTTTCATTATATATGAGTGTTTTTACCAAATTTCAACACACATTTAGCACTTTCTCCATGCCGCCCTCACTATTCTCACTCCACTCTTTTCACTCCTCACCCCCACTGTCAAAAATCTTTACAAGTATCGCTCTCAGAATTGCGAATTTGCAAATAAAATCTTCCGAGTGTTCAAAAACGCGAAAATACGGCTTTTCAAGCGATTTTGACTTAAAACACTGATAATCAAAGACTTATCCCGACATTTCACAAAAATAGCATTTTTAGAACGCAAAATATACATCATTACATTGCAAAAGTGGCTCCGTTAGACGCCAACGGAGCCACT
>ERZ1027188.532-NODE-532-length-15088-cov-4.773964_pt1 | contig 15088 bp, 9 predicted proteins | sample MGYA00519273_ERZ1027188 | MGnify/ENA primary metagenome ERZ1027188 (study PRJEB26926, sample SAMN06164623) | human gut metagenome | biome: ENVO:00009003; feature: ENVO:2100002; material: ENVO:00002003 | host: Homo sapiens | place: USA | collected 2012 ... | reverse complement strand
TGAGCGGACAGCTCTCCCCTACCCACGGCACTGTAAGCCAGGGTCCGGGCGAACGCATGTCGGTGCTCAGTCAGGATCACTTTGAGTTCGATGAATGTACAGTGATGGAAACCGTTCTTCGCGGTCACACTACCCTCTGGGAAGTGATGCAGGAAAAAGACGCACTTTATGCCAAGGCTGATTTCACCGATGCCGACGGTATCCGTGCATCTGAGCTTGAGGAGAAATTCGCCGAAATGGAAGGCTGGAACGCCGAGAGCGATGCTGCCGCCCTCCTTAGCGGGCTTGGTATCAAGGAAGAGAAGCACTACACTCTCATGAAGGATATGAGCGCCAAAGAAAAGGTTCGCGTACTGCTCGCCAAGGCTCTGTTCGGAAATCCCGACAACCTGCTACTCGACGAGCCTACCAACGACCTCGACCTCGACACCGTGGCATGGCTCGAAGACTATCTCTCGAAATTTGAAAACACCGTGCTGGTGGTGAGCCACGACCGTCACTTCCTCGACTCGGTGTGCACCCATACCCTCGACATCGACTACAACAAGGTGAAGCTCTTCGCCGGCAACTACAGCTACTGGTACGAATCCTCGCAGCTCGCCCTGCGCCAGCAGCAGCAACAGAACAAGAAAGCCGAGGAGAAGCGCAAGGAACTGCTTGAGTTCATCCAGCGTTTCTCGGCCAACGTAGCCAAGTCGAAGCAGACCACCTCCCGCAAAAAGATGCTCGAGAAACTCAATATCGAGGAAATCCAGCCATCGTCGCGGCGATATCCCGGCATAATCTTCACTCCCGAGCGTGAACCGGGCAACAAGATTCTCGAAGTGCACGGCCTGAAGGCAACGGTCGACGGCGAAGTGCTCTTCAGCGACGTGAATTTCCAGATCGAGAAGGGCGACAAAGTAGCCTTCCTCAGCCACGACCCGCGCGCCATGACGGCTCTCTTCGAGATAATCACCGGAAACCGCAAGGCCGACGCCGGCACCTACGACTGGGGCCAGACGATAACAACGGCCTATCTGCCGCTCGACAATTCGCAGTTCTTCAACACCGACATGAACCTTGTGGACTGGCTCTGCCAGTATTCCTCCGATTCCAGTGAAATATATCTCAAGGGATTCCTCGGCAAGATGCTCTTCTCGGGCGAGGAGGTGTTAAAAAAAGCGTCGGTTCTCTCCGGAGGCGAGAAAATGCGATGTATGATCGCGCGCATGATGCTGCGCAACGCCAACACAATGGTGCTCGACTCACCTACCAACCATCTCGACCTCGAATCGATTCAGGCCTTCAACAACACGCTGCAGAACTTCAAGGGCAATATCCTGCTGAGCAGCCACGACCATGAATTCATTCAGACCGTCTGCAACCGCATAATCGAACTGACGCCAAACGGTATCATCGACAAGATGATGGACTACGACGACTACATAACCGACGAAAAAGTGGCCGCTACCCGACAGCGGCTATACGCCGGAGCCTGATTCCCCATACAAAGGGGTTGAGACACCCGCCCCGCGGTGCCTCAACCCCTTTGAGGTTTTATTATAAGATACAGGCCTGGATATACGCCTTGGCCACCAAAGAGTAGGGATGCACCCCGGTGCATCCGAAAATCAATTTCGAAAACAATACTGCAATGGTAAAACATATCGTAATGTTCCGCCTCTCCGGCTCCAGCGAAAGCCGACGCGCTACCGCCGAGAAATTCAAGGAGGCGCTCCTCGCCCTCCCCGCACAGATCGAATGCCTGCGCTCTATGGAAGTAGGCATCAACAGCAATCCCGCAGAAAAGTGGGACGTGGTGCTTACGGCCACAGTTCCCACTATGGCCGACGTCGAAGTCTACGCGAAGCATCCGGCCCATGTGGCCGCCGCTGCGCTCCTTGCCGACTGCAAGGAGGAGCGTGCCTGCGTCGACTACGAGTGCTGAACGCCAGTCCCTACCCGGAGTCTAAAATCAAGCCTTTTTCCCACCCCTCAACCAATCCAAACATATCCTCATGGTTCAGTTTTTCAAACAAGGTGCAGCCACCGTCTATGCAGTGGAGACCGACCATCGCCTCTCCGACGTCGAGAAGCAGAAACTTCAATGGGCCTTCTCTGGCGCACGCCCCGTGGCGGGGACTTCGCTCAAAGGCCGTTTCATCGGCCCGCGCAGGGAAATGATAACCCCCTGGAGCACCAACGCCGTGGAAATCGCCCAGAACATGGGTCTCACGGGTATCTCGCGCATCGAGGTGTTCACCCGCGTGCCCGAAGGTGCGGAGCCGGTGTTCGACCGCATGCTCTCGCGCCTTTATCCCGACGGCCTCAACAGCCGCGTGTTCCACGTCGACCGCCGGCCGGAGCCGATTGTCCACATTTCCGACATCCATGAGTACAACCGCACAGAGGGTCTGGCGCTCAGCCCCGAGGAAGAGGCATACCTCGACTCGCTTGCAAAGAAACTCGGCCGCCCGCTCACCGATTCCGAGGTATTCGGCTTCTCGCAGGTGAATTCCGAGCACTGCCGCCACAAGATTTTCAACGGCTCGTTCATAATCGACGGCCAGGAGAAACCGCAGTCGCTCTTCAAGCTCATCAAACGCACTTCGCAGGAAAACCCAAACCGGCTCGTATCGGCCTACAAGGACAATGTGGCCTTCGTCGAGGGTCCGACGGTGCAGCAGTTCGCTCCCGTCAATCCCGACCGTCCCGACTACTTCGAGGTGAAGGACCTCGACACCGTAATCTCGCTCAAGGCCGAGACTCATAATTTCCCCACCACCGTAGAACCCTTCAACGGCGCCGCCACGGGCACAGGCGGCGAAATCCGCGACCGCCTCGGCGGCGGACGCGCGTCGCTCCCCATCGCCGGAACAGCCGTCTACATGACATCCTATCCGCGCCTGAGCGCCGCCCACAAATGGGAACTGATGATGAATCCGCGCGTATGGCTCTACCAGACGCCCTCGGAAATTCTCATCAAGGCATCCAACGGCGCCAGCGATTTCGGCAACAAGTTCGGCCAGCCCCTGATCTGCGGCTCGCTGCTCACTTTCGAGCACGACGAAAACGGCCGCATGTATGCCTACGACAAGGTAATCATGCTTGCCGGTGGCGTGGGCTTCGCGGCTAAGAAAGACGCAATAAAAGGCACGCCCGACCCGGGTCAGAAAGTTGTGGTGATGGGTGGCGACAACTATCGTATCGGTATGGGCGGCGGCGCCGTCAGCTCGGTGGAAACCGGCCAGTACGCCAACGCTATCGAGCTCAACGCCGTGCAGCGCGCCAACCCAGAGATGCAGAAGCGCGTGGCCAACGTGATCCGCGCCCTGGCCGAGGCCGACCGGAATCCGGTCGTCTCGATCCACGACCATGGCGCCGGAGGCCATCTCAACGCGCTCTCCGAGCTGGTCGAGGAGACCGGCGGTCACATCGACCTCGATTCGCTTCCCGTGGGCGACAAGACGCTCTCGGCCAAGGAAATCGTGGGCAATGAAAGCCAGGAGCGCATGGGCATGGTAGTCAACGCCGCCGACATCCCCTATGTGGAGCGCGTGGCCCAGCGCGAGCGCGCCCCGATGTATGTGGTCGGCGAAACCACGGGCGACCACCGCTTCGTATTCTCCGACTCGCGCGGCCGCAAGCCCATAAATCTCGAGATGGCCGATATGTTCGGCAACTCTCCCAAGACCGTAATCACAGACAATACCGTCGAACTCTCATACAAGGAGCCTGAATACACCGCCGAGCACCTGCCGGAGTATCTCCGCAACGTGCTTTCGCTCGAAGCCGTGGCCTGCAAGGACTGGCTGACAAACAAGGTAGACCGCTCCGTAACAGGGCGTGTGGCGCGCCAGCAGTGTCAGGGAGAGATTCAGCTCCCGCTGAGCGACTGCGGTGTGGTCGCCCTCGACTATACGGGCCACTCCGGTATCGCCACTTCCATCGGCCATGCGCCCCAGGTGGCTCTGGCCGACTCTGCCAAGGGCTCGGTGATGGCTGTGGCCGAGGCTCTCACCAACATAGTTGGCGCTCCGCTCAGCGAGGGCCTCAAGAGCGTATCGCTCAGCGCCAACTGGATGTGGCCCTGTAAGAATCCCGGCGAGGACGCCGCGCTCTATCGTGCCGTCGAGGCGTGCAGCGATTTCGCAGTGGCTCTCGGCATCAACATCCCCACGGGCAAAGACTCCCTTTCGATGACGCAGAAATACGCCGACGGCAAGGTCTACGCTCCGGGAACCGTAATCATCTCCGCCGCCGGCGAGACCGCCGACGTGCGCCGTACGGTCAGTCCCGTGCTCCGTCAGAAAGCCAAGTCGCAGCTCTTCTACATCGATTTCTCGGCCGATGCACTCCGCCTTGGAGGCTCAGCCTTCGCCCAGAGCCTCAACAGCATCGGCTCCGACGTTCCCACCGTAAAGGATGCCGCCTATTTCAGCCGCGCCTTCGCTACCGTGCAGAAGCTTGTCGCCACAGGCCGTCTGCTCGCCATGCACGACGTCTCGGCCGGCGGTCTCATCACCACCCTGCTTGAAATGGCCTTCGCCAACTCACGCGGCGGCATTGCCGTGAGCACAGAGGGCTTCGTGGCGCGCGGCGAGACCGACCTCATCAAAATTCTTTTCTCCGAGAATCCCGCCGTGGTGATTCAGGTAGACGACGCCAAGCGCGCGGCCGTGGAGCGCATCCTCACCGAGGCCGACGTATGGTACTGCCCCGTGGGCCGTCCGCACCCCGAACGCGTCGTCCTTCTGGAGCACGACGGCGCCGAGCGCCTGCTGGGCATCGACCATCTGCGCGACGTATGGTTTGAGCCGTCGTATCTGCTCGACACACTTCAGAGCGCCGGCCGCTGCGCCGCCGAGCGCTTCGAGAACTACGGCCGCCAGCCGCTGCGCTACGCCATACCCGCCGCGTTCGACGGATCGCTCGCCTCGCGCGGTCTCAGCTACTCCCACCCCGCTACCGGCGTGAAAGCCGCCATTATCAGGGAGAAAGGCGTAAACGGCGACCGCGAGATGGCCTATTCGCTTTACCTCGCCGGTTTCGACGTGAAGGACGTCCACATGACCGACCTCATGAGCGGCCGCGAAACGCTCGACGACGTCCGTATGATAGTGTTCTGCGGCGGTTTCTCCAATTCCGACGTGCTCGGTTCGGCCAAAGGCTGGGCAAGCGGATTCCGCTGGAACGAAACGGCCAAGGAGACGCTCCGCCGTTTCTACTCGCGCCCCGACACCCTGAGCCTCGGCATCTGCAACGGCTGCCAGCTGATGGTGGAGCTCGGACTGCTCAATCCCGGCGGCATCGACTCCGTCATCGAAGAGAAGAAGCGCGTGCGCATGGACCACAATATCAGCCATAAGTTCGAATCGCAGTTTGTAGGCCTCACGATTCCCGCCAACAATAGCGTGATGCTCGGCTCGCTCGCCGGCATGAAACTCGGCATATGGGTGGCCCACGGCGAAGGCCGCTTCATGCTTCCCGGCTCTCTGAAAGACTACAACATAGCCGCCCGCTACAACTACACCGCCTATCCGGCCAACCCCAACGGATCCCGCGGAGCGGTAGCTGCTCTCTGTTCGGCCGACGGCCGCCATCTGGCCATGATGCCCCACCTGGAGCGCGCCATATTCCCCTGGCAGTGCGCTTTCTACCCCGACTCTCGCCGCGCCGACGACCTTACTCCCTGGATCGACGCCTTCGTCAATGCCCGCAAATGGATTGAAAAAACAACCCGTTGATTTTGGTTAATGGGTCATTTTGAGTAAATTTGCACCGAATATCGCCCTTTTTCAGAGCGCCTGCGGGAAGCCGCAGGCCTCTTCGCATGAAAATACGGCGTGAGAATACGAATCAATTAAACCAACCAATAACTCCAGATTATGAGCTTAAACATCGTAGTTCTTGCCAAGCAGGTGCCCGACACCCGCAACGTAGGAAAAGATGCTATGAAGGAGGACGGTACAATCAACCGCGCCGCCCTCCCCGCAATCTTCAATCCTGAAGATCTCAATGCCTTGGAACAGGCTCTGCGCCTTAAGGACGCCAACCCCGGCTCCACCGTGACCATGCTCACAATGGGTCTGCCGCGTGCAGCCGAAGTAATACGCGAAGCCATGTATCGCGGTGCCGACACCGGCATCGTGCTCACTGACCGCGCTCTCGGAGGCGCCGACACTCTTGCCACCTCCTATTCGCTTGCCCAGGCAATCAAGAAGATGGGCAAAATCGACATCATGCTGTGCGGCCGCCAGGCTATCGACGGCGACACCGCCCAGGTAGGTCCCCAGGTAGCCGAGAAGCTCGGACTGCCCCAGGTTACGTATGCAGAGGAAATTCTCGACCTCTCCGACGGCCATATCACCGTTAAGCGCCGCCTGGAATCCGGCGTGGAGACCGTGAAGGCTCCGCTCCCCTGCGTGATTACCGTCAACGGTTCGGCTGCCGAATGCCGTCCGCGCAACGCACGCCGCACCATGAAATTCAAGCGTGCAGCATCCCCCTCCGAGCTCGAGAAGATGCCCGAAGCCGTAAAGGCCATCGTGGAGGCTAACCCCGACCTCCAGCTCAAGGAGTGGAGCGCCGCATATGTCGAGGCCGATCCCGAACAGATAGGCATGGCCGGCTCTCCCACCAAAGTGAAAGCCATCGAGAATGTGGTGTTCACCGCCAAAGAGAGTCTGTGTCTCAACAACGACGACGAGCAGATTGAAAACCTCATCAAAGATCTTATCGCCAACCACACCATAGGCTAACCTACCACCTTCGCCCCACCTCAGGCGCAACCTTTCAGAGCTAAGCGCCGCGGGGCACTAAAGAAATCAAACATCCATGCAAGATCAGAACAACCTCATTGTATATTGCGAGTTTGAGGACGGCAAAGTGGCCGACGTAAGCCTCGAACTTCTCACCAAAGGCCGCCAGCTCGCATCGCAGCTCGGCGTGAAACTCGAGGCCGTCGTAATAGGCGACAATCTCGACGGGGTGGAAAACCAGCTTTTCCCCTATGGTGCCGACGTAGTGTATAAAGTGGCCGACAAGCGCCTCTATCCCTATACCTCCAACCCCCACGCAGCCGTGCTCATCAACCTCTTCCGCGAAATCAAGCCGCAGATCTGCCTGATGGGCGCCACATGCATCGGCCGAGATCTCGGTCCGCGCGTATCCTCCTGCCTCCACTCGGGCCTTACGGCCGACTGCACATCGCTCGTAATCGGCGACCACAAGGACCCCAAGACCGGCAAGGAATACCAGAACCTGCTCTACCAGATCCGTCCGGCTTTCGGCGGCAACATCGTGGCTACAATCGTCAACCCCGACTGCCGTCCGCAGATGGCCACCGTACGCGAGGGCGTCATGAAGAAAGAAATCTTCGATCCCGCCCACAAAGGTGAGGTAATCGAACTCGACGCAAAAAAATACGTGGCCGATACTGATTTCGTAGTAGAAATCATCGACCGCCACATCGAGAAATCGAAAATCAACATCAAGAACGCCTCCATCATCGTGGCCGGCGGCTACGGCGTAGGCAGCAAAGAAGGCTTCGACCTCCTCTACCAGCTTGCCGACGTGCTCGGAGCCGAGGTAGGCGCCACCCGCGCCGCCGTCGACGCCGGATTTGCCGAGCATGCCCGCCAGATCGGCCAGACCGGTGTTACCGTGCGCCCCAAGCTCTACATCGCATGCGGCATCTCCGGTCAGATCCAACACATCGCCGGCATGAAGGAAAGCTCCATCATCATTTCCGTCAACAACGACGAAAATGCTCCGATCAACGCTATCGCCGACTACGTGATCACCGGCAACTACGAGGAGATTCTTCCCAAACTCATCAAATACTACAAGAAGAACTCCAAATAACCGCCTCAGGCTTCTACGGCTATGAAATCGAAAATTCTTGCTCTCGCGCTTGCCCTTGCGGCCGTCCCCGCCACAAGCGCCTTCTCGCTCAACGAGGTCAAACCCGACTTCGATGCTTACGTGTCGCTTCTTAACGACAAGGGATACGTCGTAAGGAGCTACGACATCTCGCAGCTCGCCGACACCACCTATATGCTCGGGCTTATCGTACGCGAGTACGACGGCGGCAAGATGATCCACGACGGCAGCGAACGCTTCAACTACATGATCCGCAACCGCCTCATGGCGAGCGGATTCTCTGAAAGCGCCCGCGCCTCGCTCGACCCCGCGGAAATGGCCGATCCGGAAAAAGGAATCGTGACTCTGGGCTCAAGAATCAATATCGGATTATCCCCCCTCAACGACTCCACCCTCCGCGTAAGCATGGAGATTCCAGAGACCGGCGCCTCCTACCAGCAGCTGGCGCTCCGGCCCCAGACCCATCCCGCAACAGGGCAGATTCAGCATAACTACCGTGACCGCCCCTTCAAGGTTCAGGAATTCCAGAGCGACACCTTCATACCACTGCTCTTTGTTGGCTCAGCATGGTACGACCCCGAAATCGGGGTGTTCCGCTTCTGCGGTGAAAACGAGATCTCGCCCGACCTTTCGGAGGAAATAGTTTCCCACATTCCGCATTTCTATGTCGTAGGAATACAAGCATACAAACAAAAAGATAAATAATTCAAGCCATGGCTAATTTCTATACCGACAACCCCGACCTGAAGCTTCACCTTCAGCACCCGCTGATGAAGAAAATCGTAGCCCTCAAGGAGCGCGATTTCACCGAAGCCGAGAAATTCGACTACGCCCCCATCGATTTCGACGACGCGATGGACAACTACAACCGCGTGCTGGAAATCGTAGGCGACCTCTGCGGCACCACAATCGCCGACAACGCCGAAGGCGTCGACCACGACGGCCCCACAGTGGCCGACGGCCGCGTCACCTATGCCCCCGGCACTCAGCAGAACCTCGAGGCCTGCCGCAAAGCCGGCCTCATGGGAATGGCGATGCCGCGCCGCTACGGAGGCCTCAACTTCCCCATCACCCCCTACATCATGGCCGCCGACATCGTAAGCCGTGCCGATACCGGCTTCGAGAACCTCTGGGGCCTTCAGGACTGCGCCGAGACACTCTATGAATTCGGTTCCGACGACCAGCGCGAGCGCTTCATCCCGCGCGTATGCGCCGGCGAGACCATGTCGATGGACCTCACCGAGCCCGACGCCGGCTCCGACCTCCAGAGCGTGATGCTCAAGGCCACCGAACAGCCCGACGGCACCTGGCTGCTCAACGGCGTGAAGCGCTTCATCACCAACGGCGACGCCGACATCCATCTCGTGCTCGCCCGCTCCGAAGATGGCACCAAAGACGGCCGCGGCCTCTCGATGTTCATTTACGACAAGCGTCAGGGCGGCGTCAACGTGCGCCGTATCGAGAATAAACTCGGCATCAAGGGCTCGCCCACATGCGAACTCGTCTACAAGAACGCCAAAGCCGAACTCTGCGGCTCCCGCCGCCTCGGCCTCATCAAATACGTGATGGCCCTGATGAACGGCGCCCGCCTCGGAATCGCCGCCCAGAGCGTCGGCGTAAGCGAAATCGCCTACCGCGAAGCCCTCGCCTATGCCCAGGACCGCAAGCAGTTCGGCAAAGCCATCATCGAATTCCCCGCCGTGCAGGAAATCCTCGCAACCATGAAGGCCAAACTCGACGCCACCCGCTGCCTCCTCTACGAGACCTCGCGCTACGTCGACCTCTACAAAGCCTACGAGGACATCGCCCGCGAACGCTCCCTCACCCCCGACGAGCGCAAGGAGATGAAACTCTACAACAAACTCGCCGACGCCTGCACACCCCTGGCCAAAGGTCTTTCCAGCGAATACTGCAACCAGAACGCCTACGACTGCATCCAGATTCACGGCGGCTCCGGCTTCATGAAGGACTACGCCTGCGAACGCGTATACCGCGACGCCCGCATCACCTCCATCTACGAAGGCACCACCCAGCTGCAGGTAGTGGCAGCCATCCGCCACGTGATGACCGGCACCTACGACCAGCTCGTCGAGGAATACGCCAAGATGCCCGTAGCCGACGACCTCAAGCCCCAGCTCGCCATCGTAGAAGGCCTCTTCGCCAAATATAAGGAAGCCGTAGCCAAGGTTCACGAAATCAACGAACCCGCCTACACCGACTTCATGGCACGCCACCTCGTGGAAATGGCCGGCGACGTAGTAATGAGCTACCTCCTGCTCACCGACGCCACCCGCTACGCCAGCGAATCGATGGCCCGCAGCGCCAAAGTCTACGTTAACCTCGCCCAGGCCAACGTCGCCAAGAACCTCGCCGTAGTCAACGCCGTCTCCCCCGCCGACCTACCCCTCTACAAAGCCTGACCCGCTAAGGCCTCAACAGCCTAAACTTCCCCTAAAATACCTCAGCCCCGGGGCGCGATTGCCGTCCCGGGGCTGATTTCATAGAAATAGTCAAAGCTTAGCCTTAGCCTGACATAGCCTATAATTAAATTAGACCTCAAAAAATACAGTTCATTATTAGAAAATCAAAAAGTTGTTGTATTTTTGCAATGTCATTCCATAAAAAAATTCTTGCCATAGCGGAGTGACAAGACATACTGAATAAAGAAGCGTTTTGCTTATCTTGCGAAAGAAAACCTGAGAAATTTTCAACGAATACAAGAGATGACAAAGCGGTTCTCACGCTATGCGTGGGCTGCTACTTCATATCTCGTATTCACGGTTTTCTCAGGACCCTCTTTCGGAGATTTGTAAAGTCAGTCCACGTATTCTTTTATTGTATTACCCATGATTGGACTGGTCATAAAAATTTCCTTCGGTTTATGAACGGACTGAAAAAATCGGTTGTATTAGGAGCTTTACTAATTTCAGGATTGATAGCCCTCTCCTCCTGGAAAAGCTCTGAGACAAATAATTCAAATGGAGGAGCATGGTACACATGTGACCGTTGCGATGGTTCAGGACACGATCCAGTTGTTAAATGCCGAACATGCGGCGGACGAGGAACGGTTGAGCAGAAAAGTCCTTGTCGTGGAATGTGTTCCAATGGTCAGGTACGTGACCAGTATGGCAATTGGGTTAACTGCCCTCTGTGTGGAGGTACTGGTTATGAGACATCAAATGGCGGTTGCCCCTCTTGCGACGGATGGGGAGGAGCAACTTGCACCAAATGCAATGGCTCCCGCAAGGTATGGCGAAACTAAAACAAAATGGAATGAAGCATTTATTAATCTGTTTCCTCGTTCTTTGTGTCGGAATCACGAATCACGCGTATGGAGAGAATCACGAGCTATTTAAAAATGATAAAGTCGGAATCTTCCATTGGATTAAATCCGGAGATTTAGTTCCTAGCGGACATTTTCTCATATTTGATAACTACACCAACAACAATTTGCGAGTCACCTATAAGGTTATGGTGCGTGTTGTTGTTAAGGCATCCAGAACATATCAAGATATCACGTATACAGCTACTGCTTACATAAAGCCGAGAGACCGATATCTTGATTCAATGTGGGGTCAGCAAGATGTTTGGACCTTCATTGAGAACCATAGCGCTGACATGTATTTTGAGAAAAACTTCCATCTGATGTTACGTGATTTCGAATTGATTAACTACGGCATAGAAAAGAAAAACTACGAAACAGCGTACTAAGCAGCATTCAAACGATTGCAACTTATTGATATGTTCTACTGCCTCGAGGTTAATTCCACGTTACTCTCACAGCCTGCGAAAAAGCAGTGGTTACACCCCCATCTACCAACCGCCCTTTCCTCTGTCGCGGGTGAACTTCGGGGCAGTGTAAAACCAGGTTGATTCCCTTTGGCCCCCTGGCTGCCCCCAAATATTTCAGCCCCGTAGTGCGATGATGCTTCGATACTGAAATAGTATTTATATGACACCTGTAAAAACACGACGCCCCGCTATGGGAGCATGGATTCTAAACATGCTTCCATAGCGGGGCGTCTGTTCTTTTCGCAGGCCGAAAAGAACCAAAAGACCAAGGGGCGCTGAGAAAAGCTTTACGGCGAGGGCGGCCGCGCTGCTCGCGCAAGGTCAGTCTGGTATCTTCCTCGCAGGGGACGGCACGCTCGCGGCGCGAGGTGTTGGTCTCGTTGCAGACCCAGGGAGGGCGGGTGCAGAGGAAGTGGAGGATGAACAGGCGCCGGTGGCGCTCGATGGGGCCCAGCAGTTCGATTAGAAGACCTGGCAGGAGGCCAAGGGATGGAAGCATTCGAGACTGGAAAGCAAACAAAAGGGGCGTGAAGGGCGTTATTTGTGCAAAGCGGGGAAAGAATCTGCAGTTGTTTATACCTACGGATATATCTAAGGCAGAGATGCTGCGGACTCCAAGCCGCCAAAATGACACACGATCAATTAAAAACTGAAACTACTATGGAACTCAAGAACGCACACCGCCATCATCGCGTACATTTTATCGTGAAAGTCGCCCTGCAGGCAGCAACTCTTATCGCAGCCGGACTGGCTGTTCACGAACTCGATCGCATCAATCACCGTCTGAAAAAGATTGAGAAACGCGAACACCGCCATCTCCTCTAAAGTCAGGAGTTTAACTATTAAATGAGAAAGAAAGAGGGCGTGTCATAATAGCCCATCTGGGTCGTCGCCTGAGGGGTTCAGGTTCGGTCATTGACCTTAGTCGACTCCCTTCACCCTCACCCTCAGGCTCCTACCATCTGGACCATTCTTTGCATAGCAAAGCGACCAAAGGTCGATGACTGACAGCGCCCTCACCATCCGTGTAATAATAGGGCGGTGTGTCAATATTCAAAAAATTGACACACCGCCCTTCTAAATTTGTAGGCCTATATATCGGCTAATATTTATTTTACAATCACTTTTTCGACCGTTCTGCCCTGACGACGGATATACAGGCCGCTGACAGGGTTATCGACCTTTATACCCTGCAAATTGTAGAACTCTACCGGGGCATCGGCATCGTCGCCGAGCACCGACACCACACCCGATTCCGCTGCTTTGATACTTACATCGTCGATACGCGTATTGGCATAGGTTGTCTGAGTTTTATGATGGAAGCCAAGATAGTATACGCCATCGGCCGGAACAGTGAATTTTGCCTCCACATGTTTCCATCCTTTAGGTGTAGCAGACCCATCGTAAAGATAATCATTATCATGTGAATATATTACATTGTCGAAAGTATTCACGTCGGCCGGATCGGTACCGAGACAGGCATCGAGCGAAACCTTATCATAGGAAGCGCCGTTTCCATAGAAATCAAGAGTATAGCTTCCTTCTCTGAACTGGATGGGAGGCGAAATCAACCAGTCGTCACCAAGATATGAACTGCCACCGGTTACGGCATACGCCGACTTACCGCTGAATTCATAACTCTTGATTCCGAACTGCCAGCCATAATTAGCATTGCCGGTGTGATTGATAACAGTCCAAAGCGAGCCGTCCTGACTGTCCTCGAAGCTGGTAAAGTATGGAATTGAAGCCACAGATACTACCTTGACGGCATTGGATTCCGCCGACACGCCGACAACACCGCCACATACAGGTTCAACCACATAGGTATAGCTTCCGGGGGCATCGAGCACCTCTGAAAATTCGGTTTTGGAGATACCCTCAGCCACGCTCGTCCTGTCGGAGCCAAGTTTGCGGTAGACGTTGTATACAATGGCATCATAGTCGGCATAGCCGCCATTTACAGTCGCATCAGGCTTTTCCCACGTAACGGATACAACCTTATCGGCAATAGATGCGGAAAGATTCTGAACGGGCATGAGCTGATCCATGCCGGCAAATACTTCCGTAAATGCCGGAAAGCCGTTTCCCGTTTCATTGAAGGGAATTACCTCAAAAGTAAGATTGCCATTAGGAGCGTCAGGGTATGTGCACGCTGTGGCATCCGCGGGAAGGACAAGGGAACCACCGCCAACACCGAGGCAGTACACCCTCACACCGGTAATTTCAACAGGGTTGCCCTTATAATCCACCGTCGGGAGTGTCCACGAAAGGTCGACGGAATATGGGTTGGACTCCTGCGTTTTCGCTTTCAAATCAGTAACTGCGAGAGGTGATTTTCCGTTTACGGATTTATCTTTGAAATAAAGTGCCGTAACCTGAGCGTCATCGCCGAGCTTATTCAGCTTCTCATAGTCTGTGGTAAAATCCACGAAACCACCGGGAATACCCGTGGTCAGGTCTATCTGGCAGAAATGCGCATAGCTGGGATGCTGCTGCGCCCACCAGAGACGACCATCGGCGTCAAAAGCCATAGACTGGAACTGGTCGGCAGTTCCCAGGTTATGACGTGGAGCCGCCTGAGTGACCGCACCGGAAAATTTGTCGACTTTATATAGATAACGATAGGACGACATTGCGTAGAGCTGACCGGTCGCATCGCATGCAAGCGTGATAAGACCATCAATCGCCACCTTGTTATTTCCGTCGATGGCCGTGAGCTCGCCGGGAGAACCGATTATTCTATAGGTGCCGGTGTTCATATCAACCACGCAAAGCGATGTGGGCGCAATTTCCCCACTTGTACTTTTATCCTCCACAAGGGCATACATCGTGTTGGTCGTGTAATCGTAGGTCATGTCGACTACGCGATTTCCCGACGTATAGTGGTAATCAAGCCTCTTGTTGGTCTCGGCATCGTATATCGCCCAGTCGTAGGGTGTAATCTGACCATACATTTCGTCGAGTTCCGCACGATAAACATAAACCTTACCGTCGACAAACTCTCCTGCAATGGGATGGACATCACCGAAGTCTCTCTGCGGAAGGTTGAGTGTCTGCGGAGCTGCCACATCAAACGAAACGAAACCACGTTTACCATCCTTAGAGTTAAAGAGATAGCCATAGGCAGTAGTGTCGGCTGCGGCGACTCCGACAACAAGACACGAGCACGCCGCCATAGCATAGCGTAAAAGTTTTTTCATAGATTGCGAATGAAAATTAATGATTTGATTGAAATGTTAATATTCATCGCAAATATACAACATAAAATTTAATGCGCAACCATTTTCTTCAATTAATATTTGAAATTCTCATTTAATTTTCAGCAAATATTAATCATCCATCCCTACATCAATCAAATCAAAAAAAGCCTATAACCTCCAGACAGCTATATTCTATACCTGTCTCTTATACACATCTGACGCTGCCGACG
>ERZ1027188.530-NODE-530-length-15142-cov-5.726321_pt1 | contig 15142 bp, 10 predicted proteins | sample MGYA00519273_ERZ1027188 | MGnify/ENA primary metagenome ERZ1027188 (study PRJEB26926, sample SAMN06164623) | human gut metagenome | biome: ENVO:00009003; feature: ENVO:2100002; material: ENVO:00002003 | host: Homo sapiens | place: USA | collected 2012 ... | reverse complement strand
CGTCGGCAGCGTCAGATGTGTATAAGAGACAGCAACAACCTGCTCAAATACGTATGGAGTCTCCATATCGCCAGACGGCTCAAAACGCATCTTAACATGTCCATACTGTCCATGTCCACCGGACTGTTTCTTATACTTATATTCCACATCACTGTTCTTCCTGATGGTTTCGCGGAATGCAACCTTAGGCCTGCTTAATTCAATTTCTACCTTGTAATCATTTAAAAGCTTGCTTGCAATGACTTCAAGATGCAGATCCCCCATGCCGTAAAGCAGCATCTGCTTATTTTCCGCATCATTGACATATTTCATCGTCAGATCTTCATGGGAAATCTTCTGCAGCGCCTGTGATAATTTATCCACATCTGCCTTGTTCTTCGGCTTATATCTCATATAAGTATAAGGAACCGGCATCTCCCATTTACCATATTTAATCGTAGTTGCCTTCGTGGAAAGGCTGTTTCCGGTACGCGCTGCGGTCAGTTTTGCAAGTGCTCCGATATCTCCGGCATGTAATTCCTTTACTTCGATTGGTTTATTGCCCTGTAAAACATAAAGCTTGCCAACCTTCTCTTCAATATCACGGTCTACATTGTAGATCAGGTCATCTGACTTCAATACGCCGGAGTTTACTTTAATCAAAGAGTATTTACCGATGAACGGATCTACGATGGTTTTCCATATGTATGCAGATTTCGCCTTGGAGAAATCATAGTCTGCATGATAGATATCGTTCGTCTTCATATTGATTCCGGCAACGACACGGTTCTCCGGACTCGGGAAATACTTAATGATGTCATCGAGCAGGGTATAAACACCCTGACATAAAACATTGGATCCCATGGTCATCGGAACGATACTGCCGTCACAGACATTCGTCCGTAATGCGGCACGGATCTCCGCTTCCGAGAAGGTCTCGCCGCCAAAATAACGCTCCATCATCTCTTCACTGGTCTCGGCAACTGCCTCCATCAACGTATCCCGGCAGATCTGTAAATTTGCCTTATTGTATTCCGGGACCTCACATTCCACAACATCCTTGCCCTGCCAGCGGTTACCGGTCTCGGTAATGACATTGACATATCCAACAAACTTCTCGTTCTCACGGATCGGCAGATGGAACGGTGCCATCTTCTTGCCAAACATCGCGGTCATATCCTCTACCACCTGCCGGAAAGAAGCCTGATCCACATCCATATTGCTGACATAAATCATACGGGGCAGCTTATACTTCTCGCACAGCTCCCATGCTTTCTGGGTTCCGACCTCCACACCGGCTTTGCCGTTCACTACGATAATGACTGCGCCTGCTGCACTGATTGCCTCCTCTACTTCTCCTGCAAAATCGAAGAATCCCGGTGTATCAAGAATATTGATCTTGTATCCTTCCCACTCAATGGGGACCACTGAAGTATTTATGGAAATCTTACGCTTGATTTCTTCTTTATCAAAATCACTTACCGTATTGCCATCATCGACCTTCCCCATCCGGGAGGTAATTCCGGACAAATATGCCATTGCTTCTGCCAAAGACGTTTTACCGCTTCCCCCATGTCCGACCAGAGCAACATTACGAATCTTATCTGTTGTGTAAATATTCATGCATTTCCCTCCATTCTTTCAAATACCATGTGTCTATTTTACTAAATATTCTGATAATATACAAGCGTTTTTGGTGAATTTTCCTACATATTCTTTATTATTTATGCCTAACAGGGTAAAATATGTATAATCCATATGGTAAACGGGTTTCTGAATAGTTACTATGATTCTAATTTCCATATTGACTTATTTGGGAATCAGAATTAAAATTAGTACGTTGAAGTGTCATAGTCTAAAGCGTCGAAGTGCTAAAGAATTGATATTTTCAAAAATAATATAATCCATATTATACAGGAAGAAAGGAAGTTATACCATGATTGTTGTTATGAAACCCAATGCCTCCGACCAGAGCATCGGAGCTGTTACCAGATATATCGAAGAAAACGGATTACATGCCCACATTTCCAAAGGTGATCAGGTCACGATTATTGGTGTTGTCGGTGATAAAACCCGGCTTTCCACCAATAACCTCACCATTTTCGATGGCGTAGACCGGATTCTTCCGGTAACCGAAAGCTATAAGCTGAGTAATATTAAATTCCATCCAGATCCCAGTGTCGTGAAGGTCGGCAATGCCTTTTTCGGTCCCGGACACCTTACCGTTATCGCCGGTCCCTGTGCCGTTGAAAGCAATGACCAGCTTATGAAGATCGCCGTTGCCGTGAAGAAATCCGGAGCCAGTGTTCTGCGTGGCGGCGCTTACAAGCCGCGCACCTCTCCCTACTCTTTTCAGGGGCTTGAAGAGGACGGTCTTAAATATATGCAGGAGGCAGGACAGGCTACCGGACTAGCTACCGTATGTGAAGTCGTAAGCCAGGAAGCGATCGAAGCAGCGGTTAAATATGTGGACATGATCCAGATTGGTGCCCGGAACATGCAGAACTTCATTCTATTAAAGGAGGCCGGTCAGTCCGGGCTTCCGGTTTTATTAAAAAGAGGCTTATGTGCTACCATTGATGAATGGCTGAACGCTGCCGAATACATTATGGATGCCGGTAATCCGAATGTCGTTTTGTGTGAACGGGGCATCCGTACTTACGAAACCGCTACCCGGAATACGCTTGACTTAAGTGCCATTCCCGTATTAAGATCCAAGACACACCTTCCGGTCATTGTGGATCCTTCCCATGCAACCGGAGCTTATGCTTACGTTCCCCCTATGGCAAAGGCTGCTGTGGCAAGCGGTGCAGACGGACTGATCATTGAGGTTCATAATGATCCGGCTCACGCACTCTCTGATGGTCCGCAGTCTCTGACCTTTGAACATTTTGATACCTTAATGACAGAATTAAAGCCCTTCGCTGCTCTTATGAACAGGAGTTTGACATGATCACAAATACAGATTTTCAGACCTTTGGTTTTATCGGACTCGGACTGATTGGCGGTTCCATCGCCCGTGCCATCCGTGAAAAGGTTCCATTAAGCAGAATTCTGGTTTTTGATGCAGATCAGAATACCATGGAGCTTGCCTTAACAAGCGGTGTTGCATCCGAAACAACAGATTCCGTTAATGAAGCCTTTGCGAAATGCGACTGCGTCTTCTTATGCGCACCGGTTTCCGATAATGCCCGTAATTTAGCCTTATTAAAGGAATACACTTCCGACACCTGTCTGATTACTGATGTTGGCAGTGTCAAAACCCACATCCATAAACAGGTTGAGGAATTACAGTTAAGAAACCGTTTCATCGGAGGCCATCCTATGGCAGGAAGCGAGCGTGTCGGATTTATCAATTCCAAGTCCCTGCTTTTGCAAAATGCCTACTACATCCTGACTCCCTGCAGCGGTGTTCCGGAAGAAACCGTATCCGCCTTCCGCAGCCTCATCGAATCCATTGGTTCCGTACCCCTTCTTATGGATTACCGGAAGCACGATTTCATCACCGGTGCGGTAAGTCACCTTCCGCATGTGATCTCCGCTTCTCTGGTAAATCTCATTAAGAAAGAGGATACCCCGGATGAACTGATGAAAACCATCGCTGCCGGAGGCTTTAAGGATATCACCCGGATCTCCTCCTCTTCCCCTGTCATGTGGCAGCAGATCTGTCTGACGAACAGGGAGAATATTTTGGTCTTGCTGGATCATTACATTACGGCTCTGCAAAATATCAGAAAGCTGATTAACGATTCTACGGAGCAGGAAATCTTCGACTTTTTTAAGGAAGCGCGTGATTACCGGGATTCCTTCGTCAATACTTCAAGCGGCCCGATCAAAAAGACCTATGCCATTCATGTGGAAATTGCCGATCAGCCCGGTGCCCTTGCATCCGTTGCCATGCTGCTTGCTGAGAATTCCATCAGTATTAAAAACATCGGCATTACCCATAACCGGGAACGCACCGATGGTGCTCTGCGTATCGAGGTTTATCAGGAGGAAAGTCTGAGACAGGCAGAAGAACTGCTACAGAAAAACGGCTATCTCACCCATCTTCCCTAAAAGCCAAAAGCAGCAAGTGAAGAAAGAAATCCCCTGCACCTACAACGGTACAGGGGACTTTTTATGTCTTCTTAATGTAAATGCCATCCCAATGATCACCATGCCTGTAATTCCACCTGCACAATCAATAAAGACATCCTTTACTGCTGCATATCTGCCGGGTACGAAGTACTGGTGAATTTCATCCAGTGATGCTGACAGCAATAACTGCACTCCGATGAGCAGCCTGCCGCTCCAGACCTTTCCCTTCCACCACATTAAAACCAGACTGTAGGAAAGCAGACCGACACAAAGATATTCGAAAAAATGCGCCAGCTTCCGTACGATCTTTTCAAGCGCAAGCGGAAAGAGATCAACGACAATCTCTGTCGTTGGTGTTCCGTCACTATTCTGGAAAAAGCTCCAGATTTTCAATAACAATTCTGTCACTGCCGAGCTCTTCATAGAGGAATCCTCTGCCACATCAGATGACAGCAGAAAAATCATCATATACAAAAACACCAACAGGCAGACCGCTGCTACGGTATAAATTCTTTTCTTTCTCATCATTTGGCCTGAGTCAGATTATTGATGGTATCATAAAGCTGGATTCTGGATGCCTCCAACTCCGGCATTCCAATAAAGATTGCTCCATAAGTAAACCCATCCGCAGCCTTCTCAATACGGACGATCTCCAGAAAGGCATGCAGCACTTCCTGTGTCCAGATACGCAGATGAGACTCATAAACGGCTCCGATCTCCAACGGCTTGGAGCATGAAAATCCAACACCGGACTTGGACACATCAAGAATCTCGATCTCTACCTTTTCCTGTGTATCACGATCCAGTCTTTTAATGAATAAGGACGATGTTAATTTAATTCGGTTATTCTTTCTTCGCTCTTCCATAGTGTAACCCCTCCATTAGTATTATCTTACTCATAAATCCTGTTTTTGTAAAGTATCCGTAAAGAAACAGGCATCCCCGAAAGAGAAAAAACGATATTTTTCGCGTACTGCTTCTTCATAAGCGGCAAGAACATGTTCCCGTCCTGCCAGTGCACTCACCAGCATCACCAGTGTTGACTCCGGCAAATGGAAATTGGTAATCAGGCAGTCTAAAACCTTAAACCGGTATCCGGGATAAATAAAAATCTCTGTATTGCCACAGCATTCCTCCAGTCTTCCGTTTTCATCCGCGGCACTCTCAATCGTCCGGCAGCTTGTTGTTCCGACACAGATCACACGCCCACCGTTCTCCTTCGTCTGATTGATAAGCTCTGCGGCTTCCTGCGTCACCTGATAATATTCCGAATGCATATGATGCTCTAACACATCATCCACCTTCACCGGACGGAAGGTTCCCAGGCCCACATGAAGTGTCACATACGCAAGCTTCACGCCCTTCTGCTCAATCTGCTGCAGCAGCTCCTTTGTAAAATGGAGTCCTGCAGTCGGTGCTGCGGCAGATCCGTCAAACTTTGCATACACGGTCTGGTAACGGTTCTTATCCTTTAGCTTATGGGTAATATATGGTGGAAGAGGCATCTCGCCCAAAGAATCCAGAACCTCTTCCCAGATTCCATCATAATAAAACTTCACAAGACGGTTGCCCTCTTCGACTACATCCATGACCTCGGCTTTCAGTCTTCCGTCGCCAAAAAGCACCCTGGCACCGGGACGCAGCTTCTTCCCCGGCTTCACAAGGGTTTCCCATACATCACCTTCTCTTCGTTTCAGCAAAAGAATCTCTACCGAAGCGCCGGTGTCTTCTTTCGTTCCCATGAGACGTGCCGGCAGTACTTTCGTATTATTCAAAACAAGGCAGTCTCCCGGTTTCAGATAATCAATAATGTTCCGGAAAATTTCATGCTTCCATTCCCCTGTTTTCTTATCAACAATCAGCAATCGTGATGAGGAACGATCCTCCAGTGGATCCTGTGCAATCAGCTCCTGTGGTAATTCAAAATTAAAATCCGATGTCTTCATTAGATGGCTGCTCCCTTTAAGAATGCCACATAACCACGCTTTGTCTCATATACATCGGCCTTGCTCACAGCTTCCCATGGCGCATGCATATTTAATACGGCTACGCCGCTGTCGATAACGTTCATGCCGTATAAAGCAAGAATGTAGGCAATCGTACCGCCGCCGCCAAGATCTACGCGGCCAAGCTCTGCTGTCTGGAAATGAATGTTTTCCTTTTCAAAAATGTTGCGGATATGTGCCAGATATTCTGCATTGGCATCGTTGGAGCCGGACTTTCCTCTGGCTCCGGTAAATTTATTGAATACCATACCTCCACCAAGATAAGCTACATTTTTCTTATCAAAGCTTGCCGCATAGGTCGGATCAAATGCACTGCTGACATCCGAAGAAAGCATACAGGAGGATGCCAGGCATCTGCGTACATTAAGCTCTGAATACTCTCCCATGAGATTGAGCACTTCAGCTACCATATTTTCAAAGAAATGGGACTGCATACCGGTTGCGCCGACACTTCCGATTTCTTCCTTATCCACTAACAGACAGCAGGCCGTTCTTTCCACACTCTTCATTTCGAACATAGCCTTTAAGGAAGTAAATGCACAGACTCTGTCATCCTGTCCGTAGCTTAAAATCATACTGCGGTCAAAGCCGGCTTCTCTTGCCTTTCCGGCAGGAACCACTTCAAGCTCTGCGGAAATGAAGTCCTCCTCATCCATGTCATAGTTCTCTTTGAGGATATTGATAATGCCCTTCTTTACGGCCTCCTTGCCTGCGGATTCGCCCTTCTTCTCCTTTTCTTCCTCAGAGAACGTAAGCGGCTTATTTCCAACGATAATATCCAGTGCTTCTCCTTCGATCACCTTGGCTGCCTTCTTTTCCAGCTGTTCCTGTGCCAGATGAATGAGAAGATCGGAAACAAAGAATACCGGATCATCTTCATTTTCACCGATGTTCAGTTCAATTGTTGTTCCATCCTTCTTCACAACCACACCATGAATTGCAAGTGGAATCGTTACCCACTGATACTTCTTTACGCCACCATAATAATGGGTGTCAAGATAAGCAAAACCACCGTCCTCATATAACGGATTCTGTTTGATATCCAGACGTGGGGAATCAATGTGTGCACCGAGAATATTCATTCCCTCTTCCATCTTCTTCTCACCGATATGGAATAATGCAACAGACTTATTCATCCATACGGAATAAACCTTGTCGCCTTTTTTGAGCCTGCCGCCTTTTTTGATGATATCCTGTAATTCCTTGTATCCGGCTTCTTCTGCCATATTTACAATATAGTCCACGCATTCCCTTTCCGTTTTGCATTCGGAAAGGAATCCGCGGTATGCTTCATTCAATGCTTCCAGTTCTTTTAACTGCTTTGTACTATAGGTTTCCCAGACATTTTTCTGTTCCATGTTCTGCCTCCGTTTTCTATATAGTATTACCTGATTACCAGTATATCACACTTATGCTCTCAGATCGATATCCAGATCATTCTTTAGTGTTCTGCAAATCTTATCTACGAACTTCTGAATTGCTTCTGCATCAAAGGCTTCTTCCTTCGGCGCAAAAGTGATGGTATAAGCCATGCTCTTCTTTCCTTCCGGAATCTGTCCGCCTTCGTATACATCGAACAGCCTGATCTCCTTGATGTATTTGTTCGCTCTGCGGATGCATTCCTCTACCTGTCCATAGGTAATGTCCTTATTCATAACAAGCGCAAGATCACGCTTTTCTTCAGAGAAGCGGTTCAGAGACTCGAATACTCTCTTCTTACCATACCACGCTGACAGCTTCTCCAGATCCATTTCCAGAATAAAGGCACTGGTACGCATATTCAGTTCATCCTGAATGTCATAAGCAAGCTTTCCGAAGTAACCGATCACTTCACCTTCGCACAGCACATCTACCGCCTGATAAGGATGCAGGAACGGCTTCTCTGTGGGAGTATAGGTAAAGGTTACATCCAGACTTTCTGCTATCGTATTTGCAATGCTCTTCATGGTATAAAAGCTTTCCTGAAGACCGAAAATACCGATGCACAGGGTATCCTTTTCCTCCGGATACTCAGTTAACGGCAGGGACTTTGGAAGGAACTTCTTTGCTACTTCAAACAGTCTGCCGGAGAGAATGCCATTCTTCTCGTTTCTGGCAATTGCATTTACCATGGAAGGAGCAAGTGTTGTCCGCATCAGGGACAGATCCTGGTTAATCGGATTTAACAGCCTGATCGCATTGCGCTCCTGCGCGTCCTCAGGAAACTTCATCAGATCCAGGTCTGCCGGAGAGAAGAAGGAATAATGCATACATTCATTGATACCGATGGCACATAAGGTTCTCTTTAAGGCAAGTTCACCCTTCTGCTTCTTATTTAAGCCTCCCATGGTGACCTGTGCAGTCGGAAGGAAGGTCGGCACGATATGATCATATCCGTACATGCGGATCACTTCCTCTGCCACATCCGGATAACGCTCCACATCGTTCTCACCATTCGGAAGCATATCTTCACGATAAGCCGGTACATGGATCGTCAACTGATCACCATCTACCGTAGGTGCAAAGTCGAGATTCTTCATAATGCGGACAATGTCTTCTTCCGGTACAGTAATACCAAGTACGCCGTTTACTTTGGAAATGCTGACCTTCATTTCGATCGGTTCAATAGAATTACCGGTATTAATATCTACATGGGTGGAAGAAACCTTACCACACTGTAATTCTTCGATCAGATGTAATGCTCTCTTCATGCCAAGAACAGTAGAATACTCGTCCACACCCTTTTCGTAACGGGCACTGGCATCGGTACTCTTTCCAAGACTTCTTGCAGTCTTTCTGACACTGTCTCTTGCAAACTTCGCAGACTCAAAGATCACGCTCTCTGTGGTATCACGGATTTCGGAATTCAATCCGCCCATGACACCTGCAAGGGCAACCGGCTTAACACCGTCGCAGATGACCAGATTATCTGTGTTCATTTCATATTCCTGTTCATCCAGGGTGATGATCTTCTCTGCATCCTTTGCTCTTCTGACGCAGATCTCATTTCCCTCCAGGTAAGAGCCGTCAAATGCATGCATCGGCTGTCCGATTTCCTTTAATACATAGTTCGTGATATCAACGACGTTGGAAATGGAGGCCATGCCAACCAGGGCAAGACGTCTCTTCATCCACAGCGGAGACTCTCCGATCTTTACATCATATACATAATGGGCGCTGTAACGAGGGCACAGATCCTGTGCTTCTACCGTTACCTTAAAGCCTTCCTTCTTTACTTCGGTTTCGGTATAATCGGTTGCCGGCATCTTAAGCGGCTTGCCAAGCATTGCAGCCACTTCTCTTGCCATACCGAGAATACTCTGGCAGTCCGGACGGTTTGCGGTAAGCGCAATATCAAAAATCCAGTCATCCAGTCCGGTGATTTTCTTTACATCATCGCCCGGATTTACGTCTTCGGGAAGCACCAGTAATCCATTGTATTCCGCTCCCGGATACAGATCCTCGGTAAGTCCCAGCTCGACACCGGAGCAAAGCATTCCGTTCGATTCATAGCCACGGAGCTTGCCATTCTTAATGGTCATCACACCCTCTACCGTCTTATGATCCTTTGCGGTTGCATAAACGGTTGCGCCGGGAAGGGCTAACGGGAACTTTCCACCTGTACAGACATTGTCTGCACCACAGCATACCTGCATCGTGCCATGTGCGCCTGCATTGACCTGACACACATGAAGGTGGGTATCCGGAATCGGTTCACAGGATTCAATAAGACCAACAACAATATTGCTGACATCCCTGCCCAGTTCGTACTTTTCTTCTACTTCAAAACCGGCATCAAACAGCTTCTTCTCTAATTCGTCCGGCGTTACATCCACATCTACATATTCTTTTAACCAGCTTAATGGTAATATCATAACCTGTTTCCTCCTGACTATTTCTCGTTGATCTGCTCTAATACACGTAAATCGGAATTGAACAGCAGCTTGATGTTGTTGATGCCGTATTTGAGCATGGCAATACGCTCCAGTCCCATACCAAAGGCAAAGCCGCTGTACTGCTCAGAATCAATGCCGCAGTTTTCCAGCACGCGCTTATTAACGACACCGGCACCTAAAATTTCAATCCAGCCGGTTCCCTTACAAAGGCTGCAGCCCTTACCGCCGCATTGAAAGCAGCTTACATCTACTTCTACAGACGGCTCTGTGAACGGGAAATAGGAAGGACGAAGTCTTGTAGTTACACCCTCACCGAAGACCTTCTGTACAAATACATCAAGCATACCCTTTAAGTCTCCGAGGGTAATCCCCTTATCTACAACAAGTCCCTCCATCTGGGAGAACATCGGAGAATGGGTGGCATCATCATCGGAACGGAATACCTTACCGGGAGATAAAATCTTAATCGGCGGCTGCTTCTTCTCCATAACATGAATCTGTCCAGCAGAGGTCTGGGTACGAAGCAGGAATTCCGGGGAAAGGTAGAAGGTATCCTGCATATCCCTTGCCGGATGATCCTGTGGGGTATTTAACGCCGTAAAGTTATAATAATCGGTTTCGATTTCACTTCCTTCATAGATTTCAAACCCCATTCCGGCGAAAATATCAATCAGCTGATTCCTCACAAGGGTAACCGGATGAAGATTTCCAATTTTCACAGGTTCAGCCGGGATCGTAAGGTCGATCTTTTCTCTTTCATATTTATGCTGAAGCTCTAATTTCTTCATCTTCGCTTCCATGTCGGCAAATTTATCAAAAGCCCATGTTTTTAATTCATTAACAGATTTACCGTAACCGGCACGTTCTTCCGGAGCAAGCTTCCCCATGTCCTTCATGAGTTCACTGATCTTACTCTTCTTGCCCTCCAGATAAACATTCTTGAATTCATACAATTCCTTGGAGTTCTTTAATTCCTTCAGTTCCCCTTCAATCTTCTCTTTCAGGGATGAAAGCTTGTCTGACAATACCTGATCCTGCATACGTTTTACCTCTCTTTTCCTTTCATTTTTTGTTCCGCTCTACATCTACCTGTGCACTAACCTCGCTCTTCGTCTTCGACTCGACCTCACTAAGTGCACAGGTACCGTTCGCACTAAATTCGAACTTCGCCTTCGGCTCGTTCTCATTAAGTGCTCTACATGAAAAGTCCCTTGTATTCCTAAGAATACAAGGGACGAAATGATCCGCGGTACCACCCATGTTCCTGCCCATATTGTATGAACAGACACCTCTGAACACTTAACGCGTGCAACGTTCTGATCTACTACAAGACTGATTCAATCAGAAAGCTCCGGTGGGAATTTCACTTCATGTCAGAACCTGAGGATGCTCGCAGCCGATGGCAACCTCTCTCTGCAGGTAAACATGTCATTACTATACACCTTCACAGCATTTCGATATTTATTAATAACAAACACTCTACATAATCTTTATTCTAGTCAATCTCCAATTCCTTGTCAACAAGTATTTTGTTGATATAAGCTCCGACAAGAACCAGATTCATGCACACATACAGCCAGATCAGCAAAATCACGATCGTGGTAAGACTTCCATACATGCTGAAACCATTAAAGTATGTCACGTAAATTGAAAATCCGAAGGTTACCACCGTCCAGCCAAGAGATGCCAGTACTGCCCCCGGAAACTGCTGGCGCAGCCTGCCACGCGGTCTTGGCAGATATGCATAGAGACAGGCAAGAACCAGCGTGATAATCAGGAAGAAAAAAAGATGTCTTCCACTGTTAAACGCTGTCATAAAGCTTGCGATACCATGAATTCTACGGTCTAACAGATTTACAATAGCCTCTCCGAACACCATAATAAGCAGTGTCAGAATAATTACTAACAGAATCAGTACCATATAAAAGCTGGTCACAATACGGAGAATGAAATAATTCCGCTTTTCTTCCACTCCATTGATAACATTCAGCCCACGCAGCAGTGCGAGGAGTCCCTTGCCTGCTGACCACAGGATCGCTACAATAGATAAGGAAATGAGCCCCACCGACTGCCGATACACATCATTAATAATAGAAATAGCCAGCGGTTCCACCGAAGACGGTACGATTTCAATCACTACCCTCATGAAGTCCGCCCTTGTAAGAGGTACAAACGGAATGATCGCACACAGCAGCATCAAAGATGGAATCAGAGAAATAAACAGGAAAAAGGCAGAGCTTGCCGCATAAGCTGTCACGTTCTTCTTTGACAGCTCCATACACAACGATATGATTCGAATGATCCTTTTCTTCAGCATAAGCAGTCCTGTTCTCCTGATTTCCAAATAAAGCTTCATATCCATCTGCTTTTTCCATATGTCCGCAATTTTACCATAATCAGTATTTTTTCGCAAGCTGACAATTCCAGTAGAACATAGCAAGAATCTCCTCATACGTCTTACCGGACTGCGCCATGGCCTTTGCTGCATTCTGCGACATACCGACACCATGACCGAATCCACCACCATAAAGTGTAAATCCTGTGATACCCTTTTTCCCCTTTTGCAGATCCATCACAAAATAAGCGCTTGGTAAAATAGTAGAAAGTGTATATGCCGAGTCATCCTGCCGGATTACCTCTCCTTCCTGATTCAAAACATAACGGATCTCATATTCTCCCTCCACCTGAAGCTCTCCCTGATCGGTACTGATCACCAGTGTCCGTGCACTTCCTCCTGCTGCACGCCTTATAATTTCCATGTCCTTTACTTTCTTAAAATCGGCAAAAGAAATCCCCCGTTCCTGCAGTTTCTTTTTTAAAAGATTAATGTCTAAGTCATTCACGGTATAGCTCCAGCGATACCAGGGTTCCTCTTTCTCGTAATCCTCTTCATGAATGGTAGTGAGATATTCACGAAGCGCTTCTTCCTGTGTAAAATCACTCAGCTTATTATCTATATCTTCATTATTCTTTTGTTCTAAGTTCTTCTGTGAATTATCCTGCTGATTTGCAACTGGCTGTTCACTCTTCTTCAGCAATTCATCTGTCTGTGTCGTATCTGTCTGCTCAATGATCTCCTGTGATTCATTGTTTTCATCCTGCGCAATATGTACACTCCTTAAATAAGGAGCTGCATCCTCTCCTTCTTCTTTCCAGATGCGGTCATCTGTCCCATAACCGCAGGACGTGGAATAATAATATGCAGTGATCGGCTTTCCATCCTGCAGCAGCAGCTCCCCTTCAGTCTGCCGTACCGCATCGGTTGAGCTCTTCTTTTCCATAATATTGTTATAAACCTGATAATTCACACTGTCGTCCACATGCGCGCCCAGTGCCGGCAGTCCGGCATGCTCCAGATAGCCATAGGAGTAGGTTCTCGCACACACTGCCTGGGCTTTCAGGCTTTCTGACGGATAAGTGGATGGCATCTCACTTGGCACAACGGCATACAGATATTCCTCCAGCAGCAGCTCATTAATCAGTAAAAGCCCCTCCTCCGTCTTATGAATCTCAAAATTCCCACGGTAAGAAGGTATACCCTGATTCCGATGCACCGACAGAAGATCCGTCCTTCCGGAGTTGGTCGGATTCACAACCTTTAGCATTCCTTCTTTCAGATAATCTGTATCCTGTGTCAGGACAAGCTTTTTTCCTGCCGGAAGCGGTTCTTCCTTTCTTTCACCGTTTTCAAGATAAGACAGCATGAGCTCCTCCGAAGCCTGCAAAACAACCTCCTTATGATACAATCCCCGGTAATCACTCTGCTGAATAGCCACACGGATATACTCCATTCGTTCCTTCGGAAGAATTAAGAAGGCACAGATCTTTCCATCCTTTATAAGATAATCCGTAAAAGCATAACCGATGGGAATGTCATTGGTATTGCTGCTATGCACCTCTTCCTTCTGATAATACCCTTCGCATACTTCTCCAAAGGGAATTTCTCCCTGCTCCTCCAAAGTAACTGCATGTTCCGTCACCTGTAGTGTCTTTCCGCTGATGATTTCTCCATCCTCTTCATAAGAAATAAGCTCCCCTCCCCTAAGACCAAGTGTCACGATCTGCTCGGATCCCTGCTTCTGCGTACAGGGATGGTACAGCTCACAGCCCCGGTAAAAAAAGCGAATACCGCTCTCATCGGCTTCTTCCAGATAAGCTTCGGAAAACATGACCGGATCGGTCAGCTTTTCCCGGATGGCCAGTAATGTGTTTTCCATACGGTAGGCATCGACATTTATGTAATTTAACCGGGCAAACTCATCGGAAATATAGGAATATACCGTACCATCCACAGCAAGAAGCTGTCCTTCTGCAAGCTCCGGTTTATATACCCAATCCTTTCCTCCAATAATCCCGATCGTTTCCCTGCAGATTTTCTGATCCAGCTGATGACAGGTAAGGAACTGGTCGAATGCCTCATACCAGTCTTCTTCTTTCATATACTGCCCTATTTCCTGACATACCTCCTCCGGATCGGTTTTCAAAAGCTCTGCACTCTTGTCTGTTAAGATCTGCATCTCTCCTGTAAAAACCATTTCTCCGACATATTCCGGTTCCGACCGGTCCTTATAAAAAAACAGTAAAAAGGTAAGCAACGCCGCCAGTACTAAGATGGCAATCAGCTTCCAGCGGATCTGCATATGACGATTCATTCTTCTCTCTCCTTAAAATACAATAAAGAGTCCGCCTGAGACTTCTTTGCATGCGGGCGGAGCTTTTGACTTTATAGCAAGAAAAAGCAGCGCATCCGCGCTGCTTTTTCTTTGGAATAACCCCCAAAATGCTGTTTCCTGCCTTTTGACTCCTAGCAAAGCTAGGTGGGTGACCGCAGCCTTACTTTTGCCTTCCCTTCCAATCCTTATTGCTAAGTGAGGGCTTGACAGCCATAAGGTAATATAGGAATCCCGTTTAAAGTATCTGTAGGTTCAAAAATAACAAGAAACAAAAACACATTTCGGGTTGTTTTTATTATATCCAAATCCCTGATAAAATACAACCTATTTTAATAGTTTTTGTATCTGAATCATGCCCCATCCCTGCTTGTTCCATGGTTCTCCCAGATCTCTTGCGGTATGCAGTAATTTTGTTTTCGCTTCTTCATTTGAGATCTCCGGATTTTTCTGTAAAAGCAGGGCAAGACCACCGGAGACCACCGGTGTCTGTCTCTTATACACATCTGACGCTGCCGACGAATAGCCTTGT
>ERZ1027188.525-NODE-525-length-15178-cov-4.366263_pt1 | contig 15178 bp, 13 predicted proteins | sample MGYA00519273_ERZ1027188 | MGnify/ENA primary metagenome ERZ1027188 (study PRJEB26926, sample SAMN06164623) | human gut metagenome | biome: ENVO:00009003; feature: ENVO:2100002; material: ENVO:00002003 | host: Homo sapiens | place: USA | collected 2012 ... | reverse complement strand
CTATAATACCACACTTATATACCCCTTGTCAACTGTTTTTTCGCTTTTTTTTAAAATTTTTTAATTTTTTTTCGTTTTTTTCTTTTTTCTCTTTTTTTCGCCGGTTTACCGCTTTTTCTGACGAATATCGCCCTTTCATCGCCGCAAAAAGCCGTTTCTCAGCCGTTTCAAGCCGAATTTCACGTTTTTTACCGGATTTTGCAAGCTTCGGCACTGTTTTTCGCCGAAAATTCCGCAACTTTGCTTTTTGGGAGCTTGCCGGATAAAAAAGCTTCGCAAAAGAATCATAAAACGCCGACAGCTGAAATTCCGTTCTTCTCGCGCCCATAATAAATGCGCATGCGTTGCACAGGTGTGTGCGTGCGCGCATATGCCCACATGCACGTACGCGCGCGTGTGAAAAAACGCCGCGCCGGAAAAACGCCGTACGAGCAAAAAACAAATACCGCATCGTCCGATAGTCGGATAAATTTCGCCATTTTGATATTTTGTCCGATAAGACAGACAAAATCTGTCCGACACTCGTTTCCTTTTGATTTTTCGGGGAAAATTTTTTACAAAAATCAAAAATTTTCAAATTATTTTTGAAAATCCACTGTTTTTTTCTTGCGATTTTTTTGTAAATATGATAGAATCATATTGTGTTTTTGATTTGTGTTTCCGATAAAAACCCGGAATGACTTATTCAAAAAACAGCGGAACCGCCTTGACGGCGCGCCGCCGGACCGATAGCCAAAAAAACAAGGTTATCTTAATTCAATTTGCTCACAGTCATAGTACATACCTTGAAAACCGTACGCGGCAACGCAGTGCGGTTTTCACCCGCTTAAAGAAATCTTTGAGGATTCTGCCGAAATCCAACAAACATAAAACTAACTCCGACGAACTTTTTCCGTTCGCCGGAGTTTCTTTTTATTGCCTTATCCATCTGCCATGCAGAATATTTTCTCGGCGCCGCAAACATCGGCTGACCGCCCGTTTTCACCGAACGCCCGGCGCTTCGATCCGCAAGGCTGCAAGTTGCTCTGCAAACCGCCGTTAAGACGAGAGGTCTGCCGATAAAGATTGGACGCACCGTATTCAATCCACGACGGCGGCATTTGCTGAAATCGAGCGAACTTCGCGGAATCAATAAAAACCCGTCCAGTTTTTCTCGTCCGCGTCCTCCGCTTCCGAAATTTCCTTATCCGTCATGTTTCGCCACTGCGCCACAAGCGTAATATCTTTCGTAAATTCGTACTTCTGGTTGGTTGCGAATTCCTTACCGTCTTCGCCTTTCACTTTCCAGCCGAGAAACTTTTTATGCTGATTCAGCGGCGCTTCCGCATACCCCACAACAACGTTTTCGCCGTATTTCGCCCGCTGTGTGAATTCTTTCGTTTCGTTCTTTTCGGCATCGTACAGTTTCGCGTTTGCGACTTCTCCGAGCTCGTATGTAATCGTAAACGTTTTTGCCACCGCAGGTTTTAACGCAATCTGTATCGTTTCGGTAATCGGCGTGTTTTCAAAATCGAAATTCCATTCATAGGGTTCGTATCCTTCGTCCTGCACGATGCGGATACTCGCCAGCTGTTCCGCCGTAATCTTCTTGCCCTTTTCGATTTTCAGCTGCTGCGGCGCTTGCCCCGTCTGCATGAACGTAACCATAATCCCTTCGTCGTTCTTATATGCGGCTTTCAGATTGACCGTCTTGTTTTCGCCCGCAATCTTCCAGACGCCCGTCAGAGCCACGTTCGCCTTGTAATCGTCGGCGGGATCGTCGTTTTTCAGGCACGGATCGTCCACGTTGTACCAGTAATAAAAATACTTGCCGTCCGGCGCGACGGGTTCCCGCAAAGTATATTCCGCATCGTACGTAACCTTGGATTCGGCAAGCGCTTCGCCGCCGTCCGTATCGTATTTCACGGTATATTCAATCGCTTTCATCTGCGATTTATCTACCACGATACGCAAATTTTCCGTGATGTTATCGAATAATTCCCGGCTCCACTTCGCGCCCTCGTACCCCTCGATTTCTATCGCGGGAATCTGTTCCGAGCGCAGCGAATCTCCCTTTTTCACCGTAACGTCTTTTACCGAACCGTCCGGCATCACGAACGACACCGTATAATACACGTCCGGCAAATCCGACTGCCTGCACGCGGAGAACGTCAGCGCGCCCAGCGCCGTAACGCAAAGCGCAACGCTTAAAATGCGTTTTCTCATATTTTTCCTCCGAAATTTCGCGGACGTATCCCGTCCGGTCCTTTTTAGCCGAATGAAACGCTAAAGTTTCATTCGGCTACTTAATTATATCATACCCCGCCCGCGTTGGCAAGAATTTTAATCGCTTTTTCGTGTATTTTTTTCTCTTCCGCCGGTTTTCGCCCTTCGGGCGCCGCCGTCATTTCGAACGCCCTTTTCGCCGGTCCCCGCCAAATCGTCCGCAAACTCTTCTTTTTGCTCCGTATCCGCCTCTTCGTCATAACCGCAATTTTCCAGCGCTTCCGCCATCGCCCGCAAATCCGCATCCGATATATCGCTTTGCAGACTCGCCAGCTTTCCGTATAACAGTTTATCGTGATGAATCGTCATCCGTTTGCTCCTTTCGCTTGTTTTCGCTTCGGAAAAACAAACCCGAAAATTAAAAAATCGGCGGACAACGCCCCAAACGCGCCGTCCGCCGAACCGTTCCGTTTTTATTTTACTTCGTCCATTTCGCCGAGGTCTTTCTCGTCTTTTTCGATTTCTTTTTTAACTCTACGTACGCCCGCGCTCAGCCACAGTGTAGTAACGATATCGCTTACGCCGTCCACAATCAGCGATACGCCGAGAAGCGTCATCACCGATTCGCCGAACATTACGAGAACGCCGAGCACGATTGTCAGCAACGCCAGAATAAACCAGATCCAACAGCCCTGTATTTTCGCTTTCGCCGCGTCGATACCGTCGCGGATTTTACTTGCGCCGTCGATTACAAGAAAAATTCCGAAGAACAACCCCAGCACCGTCATCACAACGCCGGATTTTGCGATAAAGAAAATACCGAGCAGCAATAAAACCGCCGAAAAAATCAGATTTTCGGGGAACAACTGCGCCGAAGTAATATATCTTATCAGCATCGCCGCGGCAAGCACTATCATCGCAACGCCCGCCACCTTGCACACCGCGTCGCCCGAACCGTTCGGATCGGCAACGAATACGATTCCAAGCACAATCGCCACAATTGCGGTAACCAGCTTTTCCCATTTCAGTTTCGTGAAAAATTTTTTGATTTCGCTCATAATCAAACATCTCCTGTTTTTCTTGCGATAAATCGCGGCACGTTTTTTCTGCCGCCGACGTTATATTATATAACCGCGCCGGCACCCGTTTAAACGCCGCGGCGATTTTTCCTTGCGAAAACGCACGGCGGAAAAAGAAAAACCGCCGTGCGTTTTCATAAGCGTTTACGAAAGAAGGTCTTTCAGCTGCGCCTCGCACTTTTCCAGCATATCGCGATATTTTTTCACCTTTTCGCGCTCGTCCTCCACCAGCTTCGCGGGCGCCTTGTTCACAAAATTCACGTTGGCAAGTTTTCCTTCCGCCCGCGCGATTTCACCTTTGATGCGCTCGGATTCCGCCGCCAGACGAGCTTTTTCTTTTTCCATATCCACCAACTCGCCGAGGGGCACGTAAATCACCGCCGTTTCCGTTACCTGCGATACGGTTTTCTCTCCGATGCTCTCCGCGCCGTCGGTGAATTTCAACGCGGACGCCCCCGCCAGACGCAGAATACAATCCTCGTTCAGCTTCATCAGCCGCTTGCTTTCGGTGGAAAGATACACTTCCACCTTTCTCGAAGGCGGGCACTCCGCCGCCGTTTTCATGTTGCGCACCGCTTTGATGACGTCCATCACGCCCTCGAACGTGCGCGCTTCTTTTTTATAGGACATGCGCGAATTGTATCTGGGGAAATCCGCCACCATAATGCTGCCGCGCTTTTCTCCGCCCTCGAAAACGGGCAGATTCGAATAAATCTCCTCCGTAACGAACGGAATAAACGGATGCAGCAACTTCAACGCGTTTTCCAGCACGAAACACAGCACGGAAAGCGCGCCCAGCTTCTTGTTTTCGTCCTCGCCGTACAGCGCGGGTTTCGTAAGTTCGATGTACCAGTCGCAGAAGTTATCCCACACGAAGCTTGTCGCAAGATCGCCGGCAACCCCGAGTTCGTATTTCGTAAGGTTGGCCGTAACTTCGCGGATGCACGTCTGCAATCTGGAAATAATCCACTTGTCCGCCGGCGTAAGTTTCACGTTTTCTATCGCGGGAATCTTCTTGCCTTCGGCGTTCATCAGCACGAAACGCGAAGCGTTCCACAGTTTGTTGATAAAGTTGCGCGCCGCCTCCACTTTCGTGTCGGAATAACGCGTGTCGTTTCCGGGCGCGACGCCCGTCATCAGAGAAAGCCGCAGCGAATCCGCGCCGTACTTATCGATGACTTCCAGCGGATCGATGCCGTTACCGAGCGATTTGCTCATTTTTCTGCCCTGCTCGTCCCGCACTATGCCGTGAATCAGCACGTCGTGGAAAGGCGCCTTGCCCGTATGTTCGATGCCGGAAAAAATCATGCGCGCCACCCAGAAAAAGATGATGTCGTAGCCCGTTACCAGCACGTCCGTCGGGTAGAAATATTTATAATCGTCCGTTTTATCGGGGAAGCCGAGCGTAGAGAACGGCCACAGCGCCGAAGAAAACCAGGTATCCAGCACGTCCTCGTCCTGTACGATGTTTTTGCTGCCGCAATCGGGGCAGCACGCGGGGTCCTCTTTCACGCAGATGGTTTTACCGCAGTCTTTGCAATACCACACGGGGATGCGGTGCCCCCACCACAGCTGACGGGAAATGCACCAGTCGCGTACGTTTTCCATCCAGTTGTAGTAAATTTTCGAAAACCGTTCGGGAACGAAGCGCACGCGGTTTTTCATTACCGCCGCAATCGCGGGTTTTGCCAGCGGCTCCATTTTCACGAACCACTGCTTCGAAACAATCGGCTCCACGATATTGTGGCAACGGTAGCAGTGCCCCACGTTATGCACGTGCGGCTGAATGGAAACAAGATAGCCGCCCGCTTTCAGATCTTCCACCACGCGCTTTCTCGCTTCGTATCTGTCCAGCCCGTTATATTTTTCGCCGGCGTTTTCGTTCATCGTTCCGTCGTCGTTCATCACGCGGATGACTTCCAGATTGTGGCGCTTGCCCACCTCGAAGTCGTTCGGATCGTGCGCGGGCGTAATCTTCACGCAGCCCGTGCCGAATTCTATATCCACGTACTCGTCCGCCACCACGGGGATTTCCCTGTTTGTAAGCGGCAGTTTCAGAGTTTTCCCCACCAGCGCGGTATAACGCTCGTCCGCGGGATTCACCGCCACGGCGGTATCGCCGAACATCGTTTCGGGACGCGTCGTAGCCACAATCACGTCCAGTCCGCCGTCCGCCGAAGGATAGCGGATCTGCCAGAACGAACCGGGCTCTTCCGCATATTCCACTTCCGCGTCCGAAAGCGCGGTTTTGCAGCAGGGGCACCAGTTGATGATGCGGTTCCCCTGATAAATCAACCCTTTTTCATACAGATTCACGAAAACTTCGCGCACCGCTTTCGAACATTTTTCGTCCATCGTGAACGCCTGGCGCGACCAGTCGCACGAAGTGCCCATCTTGCGCTGTTGCTGCATGATGCGGTTGCCGTATTTTTCTTTCCACGCCCAGGCGCGCTTTAAAAAGCCCTCGCGCCCCACGTCCGCTTTCGTCAGCCCCTCTTCCTTTTTCATCTGCTCCACGATCTTCACTTCCGTGGCGATGGAAGCGTGATCGCAGCCGGGCAGCCACAGCGCGGCGTAGCCCTGCATGCGTTTGAAACGGATCAGCGTATCCTGCATGGTGGCGTCCATCGCGTGCCCCATGTGCAGCTGTCCCGTAATGTTGGGGGGCGGCATCATAATGGTGAACGGCACTTTGTTCTCGTCGATTTCGGCGCGGAAAAGCCCCGATTTTTCCCACTGATCATAAATTCTGTCCTCGAAATTTTTCGGATCGTACGTCTTTTGCATATCCATAGCCGCTACCTTGTCCTCCTGTCGGCGTTTTTCTTTGATTTTTCTTTATTCCCCGCCGTTTTTGCCCGGCGTGCGCGCAAAAACGCGCTTTAACGCAGTTTAATAGTGTAGTTTAATTATTATACCTCTTTTTTTTCGCTATGTCAATAATTCTTGCCGCCACATATAATATATTATTCCAAAATTTTTTATCCGGGAGTACATTATTATCGTGAAAAAACTGTTTATCGCATTTTTATCTCTGCTCTTTTCCACGCTGCCGCTTTCCGCCTGCAAAAAGCCGGACGACGGAAAAACAACGGTGAAAATCAGCGAAGTTACCCATTCCGTTTTCTATGCGCCGCTCTATCTCGCCGACGCGCTCGGCTACTTCGGCGAAGAAAACATAACCGTCGAGCTTTCCAACGGCGGCGGCGCCGACAACGTAATGTCCGCCGTGCTTTCGGGCGGGGCGGACGTCGGCTTCTGCGGTCCCGAAGCCGCGCTGTACGTGCTTGTGGGCGGCTCCACCGACGCGCCGAAAGTGTTCGGACAGCTGACGAAACGCGACGGCTCGTTCCTCGTTTCCCGCAAAGCCGAACCCGATTTTAAGTGGACGGATTTGCGCGGCAAAGAAATTCTTGCCGGCAGAAAGGGAGGCGTTCCCGCGATGACGTTTGAATACGTATTGAAAAACTCGGGGCTCAGCCCCGCAAACAACGCCGACGTTACCCTTAATTACGACGTGGCGTTTAATCTGATGACGGGCGCGTTCGAAGCGGGCACGGCGGATTACTGCACCATGTTCGAACCCACGGCTTCGGAATATCAGGCGGCGGGCAAAGGATACATCGTGGCTTCGGTTGGCGAAGCTTCGGGCGAAGTGCCCTACACATGCTTCTGCGCAAAAAATTCGTGGCTCGAAAAGAACGAAACCACGGCGAAAGGTTTGCTCCGCGCCGTTACGAAAGCCGTGAAATACGCCCTCGAAACGGAGGATAGCCGCCTTGCGGAACTTCTGAAACCCTATTTCGACGGCACAAGCGAAACCGCCCTCGCCGCTTCGGTGAAGAGTTACAAAAAAATCGACGCCTGGATGAAGAACCCCGCCATGACGGAAGATTCTTTAAACCGCCTGCAGGACATCATTTCGGGCGCGGGCGAACTCACGCGGCGGGTAACGCTTGCCGAACTCACGAAAAACGATCTCGCCGAAGCCGTGTATAAAGAGGTGTTCACGGCGTAAAAAAACGCCGGCGGCGGCAGAAAACACAAAGGACGATATACCGATGAAAGAAGTATTGAAATTCGAACGCGTTGAAATGCGTTACCATACGAAAAACGGCGAAACGGTGGCGGTAAAAGACCTTTCGTTTTCGGTGAAACAGGGCGAATTCCTCGCCGTGGTCGGTCCGTCCGGCTGCGGAAAAACCACCTTGTTATCGCTCGCCGCGGGGCTTTTGAAGCCCTCGGCGGGCAAAATCGAAAACGGCGGCGTTACCTTCGGGTACATGTTGCAGAAAGACGAACTTTTCCCTTGGCGCACCATCGAAAAAAACGTATTTCTGCCGCTGGAAATCCAAAGGCGCAACACGCCCGAACGGCGGCAGAAAGTGCTTTCTCTCGCGGAAAAATACGGCTTGAAAGATTTTCTGAAAAGCTTCCCGCGCGAACTTTCCGGCGGCATGCGCCAGCGCGCCGCGCTCATCCGCACCCTTGCCGCCGAGCCCGACGTGCTGCTTCTCGACGAGCCGTTTTCCGCCCTCGATTATCAGACGCGCCTGAACGTCTGCGACGACGTATACCGCATCATCAAAAGCGAAAAAAAGACGGCGGTTTTAATCACGCACGATATATCCGAAGCCGTTTCCGTTGCCGACGAAGCCATCGTGCTTTCCCGCCGTCCCGCCACGCTCGTAGCCGAATATGCCCTGCCTTTCGGCGAAGAAACGCCGTTGAAGCGCCGCGAAAACCCCGCGTTTTCACTGTGGTTCGAACGGCTTTGGAAGGATCTGAACGTATGAAAAAAAACGTATACACCAAAGAACATTTATTATATTTAGCGTCCGTACGTCGCAAAAACATCGCCGTCATCTTCGCCCGCGCGCTGATTCTTTTCGCACTGCTCGGCATATGGGAACTCGCCGCGCGTTTGAACTGGGTGAATCCGTTCGTAACCTCGTCTCCCTCGCGCGTAGCGAAAACGCTGGGCGAACTGTACCGCGCGGGCACGCTGTTTTATCATATCGGCGTAACGCTATCCGAAACGCTGATCGGCTTTTTCATCGCCGTCGCGGGCGGTTACGTTCTGGCTCTGCTGTTATGGTGGAGCGACGGCGTGCGCCGCACAGCCGAACCGTATCTCGTAGTCATCAACGCGCTGCCCAAAATCGCGCTGGGACCGCTCGTCATCATCTGGTTCGGCACCGGGAAAGAAGCGATTATCTGCATGACCGTGCTGGTGGGCATCATCGTAGCCACGATGAACATGCTGGGCGGATTTATGGAGACGGACGAAAACAAACTGCTGCTTCTCCGTTCGCTGGGCGCCGACAAAATGCAGATTCTGTTAAAACTCGTGGTGCCCTCGTCGCTGCCCGCGTTCATTTCCATGCTGAAAATCAGCGTGGGCATGGCGTGGATCGGCTCGATTATGGGCGAATACATCGTTTCGAAAGCGGGCATCGGCTATTTAATCGTGTACGGCGGGCAGGTTTTCAAACTCGATCTCGTCATGGCGTCGGTGTTCGTACTGTGCGTGCTTGCCGCGGGCATGTACGCCGTGGTGGCTACGCTTGAAAAAATCGTAGTGAAATCGCGGGAATCATAAGTTTTTTACATGCGCCGTATTTAAAATTCGTACAGAAAATCCGCCGCTCCGGAAACCTTCCGGAGCGGCGGATTTTCAGCCTGTATTTCAGCTTAGCCGAATGGAAATAAGCTTGTTTTCATTCGGTTAAGCTTTTGCAAAAAGCAAATGCCCCGTGATGAGCAGCCATACGAGATCCACCCAACCGAAAATGATGCCGCAAGGGATCGTGAGAATCGCAAACACGAGCGTAAGCAACTTCGGGCGAGACATATACGCCGACCAACGCACGCACAATTCAATCACCCAGTTTACAAAGGGAATCAACAAAAGAATTACCTGCACCAAAATGCTCTGTTTGTAAAACCATTTTGCCATAATATCCTCCTCGCTCCGCGGGATTTTTTTCGTTTGTTCCCCGAAGCGTCTTTCTGTTTTTTATTATACTACAAGCCGTGTGTTTTGTCAAGGATTCGAAGTATCAAAATTCCGGGCATATTATCGCTGCACTCTGCCCGCGCCGTCGCCGCCAGCAAGCGCCTCTATTTCCGCCTCGTCCGCCAGATTGACGTCGCCGTCTATCGTGTGTTTTATCGCCGCGGCAGCCACCGCGAAATCCAGCCGCTTCTGTACGTCCGCGTACTTGTTTGCCGCAAAAATATACCCCGCCGCAAACGCGTCGCCGCCGCCCACTCTGTCCACAATCGGGTGCAGCTCATACCGCTTCGAAACGTAGTATTTCCCGCCCGCGAAACACGAAGCCGCATAGCCGTTGTCGTCTGCCGAGCGCGAAATCCGGTCGGTAAACACCACGCACGAAAGACGGAATTTTTCCGCCAGCGCGCGCATCGTTTTCTCTTCCGACTCGCATTGCAGCCCGTACACGTCCAGCGTCTGCGGCGCGTTGGAAATGAGTACGTCCACATACGGCGTGAGTTCTTTCATCGCCTCGCGGGCAGCCTCTTTCGTCCACAATTTCGCACGGTAATTCGGGTCGAACGAAACGGTCAGCCCCGCCTCTTTCGCCTTTTTTACGGCAATTTTGCAAAGCTTCAACGCGTTTTCGGAAATGCCCGCCGTAATGCCCGTAAAATGAAACCACGTGGCGCCGCGAAAAATCTCGTCCCAATTAAAATCGGCTTCTTCCGCCTGCGCGATCGCCGAATCCGCGCGATCGTATACCACTTTCGAAGCGCGCACCGAAGAGCCTCGTTCCAGATAGTAAACGCCCATCCGGTTGCCGCCGCGCGCGATATGCTCCGTACCCAAACCGAAGCTTTTCAGCACGGAAACCGCCCCGTCCGCCACCGCGTTTCGGGGCAGTTTCGTTACAAATTCCGCAGGTATGCCCAGCTGCGCAAGCGAACACGCCACATTGCTTTCCGCCCCGCCGTACGTCGCCTCGTACACGGGCGTTCTGCCGATGCGATTGTGATTTTGCGGCGTCAGCCGCAGCATAATTTCCCCGAACGTTACAACTTTCATCGTTTTTTACCTGTTATCCGTATTTTTTGATTTCAATGACGTCGAAAGGTTTCATCCCCTTTTCGGAACGCCTCCGCCGCACAACGCCGTTATTTGTTTTCAATCAAATGCCAGGCAAACCCGCAGATTTCTTCGTTCAGATAGGCAAAATAAATATGCCCCGATTCGTCGCGCTTGAACGACGATTCGTCAAACGTGAAGCCCGCCGCCCTGATTCTCGCCATCGCGCGTTCCGCGTTCGTGGTGCCTATCGCCACGTGCCCGCATCTGCCTCTGCCGCCGTTTTTCATCAGCTCCGCCTTATCTTCCGCAAACACGCTGACGGGCGTTTCGCGCGGTTCGAATCCGAACGCCTTTTTTAAAAGTTCCGCACCCGCAAACGCCTCTTTGTCGCCCGCGCAGTTTATTCCGATATGCGCCACGGAATACCCCAGCATTTTTCTCGTCGCCTTTTCGCAAAGAGCCGTAATCCCCGCGTAATCGCCGTTTTTCATCAGCGTTTCCGGCGTCAGCCAGCTGCCGCCGCAACACACGACTTTTTTAAACGCGAGATACCCGTTCAGGTTCTCCTCGTTGATTCCGCCCGTCGGCATAAAACTCATATCGCGATAAGGCGCGGAAAGCGCTTTGATCGCCGCCAGCCCGCCCGATTGTTCCGCCGGGAAAAATTTCACGAAGTCCAGCCCCGCTTCCATCGCCGCTTCTATCTGCGTCGCGCTCGATACCCCCGGCACGAACGGCACGCCCAGAGAAATGCAATGCGCCGCAACGCGTTGGTTGAAGCCGGGCGCCACGCAGAACTGCGCGCCCGCTTCGACGGCTTCGTCCGCCTGATCCTCGGTAAGCACCGTTCCCGCGCCCACCGTAAGTTCGGGGCGCGCCTTGCGCATCGCGGCAATCAGCTCCGCCGCACCCGCCGCGCGGAAAGTTACTTCCGCCGCGTACACGCCGCCCCGGTATAATGCGTCGGCAAGAGCCGCGCCGTCCGTGCCAGCAACGGGCTTGATGACGGGCACCAGCCCCGCTTCGTACAGTTTGTTTTTCACATTGTCCGAAATTTTCATTTCTTCTTCCTGCCTTTTTTTGTTACGTATTTATTATATAACAAAAACGCGGAGCTTGTCAACCGCAAGCGCCGCGTTTTTCCGTAGATTCGTTCCGTTTTTTTGTTTTATTCGGTACGCAAAGCCACCACGGGATCTTTCTTCGCCGCCGAGGACGCGGGAATCAGCCCGGAAATCAACGTCAGCGCAACGCTTACCGCAATCATAAGCAGACCTTGCCCGAAAGGCAGCGCCGCCAGCGAACCGACGCCCGTAAGACGTTTCAGCAGCCGATTGATCGGCAACGACAGCAGATACGTTACCGCTACGCCGAACGTTCCCGCAAACAAGCCGATTAAAAACGTTTCCGCGTTGAACAGATGGCGGATATCCTTCTTCCGCGCGCCAAGCGAACGCAACACGCCGATTTCTTTCGTGCGTTCCACCACGGAAACATATGTGATAATGCCTATCATCACCGAAGAAACAACCAGCGATATGCCTGTGAAGGCAACCAGCACGTACGTTACCGCGTTCAGCATCGTCTGCACCATACTCATCATCGTTCCCACCGTATCGGTATAAGTAACTTTCTGCGCCGCATCGTGCGAATCGTTCCACGCGTCAAGATAAGAAATCACCTTTGCTTTCGTATCGAAATCGGAAGGATAAACGGAAATCTTGCGCACTTTGTCGCTGCCGCTCAGCGCCTGCAACGCCTTATCTACGGAAACGTTGAAATATTTATCTTTCAAAAACGCGTCCAGCATGCCCGATTCCGCGGAACCTACTCCTGCGGACGGGAAATAATTTTTCATGATTTCGCCCGAAACATACGAATCGTTCAGATGCTGCGCCGGCGAGCGGTAAATATCCGTTTCCAGCCGCGCCAGCTTCTGCCCGTCGGGCGCGCCCGCGTTGTGTAAATCGATGAGTTCGTTCACGGAATCTTTGATGTTGCTCTTCTCGTTCACCCACTTCACGATTGCGGACTTTTTATTTTCTTCCACAAACTTTTTCGCCAGACTTTCCGTGACGTTCAGCCCTTTCTGCAAACACCCGTAATCCAGCCCGTCTTTCAGTTTAAGTATCCCTTTCACCGTCAGCTTCACGCCCGCGCCGTCCGCCGCGTCCAGGTTTGCGTCCGCGCCCGTCCGCACGCCCGAATAGGTAAACGGATAGGTATCCGACGGGGCGTTTTTCTTATACACGGCATCGTTGTAATAAAGCGTGTACCGCTTCGAAAGCAGGGTGGAATACGGAATCAGTTTAGAAGCTTCCGGATCCTTCCCGGCAACGGTTCCGTCTTTCGGCGCGTTATCGAAATAGGTTAAAAATTTCGTTTCTTCTATAAAGCCGAGCTGCGCCATCAGAAGATCTATCGCCGTGTTATCTCTGCCGATCACAAGCACGCATTCGTTTTCTTTTTCGGGAAATTCCCCCGCCACAATGTTGTACTGCGAAAGCACGTATTCGCCGTAGCGCGCGTCGGAAAAATCGCTTGTTCCCGGCATTTTCGAAACCACCGCGCCCAGCATATTCACCATGCCTGCCAGCTCTTTATACTGCTCCGCGTTCTTCGTCAGCTCGTCGGTATAAAACTGTTTCAGCGAGGAAAGCGAGCGGTATTCCGTATGCAGCTCCGCCTCCGTCGCGCCCACCTGTACGTCCGTAAAAAGATTGTCGGAAAACGATTCGCCGAAATCGTAACTCACGGCGTTATAAATTTTATCGTCCATCGCCGCCACATAGGCAAGATATTCGTCCGAAATGTCGTTTTTCACCGTCATGCCGCCCGCAATCTTCGTTACGAACGAATCCACGTACACCTGATCGCCGATTTTCGATAAATCGGGCAAATCCTCCGCGCGCGTGCTCATGCCCGTCATCACCGCCGAAAAATCCACAGACGTTTCCGTTATCTGCAGCGGATAGCGCGAAAGCATGTTTTCTTCCGTCTTTCTGATGTATGAATTAAACCCGTTTGAAAGCGCCAGCACAAGGCATACGCTGATGATGCCGATGCTCCCTGCCACAGAAGTCAGCGTCGTCCGCCCTTTCTTCGTTTTAAGATTCCGCGCCGAAAGCCCCAGCGACGTCCCGAACGACATCGCCGCTTTTTCCCGCTTCTTTCCGCCTTGTTTTCTCTTCGCTTTCTTTTCCGCGCGGAACGCCGCCAGTTTCCGCGAAATTTCTTCGTCCGTCAGATTTTTCGCTTTCACCGCTTCCAGCAGACCTTTCCGCTCCTCGTCCGCGTCGTACGGGTTGGAATCGGATACCACGCGCCCGTCGGAAAGCTGCACGATGCGCGAAGAATACTTTTCCGCCAGTTCCGGGTTGTGCGTAACCATAATCACCAGCCGTTCGCCCGCAATTTCGCGGATCAGTTCCATGATCTGTACGCTCGTCGCGCTGTCCAGCGCCCCCGTCGGCTCGTCGGCAAGCAATATTTCGGGACTGTTTACCAGCGCCCGCGCAATCGCCACGCGCTGCTTCTGCCCGCCGGAAAGCTGATGCGGCGAGTGTCTGGCGAAGGCGCTCATTCCGACGATCTCCAGTGCATCGTCAACCCGCTTCCGAATCTCCGCGGGCGGTATGCCGAGATTTTCCGGTCCGAATGCTACATCTTCTTCTACAATTGTAGCTACAATCTGGTTATCCGGATTTTGAAATACCATGCCTGCAGTCTGTCGCACAGACCACACATTATCTTCCTCCGAAGTACTCATTCCGTCTACGGTCATTTCACCTTCTGTAGGTTTGAGAATTGCATTAATATGCTTTGCCAGTGTTGATTTACCGGAACCATTATGTCCTAATATGGCAATAAATTGTCCCTGCTCCACATCAAGGCTGACATGGTCAACCGCCTCTGTTACATTTTCCACATTGCCTTCTTCATCCCTTCTGATATAGTCAAATACCAAATCATCAGCTTTAATAATTCCCATTTTTCAACACCTCTTTTCTCTTTCTAAAAGAAAAGAGCAAATGATGCCAAGCACCATCTGCTCTGATATGCATATATCTTCAAAAATTAAACTAACTCAAGAAGAACTTCCATAGCTGCATCACCTTTACGCTGAGCAATCTTAACGATTCTTGTGTAACCACCGTTACGATCAGCATACTTAGGAGCGATCTCATCGAATAACTTGTTTGTTACATCGATAGTCTTTGTTCCCTTCTTTGTGCCGTCAGACTCTTTAGCTGTGTAAAGAACCTTGAGCATCTGTCTTCTGGCATGAAGACGTGAAGCAGAATCCTTCTTGATCTTCTTCTCTACTTCGTCATAAACAGTAACTTTCTTTCCGTCTACAACCTCTTTTACTCTCTTGCCATCTTTATCCTTGCGGGCAACCTTAGCTGTTACAGTAACCTCTTCGAAGTTGTCTTTCTCTTTTACTGCTAATGCGATAAGACCCTCAGCGATCTTACGAACCTCTTTAGCCTTAGCCTCTGTAGTAACGATCTTTCCGTTAACAAGAAGCTGTGTAACCTGACCTCTGAGTAAAGCCTTTCTCTGGCTTGATGTTCTGCTTAACTTACGATATTTTGCCATTTTAATTTCCTCCATTTGTGGGACATCCGGTCACGCTCATCGGTCTTACTGCCAGACATCGTATCTTGTTGTGATAAAGCATTGCCTTATTTCAAAAAGCAAATGCTCAAATCAGTTGCCACTCATGTATCAGACACGGTCACGCTCTTTGGTCTTACTGACCCTGCCGCTATGAGTTTTGTCACACATAAACCTGTCTCTTATACACATATCCGAGCCCACG
>ERZ1027188.519-NODE-519-length-15269-cov-5.792034_pt1 | contig 15269 bp, 14 predicted proteins | sample MGYA00519273_ERZ1027188 | MGnify/ENA primary metagenome ERZ1027188 (study PRJEB26926, sample SAMN06164623) | human gut metagenome | biome: ENVO:00009003; feature: ENVO:2100002; material: ENVO:00002003 | host: Homo sapiens | place: USA | collected 2012 ... | reverse complement strand
GTGTGGTATGACCACAAGGTCTCCGTCTCCAACCCTGTGCTGAAGGATGAGAACGGCGACGACGCTGCCGCCATCGCGCTGGCGGACGGCACCTACACCATCGAGGTAGGCTTCGAGGGCGGCTCCGGCAAGTCCCATGTGCTGACCCCCTGCACCCTGAAGGTAGAGAACGGTGCTGCCACCGCCACCATCGTTTGGAGCAGCCAGAAGTACGACTATATGCTGGTGGATGGCCAGCGCTATGACGTCCTCACCACCGAGGGCGGCTCCACCTTCGAGATCCCCGTCCGGGCGCTGGATACCCCGCTGACGGTGATCGGCGACACCACCGCCATGAGCACCCCCCACGAGATCGAGTACACCCTGACCTTCGATTCCTCCACCGCCGTGGAGGCCGCCCAGTGAGGCGTTTTCTCGCCGGGCTGCTGGCGGCGCTGATGGTCTTGTCCCTCTGCGCCTGCGGCGCGGCTGACGCCCCCGCCAAAGCAGACGGACAAGCCGCCGCCGTGTCGTGGAACGAGCTGGTCTTTGACCGCACCATGCCCCTGCGTTACGCCCAGCAGTTCACCGTGGAGTACGCCGGTGACAGCTACAAGCGTATCACCATCCACGACGACCGGGTGTACCTGCTGGTGGCGGAGGGCGCGGCGGTACCGGAGGGCGTACCCGCCGGCGTCACCGTTTTGCAGCAGCCGCTGGATCAGATCTATTTGGTGGCGGCCGCCGCCATGGACTACTTCGACAAGCTGGACGCCGTCGGGTGCATCACCCTCAGCGGCAAAAAGCAGGCGGACTGGTACATCCAGAGCGCCAAGGACGCCATGGACAGTGGCGCAATGACCTACGCCGGCAAGTATTCCGAGCCAGACTATGAGCTGATCCTGTCCCAGGGCTGCGATCTGGCGGTGGAAAACACCATGATCTACCACTCCCCGGCAGTGCTGGAGCAGCTGGAGCGGCTGGGCATCCCCGTGCTGGTGGAGACCTCCAGCTACGAGACCCTGCCCATGGGCCGGATGGAGTGGATCAAGCTGTACGCGGCGCTGCTGGACAAGGAGGACGAGGCCGAGGCGCTGTTCAACGCAAAGATGGACAGCATGGCGGATGTGCTGGAGCAGCAGCCCACAGGCAAGACCGTGGCGTTCTTCTACATCACCAGCAGCGGTGCGGTGAATGTCCGCAAGTCCACGGACTATGTGGCGAAGTGCGTCGCCATCGCCGGTGGCGACTATGTCTCCTTCGACGAGTCGGCGGAGGACAACGCCCAGTCCACCATCAATATTCAGATGGAATCCTTTTACCACGGTGCGGTGGACGCCGACGTGCTGATCTACAACAGCATCATCGACGGCGAGCTGCACTCGCTGGACGAATTGGTGGCGCTGGACCCGCTGCTGGCCGACTTCAAGGCGGTCAAGAGCGGCAACGTTTGGTGCCTGACCAAAAACTTCTATCAGGAGTCGCTGGAGCTGAGCGACCTCATTCTGGACGTCAACCATGCGTTGAACGACGCGCCGGACACGGCGTTTCACTTCCTGACACGGATGAAGTGAGCATTTTTTTGAACCATAAGGAGGAGCGGCATGAACAAGACCCGAACATCTCGTATCTGGGGCGGCTTTTTGCTGCTCCTCCTTCTGCTCTTTGTATTTTTGCTTTGGAATATTTTCGCGGGAAGCGTTTCGCTTTCCGCGTCTGAGATATGGCGGATCCTGTGGGGCGGCGATGTGGGCTTTACCCAGAGCCAGATCATCATGAAGATCCGTCTGCCCCGGCTTCTGTCGGCGTTGATCCTGGGTGGGGCGCTGTCCCTGTCCGGCTATCTGCTGCAAACCTTTTTCCACAACCCCATCGCCGGTCCCTTCGTGCTGGGTATCTCCTCCGGTGCAAAGATGACGGTATGCGTGGCCATGCTGGCGCTGCTGAGCCGGGGCAAGACCACCTCCTCCGCCATTCTCATTGCGGCGGCGTTCGTGGGTGCCATGGTGTCCATGGGCTTCGTACTGCTGATCTCCCAGCGGGTCAAGCGCATGAGCCTGCTGGTGGTCTGCGGCGTGATGATCGGCTACATCTGCTCGGCGCTGACGGATTTTCTCGTGACCTTTGCCGACGATTCCAGCATCGTGAACCTGCACAACTGGTCGCTGGGCTCCTTCTCCGGCATGAGCTGGGAGAATGTAAAAACCATGGCCGGCGTCTGCGGCGTCACGCTGCTGCTGACCTTCTTCCTGTCCAAGCCCATCCGGGCGTACCAGCTGGGCGAGGTCTACGCCCAGAACATGGGCGTGCCGCTGCGGGCATTCCGGACAGCGCTGATCCTGCTTTCCAGCGTGCTGTCCGCCTGCGTCACGGCGTTCGCCGGCCCTATCTCCTTTGTGGGCATCGCCGTGCCGCACCTGATGAAATCCCTCTTTAAGTCGGCGGAGCCGCTCTGTATGATCCCGGCGTGCTTTCTGGGCGGCGGCGTGTTCTGCCTGTTCTGCGACCTCATCGCCCGCACCGCCTTCGCCCCCACGGAGGTGAGCATCAGCTCCGTCACGGCGGTGTTCGGCGCACCCATCGTCATCTACATGATGATCCACAGAAAGGCGGCGTAAGTATGGCAGCATATCTGGAGACAAAAGACCTGTCCGTGGGCTACCACGGCAAGCCGCTGATCGAAGATGTCGCCCTCCATGTGCAGCGGGGCAAGATCGTAACGCTCATCGGCCCCAACGGGTCGGGAAAATCCACTATATTGAAAACCATTATCGGCCAGCTCTCCAAGGTTTCCGGCACGGTGTTTCTGGACGGCAAGGCCATGGAGTCGCGCAGCCGCAACGAGATCGCCCGGCGCATGGCCATTTTGATGACGGCCCGGATGGAGCCGGAGCTGATGACCTGCCGGGACGTGGTGAGCAGCGGCCGCTATCCCTATACCGGGCGGCTGGGCATTTTGCAGCCGGAGGATCAGGCCATCGTGGAGCGCTCTCTGGAGCAGGTAGGCGGCATGGCGTTTGCCGACCGCCCCTTCTCCGCCATCAGTGATGGGCAGCGCCAGCGCATCCTCTTGGCGCGGGCGCTGTGTCAGGAGCCGGAGATCATCGTGCTGGACGAGCCCACCAGCTTTCTGGACATCCGCTACAAGCTGGAGCTTTTGACGGTGCTCAAGCGCATGGTGCGGGAGAATCATCTGGCGGTGCTGCTGTCGCTCCACGAGCTGGAGTTGGCGGAGCGCATCTCCGACACCGTGGTGTGCGTGGCGGGCGACCGGATCGACCGCATCGGCCCGCCGGAGGATATCTTTACGCGGGCGTATATCGCAAAGTTGTACCAGATGGAGCACGGGAAGTACGACCCCTGCTTCGATAGTCTGGAATTTGTGCCGTAAGGAGTACCGACATGGAAAAACAGGGTGTTTTTTACGCCGTCAGCGTGGGCCCCGGCAATCCGGAGCTGCTGACCCGGCAGGCCTGCCGGGTGCTGGAGGCGTGTGACGTTATAGCGGCTCCCCGGATGAAGTCGGGGCGGATGCTGGCGCTGGACATCGCCGCCGGAGCGGTGGATATGCAGGGCAAGACCATCTTGCCGCTGGACTTCACCATGGCGCGTGACGCGGCGGTACGGGAGGACAGCTACCGCACGGCGGCAGCCGCCATCGAAGCGGCGCTGGCGGCGGGGCAGGACGTGGCCATGGTGAATCTGGGTGACGTATCCGTGTACGCTACGGCGTACTATATTCTGGAGCGCATCCGCGCTGACGGGTTTGAGACGGTGATGTGTCCCGGCGTCACCAGCTTCTGCGCCGTGGCGGCGCGGCTGGGGCGCAGCCTCACCCGCATGGAGGAGCCTCTCCACATCCTGCCAGGCAGTGCCGAGCTGGACAGCGCACTGGCGCTGCCGGGGACGAAGGTCATCATGAAATCCGGCAAGGCCATCCACGAGACGGCGGCGGCGCTGGAGCGCCGCGGTATGGCGGCAAACGCCGGTATGGTGGCGGACTGCGGGCTGGAGACAGAGCAGGTCTACACCGACCTGCGGCAGTTGCCGGAGGAAATCAGCTATTTTGCCACCATCGTGGCGGATTGAGAGGGCGCTATGGAGCAAAAAGTCCCCCGGCTGGTGCTGGCCGGTACCAACAGCGGCTGCGGCAAGACCACCGTCACCTGCGCCGTTTTGCAGGCGCTGGTGCTGCGGGGTCTGCGGGTAGGCGCGGCGAAATGCGGCCCGGATTACATCGACCCCATGTTCCACAGCCGGGTCATCGGCGCGAAAAGCTCTAACCTCGACCCGTTCTTTTTTGACCGCGACACCATGCGCTACCTGCTGGCACACAACAATCAGGATTGTGATATTGCGGTGATCGAGGGCGTCATGGGCTATTATGACGGTCTGGGCCTCACCTCCACCCGCGCCAGCACCTACGAGGCGGCGCGGGAATCCGAAAGCCCCGTGGTGCTGGTGGTCAACGCCCGGGGCGCGGCGCTGTCGGTTCTGGCGGCGGCGGAGGGCTTTCTCCGCTTCGCGCCGGACAGCGGCATCCGCGGCGTCATCCTCAACGGGTGCAGCGCCATGAGCTACGGCCCGCTGGCGCGGGAGCTGGAAAACCGTCTGGGCGTCCGCGCCTGCGGCTACCTGCCCCGTCTGCCGGAGTGCGCGCTGGAGAGCCGCCACTTGGGGCTCGTCACGGCGGACGAGGTAGCCGACCTGCAGGAGAAGCTGCGCAAGCTGGCGGCCGAGGCAGAAAAAACGCTGGACATAGCCGCCCTGCTGGAAATCGCGGCTGCCGCGCCGCCCCTTCGCTTTGCGCCGCCGGTGCTGCCGGAGGCGGGCGCGCCGGTGCGTATCGGCGTGGCGCGGGACCGGGCGTTCTGCTTCTACTACGAGGACAGTCTCGACCTGCTGCGGCAGCTGGGCGCGGAGCTGATACCCTTCAGCCCGCTGGCGGACGAGCGGCTCCCCGACGGTGTACAGGGTCTGTACTTGGGCGGCGGTTATCCGGAGCTTTACGCGGCGCAGTTGGAGGAAAACCATGCCCTGCGCAGGCAAATTCGGGAGGCCGTACACGCAGGAATGCCCTGCATCGCCGAGTGCGGCGGCTTTATGTACCTGACAGAGTCCATCGCGGGCCACGCCATGGTGGGCGCGCTGCCCGGGGACTGCTTTGACACGGGGAGACTGACCCGGTTCGGCTACATCACCGCCACGGCGCAGGAGGACAGCCTCCTGTGCCGCGCCGGGGAGCAGGTGCCCATGCATGAATTTCACCACTGGGACACTCCCCAGCCCGGCGGCGCTTTTCTGGCGGAAAAGCCCTCCGGTAAGCAGTGGCGCTGTGCGTATGCCACGGACACGCTGTACGCGGGTTTCCCCCACTTCCATTTTTACGCCAAGCCCGTCATGGCACAGCGCTTTTTGGCGGCTTGCAGAAAGGAGACGCTATGACGGAGCAGATGAAGCCTATGGATATCGAGAAGCGCAGCTTTGCCATCATCACCGAGCTGCTGGGCGACCGGCGGCTGGACCCGGAAAACGAGCTGGTCATCAAGCGGGTCATCCACACCACAGCGGATTTTGACTATGTGGACAATCTGGCCTTTTCCGACCACGCGGTGGAAAAGGGCATCGCCGCCCTGCGGGCGGGCTGTGACATCGTCACCGACACCCAGATGGCCAAGGCCGGGATCAACAAGACCATCCTCGCCTCGCTGGGTGGGGAGGTACACTGCTTCATGTCGGACGCGGACGTGGCGGCGGAGGCCAAGGAGCGGGGCGTGACCCGCGCCTTCGTATCCATGGAGCGGGCGGCGGCACTGGAAAAGCCCTGCCTTTTTGCCATCGGCAACGCCCCCACGGCGCTTTTCTCCTTAGAGGCGCTGATGGAGGCCGGCAAGCTCCATCCCGCCCTCATCATCGGCGTGCCGGTGGGCTTTGTGAACGTGGTGGAGAGCAAGGAGCGCATCATTGAGGCCGCTGCCGCGCCCTATATCGTGGCCCGGGGCCGGAAGGGCGGCAGCAATGTGGCGGCGGCCATCTGCAATGCCATGCTCTACCAGATCAGGCGGTAAACCGCCATGAAGGAATTTATCATGCGGGACGGGAAAAAGCTCCGTCTGGGCTACACCACCGGCTCCTGCGCCGCGGCGGCCGCCAAGGCCGCCGCGTGGATGCTGCTGAGTGGCAGCAGGAAGGAGACCATCCGTCTGCTGACGCCCAAGGGCATGGAGCTGACGCTGGCGGTGGAGGACATCCACAGCTCCCCGGACTGTGTGCGCTGCGCCATCCGGAAGGACAGCGGCGACGACCCGGATATCACCCGTGACACCCTCGTTTATGCCGAGGTGCGGAAAACGGAGGACGCGGGCATTGTCATCGACGGCGGACAGGGTGTGGGCCGTGTGACCAAGCCGGGGCTTGACCAGCCGGTGGGCGCGGCGGCCATCAACTCCGTGCCCCGCCGGATGATCCGGGAAAATGTGGAGGAGGTCTGCGGTCTGCTGGGCTACACCGGCGGTCTGCGGGTGGTGATCTCCGTCCCGGAGGGGGAGGCGCTGGCGAAAAAGACCTTCAACCCCCGGCTGGGCATCGAGGGCGGCATCTCCATCCTGGGCACCACAGGGATCGTGGAGCCCATGAGCGAGCAGGCGCTGGTGGACACCATCCATGTGGAGCTGCGGCAGCGCCGGGAGAGCGGTGCGGACTATGTGCTGCTGGCCCCCGGCAACTACGGCGCGGACTATATCAAGGACGCCATGGGCATTGACCCCGCCACGGCGGTGATGACCTCCAACTTCATCGGCGACGCGCTGGAGATGTGCCGGGAGCTGGGCTTTCGCGGGGCGCTGCTCATCGGGCACATCGGCAAGCTGGTGAAGCTGGCAGGCGGTATGTGGAACACCCACTCCCGTTACGGCGACTGCCGCACGGACATCCTGACGGCCTGTGCCGCCGCGGAGGGTCTGGGCGCGGCGGCAGCGGTGGAAATGCTCCACTGCGCCACCTGTGACGATGCCCTGCGGATCTTGCAGGAGCAAGGGCTTTACGAGGCGGTGCTGTACCGTCTGGCGGGACGCATCGACGCGATGCTGCCCTATAAATGCGGCGATATGGAGGCAGGCGCCATCCTGTTCTCCAAGGAATACGGCTATCTCTGTGAGACAAAGGACGCGGCGGCACTGCTGCGCCGGATAAAGGAGGACTGACAATGGTACATTTTGTGGGAGCGGGCAGCGGCGCTGCCGACCTTATTACCGTCCGGGGCGCCAAGCTGCTGGGCGAGGCCGACGTGGTGATCTACGCAGGGTCTTTGGTGAATCCGGCGGTGCTGGGCTATACCAAGCCCGGCTGTGAGATCCACGACAGCGCCAAGCTGACGCTGGAGGAGGTCATCGCCCTCATTGAAAAGGCGGAGGCCGCCGGCAAGACCACCGTGCGCCTGCACACGGGGGATTCCAGCATTTACGGCGCGGTGCGGGAGCAGTTCGACGAGCTGGAAAAACGCGGTATTGCCTACGACGTCTGTCCCGGCGTCAGCGCCTTCTGCGGCGCGGCGGCGGCGCTGCGGGCGGAGTACACCCTGCCCGATGTGAGCCAGACCGTCATCATCACCCGCGCCCCCGGCCGCACGCCGGTACCGGAGCGGGAGTCCATCCGCTCGCTGGCCGCTCATCAGGCCACCATGGTGCTGTTTCTCAGCACCTCGCTGACGGAGCATTTGCAAGCCGAGCTGCTGGCAGGTGGCTATGCCGCCGAGACGCCGGTAGCAGTGGTGTATAAGGCCACGTGGCCGGAGGAGAAGATCTTCCGCTGCACGGTAGGCACGCTCCACGAGACGGTGACGGGCAACGGCCTGACCAAGACCTCGCTGATCGTGGTGGGCAACTGTCTGGGCGACAACTATCTCCGCTCCCTGCTGTACCACCCCGATTTTACAACGGAGTTCCGCAAGGGGGCGCAATGAGAGCCGCCCTGTTTGCCTTCAGCCGGGGCGGCTGCGCCACGGCGCGGCGTGTGATGGCAGCGCTCCCGGAGGCAGCGTTCGTGTGCTACACCATGGAGCGGTTTCAGGAACCGGAGTTTCTGCCGCTGGACAAGGCGGTATACGGCGCGTGCTTTTCCGCCATGGACGCATTGATCTTCGTGGGGGCCTGCGGCATCGCCGTGCGGGAGATCGCCCCCTATGTGCAGAGCAAAAAGACCGACCCGGCGGTGCTGTGCATCGACGAGGCGGGGCGGTTTGTGATCCCCCTGCTCTCCGGCCACATCGGCGGCGCCAACGCGCTGGCGGCGGCGCTGGCAGAGAGGCTGGACGCCACGGCGGTGGTCACCACCGCCACCGACGTCCGCGGGAAATTCGCCGTGGACGCATGGGCTGCCCGGCATGGCTGCGCCATCTCCGGTATGGGGCTTGCCAAGGCGGTGTCGGCGGCGATACTGGAGGGGGATATCCCCCTTTGCAGCCAGTTTCCCCTGCCCTCCCCCCTGCCGGAGGGTACGTTTGCCGGTGAGACCGGCCCGCTGGGCATTTTCATCGGCTGGCGCGTCAGAACGCCCTTTGCCCGCACCCTGCGGCTTGTACCCCGCGTGCTGCGGGTGGGCGTAGGCTGCCGCCGCGGTACCGCCGCCGAAGCGGTGGAAAACGCGGTGCGGGCGGTGTTTGCAGAAAATGGTTTGGACACGGCGGCCATTCGCGGCGTCTACACTATCGACCTGAAGCAGGACGAGGCGGGTCTGCTGGCCGCCTGCGAGAAAAACAACTGGCCGGTGCATTTTTACACGGCGCAGCAGCTGCGGGGCGTGGCGGGTGACTTCACCCCCTCCGACTTTGTCCGCTCTGTCACCGGCGTGGACAACGTCTGCGAGCGGGCGGCGCTGCTGGACGCCGAAAAGCTGATCGTACAAAAAACAGCGCGGGACGGTGTGACCGTCGCCGTTGCGGCGGAGCATTGGGAGGTGCGCTTTGGGTAAGGTAATTGTAGTGGGCATCGGCCCCGGCGGCTATGAGGATATGACCATCCGGGCGGATGAGGCTCTGCAGGCGTGCGACGCCATTGTGGGGTACCCCGTCTATGTGGATCTGGTGCGGGATCGCTATCCCGGCAAGGAGCTCCACTCCACGCCCATGACGCGGGAGACGGAGCGCTGCCAGCTGGTGCTGGAGCTGGCGCGCAGCGGCAAGACCGCCGCCATGGTCTGCTCCGGCGACAGCGGCATTTACGGCATGGCCGCGCTGGTCTATGAACTGCGGGGCGAATCGCAGGAGCCTGAGATCCAGGTGGTGCCGGGACTGACGGCGGCGTGCAGCGGCGGAGCGGTGCTGGGTGCGCCGCTGACCCATGATTTCGCGGTCATCAGCCTGAGTGACCGTCTGACGCCGTGGGAGACCATTGAAAAGCGCTTGGACTGCGCGGCGGCGGCGGATCTGACCATCGCCCTGTATAACCCGGCCAGCCACGGCAGACCGGATCATGTAAAGCGCGCCTGCGACATTCTGCTGCGCCGTCTGCCGGAGGACAGACTCTGCGGCATCGTGCGCAACATCGGCCGTGACGGACAGAGCCGCCGCATCCTGACGCTGGCAGAGCTGCGGGAGGCGGAGGTGGATATGTTCTGCACCGTGTTTATCGGCAACAGCGCGGCAAAGACGGTGGCGGGACAGCTCATCACCCCCAGAGGATACCGAAATGTGTAATATCTGCGTATTTGCCGGCACCACCGAGGGGCGGGAGCTGGCGGAATTTCTCGCCGGGCAGCCGGTACAGGCCACGGTGTGCGTGGCCACAGAGTACGGCGAAACACTGCTGCCGGAGGCGGAAAACGTCACGGTTCTGGCGGGGCGTATCCCGGTGGAGGACATCATCCGGATGCTGCAAGAGACCCGGTTCGATCTGGTGATCGACGCCACCCACCCCTACGCCACCTCCATTACCGAGAGCATCTGTACGGCCTGCCGGGAGACGGGAACAGAATACCTGCGCCTGCTGCGGCAATCCTCCCAGCAGGTGGAGGATGTGGTCTGCGTGGAAAACGCCGCCGAGGCCGCCGCGTTTCTGGCGCGCACGCAGGGCAATATCCTGCTGACCACCGGCAGCAAGGAGCTGGCGGCGTACAGCAACATCCCCGATTTTGCCCAGCGGGTGTACGCCCGTGTGCTGCCCATGGACGCGTCGCTGGCGGCCTGCCGGGAGGCAGGGCTGAAGGCTGCCCACATCATCGCCATGCAGGGTCCCTTCTCCGAGGAGATGGACTTGGCGACGCTGCGGTTTGCCGACGCCGCATGGATGGTGACCAAGGACGGCGGCGAGGCCGGCGGCTTTCCCGCCAAGGCATCCGCCGCCCGGAAGGCGGGCGCGGGGCTGGTGGTCATCGGCCGCCCGCCCCAGCGGGAGGGTCTGCCCTTCACGACAGTGCTGGACGTACTGTGTGAGCGGTTCGGCTGCACCGTCCGGCCGCGGGTGCATATCGTCGGCATCGGCCCCGGCAGCCGGGAGGCTATGACCCACGAGGTCAGTGAGGCCATCGAGACAGCAGACTGTCTCATCGGCGCAAAGCGGATGCTGGAGGCGGTGGCGCGGCAGGGGCAGCCCATCTATGACGCCATTGCGCCGCAGGATATTGCGGACTTTATCCGCACCCACCGGGAATACCGCCGCTTTGCGGTGGTCATGTCCGGCGACACCGGCTTTTTCAGCGGCACCAAAAAGCTGCTGCCGCTGCTGGAGGGCTGTGACACGGCGGTGCTGCCGGGTCTGAGCTCGCTGTCCTATCTGTGCGCCCGCCTCAAAACCTCCTACGAGGATGTGCGGGTGGTGAGCCTCCACGGACGGCAGTGCAACATCCTGCCGGAGGTGCGGGCAAACAGCCGGCTCTTTGCGCTGGTGGGCGGTGAGCGCGGCATCAACGACCTGTGCCGCACGCTAACGGCGGGCGGTCTGGGCGGCGTCCCCGTGTCTGTGGGACAGCGGCTGGGCTACCCGGACGAGCGCATCGTGTGCGGCACGGCAGCGGAGCTGGCAGAGGGTGTCTACGCCCCCCTGAGCGTAGCGCTCATCGAAAATCCCCGGCCAGACGCGGTGGTCACGCCGGGTCTGCCGGACGACGCCTTCCTCCGCAGCGCGGAGGGAATGCCGGTGGTGCCTATGACGAAAAGCGAGGTGCGGGCGGTATGCCTGTCCAAGCTGCGCCTGACGGAGCGGAGCGTCTGCTGGGACATCGGCGCCGGTACCGGCTCGGTATCGGTGGAGATGGCCTTGCAGGCAAAGCAGGGGCTGGTCTGCGCCGTGGAGCGGCGGGAGGACGCCGCTGCACTGCTGGAGCAGAACCGGGAGCGGTTTGCGTTGGAGAACCTACAGGTGGTCTGCGGCAGCGCGCCGGAGGCCTGTGCCGGTCTGCCCGTGCCTACCCACGCATTTATCGGCGGCAGCGCCGGCAATATGCGGGAGATCGTGGCGCTGCTGCTGGCAAGAAACCCCCGTGTCCGCATCGTGGCCACGGCGGTCTCGCTGGAATCCATCGCCGAGCTGACGGACTGTCTGACGGCGTTCCCCTTTGCGGAGACGGAGGTGGTATCCCTGCAGGCGGCGCGGGACAGAAGGGCCGGAGGCTACCACCTGATGAGCGGGCAGAATCCCATTTATATTTTTACGATGCAGGGCGGAGGGGAACAGACATGATGTGGTCGCTGGCGGCACTGGTCATCGGCTTTTGCATAGACCTTCTGGTGGGCGACCCCCACGGCTTCCCCCACCCGGTGGTGCTGATCGGAAAATGTATCAGTGTGTTGGAGCGGGGGCTGCGGCGCATCTGCCCCAAAACGCCCGCCGGCGAGCGGGCGGCGGGCGCCATCCTGTGGGGCGCGGTGGTCATCGTGTCCACCGCCGTCCCGGCGGGGCTGCTGTGGCTGGGCGGGCTGGTCAGCCCGTGGCTGCGTCTGGCGCTGGAGAGCGTGATGTGCTGGCAGATCCTGGCGGTCAAGTCCCTACGGGACGAGACCATGAAGGTCTATGACGCGCTGGTCAGCGGCGATCTGGTGGCCTCCCGCCGCGCCGTCTCCATGATCGTCGGGCGGGACACCGACCGGCTGGACGATGCCGCCGTGACCCGCGCCGCCGTGGAAACGGTGGCGGAGAACACCTCCGACGGCGTGGTGGCGCCGCTGCTGTTTCTGGCCATCGGCGGCGCGCCGCTGGGCTTTTTCTACAAGGCGGTGAACACCATGGACTCCATGCTGGGGTATGTGGAGCCGCCCTATAAGAACATCGGTCTGGTGCCCGCCAAGGCCGACGACGTGGTGAATTACATCCCATCACGGCTGTCGGCGCTTCTGATGCTGGCGGCTGGCGGCCTGATGGGGCTGGATGCGGCGGCAGGCTGGCGGATCTTCCGCCGTGACCGCCGAAAGCACGCCAGCCCCAACTCAGCCCAGACGGAATCCGTCTGCGCGGGACTGCTGGGCGTGCGTCTGGCGGGGGATGCGTGGTACCACGGCGTGCTGCACAAAAAGGAGTATATCGGCGACGCATCGCGGGAGATCACCCACGAGGACATCCCCCGCGTGTGCCGCCTGATGACGGTCACAGCGCTTCTCACCCTGCTTTTGAGCTGTGCGGCCAAGCTGCCCTTTGCGCTGTAAAGGAGACACAGATGCTGTATCAAACGGAAAACCAACACGGCGGTGACGTGTACGGCGGCGGTATCACTCTGGATTTTTCCGCCAACACCAACCCGCTGGGTACGCCTCCCGGCGTTTTGGAGGCGGTACGCCGCGGGCTGCCCCAGCTGCACCGCTACCCCGACCCCTACTGCCGCCAGCTGGTGCAGGCCATCGCGGCCCACGAGCAGGTGCCGGCATCGTATGTCCTCTGCGGGAACGGCGCGGCGGACCTGATCTACGCATACTGCGCCGCCCTGCGGCCCCGGACGGCGGCGGAACCGGCCCCCACCTTCGCCGAGTACGGGCTGGGGCTGGCGCAGGTGGGCTGCCGTGTGGCACCGTATTTCCTGCATCAGGTGGAGAACTTCGATGTGGACGAGGGCTTTCTGCCCTTCTTGGAGGCGAAAAAGCCGGAGGTGGTATTCCTCTGCACCCCCAACAACCCCACCGGACGGCTGCTGCCGCTGCCGCTGCTGGAACGGATCCTGCAACGCTGTGCGGCGTGGGGTGCGCGGGTGTTTCTGGATGAGTGCTTCCTCGATCTTACGGAGGACGGTGTCAGCGCCAAATCCCTTTTGACGGCGCACCCGGAGCTGCTGATCCTGAAGGCCTTTACCAAGAGCTACGGCATGGCGGGCATCCGGCTGGGATACTGCCTGTGCGCCGACAGCGCGCTGCTGCGCCGCATGGCAAGCGCGTCCCAGCCGTGGAACGTATCCTCGCTGGCGCAGAGCGCCGGTGTGGCGGCGCTGGCGGAGCAGGACTTCCTGCAAAGAACACGATCCCTCGTCCGCACGGAGCGGCGCTGGCTCACGGATAACCTGACGGCGCTGGGCTTCTGGGTATGCCCGTCCCAAGCCAACTTCCTGCTGTTCCGCGGGCCGTTGGGCTTGCGGGAGGGCCTGCTGCGGCAGGGCATCGCCATCCGGGGCTGTGGGAATTACAGCGGACTGGACGACGGGTGGTATCGCATCGCCGCGCGGCCCCATGAGGAGAACGAAGCGTTGATAACGGCCATCCGGCAATTCTGTGAGGAGAGATCGCTATGGCAATGAATATTATGATACAGGGGACCATGTCCAACGCCGGAAAGAGCCTGCTGGCGGCGGGACTCTGCCGCGTTCTGAAGCAGGACGGCTACCGCGTGGCGCCGTTCAAGAGCCAGAATATGGCGCTGAACTCCTTCATCACCAAAAACGGCGGCGAGATGGGCCGGGCGCAGGTGGTGCAGGCGGAGGCCGCCGGGATCGAGCCGGACACCCGCATGAACCCCATCCTGCTCAAGCCCACCACCGACGTGGGCAGTCAGGTCATCGTAAACGGGCAGGTGCGGGGCAATATGCAGGCCATGGAGTATTTCCGCCGCAAGCGGGACTACATCCCCGCCGTGCTGGAGGCCTACAACAGTCTGGCGGCAGAGTACGACGTGATCGTCATCGAGGGGGCGGGCAGCCCCGCGGAGATCAATCTCAAGCAGGATGACATCGTGAACATGGGACTTGCCAAGCTGGTGGACGCGCCGGTGCTGCTGGTGGGCGACATCGACCGGGGCGGCGTATTCGCCCAGCTCTACGGCACGGTGGCGCTGCTGGAGGAGGACGAGCGCCGCCGCATCAAGGGCGTGGTGGTCAACAAGTTTCGGGGCGACCGGGCGATTCTGGAGCCGGGTCTGAAAACGCTGGAGGAGCTGTGCGGCATCCCGGTGGCGGGGGTCATCCCCTACGCCCATGTGGATATCGACGACGAGGACAGCCTGACGGAGCGGTTTGACCGCTCCATGGAGCGAAAGCTCTTGGATATCGCGGTGGTCCGCGTGCCGCGCATCTCCAATTTCACGGATTTCAGTCCCTTTGAGCGGTACGAGAATGTCTCGCTGCGCTATGTGGATCAGGTGAGCGACCTGCACCAGCCGGACATGATCCTGCTGCCGGGTACCAAGAGCACCATCGCCGACCTGCGGTGGCTGCGGCAGTCCGGTCTGGAGGCGGCCATCCTGAAGGCGGCCGACGCCGGTACGCTGATCTTCGGCGTCTGCGGCGGCTACCAGATGCTGGGGCGCACCGTGTCCGACCCGGAGCAGGTGGAGGCCGCCGGGGTCACGGAGATCAGCGGCATGGGTCTAATGGACATGGACACCGAATTCCGCGGCGAGAAGGTACAGACCCAAACGCAGGGCGTCCTGCACGGCGTGGAGGGGATGCTCTCCGCCCTGAACGGCCTGGCCTACGAGGGCTATGAGATCCACATGGGACGCAGCCGGCAGCAGATGCCTGCCCTCAGCGGCGGCGGAAACGTGTACGGCAGCTACGTCCACGGTATCTTTGACGCGCCGGGCATCGCCGATACGATCCTGCGGGCGCTGTGCGCCAGAAAGGGCGTGTCCTTTGACGCGCTGGCGACCTTCGACGCCCGCGGCTACAAGGAGCGGCAGTACGACCTGCTGGCGGACGTGGTGCGCGGCGGACTGGATATGTCCTTTGTCTACCGTGTGCTTCACCGGGAGGTATAACACCGCCCGCCTCCTATTGGCATCAACAAAAAAGACCCTGCCGGTGTAGACCGGCAGGGTCTTTTTTATTGAGCGAGCCTCTCCCGCTGTCTCTTATACACATCTCCGAGCCCACGAGACGCGTAGTAA
>ERZ1027188.513-NODE-513-length-15332-cov-5.846959_pt1 | contig 15332 bp, 16 predicted proteins | sample MGYA00519273_ERZ1027188 | MGnify/ENA primary metagenome ERZ1027188 (study PRJEB26926, sample SAMN06164623) | human gut metagenome | biome: ENVO:00009003; feature: ENVO:2100002; material: ENVO:00002003 | host: Homo sapiens | place: USA | collected 2012 ... | reverse complement strand
CTCATAAATCTACCCTTAATCGTGTATTGGATGATAGTTGCGGATTTTAGGATATTGAAGAAAATATGGGCAAAACTGTTAGTGTCGTGCAGGAACATGTATGTGACCAATTGCACCGGGTTGAAGGCAGGCGCCTCGACATAGTGCAATCCGAGCCAGCGAGTGACATCGAAGCCTTGGAGGTGGTACATAGCCGATGTGGCAAGCCACACAACGATGTTGATGATAAGCAGATGCCGCGTTACCGGCGGAATTGAATTTATAAAATTTCTTGTGCTCATAACTTTTGTTTCAGATTACAAAGATAGTGCAAGGAGAGTGGAAAGAAAAGAGCTTGCTCGATTTTCTTTCCCGATTCTCAATCTGTATAATCGCGAAAACGAAACGTGCAACATTCAAAAACGAAACGAGCAAAACTTCTCTTTTTTCGCTTCCTTTTTTCTCTTGCGCTTTCGACCGCTTAAACATCAATTAAACGCTGATTAAAAGCCTTTCAAACGGGCTTAAAATCAGCGTTGTTTTTTTGCCTTTTTCACACGTTCAGTTCAAACCTTACAGCTTCATTTCCGGCCAAAAGTTCGCGCGTTCTCTCTATGTTGTTGGCATAAATGTGAACGTTTCCCAGGTTCAGAGTGATAGACTTTAACGGCACTTCGATTTGTCGCGCTATCAAATACAAATGGTAAATATCAGCTGGCAAACCTAAATTTGCGTCGCTGCTTCTCTGGTAAGCTGACAAAACCAATTCGCCGTCCTCAATCTGGAACTGAATGAGGCTTAAACATGGTGCTTGATTGGTTTCCGCACCTGTTGATCCTAAGAACAGCACATAATTTTTGCTGTTCCGTTTTTCTCGGTTAATCTGTTCAATCAAAGCCGGCAATTTCTCAAAATAGGTCGGATAACTGTTTATGAGAATTTGCCCGCAATAATCCCACCAGTTTATCCCGGCTTCTCGGTACTTGGTCAGGTCTTTTTCCCCGGCCATAAACAGGGTTAATTCATTGCGCAGCTTTTTGCGTGCGATGTTGTGACCCTCGAAAATTTCCAGCAGGTCATAAGGCGACAAATGCAGCTGCTCATTGAGCAAATAAATTATGTCGCCCTTTTTATTGCTCTGTCGTTTGCCGTGCTGCAATATCTTGCCGAGCATGGCGTAATACTTGTTTCGTGTCATTCGGCGCGAATTTAGCCCGTTTCTGTGAGTTCTGGGGCATTTCTCGGCCGCATCATAGTGAAGCTGCTTTGCAGTCGGCCGCCAAACGCTTCACAACATCGTAAACGTTGCGCTCGCTCATGCCATATTGCTGAGCCAGACAGGCGACAATATAGCAGACCTTTTCGCCGCGCTGTTTGGCTTCCCGGTAGTCCTCAAAGAGGGCAACATATTTATGATCCGACGGCCTTACTCCGGATTTTTCCAGCGTTTCAATCACTCCACCGCATAATTTTAATACTTCGTAAACTGTCATTCAGCATTTTTTCGTAATTTTGCAACTCCTACGACATTCAGCAATTACGCCAATGCGCGGTCGAAAGGCTTACAAGCCCCCGGCTGCTGCGCATTGGCGTTTTGTATTTGTATGTCGTAGGAAAACTGCAAATCAAGCCGGGGGCTTTTTCTATGCCTCCGCACTTGCTGAATGTGGTCAGAGTTTGGTTATCATCATGTCGTTAAATTTAGCCTGATAGTTCAGCGTATTTGTGCGCTGGCGCACTTCCGCGCCGTACATGGGCGCTGCTTCTCCGTATTCCTCGGCCATGAACCGGCAAAGCTCCACGATCTGCGACTTGTCAGATGTAAAATAAATGTATTTCGTACCACGGAGCAGCCGCAACACACTGAGATAGTCGGTCAGCTTCCAATAATTCTCATACATTCCGCACTCGGTCGTAAGATACGGCGGATCCAGCACGAACAACGCCCGGCTGTTGCCTCGCTCACGCTCGAATAATTCCCGGTAGTCCATGTGCACCACTTCCAACCCGTCCAGATAGCCGGCACACTCATAGCCGCCTGGCCTTACCCGGTTATACATCGTGTGCTTGCGAAGCTCATCCAGGCTCGTGACCCATTTGCCGGAGAAAAGCACAGACCGTCCAATGGTCAGAATATCCACCCAGCCGAGCCGGTTCTTCGCTTCCTCGACAATGGCCAGCACCTCGGCTCGCTGTGCTTCGGTCAGACGCTTGTTAGGCTCCAATCCTGTTAAACGCTCTTTAATCGCCGTTAAAATGGCGTTAGTGTCCTCCACTGCGGCCAGACGGCGGTCGTAATGGTCAAAGTCATTATAAACGACCCGACAGCCCGGCAATACATGTTTGGCCGTATGCGACAACAGCCCCGAACCTCCGAAAAGATCGACCACTGTGTCTATTTGTCCCTCCACCCGCTCCAGAACCTCGGTGAAGTCCCGGAGAAAATAACGCTTTTGCCCCATGAATGGCAGCGGCGCACATTTGTAGTTCCTACTCATTCAGCATAATTCCATTTTTTAAGGTTGAGCGCATAGGGCGGCAGCTTTTACCCCCCCCCTAAAAATTCGCGCGTAATTCACAAGTTTTCTGCTCATTATTTTTTTATGTCATCAATTATCTGTAACTTTGCACAAAAGTTAGAACTTCTTCAAAAGTCCGTTTGTAGCCCGATATGCACCGTTTTACTCCTTTCCCGTTATTGAAAAGTGTTTGTTAGCTGAGGCGACGTTCAAGTCCCTGGATTGGGGACTTTCGACAAATGAAGCGTTTACCCTGCCATGTTTGGAGGGTATTTCAACCTTTGGGTCCCTTTGCTTGCTGTTCTTCTCCGCGTGGCGAAGATGCCACCGAACGATGTTGAACAGTCCGACAGTATCAAATTTTTTATTCTGTCCTGATGTGCGTACAATGTGTTTCGACCGCAGGGACTTAAAAGTGGAGTTCATCACCCCACTTTTTTTATGCCCTTATTTATCGATTGATTAGTCAAGCGAGAAAGTGCGGAGAAACGAATAAGTTGCCGTTTGAGGCCCTAACACTTTGGATTTATACTGGCTTATGCGGTATTTCATGCGCACTATCTCGCCGCCGCTGTCCTTGCCCCCCGTGGGCTTGAGCCTGGCTATCTGTACGCCGATAGGCGCATAAGCCTTGTGGCACGTTCCTTTGGTGTTCTTGGTCGTTTTCAGCACTATTTTTTTGCGGTTGCCCTGTATGCGGTAGAAGCCACCTGTACCCACATAGAAAAGCGACGCGCAGAGCGTCGGCAGCTCCTTGCCTATCAGGTTGGAGTCAGTCTTGGGGTCGGCCACGCCTATGCACTTGGGTACATACCATTTGCCGGGCTCGCCTTTGCTCAGGCGTATGCCCTTGAAATGCACATACTGGCTTTTCGGCTGTCTTTTCTGGCGCTTCCCTTTGTTCTTGGTGTATGACTTTGCACCGCCCGTCCGACGGTAGGAGCTGCGCTTTTTCTTGCGCAGCAGCACGATGTCGCAGTCTGCACCCAGCGCGCCGTGCCGCAGATACACGGTCGACCGAACGATTTTAACATCTAAGTGCATGGCTGTTTCAAGCTGCTGGCTCCACGCACCCCAGGCCGCGCCGTTCCATGTGCGCACGTAGTGGCAGTCGTCGCCCTGGATTATCTCCTGGCGTACTCTGGCGCTGCCTTGGGCTGTTACCACGACCGTATAATCGGCAGACCCGAAAAGCGACACGCTCCCGGTGCATGACAGCACACACGCCGTTTTAAGCCCGTCGAGCTGCTTCTGCGTAAGTCCTTGCACGGTCTTGGCGGTCAGCTTCTCGGCCAAAACATCTTTCAGGTAGGTTAAAACCGTCTGGGGCATGTTCTTTATCTGGCCTGCCAGCACGGCATTGGTCGGAAACGCTTCCAGCTGTCTGCCGTTCACGTTCACAAAACTGTTGATGTCGTAGCTCTCCGCGCCCTTGGCGGTAGTGAACTGTGCCACGCGCAGTGTCCGCGCTTCCTTGTAGGTTTCCGCGTCAGCCTTGATGTCCTCGGAGGTGGTCGTTATGGTCAGGTATCTGACCGAAATACCGAACACGGGGCGCGGCGCTATTTCCACGACCTCGGTCTGCTTGTCGGTGTTCTCTATGACAGCCACACCGCCGACGGTGCCGTTGGGGGCTTTCAGTATGTAGTTGACACCTCCGACACCGGCCAGCAACTCCAGCAGTTTTATTTGATCCTGGATAAAGTCGAGTGTTTCGGTCGAAAGGGGGTATTTGCCGACGCCGCCCGTGGCGGTTCTGGTGTCGGTGTAGCTTGCTGTTTTCATTTTTTCCGCGTTATGGGGATTATCTCACTTGTAAACGGATTGCGGCCTATGACAATAGGGTTGCCCGTCTTGACATAGTGCGCCCGTTTTGTTATAAGTTTGTATTTATCCACCATCGCTTTAATCTCTGCGAGTTTTGCCCAGGCACGGGCAGGCACAAACACAATGAAGTCGTTTTGTGCCATATTCAGCATTTGCTCACTGTAAACGACAGGCACACCCGGACCCGGCTCGCCCACAGTTACGGGAATTTGTTCCCCGCTCTCGGTAACGGCATAGAGCCACTCGCCCTCCTGCTTCATGCTCCCTATCTTGAAGCCGTTGCCGAAATAATGGTTAAGCACGCCGCGCAAATAACACACTTGCCCGTTGTGGGTAAGCCTGAATATATGCCCGGCACGCGCGTTTGTAAACTCGCCATAGACGCGCTCCACTCCCACCGCCCCGGCACGCAGCAGCCCGAAAATCAACGGGCGCCGGAGCCAGGACGGCAGCAGCAGGACGATAAGACGCTTAAAATCTATTTCAAACATCATTCTATGGCATTATAGGGTTGATAGTCCACTGTGAGCGCGTCGATGCTGTAATAGCCGCTGAACGGGCGGTCGTAGCCCTCCACGGTCTGCCACTCGGCACCGTTGCGCGGCTTCACTTTTACGCTCTTGATGTCTGCCACCTCCACGCACGGCAAAGCCTGTAACGCAGCCATGAGGTCGCTCTTGCGGAACATGCCGTTAAACGGCAGGTTTTCGATTACCTGTTTTGTGGTCTCGCGCACGGGGTCTTTGCCGTTCTGGCTGCCGTTGCCGTTGGCGTCGATAATCAGTAGCGTGGGGTCGTAGTATATCAGCAGGGAAATGCGCATCTGGTCGGCCGGCTCATTACGGAGCTGCACCGACACGCCGGCGTCCTTAATCTCGTTCATGTAAGATGTCAGGCCCTCCAGCTGCCCGGCGGTAAGCGCCGCGGGGTTTCCGTCCACCTCTCGGGCGACCTTGATATAAACCACCGTGTTGCTCTCCGTCGCCACAGCATATTTTACGACCTTGGCGGCGGCGATGTCCTGTTCAGTCATGCCCTCCGTGTCGTAATAGTCGCAGTCCGTTACGAGCTTCTGCCCCTGCATATACGCCTTGGCCTTGCTCACATACCACCGCAGCGTGTGGGGCTCCAGCTGTTCAATCCGCGCGTCAACATCTGCACGGTGCAGGTCGAACAGTTTCTCAAGCGCCCAGACCGCAACGGCGAAAACATAAAAGATTATGTTCTCCAGACTGGCCATGCTGAAACAGTCGGCAAAGCTCTTTGAGCCGTCAAGCCCATAACGGGACTTGACCGCCTCCATTTTCATGAACTCGGCGGTCATGTCCTTTTTGATTTCCTCAACAGTCCGGGCCATATCCGTGCGGTTTAGTTACGGGCCAGCAATTCGTCCACCTGTGCCTTGCAGCTGCTCCGCACCTGCGCGAATTGCTCCAGCTCGGCGGCGTGTTCCGGCGTGTCCGTGCCGTTGGCCAGCACGGCGATCTGGGCGTCCATGTCGTAATGCGTCCCGATTAGTCCGGCCACGAATTTGTCGCGGCGGTTCTCGGCCGTTACGCCTGTCGCCTCAATCATGGTGCCACCGTCGGGCATGTCGCCCGAATAGCTGAATCCGGGCGTGCTCTCGCCCGTTTCCTCGTTGGCTATTTCGGCCGGCTGCTCGTTCAGATAGAGCAGCACGTGGCCGTTGTCGAAGATTTCAAACTTTTTGCGCTCTGTGTAGCTTACTGTCTGCTTCATTGTTTTTTTGTTTTAGTCGTCGGGGTCCACGAGTTTATAAAAACATCGCTTCCCGTCGCCGATCGGTTGTTTGATTAGTTTGGCCCTGAGCGGTTCCGTTATCTCCACGCCCTCCAGCTGGCGGATCAGCGCCTGGCTGCCGGTGAAGGTGATATGCTCCACCCAGTCAGTTACCGGCTGCCCCGCGTCGTCGATTACCGGGCGGCTCTGCCCGTCAGGGCCCGTTTCCGTCAGCGGCTCCTCTATTGAGTATTGCAGCGTCAGGCACGGTTCCGAATTGTGCTTCGACGGGGCCAGTTTGTAGCCCGTCAGGTGGATTTCCCGGTTCAGGATTGCGTCGACATGGTACTTGGTACCCGTCAGGTTGCCCGATGTCTTGGGCACAAGATCACTAAATTTTTTCATATTGAGAACTTTGAATAAGTGTTTACTGTCGCAGTGTAGCATGAAGCCCGCCCGGCTCGCCGTCAGCAGCATTATTTCAGCCTCCGGCACCCCGGCTTTCCTCAGCTTCGCCAGCTCTCTGCATAGTCCCTGCTTGTTTTTCTTGCGTGCCAGGCAGTGAGTGTGAAACGTAACGTAACCCACAAAGTCAATGCCCCGGCTTTCCACCGGGAAAACCTGGTAATTGCCTTTAAGGTCCACATGCCGCTCCTCGTTCAGCCAGTCGTTGATAAGCACCAGCCAGCCGTGCAGCGTCGGTTTGTCCCCGGCAAGCAGCACCATGTCGTCGGCGTAGCGGTAATAATACCGCACCCCGGCCACCTCTTTGAGCAGGTGGTCGAGTTCCGACAGGTAGAGATTAGCGAAGTATTGGGAAATATAATTGCCGATTGGCACCCCCGGCGCGCTGTCGATTATGCCGTCAAGCAGCCAGAGCACCTCCGGGTCCTTGATTTTACGACGCACCACGGCTTTCATCTTGTCGTGGTCTATGCTCGGGTAAAACTTGCGCACGTCCAGCTTCAGGCAGTACGCCGTTCCCTCCGGGTCGTCCCTCAGGTCCTCGCGCAGCTTCCGCAGCAGTGAGTGCATGCCGCGCCCCTTTATGCAGGCGTGCGTGTCGGCGGTAAACTGTGGCGTCCATATAGGCTCAAGCACCTGCATGATCGCCCAGTGTACCACTCGGTCACGGAATGGCAATTTATAGATTTCACGGCGTTTGCCCTCGTATTTTATAAAAACATCATAGGGGCTGGTCTTGTACCGCTTTTCTGTCAGTTCCCGGTGCAGCTGCGCCAGGTTCTCCTCCAGATTGGCGAAAAATGCCGTTACCTCATCGCGCTTGCGCTTGCCGCTGGCGGCGTTGTGCGCCGCCTCCCGCAAGTTGTCTATGTCGCAAATGCGCGCATACAAATTGCCATATCTTTTCATTTCGGGTCATCGGGTCTGTCTTTGGGTTTTGGGTCTGCAATGCTCGCTTCGGAAGCTGTCGAAGCCGCCACACTCGGCGGCCCTACCGGCACCCTCTGCATCGGTTGTTATCTTCTGCCATGCGGCACGGTCCGGCCCCTCTGTCGCGTTTGTTTTTGTTCGAGCCTGTATAGGGGCGACGAGTAGTTCGCATTCGCATTCGTAGCCGTGTTGTTCGCATTCGCATTGAACGCGCCCGCATTCGTGCCATTGTTCGCGTTACCGCCAGCAGCACGGACCCGGAGGCTCCCTACTGCCGGGGTCGCAACCGGTCAAACCGTCGTTTGACACTGCAAATTTAACATTTTTTTTGCAGACGGCCACGCCCGGAACTGATTATCCCGATTTTCCAAAAATTTTCGCCCGCCTGCGGCGGGGTTGGGATTGCTCCCGCACACCCCGCCGCCATTGCCTTTCTCTGTTCTCTCTATGCCAAAATTTCAATGAACTTTTGCGCGCTCCCCGGCTCTCCGGCTCCCGCGCCCTGCTGTCCTTTCACTCCGGCTCCCGGTCCGGTCGTTTTCGTTTTGCGCTTCGCGCCGTTCACGCTTCAATCGTGGGGTCGTCCACGAAAACGCAGAGGGGCGACGAGTAGCCCGCACGCGCATGCGCAGCCGCGCTGTCCGCAAACGCAGTGAACGCGCCCGCATACGTGCCAGCGTCCGCGCTACCGCCAGCAGCACGGACCCGGAGGCCTGTCTGCGTCGCTCCGTTGGTCCAGAAATAGTCGGCGTAATAGGTACTTGTGCTGCCGCCTACCGCCGTAGGCATCATGCACAGCCCCTTGGTGCTCACGCGCTTTATGTACCCCTCGGCCTGGGGGCACTCCGCCACTTTCAGCAGACCCTCCACACTGTTGGGGTTGAAGTCCGCATACATCGACGGCGCCACATACACCTCGGTCTTTACCCCCGCTTCCTGGCTCACGGTCAGCCCGCGTGTCCAGCGCCACAGGTGCCCGTAGCCCGCATGTACCAGACCAAAGAACACCGGCACCTGGAATGTCTTGTACGGTGCCTCCTGGTCCTCGGCCGCCTCGCTTGCCGGCAGCCCGTATTCAACCAGCCCCGTGCCATCGCCCATTTCCAGGCCCACGCTCGTAGGGATCACGGGATAATAAGCGTTATAACCGTCCCAGTCCGGCATGTCGGTTACACCTGTGCCGAAGCCGCCCTGATACAGCCCGTCGGCGTCCTTTTCGGCGTTATAGGGCGCCTGGCTGTTGCGCGTGCCCATGATTACGGCAAACAGGATTTGCACCGCTGCCTGTGCCACAAACCAGTTGGCCTCCCAGCCCTCGCCGCGCTTCCGTGCGTTGGTGCCGAATGCCGTTGTGCTCAGGTTCGTGGCCGCCATGCCCAGCATCGTAACCTGGGGAGCGTCCGCGCCTGGGTGTTTGGCTTTGTTCGCCACATTCAGAGCCGCCCCGGCGCCGCCGCGATAGCGTTCATCCTGGCTGATTACCGAGCACAGCTTCTGTTCCGTGCGGTCCATTACAGCCGCACCCAGCCAGCTTGTGCCGCCGACGGGTATCTTCACGCTCTTGTACCCCTCCAGCGGTTTCAGGGTGATCGCCCAGTATGTGCGCGCCGCCGTTACTATCTCGGTGAAATACCACGCGCGGCTCCAGCACCACATGCACTGTCCCATGCTGCCGTCAAGTGCCGCCGGGCTTCCGTCCGCAAACCGCGTGCTGTCCTTGGAGTCCAGCTTGTGCAGCTCCCGGTCGTCGGTCACCAGGTAGCGCCCCAGCCCCAGCGTTTCCGGCAGCCGCTTCAAAAAGTCAAGCGACCCAAACCAGCCCCCCGCCGTCGGCGTCGCCTGGTCGTTTGCCCACCAGCGACCCGCTATCGGGTTGCCGGCTTCCGCCACGGCGCGCTCAAGCTCCATGCTCCGCGTCTCGCCGCTCGCGTCCATTACCTCTATGCGCATAGCCGACAGCTCGCCCTCGGCAGGCTCCAGATCGTTTATGCGTTTGCCGTTCTCAAGGGCCGCAAGCAACTCGCGCACCTTTGCTTCTTCTTGTTCGTTAAATGCCATTTTAATGACTGTTTAAGGGTTGTTTATTTCTGTTTAATACTCGTTGCTGTATATCTCATAATCTTCATCACTCACCGCGCTTATGCTCACCGCCTGATAGTTCGCTTCGGTCATTTGTGTGGCCGCGTAGCTCTTTATCACGATTTTCGTAATGTCGAATATTGCCAGGAACTCACTGTGCACCTCGATTGCCGTTTTCGTGTCAAGCAGCTGCCGCAGTGTCCGCAGTTCATCCCCAGGGTATTCGTCTGCGATCACTCCGTCCCGCACCGCCTGCACGCCCACAACCAGGTTCACCGCCCAGTCCCCGGCGTTGATGTATTCTTTCACCGTCCCGTCGCGCCCCACCAGCCCCGTGCTCACTATCCGGTTCTCACGGCTCACCGCCGCCACCGCGTCCGGCAGCTCCACCTCCAGCGTCCCGCTCTCGGTCTCCGCCCGCAGCCGCAAAGGGCAAAGCACATACCGCCCCTCCCACCACGCGCGGTCCGTTATCGGCACGCCACGGTCCTGCGCCTTGATAGCTTCGCCGCGACCCTCCCAGCTCGGCGCCTCGCCCTGGCGTCCCTCGCCGAAGCGCACAAGCCGCTTCGACATATAGTTCGCCCAGTTTATCGCTGCCAAATCTATGCTTACAGGTAGTTTCATGAGGTTGCCAGTTGGGTATCGTTGAGCGCACCCATTAAGGTTTCAAGGATTACCGTCTTGACCTGTTCGGAACTTTCGCCGACGGTCGCGCTGTGTATCTCGAAACGCTCAACTAATTTTTCAATGTTGATTGTGATATTTTTAATTTTGCCGCCGCTGTCGCTGCCGTTCCCGGCACCTGTTCCGGACGCACCCGAAAGACTGCCCCCGGTAGGATCAACCTTTGGGGTTTCAACCGTAGGAATTGCCGCCCCGGCATTATTCGGGCTGCCCTTGGGTTTATCTTTGGGCTTTTTAGGGTCCTTTTCGTTGGCACTCATTTCGGCCTCGTAGGCTTCATTAAACGCCTGGCCTATCTGCTTGCCGTAATTGCTGAAACCTGCTTTTAACTTTGCCAGAGCCGCAGATATGCCGGCACTGTCAAGGTTGAAACAGGCTTTGATTAGGTCCCCGATTGCACCAAATACCTGCTTTGCCATGTCGCCTATCCCGGTAAAACAAGCCTTGAACGCGGACCATGTGCCTTTGAGCACTGCGCGGAACTTGACCGACGTATTCCAGAAATAGACTCCAACTGCGATAAGAGCGGCAATGGCCGCAGCTATCCAGCCAACTATTGGGATACTCATTATTGCCACTGATACGGCGCGACAGGCTGCCGAGGCTGTGGTGGCAAATATTCCGAATGATGTTGAAGCTGTCGCGGAGAATGCGGCCGAAGCGGTGCCACCGGTCACGAATGACAAAACCAGTGCGCCCAGGCCTTTCAAGGCGTTCAAAATGCCGACTGTTGCAAAACGTACCAGGCCGATAGTTGCGCGTCCCATATTGCCGATAAAGCCCAGCGATATTATGTTGCTGGTCGATAATGTGCCGTTCATCAGCGCGACACTCACAGCGGCAGACCTTACCCAGCCGACTATACCGGACCACATACCGGCCCAATTAAGCCCTTTTATAAGGAGCATGAGTTTCCACCCTGCTGTGAGCAGCGGCGCAAGTTGGGCCAGCGGTACCAGCGCGGAAGTCAGCACGCCGCACCAGAGCGAAAAATCGCCGGTCGCCTGGAATATGGAAATTTTCAGATCCTCGAACTGCTGGTTCACCCTGGCCTGTCGCTCGGCGTAGCTGTCCATGACAATAGCCGCCTGCTCGGTGGCACTGTTGGTCCCGGTCACGGCGTCGGTAAAACCTTGCAGGGCGTCCGTGCCTTGTATCAGAGCACGCGCGGCGTTGGCGTTCTCTACACCGAAAAATTTAGAAAGCAGGGCGGAGTCGTTGAGCATCGGTTTGAGCATTTCGAGACGCTCTTTAAGGCTCTTGGAGTTGTCGCCCAGGGCTACAACGTCAATGCCTGCCTTTTCCAGTTCCTCGCGGGCCTGCTTCTCAATAAAGCGCCCTTTGCTGAGCTGTCCCAGAACGTTACGCAGAGCTACACCGCCCTCGCTCGCCTTTTTGCCCGCTTTGTCAAGTACCTGGATTGCGGCGTTCGTTTCCTCAAAGCTGACATTTGCAGCCTTGGCAGCCATACCGCACTGCTGGAGTGCCGCGCTGATTGCCGGAAGTTCTGCGGATCCTGCCTGACCGGCGGCAGCCATTACGTTCATCATTCGCGCCATTTCGGCGGCCGCAGCTGTTGGATCTTCCATGCTCACCCCGTACTGGTTCATCGCCGTGGTAAGCACCTGCGCCGCGGCTACTCCGTCACCGCCCATCAGCTTGCTGGTCGTCTGTATGCAGTCGCCCATTGCGCTGAGTGCTTCGGGATATTTACCCAGTTCCGGCGTGAGCTGCGAGAGCAGCAGCTTGTAACCCTCGACGGCCACAGCCGCATCAGTTCCGAACGCCTTGGCACTCTGCCGGGCAAAGCCCTCGATCTGTTTCAGACCGTCGCCAGTAACACCGGCCACCGCGCTGAGGTCGTGCATCTGGCTGTCCAGCTTTATGCCGGCACCGCTCAACTGTGCGAAGCCGTCCGCCACATTCTGCGCGATGTCCTTAATGTAGGAAAACGACGCAAGCGTACTTGCCAGGCTACGGCCGCGGCTCTCCGCAACCTCAGCCTGGGCGGTGAAGTTCCCGGCGGCGGCACTCATGCCGCTTATCTGGGCCGTGAAATTACCGCCTATATTAAAAATATAGTCAAATACACTCGCCATGTCGTTTTTATTTGTTATATTTGTAGCGGGTTACACAAGTAACTGCGTACTGTTATGCTCAGCTTCCTGTTAAAAGTCATTTGTTACGGCGCACTCTTCGCTTATGTGGGGTGGTTCCTGTCCGTGCTCTGGAGGCTCGTTTCAAAACCCGGCAAAACCGGACGCATCCCCTGGCTTTAATGCTTCTTTTCTCCGAATAACGACGCTATGAGCTCCGCACGGTTGCGGTTGCGCCAGCGTTCCAGCCATAAGGCCTGACCGTATAGCGCGGCCCATTCATCCTCTGTTTCTATTTCATCGGCATTTATATGCAGGTTTGCCCGGATTAGGGCGCACCCTTTGGCGAACGTGTCCTCGTTGTCCTCGTCCGCCAGCGTGTGCGCCTCTACAAGTTTTTTAGCGACCCCATACAGCTGTTGAGCACCTGACCGAGCTGCTTCTGAACGGCCATGAACAGGATCGCATCCTTGCGCAGTTCCTCACTGCCCCCCAGCCAGCATTTTTCAAACATGATTTTACCGGCTTCCACCTCATCGACCTTTGACACCTTGGTCACGGCCTTGATTGTCTCGAAGTCCGGGCGTTTGAAGTAGCCCACGTGCGTGTCCTCGCCGTCCACAATGTCTATTCTGAACGCCTTGCGGTGCTTCGTCTTAAATGCAGCCACCTGTTCCGGAGTAATGCCACCGTCGAATGTCTGCGCCTCAGGTGCCTTTGTTTCCTGTTTTTCCATATCTTTTTAATGCTGTTTAATTGGTGTTTAATTGGATTGATTGTAGCCGCCGGCTTTTATCCGGCGGCCGGTGCGTCAGGCTGCTTTGCCCCATTCGATATGTGAGGGAACTATCGGAAGTTCAACCTCCTGCCCGGTGTCGCCCTCTTTCCATTTGCGGGCACTTCCCGAAATGTGAATGTTACGGATTTTATCAGTAACCAGGATGCCGCTGTCAGGCATATAATGCACGATGATGTCAAACGGCGGCAGGTCTTGCAGTCGCCCCGTTGGGCTCTGCGCCGACAGTGCCTGCACCTCCTCCTGGTACAGTATGATTTTGCCGCTGCATGTTATTCGCCCCTTGGCTCTCCCGACAGGGTAGCGACCGGCTCCGAATTTGTTGACGATCTCCTGCTGGTCGTCATACTCCACGCCGGTTATGCCCGTTACAGGCACACCGCCGATAAGCACCACGATGTCAGCCCAGGATGTCAGCATACCGTTTACTAAAGGAATACCGTTGTTTATTACACTTGCCATTGCTTTTCGTGTTTGGGGTTATGGTTATACGGTCTTTGCAAAACCTATCTTTATTCTCACGTGTCGCATTACAGGCACAGCCACTTTTTTGAGTACGATGTCAACCGTGCTGCTGGCGGCTACGTCCTGGTCGGGGTCGATCTCGGCTTTGTAGCCGCTCAGTTCCCCGGCCTTTTCCATATCCTCCAGCGCGTGGCCTGCAACTGTTTCCAGATGCGCCACCGTATAGCTGGCGAGTTTGCCCGTGTCGGCGTCCACATATACGTTGCCGCCGAGTTCCGGTATGAGGTAGGCACGAACGCCGCGTGCCCCCTTGTCCATAGTGCGCACACTCTCGATGCTGGCGTAGTCGCTCGTGGCCGAGTCCATTGTGTGGCTGTCGTTCATGTAGCTGCCGCTCTGCCCCTGCTGGGTCACAAAGAACAGATAACGCGCCGTGTCCAGCTGCTCGACCAAAGCCTTGTCCATATCACGCAGCAGGGTGCCGTCACCGAACGCCGGCAGACTTATGCCGGTGGGGAACTCTTTCACCCATGCGATGCACTGATGCACTTTGGCCTTGCTTATCAGTCCCAGCACCACACCCAGGCCGCTGACACTCGCTTTGGCGGCATTGGCTTTGTCCTTGTACAGCTCGGCGCCCGTGCCGCTGCCTGCCTGGCCGATTACCACGCTGATGCGGCATTTATTGCCCCCTGCCAGCTTGGTGGAGATTTGTTTCACATTCGCCACTTTCGGCGCATACACAACCGACAGCTCCGCGCCCTCGGCTTCCAGTGTGTCGGCCTGCCCCTGGATTGCCACCAGGTCGTCCTCGCTTGGCACTCGGTCGCCGCACCACACGCCGATCTGGCGGATCCGTCCGTCAGCAAAGTTCTGCACGGTCTTGATTTCGGCAAAGGTCAGGGTGTCGGTCTGCGGCTTCTCGAAGATTCCCACATACAGGCTTATAGCCGGGTTGATGCGGTAGAGTTCACTCAGATGATAGTGAAGCACGCGCACGGCCCACGGGGCTGCTGTCTGCGTGCCGTCCGCTGCCGTGGTATAGTCCACAATACCGGCGGCCTCGGCGGCGTCTATGGTTGACAGCGGCTGCACCCTCTCGGCCTTGAAACTCTCCGGAATATCGGCGGCGGCCATGTAGATGACCAGACCTGTTATGTGGTCCTCACCCGGCAGCGATTTGGGGACGTTGCCGTTCTGGCGGTTTATATTCAGGCTGGTGCTCATTTCGCGGTCACTTTAAGGGTTTCTTTACTTGGCAGGTTCTTGGCGTGTTCCTTGGCGTCGCCCTCCTGGGGGAATGACTGCCCGTCGCTCGTTACCCAAACCTGTGCAAGTCCGTGGCGTTTGCACGCCGCCAACCCCACAGCCTTGAGGGCACTTGCGCCAGTGTCCGCCTCTGTCTTGGCTTTCGCCTTGGGTTTGGCGGTCGTGGACGGTTTCGCCGAAGCTGCACCGACAACGGCAGCAGCCTGCGCCACATCCTCGACTGTCGCCGCGTTATCTGCGACGGCCTGGCCTATTGCCTGAACATTTTCTGCTACTGTGTCAGCAGCGGTTTTATTCTTGGTTTCGTTGCTCATGTCGTTAGCGTTTTTTGATTTTGAATATTATCCACCCGGCTGCTGCCAGGATCATTATTGCCGAAGCCCATGCCGCGCCCTGCTTCATGCGCTCCCACAGGCCCGGCGTCTTGGTAGCCGTTACCGTCACCTCGTCAAGTTCGCCGCCGTCATATTCCAGCGTGCT
>ERZ1027188.505-NODE-505-length-15430-cov-5.085463_pt1 | contig 15430 bp, 9 predicted proteins | sample MGYA00519273_ERZ1027188 | MGnify/ENA primary metagenome ERZ1027188 (study PRJEB26926, sample SAMN06164623) | human gut metagenome | biome: ENVO:00009003; feature: ENVO:2100002; material: ENVO:00002003 | host: Homo sapiens | place: USA | collected 2012 ... | reverse complement strand
GTCTCGTGGGCTCGGAGATGTGTATAAGAGACAGGAATACTTCTCCCTGTCCGGCAAGCGCATCACGACTCCATCACACGGCATCTGCCTGATGCGCATGGTGAAGAGCGACGGCACGGTCGTCATCAGGAAAGTCATCGAAAGATAGCGGTGCGTGGTGTTACACGGCCCGTGTAACGTTGTTACTTGGGCCGTGTAACATCGTTACATGCACCGCGTAACACTGTTACATGGCCCGTGTTACAAGATCAATGTGTATGGTACCGGTTTTACTTGACAGTTTCTCGGTTAATTACTATATGACAGAACTTATTATAAAGTGATAATGAAGACTTACTTATAATAAATTCTTCTTTCTACATTTAAATGTGTATATTTGCATCGTCATCCGCCTTTTTCGGATGACAACAAAACATGAGACGCTTACTGACATTCATCATTATCATATTATGGTCAGCTGCCGTTCACGCACAGAACGGACAGTTGGCCGCCATGCGCGGCACCGTGCCCGACAGTTACAACTTCTGGCTCTACGCCCCGCGCGAATATGTGCATGAGCACCGCCGCATACCGGTCATTATCTTCCTCCACGGAGCGAGTCTCTGCGGCAAAAACATGCAGCGCGTCCGCCGCTACGGACTGCTCCACGCCATCGAGAAAGGACGCTACTATCCGGCAATGGTCATCGCACCGCAGAATCCCGGCGGAGCTTGGAGTCCGCAGAAGATTGCACGCATACTCGACTGGGTGCAGCAGAACCACGACACCGACACGACCCGCGTCTACGTCATCGGCATGAGCCTCGGCGGCTACGGCACGCTCGATTTTGCGGGGACATATCCCGACCGTGTGGCGGCGGCGATGGCTCTCTGCGGCGGCAGCACCCTGCGCGACTTCTCGGGGCTGGGCCGCATCCCGCTGTGGATTCTCCACGGAACGGCCGACCGCGCCGTACCCGTGTCGCAGTCGAAAACGGTCGTCAAGGCCATAAAGGATTCCGGCCACGACCGGCTCCTGCGCTACGATTGGCTGAAAGGCTCGTCACACGGCGACCTTGCACGCATACTATACCTCAAACAGACCTACGACTGGCTTTTCTTCCACACGACTGTCGACAATCCGCGGGAAGTCGACCGCGACATTGAAATTACGAAAGAAGACATGCGCAACGCCTACGTTGACCTTGCACCGGAAGAAACGCGCTTCGACATTGTGAGCGAAATAAGAAAATGAAGAACGAAGAATAAGAAAGTGAAGAACGAAGAGTAAGAAAGTGAAGAATGAAGAATGGGCTGCCGCCGTTCCAACTGCCATAATATAGCAATGTAGGAACGGTGCCAGCCCATTCTTCATTCTTCACTCTTCGTTCTTCACTTTCTTACTCCCACTCGATCGTTGATGGCGGCTTTGACGAGATGTCATAGCAAACGCGGTTGACGCCGCGCACCTTGTTGATGATCTCGTTGGAAACCTTAGCAAGGAAGTCGTAAGGCAGATGCGCCCAGTCGGCCGTCATGGCGTCGGTGCTGGTCACGGCACGCAGGGCCACTGCACGCTCGTATGTGCGCTCGTCGCCCATCACGCCCACGCTCTGCACAGGCAGCAGAATCACGCCAGCCTGCCAAACCTTGTCGTAGAGGTTCCAGTCGCGGAGTCCTTGGATGAAAATGTCGTCGGCATTCTGAAGAATTTCCACTTTCTCGCGAGTGATGTCGCCGAGGATGCGCACTGCCAAGCCCGGTCCAGGGAACGGATGGCGGCCGATGAGATGCTCGGGCATGCCGAGCTCTCGTCCCACGCGGCGCACTTCATCCTTGAAGAGCAGTCGCAGAGGCTCGCAGAGCTTAAGATTCATCTTCTCAGGCAGTCCGCCCACGTTGTGGTGGCTCTTGATGACCGTTCCTGTGATTGACAGCGACTCGATGCAGTCAGGATAGATTGTGCCTTGAGCAAGCCATTTCACGTCCTTGATTTTATGAGCCTCTTCGTCGAACACGTCGATGAAGCCTTTGCCGATGATTTTGCGCTTGCGCTCAGGGTCGGTGACGCCTTCCAGCTCGCTGAAGAACTTTTTGGAAGCGTCGACGCCGATAACGTTCAGTCCGAGGCACTCATAGTCGTGGAGCACGTTGCGGAACTCGTTTTTGCGCAGCATTCCGTGGTCTACAAAGATGCAGGTGAGATTCTTTCCGATGGCGCGGTTGAGAAGCACAGCCGCTACCGAAGAGTCGACACCGCCCGACAGTCCGAGCACCACTTTGTCGTTGCCGATGCGCTCTTTGAGCTCGGCTACAGTGGTCTCGATAAACGATGCGGCGCTCCAGTCTTGTTTCGCACCGCAGATGTTGACCACGAAGTTGCTCAGCAATTTTGTGCCTTCCTCAGAGTGGTACACTTCCGGATGGAACTGAACGCCCCACACCTTCTCGCCCTCAATCTGATAGGCGGCGATTGCCACCTTGTCGGTCGAAGCGATTGTTTTGAAACCCTCAGGGATGGCTGTGATTGTGTCTCCGTGGCTCATCCACACTTGTGTGTTGTCGGAAAGTCCGGCGAGCAGCGGGTTTGTCTTGTCGATTGTCGACAAGTGGGCGCGGCCATACTCGCGAGAGCCTGCCGGCTCAACTTTGCCGCCGTTGGCGTAGGAGATGAACTGCGCGCCGTAGCAGATGCCCAGGATAGGGTATTTGCCACGGATTTCCGACAGGTCGATTTTGAAAGCCTTCTCGTCGTAGACAGAGAACGGGCTGCCGGAAAGGATAACGCCGATGACCGAAGGATCATCTTTCGGCATTTTGTTGTAGGGTACGATTTCGCAGTACACGTTAAGCTCGCGGACGCGTCGTCCGATGAGCTGTGTGGTCTGAGAACCGAAATCCAGAATGATTATTTTTTCGTGCATAAATAATAAATATTATGTATCTAAACAAAATTGTTTCATTAATAGTTTGTTGCCCACAATCCACAGGTTGTCGCCAACGGCAAGCACGCTGTCGGGCGAGGGCGTCTCGAAGCTTCCGTCAATGCGTTCGATGGCTACAAGCATCGCGGAGTATCTGACTCTGAAATCGAGGTCGCCGATGCGTTTTCCGGCAAGCGGCGATTCGGCTTGCAGCACAACGCTTGTAAACTCCATTTCTCCGGTCTTGGGCTTTTCCACCGGTTTGCTCTCAACCTCGTTGATGAGGTTCTGAATCTGTTCGTCGGAGCCAATCACGCCGATTGTGTTGCCGGGAAACAGGCGCATGTCGGCGGTAGGCACGGCAATCAAATCCTCTCCGCGCTGTATGCTTGCCACGTTTACGCCGAAGCGTTGTGCCAGTTTGGCGTCGGCGAGGCGCTGGCCAACAAAGGGGCAGGTGTAGCCGATGGTGATGTATGCAAGGTGCATATTGCTTACGAGGTTGTTGTTGCGGCCGCTGCGGCGCAGCTCGCGCTCATTGAGGTTGTCGACAAACTTGGTCTCGAATTTAGAGGTGTGACGCCGCACGACTTTGGAGAAGTTTATGCCCACAAAAATCAGCAGCGCCGTTCCGACAATGATTGAGACGCTGTGCGACGACGTGTCGAGCAGGAAGAACAGCAGGAAGCCTGCTGCAATGGCGATTCTCACCGCACGCATGGCGATAAACGGAGCGTCGGTCTGGACACTGTGGCGCAGTTTCTCGCGTTCCCATCGCTTCATGCTTGGATAGCACAGGGCGAGCATGAATGGCGACATTGCCAGAAGTGTGGCTGCCGTGGCGAGCGGTTGTCCCCACTCGTTTCCGAAAGTGCGGTCGGCAAAAGGAAACATCCATATCGATGAAATCCAAAGTATCGCTGTGAGGAGCACACTGTAGAGCAGCACGCGCCAGATGTTGCGGCGAGCCACGTCTTTCCACAGCAGCTTGATTTCCGACTCATTGCGTGTCGACTGCTCGCTGTAGCGTCCAATCCATTGCGACAGCCATTGCGGGGCGCCGCGTTCAGCCCAAGCGCATATCGGGTCGGACGCTTTGATGAAGTAAGGGGTGAAGAATGTGGTGATTACCGACACGGAAACGATGATAGGGTATATGTTGCTGTCAATCACTCCGAGCGACATGCCGAGCGTGGCGATGATGAATGAGAATTCGCCGATTTGCGGCAGGGCAAGTCCCGACTGGAGCGCTATGCGCAGCGGCTGACCGCCGACAAGCATACCCATGACTCCAAAAATGAATTTTCCGACAATCACGAGCAGCGACAAGATTACGATTGGCATCCAGAATTCGCCGAGCACGTGCGGGTTTACCATCATTCCGACAGAGATGAAGAAGACGGCACCGAAGAGGTCTTTTACCGGGGCTGTCAGTTTCTCAATTCGTTCAGCCTCGCTGGTTCCGGCAAGGATGGAGCCCATGAGGAATGCTCCGAGCGCGGCGGAGAAGCCGGCGTAGGTGGAGGTGATTACCATCAGGAAGCACAGCCCGATGCAAAGCACCAGCATAAGTTCGTCGGAAAGAAACCGGCGTTGGCGCGACAGGAACGAAGGTATGGCATAGACGCCGACCACATACCATAAAATCAGGAAGAACGACAGCTTCATGACGCTCCATAAGAGCTCTTCGCCGCTGACGCTGTTGTTGATTGCTATTGAGGAAAGCAGCACCATCAGAATCACGGCTATCAGGTCTTCCACAATCAGCACGGCAAGCACTTGAGGCGCGAACCGCCTGTGGCGCATGTTGAGGTCGTCGAGGGCTTTCATGATGATGGTTGTCGACGACATCGACAGCATGCCTCCGAGAAACAGGCTGCTGATGAACGAGAATCCCATCAGTTTGCCTGCGAAATATCCGGCCACAATCATTCCGGTGACGGAGAACAGGGTGGTGACGGTGGCTGATCCGCCAACATTCATAAGTTTTTTGAAACTGAACTCAAGTCCGAGCGAGAAAAGCAGAAAGATAATGCCGAGCTCTGCCCAGAATTCGATGTTCGACTCGTGGATCACCGTCGGGAAATAACCGAAATGCGGACCGACAAGGAAGCCGGCAACGATGTAGCCAAGCACCACGGGTTGTTTCAGGCGTTTGAACACAACAGTAGCAATGCCGGCCACAATCAATATCAAAGCGAGGTCGGATATCAATCCTGTGGCAACATGCTCTTCGCCGCTGTTTGGCGCGGTGTCTGCCGCGGGCACCGACGTGCTTAGCGAGGCAGATTCCACAGCCGCCGGTGTCGACACCGAGGCGTGGAAGAAATTGTCAAGGGTTGGTAGGTTGGTGAAATTCATTTAAACTACTGTTTTTTTATTGTTATAGTTAAGCGAGTTTAGGTATTTGCCGTTTGTCGCCGACAAGCCAGATGTTGTCGCCTTCGTGCATCATGCTGTCGGCTTTTGGGTTCTCAAATGTCCCGTCGGCGTGCTCAATTGATACAAGCATAGCGGAGTATTGTCCGCGCAGGTCGACGTCGGCGACTTTCTTGCCGTTCAGCGGCGAGTTTTCCGACAGCAGCACACTCGTGAATTCAATGTCGATATTTTCCTCGGTGTTTGCCGCGCCGGTGTTTGCCTGCTCTATCGTCTCAAGCAGATGCTGTATCTGCTCGTCGGTTCCGACCACACCGAGAGTGTCGCCCGGGAAGATTCGTGTCGAGCCGCCGGGAATCGGAATTGTGTGGTCGCCACGCTGGATGCTTGCCACGTTTACGCCGAAGAGGTGGCCGATGTTTGACGATGCCAGTTTCTCACCCACAAACGGGCAGTTGTAGCCCACGTTGACAAAGGCGAGGTGCATGTCGCTGACAAGGTTGTTGTTGCGTCCGCTGCGCCGCAGCTCCCGCTCGTTGAGGTTGGCGATAAACACATTCTCGATGTAGTTCATGTGTTTCCTTACCGACTTTGAGAAATATATCAGTACCAGCACGAACAGTGCCGCGCCGATGGAGATTGCAAGAGTGTGGGAGTAGGACGTGAACAGGAAATAGACCAAGAAGCTGAAAGCGATGACGATACGCACAAGTCGCATGGCTATGAACGGCACGTTGGAATGCACGCTGCTTTTCAGTTTGGTGCGCTCCCATTTCTTGGTGCTCGGATAGCAGAGCGCAAGCAGGAATGGCGCCATTGCCGCGAGGGTGATGCCCACGGTGAACGCTTTTGCCGTTCCTGTACTCATAAACGACTCCATCAGCGGCGCCAGCAGATGTGCCGACAGCTGTAAGATTGCAACGAGCACCACGCAGTAGATCAGCAACCGCCATATCGTGCGCTGCAAAGCCTGTTTCCAGAGCAGCGTCACCTCCGACTCGTTGCGTGTCTGCGACTGGCTGTAGCGCGCGATGAGAGCGAGCAAGCGTGCCGGCAGATGCTTTTCCGCCCAGCGGTCTACGGGGTCGGCGAATTTTATGAAATATGGGGTGAAGAACGTTGTTATTACCGACACTGACACGATTATCGGATACAGCGTTTTGTTGATCACACCGAGCGACGTGCCGAGAGTGGCGATGATAAACGAGAACTCTCCAATCTGCACCAGCGAGAATCCCGACTCGATGGCAATGCGCAGCGGTTGTCCGGTGATAAGCATGCCTCCTGTGCCGAACACAATCATGCCGACAATCACTATTGCCGAGAGGATGAGGATTGGCACGGTGTAGGTGGACAGCACCTGTGGGTCGACCATCATGCCTACCGACACGAAGAAGATTGCTCCGAACAAATCCTTTACCGGGGCCACTACTCTTGACATGCGTTCAGCCTCGCTGGTGCCGGCAAGAATAGAGCCCATGACGAAGGCGCCGAGTGCCGACGAGAAGCCTGAATAGGTGGATGCTATCACCATAAGGAAGCACAGCCCGATGCACAGCACGAGCAGCAGCTCGTTGGTGAGGAAGCGGCGTTGGCGCTTGAGAAACGTGGGAATGATGTAGACACCCACAAGAAACCACAGGATGAGGAAGAATGACAGTTTGAACACGCTCCACAAAAGGTCTTCGCCGCTGACACTGTTGTTGACGGCTATCGATGACAGCACGACCATCAGGATGACGGCAAACAAATCTTCCACAATCAGCACGGCAAGCACCTGTGGCGTGAACCGCCGGTGGCTCATATTCAAGTCGCTGAGCGCTTTCATGATGATGGTTGTCGACGACATCGACAGCATCGCGCCGAGGAAAAGACTGCTGATGTTGGTGAAGTCCATCATCCGTCCGGCAGTGTAGCCGGTTGCCATCATTCCCACCACGATGACAAGCACAGTCACCGCAGCCGAGCCTCCTACGTTGAGCAATTTCTTGAAACTGAACTCCAGACCGAGCGAGAACAGCAGGAATATGATTCCCAACTCTGCCCAGAAGTCGATGTTGGCCTCGTCGACAACGGTGGGGAAGTAGCCGAAGTGCGGACCCACGAGAAAACCGGCAAGAATGTAGCCCAGCACAACGGGCTGCTTCAGCCGCTTGAACAGCACGGTGGCAATGCCCGCCACCACGAGAATCAGACCGAGGTCGGAAATCATGCTCGTTTCGCCGTTTGACGGCTGCTGTTGCTCTGAAATTTGTGCGTTTGATGTTTGTGCCGTTGTGGTTTGCGCCAAAGGCAATCCGCTGGCAGAAAATGCCTGGTTGAACGCAGGCACGTTGAATATCTTTTGAGATAAAAAGTCGCTCATTATGATAGTCGCTGAGTACTGTCGGTTTCTTCTGCAAAGGTACGAAGAAATAATGTAATCTTCAATCCGTTGAAACAATTTTTGGATGTATGCGTTTTCTTACTGAAAATCTTTGTAACTTTGCGGTGATTTTTTACATTTACGGATATGAAATCTGAAAAATTTGAAAACAAGGAAATGAAAAAGGCTACCGGCATGGTGCGTGTCGGAGCGATATTGGTTGTAGTGGCTCTGATTGGTCTGCTTGTAATGGGTGTGTCGTCGTGTGGTGGCTCTGACAAGGACAAGATGCAGCAGCAACTTGACTCTTTGAAACTTGCGAACGAGAAACTGCAACTCGCGGGTGAGACAGAAGCGCTCAATCAAGAGTTTCAACAATATGAGAATCAGGCGCAGTATCTGAAAAACGATTCGCTGCTCGAACAATATTCGCAGGCTAAGGACAAGGTGGAGAAACTGCTTGCGGAACTGAAATCGGAGAAGGCCACCAACAGCAAGCGCATAAAGGAGCTTAAAGGCGAGATTTCAACACTCAAAGGATTACTCCGCCACTATGTGGAGGTTATTGACTCGCTGAGCAAGGAAAACACGGCGCTACGGAGTCAGAACGAGGAGTTGCAGTCGCGCAACCAGCAGCTGTCGACCACCGTTTCTGACTACAGCCAGAAAAACCAGCGTTTGAACGAGCGTATGCAGCTGGCGGAGAAGCTCAATCTTACGGGATTGTCGTTTGTCGCTGTAAACAAGAAGGGAAAGGTGGAGAAGAAGATTGACAAGGCAAAACAACTTGTAGTGTCGTTCACAATACCACAGAACAACTCAACTCCGGTAGGACATAAAACGTTCTACGTGCGCATCGTGAGTCCGGAAGGTACGGTGCTTGGTGGCGGACGCACATTCCCGTTTGAGGGCGGCAATGTGGTGTATACAGAAAAGAAAACCGTGGAATACGACCAGCGTGAATTGTCGCTTACCGTCTACCACAACATCTCGACAGCCTTGTCGAAAGGCTCATATCAGGTGGAAGTGTTTGTCGACAATTATCGGATTGCTTCCCGTTCATTCTCAATGACAAGATAATGACTGTCTACCGGTCGAAAGTTGACGTGTGGCTTGTGGCGCTGTCGGTAGGTATTATGGCTGCCGCATGCGTGCCGGGGCTGTTCTTCGATTTTTCGTGGGGTGCGCTGACGGCGTGCCTGCTGTCGCTGGCTCTGGTTGTGTCGGTTGTGTTCAGCATCCGTTATGAAATCAGCGGCGACAAGTTGCGCGTGGTCTGCTGTTGGATATTCATTGAAACTTTCGACATCCATAAAATCACGTCGGTAAAGCCGACGCGCACCATCCTTTCGTCACCGGCGGCGTCGCTCGACCGCATAGAGGTGCGTGCCGGTCGCCGCTCGGTGGTAATCTCACCGCGCGACAAGCAGGCGTTTGTCGGCCACCTTCTTGCAGTGAACCCGGCCATCTCTGTGGAGATATAGCAGCATGGATATGTTATGTTTCAATGAAAATACATAACGTTGTGTTATAAATATCCAGTCATATGAAAAAGTCAGGTTCAATTTTGTTGATGATGTTATGCCTCTTGATGGCAAGTTGCACGACGTCAAGAACAACCGTTTCACAACCAGCTGACCTGTCTAAATATAAATATGCTACGATGGTTGATGTGATGAGTTATCACGGTTCGGCGGCATTGATGGATGCAGAAATAAAAATATATGATGCCATTGATAATTCTCGGCTCCGGATGATTGGATACCAAGCGATAAATGAGCTTACAGATGAGCAAAAGCAACAATTGCTTCTGGAACGTTTCTGCGTTACGCAAAAAGATGAGGAATCCGTTGTTACGGTGAATTTTGTGGATTATTTTTACGGTAGGCCGATTGCATCTTATTTGTAGGCTTTGTCCGATTAAACGATACCGCTCTGCGAGTCATTATCTTGGCTGTGAAACGCCGGTCAATGCATTTTGAAAATAGTTTGGCTGGCAATAATGTAAATAGCGACCGCTATGAGACGGTCGCTATTTCTTTCTATGGGTGTTGCTATTCAGCGGTCAGCGGAGCGATTCATTATGACAGATTGTTAGGAATCGAATCCGTAAGCATCGCTCTGTCTTGCTTGTCCTGTTGTTCTGTTATGATAGAATATTTAGAAGAACGACAGGCAAGAATCATTACCACGAATGCAACGATGGCGATTGCTGGAATCGCCTGTCTCGTTTTTTTGAAAATGGATTTAAACATATTATGAAGTAAATTATTATGATTGTGAAATACGTTATTAAGTCTTGCCAACAGAATGTGCCAGGCACGATTTTGACACCTTGAAGCATTTCGTGCAATGGTCCGATGCAGCAAGCTATAATGGTTAAAACAGGTCGGAAATTCCGTTTCAGTGGCGTTTGGAAGCATAGTAATGCGGCAAACCATAGCGCGTCAGGCATTGTGTTAATAAGCCATAAAGGCGGTGATGGAAGTGCTTGCCGCACCAATGGCATATAGTCCACACCATTAAAAAGTGAACTTGGACGCCAGATTAAATAGATGCTTGTCCCAACCAGTAGCGATATGACGCCCGATAAATACCTTAAAACAACGGGTTGTTTATTCGCCATATGTTGAATCGACGCTCTTTGTTGCCTCGCGACGATATGAAGTAGATGAATTTTCCGTCTGGTGACCATGCCGGGCTGTTGTCAACTTCTGGGTGGTGTGTGATTTGAGTCAGCTGGGTTCCGTCAGTGCGGACGGCATATATGTCGGTATTATATCGTCCTGAGATGTTGGACAGAGAGCTTCCGACAACGAGCACCCATTTGCCGTCAGGAGAAACTACAGGGTCAGAGAATCCTTTCTCGGCATCGGTCAGTAGCAAGGTTTCATCACCCTTTTGAAGGTCAATCATCCATATTTCGCTGTTGCCCTTGGCTGAATTGCGCGTGCAGAGAATTTTCATTGGTGAGTTGCGCATGGTTACGGCGTTATAACCACGTGTGCAGCTGAGCAGCTCGCCTGAATCAAGGTTTATAGCCCAGATATAAGGCCCGACATTGTCGTAACGTGTGAAATAAAGCATCTTTCCGTCATCGGAAACCGAAGGCGACCAATCGTTGTTGTTTGAGGTGATTTGCTTCACGAGGTTGCCACTATGGGCATCGGTGGAGCAAATCGTGCTTTTATTGTCGGAATTGTCGTTGAAATATAGATTGCCGTCTGCTGCCCAAGAAATAGTTTGGACGCGGCGGAATGTCCGTTGTGAGGATGTGCTGTTAGGCTGTGAGCTCCTGACCATAATATTGGGAGCTTTGTCAACGTAGCTCAGGTAGGCCAATTCCTTTCCATCAGGGGATATGCATAAGCGTGCCCCGGTGTCCCATGCCAGTTTGCTGCAACCGGCATAGCCATTGGATGGAAGTGACTTTGTGTAGTTAAGGTACTTGTTGCTGATGACAGAGTTCTTAGTTTCGTCGGTGACTTTTACAAGATTTAATCCAAGCTCTTGTGGCACAGAGTTGTCAAGGATGATTTTTTCATGCAAGCGGCATGAGGTCAGCAATGCCGTTGCGGCGAAGGTGATAGCACTGATGCGTAAGAAAAAAGAGTTCATAGAGTATGAAGAATTTTTCAATTCCCTACAGACTCTTCGGAATCGGGAAAGTTGTTATAAAAATAAAAAAGCGTGAGAGTCTGTACCTATTACTCGTCCCACAACTTGAGGCTCTCGCATTGCCCATCTTGGTTGAACGAGCAATAGCAGAGGCCTCACGCAAATATGCATAATCAATTTCAATTTTCTTACAGAAAACTGAAATTTAGTAAATACATATCCACTATGGCATCTACTGTTGCTTCATCCTTGACCAAGATTAGAAATTTGCGAGATTTCAAGTTGTCAAGAAAGAGCGTAAGTAAACGCTTTCAAAAATATTATGTCAGCACACCCTCCCACATATCCAATATCGGGACTCTGTGGGTGATATGCATTGCAAATGTACTAATAATTTGGGAAAAAAAGTCATTTGGGGACATAATTTTTTTGATGGGAATAAACCGCCCCAATCGCAGATTTACGATTGGGGCGGTTTATGCTGATGTAAGTGGGCTATTCCACTGTCAGCGTGGCACCTGCGGAGTGGCTTGTGAGAGCCGGTGCATATTGGCATTGCAGCGAAGCGATACCGCTGGTGTATGTGCCGGCATTGTTGGCGTAGACGTCGTAGGTAATCACGTATGTGCCCTTGCTGATGTGGCTGAAGAAGATGTTGGTTGCCGAGTCGCGTGTCTCGCGGTATGATCCGGTGCCGTCTTGCCATTCGTATACGCTCAGCTGGTCTGCCGGTTCGAAGCATGCGCCACGGTTGTCGGTGAGCGCCACGAAGTCGAGGTCGCGCTCCGAACGGATTGTGAGCCGCACTTGTATGCGGTCGCCAACGGCAAATTCCGTTGTGGCATCGGGGCGCAGCGTGTTGGCACTGTTGTAGACGTAGAACTGCTTTTCGATACGTATGTCGGCGTTTGCGTGGCTCTTAACGCTGTCGGCGGGCGCATTGTATTGGCAATATACCGCTCCCCATGCCGGACATCCCTTGTCGCGGCGGATGCTGATACTGCCATCGTTGCGTTTCATGTCGATGCTTCGTCTGATGTATCCGAAGTAGGGCGTTGCGGCGTCGGTGTCAATCTTGACGTTTCCAACTTTGATTTGTGGTGCTTTGCGCACTGTGGCAGTCCAGTTTTTTCCGGTGGTGAGCAGAGCGTTGATGGCGTCGCACGCCTTTGTTGCGCCTCCCCAGCATTGCGTTTCCTTGGCGAGCAACAGCCAGTGGCGCACGTCGTCGATCATAGGGTCGTCGGGATTCGCTTTGTTGAGCGCCTTCAGAGCCGTCGCTGCGAGTGTCACCTTGTCGATGCCATCGATGTCCCAGTATGTGCCTCTGTCGCCCGATTTGCGGGCGAATTGGCGCAGCGATTCCACAACGTTGCGAGCCACGTCGTTGCGGCCGCTGTTTGCAAGCAGAATTGCGGCTTTGGCTTTGCCCATTATGCTGTAGTCGCCCCAGCCTGACGCCGCCATGTCGACTACGCCGTCGGCAATCCACTTGATGGAGTCGGCAGGAGCTGCCACAGGAAGCATCGAGCGGATGAAAATATAGTCGGATGCGCTGGCAATTACGCTTTTGCGCGTCGCGCCCTCGCGTTTGCTCATCTTGTTGTAATAGTTGTCGCAATATTCCACCGCACGCTTCACGATTTGCTGTGCAATTGCGTCGTCGGCAGGGTAGTAGCCCATCTCGTTAAGGTAGCCGAAGAGATTCAGCACCTCCTCTGTGGTCCAAATCGAGCTGCGGCAACCGCGAAACCATTCGAATCCGCCGTCGGGGCGTTGAAGGTCGTTGAGGGCGGTCAGCGCACGTTGTTGGCGGTACTGTATTGTAGCAGGGTCGGCAATGTCGGTAATGTGCGCCATCATGTCGGTTTCCGTCTCGGCGCGTCGGCTCCACGGCGTGTTGTCGAGTGCAATGGTTTTCAAATCCGCATTCTGCTCAAGCCGAGATTTCAACGGCGATTTCTGCCATGCGGCAATAGCGTCGGCGATCTTCTGATTGTCGGCAACGATGCGCGATGCCACGGTGGCTACGTAGTAGTTCACGATGTGGGCTGTCGCCGTTTCCGCCGTCTGCTGCATTGAAGGCAGAGCCGAAGCGGCATACCAAGCAGGGTTGTCGGCATACTCCAGTGTCAGTCGACCATCGTGGTTGAAGTGAGGCATGGTGATGTCGGCACGGCTCTTGTCGGCAGTGATATAGAACGGCGAAGCCTCCACGACATCGGTTGTTGCCGGAAGCACGGCTATGCGGTCGCGCTGCCCGTCGGCGGTGCGGCCGTTTTGACAAACGCTTGTTGTCACGACGATTTCCGTCGAGGCAGGCACGTTGAAAGAGGCGGTTACCGTCTTTGATGATTTAGCCTGCAGCACGATGCCTTTGAACGCATGTTTCTGCCCGTTGATGTCGATGACCACGTCAACGGTCTGCTCAGTGTCGGTGTTGTTTTGTGCGGCGGCAGAGATTGTCACACAGTCGCCCTCGCGCACGAAACGCGGCAGGTTTGGCTGCACCATCAGTTGCTTGGCAGCCGACACGATGCGGTTGATGTAGTGGGCGTGCAAGTCGTCGGTGTATGCCACAGCCGAGAATTGCCATTGCGTGTTGCGGTTTGGCACGTCGAACGTGAATGTCACCTCGCCTTGCTCGTTTGTCACCAGGCCGGGCAGGAAGAACGCAGTCTTTATGCCTTCATCGCGGAGATTGGCAGACTGCTGTCTGTCGGGCTCTGTTGCCTCGGCGTCGGTCTTTGACTCCTTTGTGACGAGACTTTCCTCGAGCTTTGCGTCGGCCATTGGCGCAGCGGCGTAGCAGCGTAAAGGAGCCGAATTGCATTCGAAAACAGCGTAGTCATAGTCAAGCTGACGGCCGTAGTAGTTCAGCCATGGGGCGACAAAGGTTGCTACATCAAGCATCTGTAGAGGAGAGTATATGATTGAGTGGCAATTGCTTGGATCTCTGAAATCCTGCCAGTACTCATCGGCGGTTGTATATGTCGGGCTGAAACGATAGGTGTTTATGCAAATCGAGTTCAACGCTGCGTCATACATGTTGGCAATTACAGCCGAACGAAACGTTTTGCCGTTGTTGTTCTTGATGCGCAGTTTCCAGGTTTCCTTGCCGCCCGGGGTGATGTTGTCGCGGAAAGTTTCGGCAACAATCTCAATTGAGTCTTGAGGCGTGGCTGGAGTAAGCGTGATGAATGCCGACTTCGTTTCGTGCTTGTCGATCCAGTAGAGGCATAGGCACGAAGAGCCGCGCGGCGCAAATTCAGCCTTGCCCGTGAATTTATGCATTCCTGCCTCGGCATGGTGCCAGCCGTAGTCGGTCACGTTTCCGTCGCAGGCAATCACGTAGAAGAACCAATGCGGCCTGCTGTTTCCCCAGTTGAGAGAGAACGAGCCGTCGGCGGCGCACTTGATGTCGGCGTCTTTGTCGACGAGCATCGGAGTGTCGAATGCGGGCATTGCGTCACTGAAGCGGTAGAGCCGCAGGCGGAACGACGAGCTGCCGCTGCCGTCGGGTATTGATACCGTGACGGTGTATTCGCCTGATGCAATGTTGTTTGCATCAATCGTGATGTTGTCGGGCGACAGAGAGCCCTTTTTCACCACGTTTGAAGCGGAGTCGGTGATTTCGTATGTGAGGCTGTCGAAATTTCTCAAGTCTTTGTTCAGTTTCACCGGCTTATCGGCATTGGCGGTGATGTCGGAAAGTTCTGGCAGCGACGCCAGTTTTCCCATTTTCAGTATCGCCGCTGCCGTTTGTGTCTCTCCGCGGCTGTCGGTGGCAGAAACTTTGGCATTGACAAAGATTTCGCCTTTGGCGGCAGAGAAGCATTCCGCCGGAACGCGGATTGAAAATTCGCCGTTGCTGTCGGTAGCGACGGTTGTCTCGTAGTCGGAAAAGTCCATATCGTCCCACCACCATGAGAAACTCTCGCTCAGCGCCACTTTCACATCTGTCTCTGCGAGAGGCATCTGTGAGAACGTCATGGCCTTGCCCTTTATCGTGACATGCTGGAGGTCGGACAGCTCGGATTTTTCACGGTCGATTTCGATGAAGAACGTAGGCGCCTTGTATTCGCTTACCTCGATGTTTCTCCACACCACAGGCATGTCGCCCTGTCTCTTATACACATCTCCGAGCCCACGAGACGCGTAGTAAT
>ERZ1027188.496-NODE-496-length-15597-cov-5.087312_pt1 | contig 15597 bp, 10 predicted proteins | sample MGYA00519273_ERZ1027188 | MGnify/ENA primary metagenome ERZ1027188 (study PRJEB26926, sample SAMN06164623) | human gut metagenome | biome: ENVO:00009003; feature: ENVO:2100002; material: ENVO:00002003 | host: Homo sapiens | place: USA | collected 2012 ... | reverse complement strand
CGGCGAAGCCGATTTGGAATGGATTTTGCATCGTAACTGTGAAGGTACTGAACAGCTACAAAGCAAGAATGAAAAGGAATCAGATATGGAAAATAAGAAATATGAATACTGGCTTCACCGGATGCCGGAAGCCGGAAACAGAACGATCCGGGAGCTTTTAAGGCGGTATCATACTCCGTTCGAGGTTTATGGGGCGGTGAGGAGAAGGAGCAAAGGGGTTCTTGAAGTGCTTACGGAGACAAGGATGGACGAAGCAGCGGAGTATACGAGATCCTATGACCTGAATCGGGAATATGAAGAACTGCTGCAAAAAGGAATCCGTTTCCTCACAGCAGAGGATGAAGACTATCCACAGAGGCTGCGTAAAATTCCGTCAGCACCTTATGCATTGTATGTGCTGGGGCAGCTGCCGCCGGAGAATCTGCCGGCGGTAGCAATGATCGGTGCGCGCGAATGTTCGGAATATGGAATTTATGTGGCAAAGAATTTTGCAAAGGAGTTAGGGGCACATGGAATACCGGTAATCAGTGGCATGGCAAGAGGAATTGACAGCATTTCACAGGAAGCAGCATTGCAGGGCGGCGGCAGAACCTATGCGGTTCTGGGCTGTGGAGTGGATATCTGCTATCCGAAATCCTCGCGCAGACTGTATGAGCAGATCCTGGAACAGGGAGGAATTCTGTCGACATTTCCACCGGGGACAGAACCGATAAAACGACTTTTTCCGGAACGAAACCGGATTGTGTCGGGTCTTGCCGATGTGATTCTGGTCGTAGAAGCAAGGCAGAAAAGCGGCACCTTTATTACGGTAGATATGGCGTTGGAGCAGGGGAGGGAGGTTTATGCCATTCCGGGGAGACTGACGGATCGGCTGAGTGATGGCTGCAATCTCCTGTTACAGCAGGGAGCACTTATTGCCGTGTCTCCGAAGGATTTACTGCAGCATCTTTCACCGGGACAGATGGAACTTCCGTTGGAAAATCCCCAGAAGGAAACAGGAAATATAAGAGATGTGGAAGATGCCGGAAGCATAGAAGATACCAGAAGTATGGAAGATGCCAATAGTATGGAAGATGCTAGAAGCATGGAAGATGCCAAAAGTATGGAAGATACCAGAAGTATGGGAGATGTCAGAAGCATGGAAGCTATCGGAAGCATGGAAAATATCGGGAATGTGGAAGGTGCCTGGAATACGGATGATAGACTGCAGATTCTCCTTGAAATACTGGATTTTCTTCCGAAAAGCGTGGAAGAAATCCGGACTGCATATGAGAAGAAAACCCAAGCTGCGGTTGCCACACCGGAAATCCTGTGTATGCTAATGGAGCTTTGCATGGAAGGCACTGTAACACAGGTGAGCGGAAATTATTTTGCAGCGAAAGGACCAACTGCATTACAGCAATTTTAAAAATGAGGTTAGATACACTAATAAATACTCAATAGATTAATTTGTGAAATAATGGAATGGTGAAAGGATAGAGAGATGTATTAGAGAAATCTGATGGAGGCGGATTATATCATGTATAAACGGCATGCCATAAAGCAAAATATGGCTTCGCACATACGATACCGTGAGGTGTAATTCACTAGGAAAGTATCAGATACCCAAATAACTGCCTTTTTGTGACAAACTCAAAGATTAAATAACTGCCTTTTTGTGAAAAAAATAATTGAATAAAAGTGCCTTTTGTGTATATAATATGGAAAGAAAAAATATTATGCAGGAGGAGAGAAACAGTTGAAACGAAAAATATATGATCGCCTATTAGAATGGAAAGAAAAAGATCATGGCAGTTGTGCAATGTTACTGGATGGCGCACGCCGGGTAGGGAAAAGTTATATTGCAGAGTTATTTGGGAAAAAAGAGTATAGAAGTTATTTACTGATTGATTTCGCCCATTTACCGGAAGAAGTTCGTAATATATTTGAGCATGATATTGCTGATTTTGATATGTTTTTTCATAAATTATCTGCATATTATAGAAAAATTCTTTATAACAGAGACTCTCTTATTATTTTTGATGAAGTTCAAAGATATCCACAAGCGAGAGAATTGATAAAATATCTGGTGCAGGATGGACGGTATGATTATCTGGAAACAGGATCGTTAATATCATTAAAAGTGAATATTGAAAATATTGTAATTCCATCTGAAGAAGAACATATTGAAATGTTTCCTATGGATTTTGAAGAATTTTTGTGGGCACTGGGAGATGAAACAACAGTTCCGTATTTACAGGATTGCTTTGAAAAGATGCAGCCATTAGGCCAGGCGATGCACAGAAGAGTAATGAATGATTTCAGACAATATATTCTAACCGGAGGAATGCCACAGGTAGTAGATATTTATAGAAAGACCAAAAGTTTTGAAGATGCAGATAGAATAAAAAAAAGAATTCTTACGCTGTATCGTCAGGATATCACAAAATTTGCACGAGGTTATGAAGCAAAGGTATTAGCTGTTTTTGATGAATTACCGTCACAATTATCAAAAACTGAAAAAAAATATAAACTTTCCGAGATCAGCAAAGGGGCAAGATTCCGAGACTACGAAAATGCTTTTATGTGGCTGGCAGAGGCAATGATAGTGAATAATTGTTATAATGCCACAGAACCTACAGTTGGATTGGCTATGAGTGAAGAACACACAACCAGAAAATGTTATATGGCAGATACAGGACTTTTGGTGGCACATTCTTTTATGGATGACAAATTTACAGATAACGAGTTATACAGAGATATTTTGTTGGACAGATTGCATGTGAATGAAGGTATGTTAATGGAAAATATTGTGGCACAGGAATTAAGGGCAAGTGGACATAAGCTTTTCTTTTATTCCAGATCAGATACAAACAATCGTGAAAATAATATGGAAATTGATTTTTTGATTAGTAAAAAGAGAAAAATCTGTCCGATTGAAGTTAAGTCTGGGGTATATAGAAAACATTCATCATTAGATAAATTTAGAAGTAAATTTAAAGGGAAAATTGGTCAACCGTATATTTTATATACGAAAGATGTTTTTGTAAAAGATGAGGTGATACATCTTCCGATATATATGGCAATGTTTTTGTGAAGAAAATTACAAGTATAATAACAGCAAACGATGAAATATTTTGGAGAGGGAGAGCAAATGGCAAACTTAAGAAGACATTATGGATATGGGTTATACCATGGATGAATACAAGCAGGCGCTTCAGACAGAAAATCAACTGATTGAAAAGTAATACTAATTTCCTATTTTTTTCTTAGATATCTGCCCGTTTTGGGTTGCAATCTCATGTCGAAGAGTGTAGAATATTGTCCGTAGGCAATAGTACATTAGTCACACATTCTTAAATATAGATCTCCGTGGGCTGTCAGATACCGCCGGCTGGGATATGAAAATCATAAATTACTCTGGGAACGAATACGCTATGGATTTTAACAGAAAAAAACTTCGTCTGGGTGACGTACTGGTGAACAGTGGCGTTATAACGGCTGAACAGCTGCAGAAGGGTCTTGAGCTGCAGAAGGGCTCTGGCCGTAAATTGGGAGAAACTCTTGTTGACGAAGGAATTACCACAGAAGAGAATATTGCGAAAGCATTGAGCAGCCAGCTGGGCTACGAAATGGTTGATCTGCAGGATATCTCCATTGATGAAGAAATCCTCAATCTGGTACCCCCGAACATTTTAAAGAAGCATACGATGATCCCGTTTGAATATTCCAGGACGGGGATGAATGTTCTGCGTGTGGCAATGTCAGATCCCATGAACATGGCTGCCATGGACGATATCAATATTATTACGAACCTGCAGGTGGAGCCGGTCGTGGCAACACCACGGGATGTGATGCTGGCACTCGACCGCTATTACGGACAGGCAGAGGTAAACTCCGCACTCGAAGAGTACGTAAAAGAAAAGACGAGCCAGATGGCGGAGCAGGAGGATATCTATAGCGACGACATCAACAACTCCCCGATTGTACAGCTGGTAAAAACGATGATCGAACAGGCTGTACGCCAGCGTGCATCCGATATTCATATCGAACCGATGGAGAAGCAGGTCCGGGTGCGTTACCGTATTGACGGTGCCCTGTATGAGAAGGCAACCTACAACATCAGCCTTTTACCGGCACTGGTTGCACGTATCAAGATCATTGGCGGCATGGATATTTCCGAGAAGCGTAAGCCGCAGGACGGCCGGATCACGCAGGTGGTGGACCGGCGCGAATTTGATATCCGTGTATCCATTCTGCCTACGGTATATGGCGAGAAGATCGTTATGCGACTTACCTCCAAGAACGCCTTATCGAGGGAAAAGAGCCAATTGGGCTTAAAGCCGCATGACTTACAGAGGTTTGACCATATTTTGAAAAATCCGCATGGCATTCTGCTTGTGACAGGACCTACCGGAAGTGGTAAGTCTACAACGCTCTATACCGCGCTTAGTGAGTTAAATAAAGAAGATGTAAACATCATCACCGTAGAAGATCCGGTGGAAGCAAATATTGACGGAATCAACCAGGTGCAGGTCAACAATAAAGCAGATCTGACCTTTGCATCGGCACTGCGTTCCATCCTGCGACAGGATCCGGACATCATTATGATCGGAGAAATCCGTGATCAGGAGACGGCATCCATTGCCGTACAGGCATCCATCACAGGTCACCTTGTGGTATCCACGCTGCATACGAACTCCGCAGCCAGCACGATTACCCGTCTGGTGGATATGGGAATTGAGCCTTACCTGATTGCAGACGCTACGGTTGGCGTTATTGCACAGCGACTGGTGCGCCGCCTTTGTCCGGATTGTAAGAGGGCAAAGAAAGCCGATGCCGAAGACCTTGAAATGCTGATGCGTAAGCCGGAGGAAGATCTGACAATTTATGAGCCATGCGGCTGTGCAAAATGCGACGGCACAGGCTTTCGCGGACGAATCGGTGTGTATGAAATCATGGAAGTGACTCCGCAGCTGAAGCATATCATCAGTAAAGGCGGAGAAGTGGAAGCCATCAAAGCACAGGCGCTGAAGGACGGCATGCATACCCTGCGTATGAGTGCGACCGAGCTCGTCCTGGATGGAACGACATCCGTACAGGAAATGATGAGAGTATCTTTCGACTTGTAGAATGGGAGGAACGACAATGGCCAATTGGGGCTATGTGGCGATAGATAAAACAGGAAAAGAAATCAAAGGCAGCAGGGACGCCGATACACAGGAAGCCTTAACGAGAGATCTGAAGCAGCAGGGACTCATCGTTCTGGAGGTAAAGCAGCAGAATACCTTAACACGGGATATCAACATCAGCTTTGATAAAAAGCCGGCAGCCAGAGATCTCGCCGTATTCTGCCGGCAGTTTGCCAGCATCGTGCGTGCCGGTGTCAGCATCATTGAAGCTCTGAATATGTTGGCAGAGCAGACAGAGAATAAGCTTTTGCAGAAATCCCTCATGGCAGTCCGTGCCGATGTGGAAAAGGGGGAGAGCTTCGCAGATTCCATGGCAAAGCATCCCAGGGCATTTCCGGAGCTTTTGATCCAGATGGCGAGAGCCGGTGAGGCATCCGGCAGTCTGGAAATCTCCATGGAACGTATGGCAATCCAGTTTGAAAAGTCCGCGAAGACACAGGCCTTGGTTAAGAAAGCCATGATCTACCCGATTGTGGTTGCCTGCGTAGCCGTAGGCGTTGTTGTAGTCATGCTGGTGTTCGTTATTCCACGATATACGGATATGTTTGAAGAGCTTGATGCCGAGCTTCCTGCAATCACACTTGCCGTTGTAGGACTCAGCAATTTTATTAAAAATTACTGGTTTATTATCGTTCCGGTAGTAATTGCGATTGCAGCAGCCTTTCATATGTGGAAAAAGACCTTATCCGGCAAGCATGTTTTAGGAAAACTGGCACTCAAATTTCCAATGACGAAAAACCTGGTAATAAAGAGTGCTTCTTCCCAGATGGCCCGCACCTTAAGCACGCTGCTTACCGCAGGTGTTCCACTCACGGAAGCAGTGGATATTGTAGCGGATACCATGGGAAATATCTGGTATAAGGAAGCCTTAAAGGAAGCGCTCGAGCAGCTTCTGGTCGGCGTCCCTTTATCCCAGCCGTTACAGACCTGCGGACTCTTCCCACCGATGGTATACCATATGGTACGAATCGGTGAAGAAGCCGGATCCACAGAAGAAATGCTGAACAAACTGGCAGACTACTACGAAGAAGAAGTGGAAATGGCCGTTCAATCCTTAATGGCCGCCATGGAACCGATGATTATCATCATCCTTGCCGGCATCGTCGGCATCCTTCTCGCCGCCGTCATGCTTCCTATGGTTAATATGTATGCGGCACTTGATAACTTGTAATTACCAGCTTCGTCATAGACGAGAAACAGCAGGATGGGGGCTTGCACACAGATCCTGCTGTTTCGAAGGATATGAACGGAGCGCCTCCACATGAAATAAGGCTGAGCCGTGAAACGGCGAGAGGTTGCGAAGCAACCGTGCCTTATGAATGTTAGTGGGGCGCAGCGAAGCTGTAATTACAAGTATGAACAGTTAAGCCTTATGAATGTTGTGGGAAACTGGTATCAGAGTGTTCCACAGATACTCTGTGCTGGCAACATGAGTGGAAGAAATGTAAAAATGTAAACAATTTGCAAAATTTCCAATAATATATACAACTTGAATAAAATTGACTGCGACGTAGGGACAGTCATTTTTAAATAAAAAAACAACAACCAAAGGAGAATTCTTATGAAAAAGGAAAAAATGAATGACAAAGGTTTTTCACTTGTTGAGTTAATCATCGTTATTGCTATTATGGCAGTACTCGTTGTAGTTCTTGCTCCTCAGTACTTAAAGTATGTTGAGAGATCCAGAAATTCAACAGATTTACAGAATGCAACTGAGATCGTAACAGCACTTCAGGTTTACGGTTCTGATCCGGAGGCTACAGAATCAATTCCTGCTGATGAATTTAGCATTACTATTAGTAACGCTGATGTTGCATTGACTGGGTTTGCAAAAGCTGCATTGGTTGATGCTGGCTTAGCTGATTCAGCAGGAAACTTAAGTATCAGATGTCAGAGTAAAAACTTGTGGACATCATATACAATTAAGGCAACACCTGATAACGGTGGTTTGAAATTTACCTATTCTGCTACCGGAGGAACAGATGATGATGCATTTGCTGATAAGATGGCAGGTAAGACATCATCAGGTTCATAAATTGATCATATAATTTGATCCTACCACCGTTCCGTATCCCTAAATCAGTACGGATATGGACACCCAAAACAAAAAACTCCTCCCCCCCTCTCGTCACAGCAGAGCCTTAAGGTCGTCGGTTTCGACGATCCCTTGATCGCTCGTGTACCCTACGACCTTTATGAAGCGAGAGCTGCGATTCTGTGATCAGAATGGATGGAAGTGCCACAAGGACTCCTGCGGCATATGCCGCAGGAGAATTATAAAATTAAGAAGATTTAATACCATCAACATTTATGGATAAGGATATTCCCTATGCTCGCAGAAATTATTTTTTACATCTTCATATTTCTTTTTGGAATCGTGATCGGCAGTTTTTTAAATGTCTGCATTTACCGCATACCGAAGCATGAAGATATCGTGAAAACACGGTCACACTGCATGTCCTGTGGTTATCAGCTCAAGTGGTATGACATGTTTCCGGTATTCAGTTATCTGTTTCTGCGGGGCAGATGCCGGAAATGCCATGCGAAGCTTTCCGTACAGTATCCGCTGATTGAAGCATCGAACGGCATTCTTTATGTAATGATCGTGTGGATTCATGGAATGACAATTACTTCTATATTATATTGCCTGCTGGTTTCTGCACTTCTGGTAATCAGTGTCATTGATTTCAGAACCTTTGAGATTCCCCTAGGAATCAATATTTTTATTCTGATTCTCGGAATCGTCCGCGTAGCAACAGACTTTACCTGTGTGCTGGACTACGTGATCGGATTCCTAAGTGTGAGCGTTGTGCTCGCCATTCTGTATTATGCCTCTAAAGGAAGAGCAATCGGTGGAGGCGATGTGAAGCTCATGGCCGTCTGCGGACTGGTGCTTGGCTGGAAGCTGGTTCTGCTGGCATTCTTTTTAGGATGCATTTTAGGATCGGTCATTCATATTATCCGGATGAAGGCATTTGGCGCCGACCGGGTTCTGGCGATGGGGCCATACCTTTCGTTAGGAGTACTCCTTGCAGTTTTGTGGGGAAATACCATGATTCAGTGGTACATGGGACTACTGGGTTTTTAACCTTAAGATCGAATATTTTACCTGCTTGGTAATCCCGGCAGGTTTCTTATATATAACATCATTTTTTCAGGACAAAGGAGGAAACGATTCGTGGCTGGTAAAGTAATCAGTATAGAAATCGGATATTCACTGACAAGAGTATGTGAGGTTGACTATAAATCAAAAACCCATAAGGTGTACGGGTATTTTTCAATGCCGACTCCGGAGGGAATGATTAATGACGGTATTTTGAATTTAAATGAAACCTTTGTGACGGATTTAAGGGAAGCTCTTGCAGAGTATAAGATGAAATCGAAGCAGGTGGTGTTTACCCTGACTTCGACCAAGATCGCCAGCCGTGAGGTTACGATTCCTTTTGTGAAAGAAAACCGGATCATGGATGTTGTAAATGCCAATGCGTCGGACTATTTCCCGGTGGACTTAAGCCAGTATCAGCTTGCGTACAGCATGCTTGGTGTGACCGGAAATCCGAAGTCCGGACAGCAGTATAAGCTTCTGGTTCTGGCAGCGCCACAGGCACTTCTCGATGGTTATCAGCAGCTTGCCAGGGCACTGAAGCTGGAGCTTGCGGCCCTTGACTATGCCGGAAACAGTATTTATCAGGTCGTAAAGGATGAGTGTGCACAGAAAGCGCAGATGATCGTAAAGATCGAAGAGGGTGCAACCATGGTGCTGGTTGTGAATCAGTCGGTGATTTCCTTTATCCGAAGCGTTTCCTACGGTGTGCAGGAAGCCTTGGAACTGACCTATAACCTTCCTTTGAAAAACCGGATTGAGACGCCGGAACAGGCAATGGAGCTTTTGTCCAGGAAGTCCTTTGTGGTGCTGAACGATGGATCCGAAGAGACTGAGGGAGGCGAAGAAGAAAAGTCCAAAGAACAGGAATTCTGTGAATCCATGACAGATGTACTGGTTCCGCTGGTTGGTGCGGTTTCACGTGTTGTGGATTACTATGTTTCCCATAATGCCAATACCCCGATTGAGAAGATTCTCTTAACCGGTCTTGGTGCAAATATGAAGGGTATTCACAGACTTTTGGCCCAGCAGCTGGACTATCCGATTGAAATTTTACGTCAGGCAGAGGGCTGGAACCTGGAAAAGAGCTTTGAAGGTAAGTTCTTCGGTGAATATGTTGCCTGCGTGGGTGCCACAGCAGCACCGCTTGGCTTTAAAGCCGATAATGAAAAGGGCAAAGGCGGTAAGACCGGAGATACGAAGAGTAAGGGCAAGGTGAACGGAATTCTGATTGCTGCTGCGGTCTTTGCATTCGGCATACTGGGGGCTGTAATTCTGAGTGTGGCTTCTGCCATTACCTATGTCGCAGCAAAGGCAGAGAACCGGGCACTGCAGGAGCAGATGGCAGGTTTACAGGAAATCAAGCCGATTTATGATAATTATGTGAGTACCAAAACAGCTTACGACCGGTTGACGGCCATGCATGATGCCACCCGCAACCGGAACGATGACTTATATGCGTTTATGGAAGAACTGGAACGCAAGATGCCAAGTAACGGAGTAATCACTTCCTTTACCAGTGATGCGGAGACGGTAACGATCAACATGTCGGTATCTTCGAAGACGGAGGCAGCATCGATGATTGAACAGTTCCGTACCTTTGATTCCCTCCTTCCCGATACGGTGTCGGTATCTTCGATTACCGCAGATGTGGATGGCGAGGATACCGTGCTTTCCTATAACTTCACAATTGTCGGATCATACCGGGATATGGACGAAGCTCCGGAGGATGAGATGACCGATGAAGAAGCGATGCAGCAGAATCTGGAAGATACGGAAAACCACGAAGTGGCGAAAGCGCAGTAAAGGAGAAGAACGATGAAGGTATCAAAGAAAGATATTTATTTAATCATTGGATTTTTGGGAGTCCTCGCTTTCCTCTGTGCATTCCTGTGGGTTTATCAGCCGACCATGGAAAAGGTGGATGCCTTAAAGGCAGAGAGCCGCTCTCTGGAAATAGAAATTGCAGATCTGCAAAGCAAGATGGATAACAAGGACACTTATGTGTCTAAGACTCAGGAAATGGCAACCGAGATGGACAGTATTTTGCAGATGTTTCCCGTGGAGTTAAAGGAAGAGGATGCTATTGTCTTGACGTTAACGGAGGAATTATTATCTCCGATGATCGTGACTACGCTTACCATGGATGAAACAGAACCGGTGGACTTCGAGCTTTATACGCAGGAATCCGAAGAGACAGAACCGGTCGATACAGGAGAAACGATACAGCTTGGACTTTACCGGAATCCGGTTTCCATGCAGTTTGTTTCAAGCTATGAAGCCCTGAAGCGGTATGTGAAGACCGTGGCTCTGCAGACAAACCGTACGAAGATCGTCGGGATCACCGCTTCTTATGACGAAATGACAGGCTTACTTACCTGCGTGGCAAACTTAAATATGTATTTTATTACCGGACAGGAAGACAAGACCTATGTACAGCCGGACTTCTCTTCGGTCATTACCGGAACGGATAATCCGTTCGGTTCCATCACAATGCCTTATGAAGCAGATGTTGCAGGACTTGCAGAGGATGCAACGGGTATTCATGTGGATGAGGAAGAGGTAGAAGAGGATAACGGTGAAGATATGTAGCTGCTGTCTGATTACGGATACCCGTCAGGAAGAAGGAGCCGGAAGAAGCCGCCGAAGAAAAGAACAGTCTGCATAGAGAACCTGAACAGAATAAGCAGGACAGAGGATACGCATGAAGCAAAAGGAAAAAGTTCAACAACTGAATAAGAACGCGGGCTTTTCCCTGCTGGAGCTTCTGATTGCCGTTACGATTCTGGCAATTATTACGATCCCCATGCTTCATATGTTCGTGACTTCCGCCAGAATCAATGGTAAGTCCCGGATCACCCTGCGGGCAACCGTACTTGCACAGGATATTGTAGAGGGGCTGAAGGCATATCATATCGATGAGATTCAGGATCAGTTTAATACGAAACATCTTGATATGTTGAATTCAACGATAACCTGTGAGGAATGTAAATATGACGATGATGGTTCAAATGTATATTATTTCTATTTGAAAAATGTCAAATTGGAAAACAGTACGTTTGATGCGAAAATCAAACTGGATGCCAGTGCATATATTGACGGAACATCGGAAGCTGGTAAACATGATATGCATCCCAACACAAGTGAAACAGTCAGACTTGCAAGTGCGAATAGAAATGCTTCATTTGTTTATAAAAAGAGTTGGGATGAAACAGCATTGAAAGATAAGAACATTGACGACTGTGCAAGAACATTCATTTTATCTTTTACGGATGATGCAACAACAGGAAAGCGGGTTGCCACTTTGAAATGTGAATATCAGAATAATGGTACAGACATTGTTCCACCTGCATATTCGGATTTTACAACCATAGGTGAATTTGACAGTAATAATTTTTATTTCCTTTATTATCCGTTATACGGAGCCAAGGATGATATTATCGAAATAGACTGCACATCAACAGAGATTACAGAGGAGCACCCGTTAAATATTTATTTGGTGAAACAACGTGACGTCATGCTGAGTGATACACAACTTACGAATAAGGAAAATCTTTATAAAATGACAGTGACTGTCAAAGGAGATGGAATCTTAAGTGGCTATTTTTCCCTGTGCACCAATCTTGGAACTAATCTGGCAGATGAAAATATGGTTATAGATCAAGCTCCAGGCTTGAGAAGTGTCAGTTTCCCTGTTTATGATTTAGCTGGTATTCGAAACAAGAATTATGGAGAGCAGTCATCAAAGGATCAGATTACAGAATTTATATATGATATTGAAGTTGAGATATATCAGCAGGGAGCATATGAGGATAATTTTGGTACCAACTCTCAGCGATTGGTAAGCCTTGATGGAACGAAAAATTATTAGGAATATGAAAATGAACAATGGACACCAGATACGACAATTGCAGAAGAGGTTATGGAATCAGAAGAGGCGTAACAAAGGCTCTTCTATTGTTATTGTTATTATTGCAATGGCGATGATTGGAATATTAGCTACAACGCTTCTCTGGATGTCTTATTATGGCTATAAAATCAAGGCCAATGATATCCAAAACAAAAACAACTTCTATTCCGCTGAGACGATAATGGAGCAGATTATTGCCGGATTACAGGGTGAGGCTTCTGATGCCATGGCAAAATCCTATCAGATGGTGTTATCAAACTGGGATGATTATGAAGGAAGCGAATCAAACCGCTTTTCAGCCTTTGCTGCTTCTTATCTGGATACTTTGGTGGATGAATTCAGGATGAGTGGAAATCCGGATCAGTATGATAGAAAAAAACTTAAAGATTATGTTGATCATGATCTGTGGAATAATGTAGACGAAGGTATGTGGGAGAATGGAACAGATGACTCGGCTGCTTTAGAAGCAAAAATGGAGCTTGTGAATGGAAACAGCCTCATTTTACGCAACCTGTTCGTTTCCTATACAGATCCGGTTAATAATCGTGTTTCTGTTATCAGGACAGATATCTGTCTGGATGTTCCTTATGTGGTCTTTGAGCAATCAGCTTCAATTGATCAGCTTTATGATTATGCGCTGATTGGTAATCAGGGGGTTATTGTCGATGGGGATGGAAAGACCACAGTATCTGGAAGTATCTATGCGGGAATCCATGAACCGGAAGAGGGGAAAAAGAAGGAAGATACTACGTTAACGGATGGAATCCATGTGCAAGGTACATCAAAGATCAGTGTAGAACATGCTAAATATGTAATATCAAAGGGAGACATTATCGTTGGATCCCAGCAGATGAATGGAGGTACGAAAGCATTATTTTCTGTTGAACAGGATAAAAACGGAACCTCTTTATATGTGGGTAATTTAGATGTGAATGGTGGAACCCTTAATCTTAATTGTAAAACTTATGTGGCAAATGATTTGGAATTATATGGAAGTGGAAGTAAAGCAACCATTGAAGATGAATATTATGGTTATGGCAATAGACAGCTTATAGGACTTAATGATACTGTGACAAATCAGGATCAAAGCAGCTCTGTCATTGTTAATGGTTCGAATGCAACAATTGACATGAGAAAAGTCAGAACATTAATGCTTGCCGGTCGTGCCTATATAGGAAGAAGCATAACAAAGCAGACAAGTCTTTCTGGAACAGAAGGGGAAACTTCTTCTACAGGGGAAGAACAGAAGAATGCTGTGCTGATGGGAGAATCCATCACTGTAAAGGGAGGTCAGATTGCTTATCTGGTTCCGCCGGAATGCCTTGGGGTGTTGGGAGAGGAGGTTATAATCGGACAAAATCCGATTACGCTGAAGCAGCACAATCAGATTGCAGAATATAAACAAAACAGTACAGAGCAGTTTAAGGAAGTGGATTTCAGTAAGCCGGTCAATAAGTTGAATGGGAAAAGCCTGTTGGAGTATGGTGTATCAGATATGAGCCATATTCGAAAGGTGAGTGTGCCAAACCCGGATGAAGAGAATAAGGCTTTTACATATTATTATTTGGTGATGGAGCCGGATGATGCAGCATGGTATTTTGCAGATTATTATGCTATTAACAAAGAATCCATAGATCATTATTTTAAGAAATATGCAGTTGGGGGGATTATGCTTGGTGATAAAAGCCAGGGGCCGGAGGATTCCTATACCATACTGGGTAATGCACTGGTAAGTCAGATGACGGATGATGGAACCGGAATGACTGGGGAGGTTCGTTTAATGACTCAATCGAATTCCTCTATTAGTGCCATGACAAGTGATGAAGTAGAGCAGGAGGCTTCAAAGATCGGGAAAGAAGTTGAACATCTGACTACGAATCTGAAGGAGGATGGCGGTGATCCCGCAAAGGATGTATTTCAAAATATAATCAGACAGACAGAATTGACAGATTTTCTTGGCACAGGAGAGAAAACTGTTCCGTTTACAACAGATTCCGGTCTGGTTGGAATCCTTACGTCAGAGGACGAGTATTCTTTGTCTGAGGCTGGAAGTGAAGTATCCAATGTGCGTTTAATTGTTTCTACAGGAAAAAATGTGACGATAGACCGGAATTTTAAGGGGATTGTGATCTGCAGGGGAACTATTACCATTAACAGTGGAATGGCCACAGATATCCGGAATCGTAATTATTTATCAAGTCCAAATCAGGCAGATTCAATTAATAAGGAACTGTATCAGGTGCTAAATGCAGAATATACAGATTCCGGTACAGTATATAAACCGCTTGATTTCTTTGTGAATGGGACGACGAGTCTTAAGGAAGAAGTTAACCAGGCACCTACAGATCAATATGGAAATCTGGATATTAACTATACGAAAATTGTGCGTTATGTGAATTGGGAAAAGAGATAAGAATTAAGAAGTCAGAATTCTTCAGAGTGACAATAACACAGGTAGAGGATATGAATACGAGAGACGGAAAATGTAAGTGGAATGAAAAAGGCTTTTCTTTAGTGGAACTTATTATCGTCATTGCAATTATGGCAGTGGTGATTGGAACGGTGGTCTTTTCAGTATCCATGGTATTCAGTGCTAATGCCAAAGCATGCTGCAATAATTTGCAGAGAGCAATTGCTGACTGTAAGGTGACTACTATGGGAAAGTCCGAAGCGTGGCTTGTATTATATCGTGGTAGTGACAATCAGATATATTGTCAGATGTATTACAATGAGGCTGTGATTGAAAACGATGCGGAAGGAAATCCGAAGGTCAAAAAGGATGATGACGGAAATGTAATTATGAAGGCTGTTCCTGCTAATGAGGAACCACAGAAAATTGGTGGAAAACGCGTGGTGGTTACCTATATTGATACAGAAGGAAATGAACATCAAGACCTTCCAACCGATGCAATTGATGTCAATAAGAGACTTACCATCGCATTTGATCGTTCTTCAGGTTCTTTTAAAAATGCACCGAAGAGCATGGAGATTATTGGTGGAAATCGGCATTATCATTTAGAATTCAATGAACTTACTGGCAAGGTTGCGGTAAAACAGATATAGCTTTTGGTTAATATGGAGACTTGGATGAAGGATCAGTTACATATGCAGAAACAGAATAAAGGTTTTTCGCTGGTAGAACTGATTATTGCGATTGCAATATTAGTGATAGTGACCGGTGCTGTCTGTAGTTTTATTGTCATTACATCCAGAAATTATGCGAATGGAAACAATGACATCGGAGTACAACAGGAGGCACAGCTGGCTTTTAATCAGATTTCAGATGTCGTAATTGATGCTCGAAACAGCATTAATTATGCAGGAGAAGATGGCTCCGGTAATTTCGTTAAGGTTTTGAAAGATTCCGAGTTTGCCAATACTCCAGAGGTGAAAAAACTGATTATATATAATAC
>ERZ1027188.491-NODE-491-length-15762-cov-6.078627_pt1 | contig 15762 bp, 10 predicted proteins | sample MGYA00519273_ERZ1027188 | MGnify/ENA primary metagenome ERZ1027188 (study PRJEB26926, sample SAMN06164623) | human gut metagenome | biome: ENVO:00009003; feature: ENVO:2100002; material: ENVO:00002003 | host: Homo sapiens | place: USA | collected 2012 ... | reverse complement strand
AATGCAAGCATTCGACGTCCATATTGTCATAATTTGCATGGCTCTGAATAGTTACAAAATAATAACGATTTCATAACGGTTTCTTAAAAGAACCGGCAGGATAAGACAGGAGGTTTTATTCTGCCGGTTTTTATTTTCTTCTGTCCATTTTCCTTCCAACCATTGTATAAACTTGTAATTTACGGAAAGACTAGTTGCTAAAGATACATCGCTGGTTATGTGAATTGTTTAAGAAAGTGATACAGGAAAGGAAGGAAAAAGATATGAGGCGGAATAGAAGAAGAGGAGCCTTTTCCAAAGAAAAAATTGTAATGGCGGCATCCACCGTGCTGGTGCTTGGTACCTTGACCGTGACAGGATTATGGCTGGGAGCCAGAAATAAAAGCCAGGATGACGGCTATGTGGTCGATTTAAGCACGATTGAGCAGGATATGACAACCGGGCTTTCCGAAAAGGAGGACATCCAGTTTGCCGATCATGTGACGCAGGATGCCACGACGCAGAATGCACCGACAGATGATCTCGATTACGATCCTTATTTTCAGGAAACCAATTCCGGTAATGTGGAAAATCCGGATATATCCGGCAGTGAAAGTATGTCGGATGGAGTAAAGGAAGGGGCAAAGCAGGAAGCAGATACAGAAAACCGGGAAGAAAAGAAGGAAAATGCAGCAGAAACCGGAAATGTGGAAGGCGGCGATCAGGAAGCGTTGTCTACCGCCATGCAGCCGGCACTGAATTTCACGGATGAGGATACACTGGTATGGCCGATTTCGGGAAACATTCTGGTAAATTTCAGCATGGATCAGACAATTTATTTCCCCACACTGGATCAGTATAAATATAATCCTGCCATTGTGATTGAGGCACATGAAGGGGATCTGATCACAGCGGCAGCAGCCGGCAAGGTTACAGGTGTTTATGAGGATCGGGAGATCGGAAAGGCTGTTACGATGGATCTGGGAAACGGCTATGAGGTAACGTATGGCCAGCTTGATAACATTCTGGTATCCGAGGGCAGTTATGTGGCAAAGGGGGATGTGATTGCACAGGTTGCTTCTCCGACAAAGTATTACAGTGTGGAAGGAACGAACGTTTATTTTAAACTCACAAAGGATGGTGTTCCGGTCAATCCGATGAGTAAGTTAAAGTAAGTTATAGTAATTTAAACCGTGTCCTGACTTTACCTGAAATATAAAAAAAGGTATAATCTATGGAAGAAATCCAATCCTATGGAGGAACCGGAATGTTCAGGAAGAAGCTAACCATTATGGTTCTGGTCTCTATTTTATTAACAGGATGTTTAACAGGATGCGGCGCCCAGGTGGCAGAGGCAGAGCAGGAAAGGGAGGAGGCACCTCTTCAGACGATGGAAGAGGATCCGGACTTATCTTATGAGGTTCCGGTAAGCGCTCCCCATATTCTGGTGAACCAGCTGGGATACATAACGCAGAGTACGAAGATCGCGGTTTTCTGCGGATCGCAGCTGCCGGACCAGTTTGAGGTGATTGATGCAGATACCGGTAAGACGGTATATACCGGTAAGCCGGAAAAGCGGGAGTCACAGGATTCCTGCACAGATGAAATCGGCTATGGGGATTTTTCACAAGTGGAGCTCCCGGGAAAGTATTATATTGAAGCACCGCTTTTAGGCGACTCCTATTCATTTCAGATCGCAGATAATCTGTATGATGATGTTCTGAAGGAAGCAGTGAAGCAGTATTATTATAACCGGTGTGGGATCACGCTTACGGAAGAATTTGCGGGCAGCAGGGCACACAATGCCTGTCACACCGGATATGCCCTTCTTCGGGAGGACATGTCGGTGAGTATGGATGTGAGCGGTGGCTGGCATCAGGATGAGAATGGCTCAAAGGATGTCGTCCGGGCAGCAGAAAATATCAGTGTAATGCTTCTTGCTTATGAATTGTTTGGAGATGCCTTTTCGGATGATATGGAGCTTCCGGAGAGCCGGAACGGAATTCCGGATCTGCTTGATGAAATCCGCTATGAAACCGATTGGCTTCTGAAAATGCAGAATGGGGAAACCGGAGCGGTATATGCGAAGGTCACCGTGCCTGCATCGACACAGGGCAAGCCATCGGCCGTTTATGTGGAGCCACCCTCGATGGAGGCAGCGGAAGGCTTTGCCATGTGCCTTGCCAGGTTCAGCTATCTTTATCAGGATTATGACAGGGAATATGCAATGACCTGTCTGAAAGCGGCTGAGCGAGCCTTTAAATATGCACTTGTGAATCAGACGGATGATGCACAGGATTCCTGGAGGTTTGCGGCAGCAGCTGAGCTTTACCGGGCATCCGGACAGCAGGAGTGCCGCTATTATCTGGAAAAGTACCTTGAGGAAGAACTGAAAAATGAACAGGAACAGGAGGGGGATCTCCCCTGTTTTCTTGGGAGTGTGACCTATCTCATGACCAGGAGGACGGTAAACCGGGAGTACTGTTCGGAGTGCATTGCCCGGCTCCTGCAAAGGGCGGAAACCCTGTCTGCACAGATGAAGAAGGAGCCGTTTTATGTGCAGGCGAATGAGGATCAGACGAATCACTCCGAGCTTTTACAGAAAATGCTGTGGATGTCAACCGTGAACTATATCATCACGAACCATGAGTATGAGACCATTATTGAGAACCATCTTCATTATTTTATGGGCAGAAATAAATTATCCATAAGTTACATAGATGATGTTGGCATCCGGAATTATAAGGATTATAATGAAAGTCTGGGGATTATGAATCAGTTTGATGCAGACAGCAGACTTATTTTTATGCTGGGTGAAATTATCAGCAATTACGAATAAATAAGAGCGTATAATGAAAGTACAGCTTTGGAAAGAAGGTAACGTATGAAAATCGTAGTGTTGGCAGGTGGAATCAGTACCGAAAGGGATGTCTCATTAAGTTCAGGACGCGGCGTTTACAATGCACTGAAGGAAAGAGGACATCAGGTGATTCTGCTCGACGTGTTCTTAGGTTATGAAGGAGATCCGGGGAATATTTTCGAACTGGATCGTGACTGGGTAAAGGATGTGGCTCCGGTATCGGAGGTGGCGCCGGACATTGAGAAGATAAAAGCTTCCCGAAAGAAGCCTTCCAATATTTTATTTGGAGATCATGTGATTGAGATCTGCCAGATGGCAGACATTGTCTTTATGGCGCTGCACGGAGACTGCGGAGAGAATGGCAAGGTGCAGGCAGTTTTCGATCTGTTTGGCATTAAATATACAGGAACCGATTCCTTCAGCAGTGCGCTTGCGATGGATAAGTCCATCACCAAGCAGTTATTTCTGCAAAATGGCGTACCGACTCCGGCGAGTCATCTGTTAACGGGTAAGGACGATCCCTATAAGCCGGAATTTCCCTGCGTGGTAAAGGTGAGCGGCGGCGGCTCAAGCGTGGGCGTTTACATTGTACAGAACGAAAAGGAATATGCCGATGCAGTACAGGATGCATTCCGTTATGATGCAAAGGTTTTGGTAGAGCAGTACATCAAGGGCCGGGAATTCACCGACTGCGTTATTGAGGGTAAGCCTTATCCGGTTGTTGAAATTGAACCGGTATCCGGATTTTATGATTATAAGAATAAATATCAGGCAGGCAGCACGATTGAAACCTGTCCTGCGAAGATCAGCGACGAGCTGACGAAGAAAATACAGGATACCGCACTTAAGGCTTATCAGGTGCTTGGCATCAAGACCTATGCCCGTATGGATGTACTTATGGATGAAAACGGTGATGTCTACTGCCTCGAAGCCAATACGCTTCCCGGTATGACACCGACAAGCCTCATTCCGCAGGAGGCAGCCGCACTCGGAATCAGCTACGGCGAGCTGTGTGAAATGATTATAGAGATTTCTCTAAACAAATATAATTAAAGTGTTACATAGGATGATTCGGAATGACTTTGAAATATAACAGTGAGGCAGAATATGAAAAATTTGACTCTGAAAAATATGGCACAGGCCTGTAACGGAACGTTGGTATTACCGGAAGGGATGTCAAGCGAAGAACTGGAACACAAGGAAACCACGAGTGTTGTGATTGATTCCCGGAAGGTAACAAAGGACGGAATGTTTGTGGCAGTAAAGGGAGAGCGTCAGGACGGTCATTCCTTTATCCCGGCGGTAGCACAGGCGGGAGTACTTGGAGTGATCTGTGAAAGAGAGCCGGAAGGGTGTGAAATTCCCTATATTCTTGTGGAGGATTCCCTGACGGCATTCCGGAAGATCGCGGCCTTTTATCGTGAGCAGCTTTCCATTCCTGTTGTCGGAATTACCGGAAGCGTTGGTAAAACGAGTACCAAGGAATTCATTGCCTCTGTCCTGTCACAGAAATTTAAAGTATGCAAGACACAGAAGAATTTCAATAACGAAATCGGACTGCCGATGACCGTGCTGTCGATCCAGCCGGAGGACGAAGCAGCTGTTCTGGAAATGGGAATCAGTGATTTTGGTGAGATGACGCGGCTTACGGAGATTGCAAAGCCGGATTACTGTGTCATCACCAATATCGGACAGTGCCACCTGGAAAACCTTGGAAGCCGTGAGGGCATTCTGAAGGCCAAGACCGAGATTTTCAAGTCGATGAATCCGGATGGCTGCGTTTTCTTAAACGGCGACGATGATATGCTGGCAACGGTAAAGAAGCCGTGGAACAACGAGATTATCCGTTTTGGCATGTCAGAGAAAGATGCGGTATACGCGACAGATGTGGTAAATAAAGGCCTGCTTGGTTCGGAAGCGGTTATTCATGTGGCAGATACACAGTTTCCGGTGAGGGTGCCTCTGCCGGGTGTCCACATGGTATTGAATGCACTGGCAGCCACCGCAGTCGGCTGGCAGCTTGGTCTTACAACGGAACAGATTGCGGAGGGTATTGCGCAAGTGCAGGCGGTAGCCGGAAGAAGTCATGTTATCGAGACCCCGGATTATATTCTGATTGATGACTGTTACAATGCCAATCCCGTTTCCATGAAAGCGGCGATTGACCTGCTTGGAACGGCCCTGCAGCGTAAGGTGGCAATCCTTGGAGATATGTTTGAGCTTGGTAAGGATGAAGCGGCTTTACATGCACAGATCGGGGAATATGCCATGACGCATGGCGTGGATGTGCTAATCTGCATCGGAGAGCTTTCGAAGCATATGTATGACCGCGCCGTGGAGACTTCGTCCGGAAAGGAACATGGCAGCCGGGAAATCTACTACTTCCCGACAAGAGAAGAAGCTATGGCACAGATTCCCCACATTCTCCATACAGGAGATGCCGTACTTATTAAGGCTTCCCACAGTATGAAATTTGAGGAGATCGTTGAGCAGAGCACAGGCCAAATTTAGTATAGAGGAGTACTTAATTATAAATATAATCTCAGGCGTGGATAACTGCCTGAGATTTTTTTGCTGCCATGCATATGAGAAAATGATCCGGTGGATCATTTTTGAGTCAATTTTGTCCTAAAACATGCCTGATTTTAACAATTATATTTCTGGGGTATTGAGTTATATAATGAAATTCATGTATGATAAGAGGTAAGAAAGCGCAGGAGGGGAACTATGGGAAAAATCATAGGTATTGATCTTGGAACAACGAATAGTCTTGTAGCCGTATGGCAGGATGGGGAAAGCAGACTCATTCCCAATGCATTTGGAGAATATCTGACACCAAGTGTAGTGAGTATTGAGGAAGACGGAACCGTTTATGTAGGAAAAACAGCGAAGGAGCGGCTGGCATCCCATCCGGAGGATACGGCAAGCGTTTTTAAACGCTATATGGGAACAGCCAAAAAATATCGGCTCGGAAAGAAGGAATACCGACCGGAAGAGCTCTCGTCATTTGTTCTTAAGAAATTGAAGGAAGATGCGGAAAGGTATCTGGGTGAGCCGGTAGAGGAAGCCATTATCAGTGTCCCTGCTTATTTTAATGATATGGGCCGGAATGCGACGAAGCGGGCCGGACTTCTGGCCGGGCTTAAGGTAGAACGGATTATCAACGAGCCGTCGGCGGCAGCGCTGGCATGCCAGAACAGAAAGCAGGAGGAAGACGCAACGATTCTGGTGTTTGATTTTGGTGGAGGAACGTTGGATGTTTCGGTGGTAGAGTGCTTTGATAACGTGATCGAAATTCTGGCGGTAAGTGGAGATAACCAGCTTGGCGGTCAGGATTTTGATGATGCGATTGTGAAGTATTTTCTAAGGCATTGTGAAATTGATCCGAAGAATCTGACGGCACAGACAAGGGCAATTCTGCGAAGCAGCGCAGAAAAATGTAAAAAAGAGCTGACAGAAAAGACATCGGCAGAAATGGTGGTCCGGTGTGAACAGATTGATCGGAAACTGGAAATTACCAGAAGGGAACTTGTAGAGGCAGCAGCAGAGCTGTTTGAACGAATGGGCAGGCCGGTAAGGCAGGCACTTATGGATGCAGAGATCAACGTGGAGGATTTGAATCAGATTGTTCTGGTGGGAGGATCCTGTAAAATGCCGGTTGTCCGGCAGTATTTGCAGCATCTTTTTAAGCGGAAGGATCTGCAGACATTGAATCCGGATCATATGATTGCATTAGGTGCGGGTGTATGTGCAGGAATCAAAGAGCGGGATGAGGAGATTAAGGATATGCTGCTTACGGATATCTGCCCGTTTTCCCTTGGAACAGGTATTGTCAACTATAATGAGCCGGAAAGGGATCAAATGAGTGTTATTATTTCGAGGAACAGTGCACTTCCCTGCAGCAGAAAGCACATATATTGTACAGTTTATGATAATCAGTCCAGAATATGCATTCAGGTGTATCAGGGAGAAGCAATGCATGTAGAAGATAATATCCGGCTCGGAGAACTCTCTTTTGAGATTCCGGAACGGCCACGAGGTGAAGTGTATTGTGAGGTGACTTATACCTATGATATTAACGGTGTTTTGGAAGTAGACGTTTCTGTTCCTGCTACAAAAGAGAAAAAGCAGCTTGTTATTGTCAATAAGGATCTGGGAATGACGCAGGAACAGATTGAGGCGAAGTTGAAGGAATATGAAAAACTGAAGCTCAGTCCTCTGGAGCAGGAAGAAAACAAATACGTTCTTGCCTGGGCAGAGCGGCTTTTCATGCAATGCAATTCCGGTATGAGGAAGGAAATTGAAAACAGAAGGGCGTACTTTATCCATGTACTGCGTGATGATCCGGATCATGCCATAAAAGCCAGAAAATATCTGATGGTCTTTCTGGCAGCAACGGAAAAGATGATGGAGAATTACATCAACTGGGATGAGGAGTCTCTGGAATCCGGTGAGTGGTATCAGGAGGATGAAGAACAGCAGGAGATGGAAGATCTGTTTCAGGAATGGGATAATGAGTAGGTAGACAATATGAACATATATCAGGTATTAGGAATTTCTCCTACCAAAGATAAAAAGGTCATCCGGAAGGCCTATGCAGGACTGATCCGTAAATATCATCCGGAAGAACATCCGGAGAAGTGGAAAGAGATCCACGATGCGTATATGGTTGCCATGCAGAGAGCAGATGAAGACCGGCCATTGCACGAGGAACCAAAGCCACAGCGCAAGGAACAGAAGCCACAGCGCGAGGAACCAAAGCCGCAGCGCGAGGAACAGAAGCCAGAACGCGAAGAACAGAAGCCAGAGCGCGAGGAACCAAAGCCACAGTGCGAGGAACCAAAGCCACAGCACGAAGAACAGAAGTCACAGGAAAAAGCCGCGGGAGTTCACAGAAAAAGCGAAAGCAGGAGGGTTAAACCGAAGTGGCCAGAGCCGGAGGAGGATCTGTTTGGAAACTTAGAGGAACTGACCGAGACAGCAAAAAAGGAACGGCAGGAAGAGAGACAGAGCCAGTTAAAGGCCGCGATAGAACAACTCCATGCACTTTGTAAACCGAAAAAACTGCAATTCCTGCAATGGAAGGAGTTTTTCCGGAAGGAGGAATATCAGTGGGCTGTCCGGCAGGGAGAATTCCTGTATGAGCTGGCAAATTGTCTAAAAGGGCATGTGATGGGACGCAGACTGTATCATTTTCTTCTTGAGCAGATACAGATCATTGAGAACGATAATCGTGTGTCTGGTGAAGTCCCAAAGAGACAAGGAGCATATGATGCCTATCGAATGGTCAGGATGGAACTCGAGACCAATTATCAAAGAAATCATCCGGCTGTGCAGAAAATATTACTTTTTGTATTATTGCTGGCTATCGCCGGTACGGTACTGTTTTCCTTCAAGTGGAAAGCCGGGAAAGCGGACCGTCAGTCCGAGGCGGACCAGATGGTAGACAGGGAATATGTGGAAGAATATTATGAAAACATTTTGCCGGATGAAATGACCGAGAATATACTTAAAATGCTGGATCTTATGAATACAGACCAGAAAACGGAACTGCTGAAAATGGGGGAACCGATTGCAGACGGAATTTATGTTCTTGGAAATGAGGAGCAGGTAAGACTGGGAATCAGCGCGATTGTAATGGAGAATAAAACCGTAGCGGAAGATCGGGAAAGGGATGTGCCCTCCTGTGAGGTAAAAGTGCTTTTGGATCCGAATGGCTATGCGTTTGAAGTTCAGGCACAGGAAGAGGAAAAGCTCATTCTTTATTGTGATCCGGAAAAACTGACAGGCTGCAGGAGCGCAGACATTTATTATGATGGTAAAAACGGTTACGTTAAATATGGTAACCGGCTGCAAAACGAAGAGCAGGAATCCGATCGGTACGTGCATGAGGCACTGGGATATCCGGTGTTCTTCGTTGTACCCGGAGAGAAAATCTGTGTTATGCCGGTGGGGGATGAGTGATACCCTACACCGGATACTGCTCTCTGATCGAAGCATAGGTAGAAGCAATGATCTCCTGTGTGTAAGCACCGAGCCGCTTCTGGTCTTCTTTGGAGAGATCCTTCGCATAAAACGGTGTTCCATAGTGAATCACAATATTCGTCTTTTTAATCTTCGGAAGGTGATCCTCGAAGATGGCAGAGGTGTTGTATAAGGTTACCGGAACGATCGGGCAGCCGGTCTTCGTTGCAATTTTAAAGCAGCCCTCATGGAAGGGAAGAAAGGTTCCTTCCACCTTGTTGCGGGTGCCTTCCGGAAAAACGAAAATCGAGATGCCGGATTTGATTTTATCAATAGCGGTCAGAATCGTCTGCAGACCCTGCTTGATATCTTCGCGGTCAAGGAAGAGGCAGTGCAGATATTTCATCCAGATACTTAAAAGAGGAACTTTCAGAAGTTCCTTTTTTGCGATATATCCGGTAGGACGCGGTACGCGCACGTAGGTCGCAATGATGTCGTAAAAGCTTCTGTGGTTTCCGATATAAAGTACAGCCTGATCTTTGGGAACATTTTCTTCCCCGATCACGGTGATCTTCACACCGGAAATAAACAGAACCACGCGGAACGCCCAGTTCACGATCGCGAGGGAACTGCGGTTCTTGATATCCATATTGAACTTCCCGATGATCCATTCAATGAAAAATAACGGAATACTGCAAATTAAAAATAAAGTAACAAACAGTGCTGTAATAATGAAACGAAGCATTGTAATTCCTCCATATCAAATGTTCAGGATCCTGCAAAAAGATCTTTGTTTAGTATAGCCCAAACGGGGAACCATGACAAGTAAAGAAATAAAAGAGATAAAGTGCACAGAGTGCCATACTTCGTAAAAAATGTTCACATGATATAGAAAAATATGGTATGATGTAGGAAGCACAGCAATGTGAGTCTTAGATATAGAGTAAAGCGAGGTTTCCGAATGGACAAGATAGCTGTATTAATTCCCTGTTATAACGAAGAAAAAACCATAGAGAAGGTAGTGGCCGATGCAAGACGGGAGCTGCCGGAAGCAGTGATTTATGTATATGATAATAATTCCACAGACAAAACGGCAGAGCTTGCAGCGAAGGCAGGTGCCGTGGTACGCCACGAGTACATGCAGGGCAAGGGAAACGTGATCCGCAGAATGTTCCGTGAAATTGATGCCGAATGCTACATTATGGTGGATGGTGATGATACCTATCCCATGGAGTTTGCAAGAGAGATGGCAGACAAGGTATTAAAGTACAATTCCGATATGGTTGTGGGTGACCGTCTTTCCTCCACTTATTTTGAGGAAAACAAGCGTCCCTTCCACAATATGGGAAATACGCTGGTAAGAGCGAGCATCAACCGGCTGTTTGGCTGTAAGATCAAGGACATTATGACCGGATACCGTGCGTTCAGCTATGGCTTTGTGAAGACCTTCCCGATTCTGTCAAAGGGTTTTGAGATCGAAACGGAAATGACCATTCATGCGGTCTATAATCATATGCAGATTGATAACGTGATCGTAGAATACCGTGACCGTCCGGAGGGAAGCGAATCAAAGCTCAATACCTATTCCGACGGCTTTAAGGTACTGTTTACGATTTTCAAGCTTTACCGTGATTATAAGCCGTTCGGATTTTTCAGTATCCTTGCGCTGATTCTTGGAATCCTTGCCGTGATATTCTTTATTCCGGTTCTGGCTGAATATGTGAAGACCGGACTGGTATTGAAGTTCCCGACCCTGATTGTCTGCGGCTTCGTGGGACTGGCTGCCATTCAGTCATTCTTTGCAGGACTGATTCTGTCAAATATGGCAATGAAGAACCGCAGAGACTTTGAATATCGTTATACGCTCGTTTGCGAAAAAGGACGCCGTATGAGCGGAGAAAATAAATAATTGTATTCCTGAAGCAGGATAAACAGAAAGGATTTTAGAAGATGAAGAAAGTACTTTCCCGTTGGTATCTGTTGGTGATTGGAGGCTTCCTGTTGGCTGCCATGGCCGTGTTCCTCCTGTGCGGAGAGGACAGTGTCATAGCCGTCCATGACAATCTGGATCTGTTTATCCCACAGCTTCAAATGATGAAAAGCGATCATTCGTTTTTCAGTCATGATGCTTATGTGAATTTTCTTGGAGGAATCAGCCGTGATACGCTGTTCTCCGAGTTTTACATTTACACGATTCTGTTTATGCTGTTGCCGGCATTTCCGGCGTACATCGCAGCATATTTCCTGAAAATTCTGATTGCCATTGCAGGCTCTGTTCTGCTTGGCAGGGAACTCCTCGGTGAAAAATATAAAAGTCAGCAGGCTCTTGTCTGGTTATGCGGCTTTGCCTACGGAATTCTGAATGTCTTTCCGGCATTTGGTATTCCCTTTGCATCCATTCCCCTGCTTTTGTTCCTGCTTGTTAAAATCATGCAAAAGCCGTCTTTTGGATGGTATGTGGCGTTGTTTTTCTATCCGGTGCTGTCCTATTTTTCCTATTTCGGACTGTTTATTCTGGCGTATATGGCGCTTGCCTTTCTGATCTTATGGATTAAAGACCGGAAATTCCCGGGAAGAATGCTGCTTGCCATTGCTGTGCTGTCGGTGGGGTACATCGTGTGCGAATACCGGCTGTTTTACATGATGCTGTTCGATGACGAGGTGACGATCCGGTCAACGATTGTGGCAGGAAGCTATACGGTTTCCGAGGTTCTTGCGACTATCGGGGACTCCCTTGTAAAGGGTATGTTCCACGCAGAAAGCGTCCATATGTATGTGGTGCTTCCGGTATGTGTCATTTACTTTTTTTATCTGAATATTTCTTATCTGGTGAAGAAAAATGCAAGAGGTATTTTTCATGACTGGTATAATCTTCTCATGGTCATTCTTGTTTTTAACAGCCTGATCTATGGCATTTATTACCTGGAGCCGGTGCGGAATGTGGTTGAGTTTCTGTGCCCGCCGCTTACCGGATGGCAGTTTAACCGGACGATTTTCTTTAATCCTTTTGTGTGGTATGCTGCATTTTTCCTGGTATTGAAGCGGTTGTGTGAGAAGGAAAAAAAGAGCCTTCGTGTGGCAGCAAACCTTCTGGCGCTTGCAGCAGTGCTTGTGATTCTGGGGAGCAATACCCGTTATAATGACCTTTATCATACCTGTTTTGGCAAGGTGTATGAAATGGTGAAGGGACAGAAGGCAAATGACCTGACCTACCGTGAATTTTATTCTACAGACCTTTTTGGCAAGGCAAAAGAGGATATCGGATACTGTGGACAGTGGTCCGTGGCATACGGCTTTTATCCGGCTATTCTGGAATACAATGATATTGCCACTCTTGATGGTTATCTTGGCTTTTATTCCCAGAATTATAAGGAAGAATTCCGGAAAATGATTGCACCGGCACTTGACCGGGTGGAGGAGAGCCGGCTGTATTTTGATGAATGGGGAGCGCGTGCCTATCTTTATTCCGGTACAGATCCTTCCATTATTAACAGCTCCCGTATCTATGAGGTGACCGACCATGACCTGTATCTGGATGTGGATCAGTTTAAGCGTCTGGGAGGACGGTACATCTTCTCCCGTATTGACCTCGGCAATGCCGAAGAGATCGGGCTTACCCTGATCGGGACCTATACGGATGAGGCTTCACCGTACACGCTTTATGTCTATCAGACAACCTCCCGCTATCGGGATGTGGACCATGCCAATCTGACACTGGAAGAGATGAAGCAGACGACCTGTGATATGGAGCTGCTGGATGCACAGCTGACAGAAATGAAGGAACTGGCAGCAGAAGCGGAAGCAGCCGGGGAAGCCAAGGATCCGGAGCGTGTGAAGGAATTGTTCGAGGAGACACTGGATGAAGTGGAAAAGCTGTCAACCTGTTATTCTCTTTCACAGATTACCTACTATCAGAATATTTTTGATGAAGAGAATCAGGAAATTCAGGCAGAGCTTCTTGATGACGTGATGGATTACGGAGACCGGTTGAATGTAGCGATCCGGGAGCTTTGTAAATCACCGTATCAGAATACGATGACTGAGCTGATGAATGCGGATCAGGTGGAGGCTTACCTTGAGTATGAAGAGATGACGGACGAAGAGAAGGAGCTTACAGCGAAGGAAAACAGTCTGGAGCAGGAGTACGAGCAGCTTTCCTCCGAAGAATTTTATTATGAATATGACGGGGAAGAGTGGGATTTGAACCGTCTGAATATGGAAGCGGATGAGATGGATCATGATGCTGTTGTTGAGATCTATCAGGGAATCTGCAAGCAGAGGAATGATGCGGTCGGAGAGGTTTTTGTGGAGCTTGTGGACGTTCGGAATGAGATCGCAAAGCTGAACGGCTATGACAATTATGCAGAATATGCTTATGATGCAGTTTATGTGAGAGACTATACCCTCGATGAAACCAGGGATCTTTTGAAGGAGATCCGTAAGCACGTGGTACCGGTCATGGCGGATATGAAGGATGTGCTTAATGACACGGATTATATGAGATTGTATTCCGAAGGACAGGGGATCGAAAGTACATCGATCATTGAACAGATCGGACCGTATCTGGAAGAGATTGATCCGGAGCTTAAGGATACACAGGAGCATTTTCTTAAGTACCGGCTGTATGATATGGATACTTCACAGAACAAGGCGAATACGGCCTTTACCATGCGGTTATCTTACTTTAAGGATGGCTTTATATACGGACAGATGTATGACAATTATATGGACTACTACAATGTAATCCATGAATTCGGACATTACAACAATGTCTACCGCAGTGCCGATACCTTTTTTGAATCCAGTAACAACATTGATGTCAGTGAGATTCATTCCCAGGGCATGCAGATGCTGTTTTATGACTATTACGATGAGCTGTTAGGAGAGGATATCGGAGATATTTACGCATTTTATGATGTGTACAGCATGGCGGATAATGCGATTTCCACAGCACTGGTTTCAGAGTTCGAGATTGCTGCTTATGAGAATCCGGACATGACGCTTGAGGAGCTGAATAGGCTGTATCTGCAGCTTTCACGCAGGTATGGCATGCAGTATGATTCCCAGATCAAGGAGCTTTATACCTGGTCGGAGATCCCGCACATTTTCACTTCACCATGCTATTATTTCTCTTACCTTACCTCGGCATTTTCGAGCCTCGATATTCTGACGATGGCAGAGGAAGACCGCCATGAGGCTGTTGAAACGTATATGACGCTGACAACCATTCCGGGATATGTGCCGTACTGTTCAGCCGTGGAGTATGCGGGGCTGCGCGATATTTTTGAGGATGGTGTGGCGCAGGATATTATAGAAGAGACCGCATCCATTCTTGGAGTAAAGGGATATTAGAAAGCCGTTCCGTTCGGTTAATCGATGGGACTCTGGTTTTCACGTAAAAAGGGATAGGTAATCTTACCGGAAAGTAATGGCTCATAGGCCTTTACTTTGCGGTAAGTGTTCCCGAGCATTTCACTTTCACGATACTTACGGATCGCGTCCAGATCAAAATCGGCATAGAATAATCCTTCGCTCATATCATCTGCCATAAGAAGTGTATTATCTACACAGATTCCATTTTCGTCCCAGCAGATCGGACTGAACGCGCAGGAGTTTCCTGCATTTTCTCCGTTGGGATTTGCCATTGCAACTCCGACCATATTCTCATAGGCTCTTGTTGATAAAGCACACAGCCGGGGCTTCATGGAACCACAGTCATTCGGAACCAGAATAATTTCTGCGCCCTGCAGCATTAAAATCCGGGCACTTTCCGGATATTCGCGGTCATAACAGATCATAATGCCAATCTTAATCCCGTCAAAGTCACATACCCGAAAGGCACTGCCACTTTCCAGACATGCTTCGTCTGCAAAATCGCAGGTATGAACCTTGGAATATTTCATAAGAAGCTCCCCGTTCTTACCAATAACATAAGCGGAATTCTGTGGCCTTTCCGCGCCTTTGGTAAAGGCAGTCACAACTACACCAAGCTGTAGTTCCTTAGCTGTATCACAGAGCTGCTTAAGATAAGGATTATCGTCAGAAAGCGCCTCTTCGTTGCTGATGGGTAATTCATATCCCGTAAGATATGCTTCCGGCAGAAGCAGAAGATCTGCTGCATTCCCAGCCGCTTCTTTCATTTTTTGAAGAATAACATCGGTATTCTCCTGATATTTTCCTGTAAGAGATTTCTTCTGTAAAATTGCTACTCTGAAATTCATAGGGACTCCTTTTGCTCATGAGTTTACTTTGTCATATAAGAGACGTCAAATATGAAGCATCAAATTTAAAAAAAGTTTCAATCTATTTTCAATCTTCTCTGATTAGAATAAGCATATCACAAAGGAAAAGAAATAAAAACAACAATAAAAACAACAATAAATAAAAAGCAACTCTGCTTCCCATGGCTGGGGAACTGCAGGTGCAAACGGCGCACAGGTGATATTTACCGCAGACCAGCAGGACCTTAACGGTAACATTGTCGTAGATACGATTTCCACCCTTACTATGACCCTGAAAGGAAACAGTACTTTTATCGGAACCATCAACATTGTAGACAATGCACAAAACGGAATCGCCGTTTCCGATAATGCAGTCCTTACAATTGAAGCCGGAAGTACCTGGAACCTGACTGGTGACTGTACCATCAGCAGCCTTACCACCAACGGAACCATTAATTTCAATGGATATACCATCACACTTGCTGATGGAACCGTACTTAGCTAAGCAGTAATTACTGGTATTGCTGTTTATACAAAGTTAATTGAACTGTTTTCAATAAGAATAAAAATAGAGATTCAACCCGTTCTATTAGAATTAGGAAAGGGTTGGATCTTTTTACATATGAAATAGCAAAATAAAATGCAAAAAGTGTATTGCTTAGAATAGTATTTGGGCTGTAAAGTAAAAATGGAAAGTAGAGTTTATATAGCTGTCTCTTATACACATCTGACGCTGCC
>ERZ1027188.489-NODE-489-length-15815-cov-7.957931_pt1 | contig 15815 bp, 12 predicted proteins | sample MGYA00519273_ERZ1027188 | MGnify/ENA primary metagenome ERZ1027188 (study PRJEB26926, sample SAMN06164623) | human gut metagenome | biome: ENVO:00009003; feature: ENVO:2100002; material: ENVO:00002003 | host: Homo sapiens | place: USA | collected 2012 ... | reverse complement strand
TCGTTCTTCGACTCTTGGAGTGATGTTGAGTTCTCCGAATTGTAGTCTCATCTTGGAAAAAATTTGAGGGTTTGACATTGAGTTCATTTTTGAAGTTTTACGTTGCAATAATTGGGAGAGCTGTGGAAGCGGAATTGCAGACGTTATTTCAATGCGAAGCGATAAATACTACCCGGAGGGTTGGAGATTTATGAAATGTTGTTTGCTATCCCGGAGGGCAAGCCACCGGCGCAGTCTGCGGTCAGCCCTACCTTTGCGACAGGAAAACTAAATGAACCCAATGTCCCGAAAATTCAAGATGAGAACACAGGAGGACTCAACCCAAGAGTCAGAAGAACCGAAGAACCGGGCGTGGTCGGACCGAAGATGTCATCGCACAAGAGCGTGTGCAGGTGAACCCCTATGTCGGTGCTTACGAAAAAAGCAAGTACAATGGCGGCGTGTCGTTGTGGATAGACCGGTGCGGCCAACGGCCACGACACCACAAACCTGCAAGGCGTTCCACACAGAGGCAGACCCATTCCTTGATACAGGCACGGGGCTATGAGGGCTCCACCGCCCACCGCTGAAAGAAACGAGGGATTTATGTCAGAGGTCAGACTTCACCGCTCAGAGGCGGTCAGTACGTCTGCTCGGTAAGGAAGCCGGACACCGCTAAAAAGAGTTTCACGCGATCATGACACCCGAAGGGCTACTGCGGAACGTGGTCCAGGAACCCGGTGCATCATCGGCCACCGCGATCAAAGGGCAACCTTGACCGCTTCGACCACGGAGCCGTACTGTTCATTCGACTCTCGCGGCGCAAACAGTGTTCCGCATCATCTGACCCCAGCCCTCTCTCCCCGGGCTTTTCCGAAAGGGAAGGCTCGCCATACCGCTAAAAAAGAACCGCCTACCTATCTCAGGCAAGCGGAGTCCATAACTTCAAAATCTGTAAATGACCTTGCCGCATCACTGCGGCGTGAACTGGATGGGATGTTTCTGATGCAAAAGTTATATCATGCACGGCACCATCGACTTGATGGAAACGTGCTTAATCTCGTAGGAATATCCGGCGGCATCGCCCGACGGTATGCCGGTGCTGCTGTCGCACTCGACGTTGGGCCACGGCTTTTCGAGCGAGCCGAGAAGATAAGAGTTGTCGTTGACATCGGTAACGACAAAACCGAGAGAGGCAGACCGGGGAAGTTTCTTGTCGGTAAGGAACTTCAAGGTGGCGGTGTCCTCGTACCCGGCACCGTCCTTTTTGGTCTTGCACTCGCAGGTCGGCTCGTCGAAGAAAGGTATCGGGTGAATATCCGTGAGGATAGGCAGCGGCATACCGCAGATGGCTGTGAGGTCAACACGCCTCGGCAGGTGTTGACAGTCGAGCCAGCCGATAGCCTTAATTCCCGGTAGTATCTGTGTCGATGTGCGCATTATCGTAGAAATCGTATAATTGATTTTTTGAGGTGCTGAAATCAAGTAGATTTTTTGCGAGAATATTGCTTTTTCGCTCTATCGCGGGTCATGTAGATGTTGCGCTGCCGTTGGTAGCGTTTGGCGATGGCGTTCCAGTTTGTCTCTGTCATCTCGATACCATGCTTCTCCATCCAAGCATAGATAAGCTCGTCCTGACGCTTGCCTATGCGTCCGAAGTGGTGCAGGTCGTTCCACAGTTCAATATCGAAGCGATTGCGTATCATTGTGAGCAATGAAGCAAGAGCGCGTTGCGGCAGGTAGTTGAAAACTTCCGGCGGTCGATTGCGGAACGAAGGAATGGCAATGGCGAGTTTGCCGTCGCCCGCGATTTCGGGCAACTCGTCTTCGGGCCGGTGAGTGAGATACACTTCGAGAATCTTACTCTCGACCGAGCCGCGAATGAGCTGCACAGGAGTCTCGCCCCCATGTTCGTGAACGAACCATTGGGCGAGATAATCTTCGAGTGGTATGTAGAGGCAAATTGGGCTCATATTCCGCTGTAAATAATATACAAATTTACCTATAATCAGCGTATTAGCCTAATTTTTAGGGCTTTGTGTTGCCGAAAATCGGCAACGTCGCGAGGCGGTGGCGAGCGACCCTAAAAACATTGAAGGAGGAAAAGGCATTTGCCTCGCGTATATGTGAGGATGCTTTCAGGTAAGCGAATTTAGCGATGCAGACAAAGCACAGAGAGAAAGGGGGCAGACGGGCGAAACGCCCTTATATATAGATAGATATATTTTGTCAGACAAAAAATATAGATATATAAGGGGATGCTCCCTTTGTCTATCGTTGGCTATTTTTGGCTGTAAAATCCGAAAATGGCTGTCCGTTGTCTAATCGTGTCAAGCCGTTGGCTATGGCAAAACGGCTTTAATTCGCTGTGTATCAGTGTTGGCTACGTTGTCTAATTTGTCTGTGCCATATTTCGGCTCGTTGAAAACGAACGAAAATCAGTAACGAAAAAAGAGATTTCCAACGGAATTTCAGACGTTGGAAATCTCCTGAACGGTATAAGAATATGATTAAAACGGCATTTCGCCATCGTCCTCCCGGTCGTTGTCGAATATGCCCGGTTGGTGCGGCTCAGGTGCGGTCTCCTGCGCGGAAGATGCTTTGGAGTCCGGCTCCAGATCATCTTCCGTGAGTTCGTTTTCGGCCCTCTCGACTGTTTCGAGATTGATTTCGTAACTCTCTTTGAGAAGTTCGTAATCGAAAACGAACGCCATAGGGCGCACCTCCTTGACCCTGCGGATGCTTTTGCCGTCCCGGTTCTCAAAAGTATAATCAGGCGTACCGTTGGGAAGAAGCACTTGGAAGCGGTGCTGACGAGTGCCAAGGAACGCCGGATGTGTCCGCAGGTAGGATTCAAGCGAGACGGTGTCAAGCTTGCCGATGACGTTGGAGCCGTTGACGCGCTGCCCCAGGGCGTTGACCACATTCTGATAATTGAGAAAGAGGATGGTCTTGTCGCGTCCGAAGTCGATGGTCTCGCCATTGTTGCGCTTGAACTGCGACATTTGCTTGATGGCGAAGTGAGCCTTGGCTACAATTCGTCCCTGCATGTGGTTCGAGTCGAGCATCGACCAAAACACTGCAATGTCGCTGTTCTTCTTCAACTGCTCGTTCTGACGGCGTATGCCACCGACGCAGATGTTGAACAGGTCGGTGTATTCAAACGGCAGTTCAAGCGAGGTCTGCACCGTGTGGAACGCGGCAAGCGGAGCGAGCCAGTTGTTGAGTAAGCGGTCTTCGATGTTGTCTTCGGAGAGCGCGGCCATAAGCTGACGCTTGCAGACCGCGTAGTGGGCGGCATAGTCCGTCTCAAACAGTTTGCGGAGTTTCAGCAGTTGCACCGTCAGGTGAACGGCGCCACGTGCGCTGATAGCCTGAAACTCCTCGAAGTTGCGCTTGGCTTCCTTGGAGAATGTTACCTCCGAGTAAGCCAAGTGAATGACGCGAGAGAAAAGAGCGTCATCACGGGTAGGCGCGTCCTGACCGGTAAGAATGACCCCGGAACGAACAAAGGTGCGCTGCACCTTTTTGTCGCCGTCCATATTCTTCTTGGTCTGACCGCTGCCGCCCCAAATCTGTTTGAGAAGTTCTATCTTGCGGAAGTCAAGCTCGTTCTTGTACTCGTCAAGATGCACAAGGTTGTTCTCGGCGCACGACAGCATTTCATTGAGCGAAGCCATCGACGTAGTGGCGAGCGAAGGCGGGTCGTTAAGCCGAACAAAGAACGACATCAGAGCCGTGCCAAGCTCTGTTTTTCCGGTGCCCTTGCGTCCGAAGATATTCAGCAGGGCGAGGCGTTTGGATGTTTGCTTCACAACGTCCAGAAAGAGCGTGGCAAGGACGAAAGCGAAGCCTACCTTGGCGTTATCGCCGAATACCTGCACCATGCGGCGCACGTATTCGTACAGCGTCACTTCGCCGTGCTCACGGCAAGAGAAGCTACGCTCGAACTGGTAGGCATCGCGCTGATCAAGGTGCATCTTCGAGAAAGCCGGAAGATAGAACGTGCGCTCGTCAATCTTGACGATACCGAGGTCGTTGACCTCGTAAAGCACGTTATCGGCAAAAATGCCGTCACCGAAAGCATATAGTTCCTCCGACGTGTTCCAGCCCATCTTCGAGAGCTGCACGGCGCTGTCGGTGATGGAGTAAAGGTATTCTTTGAGGTTGTCAAGTTTGACGGCATCGCCCTTGAACGAAAAGAATCCCAGGGACTCGACACGTTGCTTGAAACGGTTGAGCGAGACAAGTTCTTCTTGTCTCAGCTCCAGTTCCTTAATCGTACCGCGCTCATTTTTGAGCCGGAAGATTCGGATGGCATTGTCCCCGTCGATGATGTGGAACAACGGCTGCATGGTGAAGTTGCTCCACCTTTCAAGGTCTCCTTCCTTATCGTAGGAGCAGTAGCAACCGTTCTTGACAATGATGCCGAGTTCACGCATGGCGGACTGTTCGGCCGACATGGATTCTTTGGCCTTGCGCTCTTTTTCGCGGCGGACTTCTCCCTGCGAGCGTTGCAGAGCGTCGCGCCAAAGTTTGAGCTTGCCATAAGCCTTTGCAAGTGGTTCGAGGCATCGGTTGAGCATAGTTTCATCAGAGATATGCACGAGCACGTCTCGGCATATCTCGTTAAGGGCTTTGACGTGGTCGGATTCAGTGAGGCAGGTGCCGAGCAGTTTGAGTCCGTACCAAACGGCAAAATGCACATCTTCAAGAGTATTGAAGATGTCGGGGCCGGTGATGAAACTATCTGGGTCGTTCTTTTTCAGGATGACCTCGACAATTTTCTGCCTGGGTATAGCCTCGATCTCATCTTCCGTGAGTTCGAGAGCGGCCCGGTCTTTGGGTCTGACTCCGGCTTTCTTGGCTTCATCTCGCTTCTGTTCGAGAAGTTCCGCTTTGGCGGCTTCGAGTTCTTCATCAGTGATGGGGCCATAGACGAATTCTTCCTCAAAGGGGATTTCCCGGACACTGACATCGAATCCCATGCGGAGAGCCGTCAGTCCGTTGCGCATTACAGCCTTGACTCCGGCCCCGAAATGCTCGCCATCTTTTGGCGGATCCGCGTCGGGGAGAAAAACGAGCGAGGGAGCGTAGCGTTGCAGTTGCTTGAACTGCGCCTCGTTCCAAGCCGTGCCGAGGGTTGCTACCGTTTCGGTCAGCCCCACGGCATCGGATTGCAGTTTGAGGACGTCGGGAGCACCCTCGACGATAACAAAGCGGCCGGCTTTTGAAGCCTGTCGCTGTGCGTTTCTGATTCCGAAAACGACCTCTCCCTTTTTGAAAAGCGGAGAGTCCGAGGAATTTATGTACTTGGGAGCGTCCGGTTCGTCGCCGACGTATCGTGCTGTAAAACCTATGATGCGACCGAATTTGTCTGTAATGGGGATAGTTACCCGCTCACGGAATATTGTATAGAACTTCTTCGATTTCTCGGAGAAGCGTAGAATACCGACCTCCTGAAGGGCGTGTTCGTCGAGACAATTATTCCGGCAATAATCGGGTAACGAGTCCCAGGATGCAGGACAGTACCCGATGCCGACTTCCTTGCAGTATTCCTCGCCCCAACGATTGTAAGCATATTGACGAGCCTTTTCAGCCTCATGAGTATCAGCGGCAAGCTGTTCGACAAAATACTCCTGAACACGGCTGACGGCCACGAACAACGACTCTCGATGCCGGGCGGCGTCGCGTTGCTCGTCGGTCATAGGCTTCTCGCTGTGGAGAATTTGAATACCGTACATATTTGCAAGGTATTCAATGGCTTCGGGATAAGTGCGGTTGTCGAGCTTCATCACGAAGTCTATGCCGTCGCCGTGGGCCCCGCAGCCGAAACAGTGGTAGGTGTTGCGGCTCGGACTGACAATGAAAGAACCTGTTTTTTCATTGTGGAACGGGCATAGACCGATATAATGTGCTCCCTTGCGTGTCAGCGTGATATTGAAACGCGACACGACGTCCACGATGTCAATTCTATCGTGGACCTGTCGGATGGTTGAGTCTTCAATCATTGTCGTGTTTCTTCTTTGTCAGGACTTCCCAGAGTATGATAATTTCCGAGCCGAGATAGTATATCTCCCGGCTCGAAATTCTGATTGGTACGATTATATCGAGCTTCGTATATTTCGTGACGGTGTCACGGCAAATATTAAGAAGGCCGCATATTTCTTTGACGCTATACCTGCGGTCAAGGTCAACGTCAGGTTTGGGGCGAGTCATGGTCTGCATCAGTTTCTTCGGTAAATATTTCTTGCCCTGCACACTTCTCGATAATGGCTTTGGCATATTCGGGGATGCGGGCACACATATATCGCCAGCTGTAAACGACCGGCCTTGTAACGTCGCATTCCTCCGCTACCCACTTGATGAAGTTAGCTCGGCTGCGACGGTTCAGGGTATTCAGATAGGCGGTCAGTTGAGCCGCCTCCCTGTGTTTGATATTGTTATTATACATCGCTGTCAGGAGATTTGAAGTAGTCTTGTGTAACTCGTTGGAGAAGGCGAAGGTCGGCGGTACGGTACTCCAGTTTGCCGGGACGCTTGCACGGCTCAACCTTACCTTGTTTTCTCCAACGCTCGACATTGCGGCGACCAAACATCTCATAAGCCTTTCTTTGGCTAACATATTCCGGGTCGTCCTTGTCGGTTTTCAACATCTTTACGACCCTTGCCGCAACATCGTTGAGGAAGGTGTCGTAAGGGATGAGATGGTCGAGGAATTGAAGAAATGCCATAGTCCAGAGGGTTACGCAATTCTTGTTACCTCGATTATCTTAGCCTCGCGGTCGGTTCTGGTCGTGTACTGGCGTTCGTACATGATACCAAGCTCAGAAGCCTGTGTGCGAACACTCTTTAGCCGAGTTATGGGGAACTGAACCGTTGCCCCAACCGCCATCTCGTAGAGAGTCGGGCGGATTTTTTGAGCAGTATTTGTCATTTTTGTGCCGTTTTATTTGTTTGTTTAATGATTAATGATTAACTTTGCACTCAGAATATTAGCTTAATTTGAGAACGCAAAGTAACCATTTAATGTTTATCTAAACAAGAAATGGTTTGTCGTTTTAAGATTTATTCACTGTTTAATGTTTAATATTGAACTAAAAGAGGTACACATCGGAAAGGCTATCAAAGAGCGCCTTGACGCATTGAAGATGACCAAGACAGAGTTTGGTCGTCTCATTGGTGTTCCTCAGCAGCACGTCAATCGAATCTTTGAAAGAGAGACGATTGAGACGAAGAAGCTGGTGAAGATAAGTCGAGCACTTGACTTCAATTTCTTCGCGTTGTTCTGTCAGTTCCCGACCAACATCAGCGCCTACCTCTCGGCAGTCGCGTTGGGCGATGGAGATGCGAACAATAGCCTCGGCGAGACCGCAGTCTTGTCTCAACTTGAAGTGATGAAAGTAAAGTTGGAAAAAGCGGAAGGTACTGAAAAGGACTTGCGCGACCAGATTAACGGTCTCAAAGATAATGTCGAGCAGTTGAAGTCCAACCTGCACGACAAGGACGAGATAATTAACCTATTAAAGAAGTAAAAAAACAAACATCAGATAATATATGAATGTAGCCACAACATATAACGCCGTGGATAACTGCAAGTTAGACACCGCCCGCGAGAGAATTTTCAAGTCAAGCATCGAATCGTCGATTTTGTTGACCAACTGTTGACCAACAATTCCTAACTGACTGATATGATGTCGAAAATTATCGCGGCGCAGGCCGCAATAGAGGACTAAAAGTCAGCTATTGAACAATAAACAGTTAGGTCGTAGCACTCTGTAAAATCAGAGGTTACGGCCTAACTTACTCTTAGGGGCTTCGTTCACTTGGAAACACAAAACGAGCCAAATGAACGGCAATGTATAGAAATAGTATAGAGAATTTCAGCCCCCTGTATAGAGCGTGTATAGAGTAATGTATAGAGTATTTTAGACGCGGTAATCATCTGATTGCTAATAAAAAAACTCCAATCGGGTTAAACATTAACAATTAGATAAAATGGCAACATTCAAGACCTGCGTACAGAAACAGAGAGTTGACGGGTTCTATCCCGTCTACATCAGAGTGACGCACAACCGCAAGCAAGGCTACATCAAAACGACAAAAGTAGTCGAGAAAAAATCAGTGTCTAAAACAAATGAGGTTCGCGATGTCGCTGTATTGAGCTACTGCGACAACCTCATTAAGAGCTACAATCAAAGGCTGAACGAACAGCCCATCGCGCAATGGACGTTAAAGGAAGTCCTTGCCTTTCTCCAGACAGAGGAAAGCGATGCCAGTTTCAGCGACTATGCAAAAGTGCATATCGCCCGCATGGTGAACGAGGGTCACGAGCGCAATTCCAAGAACTACAAGCTCGCCGTCGCTCACCTCGAACGCTACATGGGTACAACTCAAATCATGTTTTCCTACCTGACAACGGCGGTTCTGCAACGTTGGATAGGAACGCTCTCACAGAAGAAGCGGGCCAAAGAGATGTACCCCGTGTGCGTCCGTCAGATTTTCAAAGCCGCGCTGATAGAGTTGAACGACGAGGAACGCGGAGTATGCCGCGTCAAGTTCAATCCGTGGCTGAAAATCCAAATTCCAAAGAGCGACACCGCAGAGCAACGCGCCATCAGCGCCGAGGCTTGCCGCGAGTTCTTCAACCGTCCCCTGCCCGAAAGCAAGATGATTTCATCGCTGCCGGAGCTTGGTCGCGACGTGGCTAAACTTGTATTGTGCCTCGGAGGTATCAATACCGTTGACTTGTTCAATATGAGGAAGTCAGACTACCGTCATGGCGCACTCTGCTACAAGAGAGCGAAAACGCGCCACAGCCGCCGCGATGAAGCCTATATAGAGATGCGTGTGGAACCGTTCATCATGTCCGTTTTCGAGAAATACCTTGCTCCCGAAGGTGACGAGTACCTGTTCAACTTCCATGAGCGCTACTGCGACTCCGACAGCTTCAGCGCCAACGTGAACAACGGCATCAAGAAAATCTGCAAGGACATGGGAATGCAGAAGGAGGACTACTACTGCGTCTATACGTTCCGCCACACATGGGGCACGATAGCGCAGAACGACTGCGACGCCAATCTCTACGAGGTCGCCTTCGGCATGAACCACAGCCACGGTCTCAACGTGACCCGTGGCTATGTCAAAATCGACTTCACTCCGGCATGGGAACTGAACGCAAAGGTCATAGACTTTGTGTTTTTCAGCAACGCGCCAAGTAAGCAGGGAAAGGCCAAAGACGTAGAACAGCCGGAAGACAAGCTCTTCCGACTGTCAAAGAAGATGATGGTCTACGCCCGGGCCTACTTCAAGGGTGAAGTCATCGCCGAACTGACCGATATAGGCTTCGGTACCGTTGATGCCGTCATCGGCGCCCTCGTCGAGAAAATTCGCAGCGACATTCCTGTCGGTTGCGAGGTTCAATTCCGCATCCGCAACGTAGATTCCGGCAGGGAGATAGTCTACGAGCGGACTAAGGGCAAAGGCTTTTAGTCCACAATGGGGTAAAAAACGCCCTTGATGAGCTGCGACATTCCGTTCTCCGTGAATGTCGCAGTCATTTTTTCACAAAGGTACTTCTTGCCTTTGATGAAAAACACGGCGCGAGGGTTCGGGATATTGTCGGCAAGGAATTTGAAGGTGGTCTTTTGGCGCGGGTTGATGGAGTGGACTATGCGGCGGTTGTTCTGGTAGCGGTTGTTAAGACGCAGGGAGAAATGAATGTTGATGAAATTGCTCCAGTCCTCCGCAATCTCGATGTCCTCGACATAGGGGTGCGGGAGTTTGCCGTTCTGGGTCTGCGCACCGTCCCACCAGCCCACATAAATGCGGTCGTAATACTCCGCTTTCTTGTCGCGCTCACCGGCGGCGAGAGATTGCAGGGCGTGGGGCTGATATAGGGTGTTGTCGATTTCCTCCTTGCGTTGGTACGGGTCTCGGCTCCATGACGTGCCCGTGCTGTCGTTCTCGTCGTAGCCGGAGAAGGACAGGAACAGACAACGCCCGTATTTGTCCTCGGTCTCGTCCACCCATGCCGGCACAAACTCAATCTCCACCTCGTCGGCGTCCTCGCTATCGTCCACGATACGGCCGCCAAAGAGGTTGACCGGGCGCAACTCCATCTTGTACTGATAGCGGTTAGGCATCCAGCCGGGGCGCTTCTCGACAAGTGTTTTCGAGAGCGAGCGCACGATGAAGTAAGCGTCCACGTCCTCGGCATAGAGCAGCTTGTCACGGTTTGACCCACGCGAGGTCGATCCGTTCCAAGTTGCGAGCCAGCGGTTGGCAGAGAGAAGTTCGCGCATGGTCGCGTAGCGGACGGCGCCTTTCTGCCACGCCTTGATGAACCAGTCGCACGAGTAGAACTTCCACATTTCGTGGTCGCACTCCTTGTAGACGAGGTTTTTGGCCTCCTGATACTCGCACTTGTCATCATCGACCGTTACCTCGACCGTATGCTCGTCAACCACCTTGTCGAGCTGCACGGGCTCCGTGGCAAGCAGCGTCGCATCGGTAAAAGCAAATTCCACCGACTTGCCCCGGTGGTCGATGGTGAACTCGCCGCCCAAAAACAGCTCCAGCTTCTCGAAGAACTCCGCTACCGTCCAATGCGGCAGCGCACGGGCGAAGCCCGCAGTGTCCCAGGCATAAGGGAGCGTGTTGCATACAAGGAGGTACTTGTATTCCTCCTTTTCCTCCCACTTCGAGAAGTCAGCCGAGTAGCCGACAGCCTCACATATTTTCTTTGTGATGTAAAGAAGATAGGGCTGCCACGAGCGGCCCCGGCAGTCGGCGTTCCACGAATAGTATGAGTGCGACTTCAACGTGCCGTCGGCATTACGTTCCTCCGGGTGGAAGTCTGCGAGGTTCTGAATATTGCCCGAATAGTCGTTGACCCACGGCAGGGCCACGCACTTCATATTGTTTATGAAGGGGTCCCACGCCTTTTCGGGTGTAGTGTCGTTTGTCTCGGTCGGACCGCCGAGGTCAAGTTCGTTGATGAACACATCATCGAAAGTCACGTCGAAGTTCTGCTCAGAGCGGCCTTCGAGGAACTGCGTCTTGACCTCGGCATCGTTGATTTCGGTAATAGTGATCGAGCCGAACTTGTAGAAGTTGCGGTCGCGGATTTCGCAGTCAAAAATCACCTTACCGGCAATGACATCGGCACGGTTGATGTGGCCGAAAATGTCGAGATTGTTGCGACAGTGGCGGAGTGGAAAGGTTATAGAGAGCGTATAACCATCGGAGCCGGAGAACAATCTGTTTTCGGCTACGAACTCAAAGGAAGTGCCCTTTTTGAGCATGGCGATTTTGCCGTTGATGCGAATTTCCATAATGAACGTTTATCGGTTATGGTTAAGCGTTTATTGAGTCGAAGAACGTTAAACGATTATCGCTTAACGCTTTGACTTGGGCGATTTGTTTCTCATAAGTCTGTCGTATTCGTCCTGAGCCTGTTGTATGCCGTGGTCGCCGGATACGGTGTTCACGGTCACGAAAGGTTCATTAAGGCGAGAGTCGAGCCTATCCAATACAGCTACGATTTTATCGTTGCTCCTCTCTCCCTCTGACGTATAGATGTTGGTAACAGCCGGAGCCGTGGCTGATTGAGGCTGTGCCGCAATCAGCATGGGGGCTGTAATAGAGCGAGAGACATCTGCGGCGGTGAGCGAACCTATCGTGTTGGTGCGCTGGGCGTAATCGAGGGCTTCGATAAGAGGCCGAGCCTGTGGCGACTTCACAAGACGTTGCGAGGCAACCCACTCCCCGGCGTGAACGACACCGGCCACTTCATCGACGGGACCCTCCTTTGTGAAGCCGCCTGACATATAGCCCTGCGCCTCGGACGCCTGTTGCTGCTTCTTGATAGTGGCGACTTGCAGCATACCTGCCGCCACAGCCATAGCCGCCGCGATGGGCGCCAGGATATGACCGACAACGGGGATGGCCGCCGCCGAACCGTAGGCGTTAAGGGCGTTGGTCGCAGTCTGCGCAACGGCCTGGATAACCTGCATGGCGAACATCTTTCGGTTGGCCTCGTTTTTGGCCTTGGCTATTTCAGACTCCTTCTGCTTTTCAAGCTTCTTCACCTTGTAGGAATTACCCTCGGCACGGGAGATTTCCGCATCATAGCGCTTGTTGATAGATGCCGTCTGTATCTCCAGTTCAGCCTGAACCATAGTAGAAAGCTGCGAAAACACAGCCGACATACCCGACACGAGCGTGTCGAGTGTCCCGGTGAGCGCCTTGCCGCCGTCGGAGTTGAGCCATTCGAGAGAATCGGCGATACCGCGCTCCATAGCGTTGCGCGTATCTTCTTCGGCGAGAAGTCCATACTTCTTTTTCAGAGCGAGCTTCGCCTTTTCGTATGCCTCGTCGATACGAAGTTTTTCAGCCGCGTTGTTACCGGCGGCGGCAAGTTCGCGCTGATACACGACATCGAGCAAAGCGAGGTCGGCATCGTACTTCGCCTGAGCCTCCTGAAGATTGTCGCCGAAGTAGTCCTTCTTCATGGCGGCATACTTGGCTTCAAGCCGTTCAGTCTCCTGTTGCTTGCGCTGCATCTGCGCGATCAACAGCGACTGCAACTGTTGTTCGGCCTGAAGCCTCTCGCGGCTGCCCTCTTTGGTGGCGGCCACGAGTTTGCGCTGATGCTCGATTTCGTATTCCTCCATTCTGAGGTCGTAAGTCTCTTTGGATATGGCGCCGTCGATGTAGAACTGCTTTAGTTGCGCAATCTGCGTGTGATAGCGGTTGTTCTCCTCCTCGATGGTCTGAGCGTCGGCGTGTTCCTGTTGCTTCTTCTGCGCCTCCCGCCACTCGGCGGTGATTTTCAGGCGCTCCGTCTCCGTCAGGTCGGTATGAAGCAACTGCTTTTCGTAAAACTCCACGGCGATGCGGTCCATTTCTTCCGTGTACTTGACGTAATCGGTTACGCCGGTGGCGTAGCTGATACGCGCCGACGCCTCCTGTTGCTCGCGCCATTCCTTTTCAGCGGCGAATTTGTCGCCCGCTGAGCCGGAAGGGTCGAGAGGAACATTCCCCGGCAGATTGACTTGCGGGTTCTCCGGCTCGGCAAGAGCTTCGGCGGAGACATTGTATTTCTGACGGAGGAATTGGTTTGCCTCGTTGAGCTGCCGCTGCTTGGTGATATTCGCTTGATAAGCGGCCTCCGAAGCCTCGTAAGTCTGCCCCGTGGAGGCTACTCTGCGGGCATAGGGAGCGACATTGACAGCCTGACCTACAGCCGCATCGGTGGAGTTGCCGTATGAATTATTACTTTCCATCTGACGGGCATTCTCCCAGTCGGCGACAGCGGCATCATATACCCGCTTGTCGGCGTCACGCTGCTGCCGCAGCCCCGGCTCCTGTTGTTCGAGAGTGAGAAGTTCCTTCTCGTTTTCCACAATCTTGTCGGCGGCGGCACGGGCGCGGGCCACCTCGATAATGGAGTCGCGGAGTTGGTCGTAGGCCGTCTTCGCCTGACCCACCATAATCTGCTCCGTGGAGAGGTTCTTGAAGTAATCGGGATAAAGCGCCTGTAATTTCTCAGCGGCCACACGCCGCTCGTCAGTACTCTTGGCCTCGTCCGTGGCCTCCTTATAGAGCGCTTCGAGCCGTGCAATCTCGGCATGGCAGTATTCCGATGACTTCTCGTCAAGGTCAGTGAGCGACTTGCGGTATTCCTCCTGTTCCTTGCGGGCCTTTTCCGCTTCCTCTGCGGCGGACTTAAAACGATTGGCAAGGGCGTATATGGCGGCGCCCAAAGCCAATATAAGTCCTACCCAGTTGGAGAACTTCATCGCCGCCATCGACTTGCGCCATCGCTCCTGCATGGCATAGTTCACCTGCAAGCCGTTGGTGAAATACTGCACGGCATTGATGAGCGGAGTAAAGAGAAGGCGCACGGCAGGTATAATACCCCTGACGAGTTTCATCACTCCGTGAAACAAGGCCGTCGCCTTAGTCGCCATGACAGTATGGTAGTTGTAGACAAGCATAATGGCATTGTAAGCGGCAATGGCAATCACACCTGCGGCAATCTCCCTGCGGTACTTGATGAAGAAATCCACCATAGCCGAAAGAGCCTTGAGTGCTATGGTCGAGGAAGAAATGACAAGACGCATGACCGGTTGTAATTTCTCACCGAGTTCAACGGCAATCTCGTTGACGCGCTTCTTGGCCTTTTCAAGACCGGCCATTACCGTATTGTTCTGCACCTCGAACTCCTTGTCGATAGAAGTGGCTTCCTCGAAGGCTTCGTTGGCGACAAGCTGCTGGGCCTTGACCTCGGAGATATGGTTTGCGAGAGTCGAGAGGGCCGATATGGCACGTGAGCCGTTCTCGCCCATGTCCTTAAACATCGGAGAGAGGACATCCATGTTGCCCGCCTGTTTGAGGGTCGAAAGAAACTCGATCAGAGCGGCATTCATATCCGTTTTTACAAGGTTGGCGAACTTCTCGACATTCATACCTGCGACACGGGCATATTTGGCAGGGTCCTGATAAATACGGACAATAACCTGCGAGAGAGCCGTCGAAGAAGCTTCGAGCTTCTGGTTGTTGGAGTCAAGCACGGCTGCGAAGCCCATAATCTGCTGCACGGTCATGTTGGCCTGAGAGCCGACACCGCCCATGCGAGAGGCGAACTCGGCGATATACGGAGCCGATGCCGAGCAGTTCTGTGATAACTCGTTAATCACTGAACCGACCGAAAGCAGGGCCTTTTCCGTACCTAGCCTTTCTTCATCGCCGAAGATGCCCGTCAGCTTCGACAGCGTAAGCGTCGCGCCGCTGCCGAGGTCGTCAAGGGCCACATTGATTTTATCGGCGGCACGTACAAAGCCGAGCACATCCTCCTGCGAGGACTTTCCGAGGCGACCGGCCTCCTGGGCGAGCTGATTAAGCTCCTCCCTCGAAGTGCGGGTATCCATCTTCTTAAATTCCTCATTGAGCGCTTCGACCTCCTCGGCTGTCATGCCCGTAAACTTACGGACATTGGCCATCTCCTGTTCCATCTCGGCGTAGGCGTTGACAGCCTTACGCCCTGCGAGGACAAGACCCGTAATGGCGGCTCCGACAGCAAGGAGAGCCACCTGCCACTTGTTGATCCAGTCTATTACGCGGTCGGAAAGGGACTGCTGTTCGCGCATAGTCTCGTTGACTCGGTCAATCTCCGCTTTAACCGCCTTGATTTTAGCGACATGAGCATCCCAAACGGCGGTGCCGCGCTCGATGCCGTTCAACTCGTTTTTGAGTTGCCGGAGGGCTTTGTTAAGCTCCTTCGGTGTCGCTTTGTCAAGGCGGCGCAGAACATTCTCGACGGAGGCCGACGAACCTCTTAGCTGGTCCATAAGGCGGTTGGTCTGGTTCAGCTCGCGCTGAAGTTTCTTCATCGTGGCCTTGTCGCCCGCAGCGGCGGCTTTTGCCAACTGCTTCTCCAGACGCTTCGCGTCCTTTTCGAGCGATGACAGCACCTTTTCGGCCTGCTTGCCGTTCACGGAGAGAACGACATTGGCGGTAGATGTATAGTTTGCCATAAAATGCGATATTTGTTGGTATTCCCTGCAAATATCGGGACGGCTTGAAGCTCGCGAAAAGACGGAAAGGGTTGGTGTCGGGCAGGATACAGGACCGACGGGAGGGTGCAGGGAAGGAAAGAACCGGCCTTGATTTTCGTGGGCTCAGGGGAATTGGGGGGTCCTGCAAAAATCAAGCCTTAAGGATTTGACTCTCAGGCAAATTGGTAGCATTTGCGCGGGTCCTGTCTAAAAAATCCCCGATTTTGTAGCGGGTTGCAAATGCGAAACGGCTGTTAAACAGATGTTTAGGGG
>ERZ1027188.484-NODE-484-length-15917-cov-10.396419_pt1 | contig 15917 bp, 7 predicted proteins | sample MGYA00519273_ERZ1027188 | MGnify/ENA primary metagenome ERZ1027188 (study PRJEB26926, sample SAMN06164623) | human gut metagenome | biome: ENVO:00009003; feature: ENVO:2100002; material: ENVO:00002003 | host: Homo sapiens | place: USA | collected 2012 ... | reverse complement strand
GCTCGGAGATGTGTATAAGAGACAGTAATTAATGTTAGTATTCTCTGCTAAGTTAGTCATCAAAAATCCATAAAGTTCCTGCTTGTGAGCAGTGGGCCGGTGCGGTCAAAATCCATTGAAAGCACGTTGCAAAGTTAAGGAAAAAAACATCACGCCGTCTGACCGTATAGAAAGTATGTGGATTATTTACTGATGTACGGCACGGCAAAGTATTGATACACAGCACCTTACCCCAATAGCCCCCCCCGAAAAAGTGGATGACCATATTGTTGACCATAAGATATTTCCATATTGCCACGCTCCGCTAATCCTCATCCCAGACATCCCAAACGTTGAAACTGTGCTTTTTCGCATCCACCTCATCGCCGTCACTGCCTTCGCCGCCATTTTGAATAGAACTATTCCCACCGGTTACACCTTCAATGGAGCCGTTGTCCATAAGAGAACACTCGCAATGAACAGCATGGACGCGCGGCCTGACATACCTCTTCTTATCTGACAACATATTTCCTTCCTCCTTTTATATATATACCGGTGGGAAGGTCATGGGTGTTTTTTCCAACCATACGTCCTGTCAGGTCATATACAGGCTGACTTGCCTCGCCGGCATCCTGCCTGCAAAGGACCACTCCTGTAGCCTCGTCAAAGGTAAAGTTCACAGACTTGGAAAGACCGCTCTCATTTACGCTCTCGTCGATGATGAAATAAGCACGGTAGCCTTTGGCGTTGGTGACCTCACCTTTGTTCCTGTAACGGAAGGTGTTGTCGCTTATATACAATACTTTGTTGTCTGCCGAGATGTTTGTGGAATTATAATTACCCACAAATGTATAAGCGTCATAAGTCACCCTCTGAAGGTCGGGCAGGTTGTCGCGGGAGGGTACTGAGACATCCTCTGCCAGATAATATCCGGCCTCATCGTCTGTCACATATTCGTCATAATAAGAGCCGTTGTATGTCTCCTCTGAATACGGCGCGACGCAAACGGCATTGTTTCCGTAATCGTCCTTCAGCATCATTATATAGGGCTTGCCGGCCTTGATACCCTCATCCGTAACCTTGAATCTCAGGACATTTCCATCGGAAGCCCTTGACACACCGGTGAACTCTGCGACGACAGTGCCGCTGCCGAATGTCTTCTTTACCTGCTGCCCGGTCAATGTAACCGGCAGACAGACGGTATTCCAGTTATTCTTGAACGTGCGGTATATGCGTAAGTCTGCATGCTCCTGTCCTGCTATGTCGTAGTCATGGTCCTGATAAACAGACTTTGTAAGCAGGCGCAGGAACTCTCCGTACTTTGCCTTTCCTTTTGCCTCGTCGTCGTTTCCGTTCTCGTCTATGCGGGTATCGTCATTCCCATCTTCCGTGCTGTAGCGATATTGCTCCGCCGACACACCTTCTCCGAAATGAACGGTCATGGCATTCTGACGGATATGCGTGTCTGTGCCGTTGGTCTTGTTGCGGATGCCTGCAAAGGCATACTCCGAGAAATAATTCCAAGAATAATCATACCAGGAGGAGTCGTACAGGGGAACCGCAGGGGATACGGGGTTGCTTACATATATATCCGTTATCCGGCAATCACCGAAGGCGGCGTTGTCTATCATCGTTACAGACTCAGGAATGACAAGCTTATCCAACTGATGGCAACTGTAAAACGCCGCGTTCCATATCTCGCCCGAGTTCTTTATCATATTGTTGATGTCGGCAGCAGGCAGGCTGTAGGTTTCCGTAAAGGCATTGCTGCGTATATCACCTATTGTCGTGCCGTTGTCGCTATATTTGAAACTCTCCAGATTATGGTTCTTATAGAACGCCTGACGTCCGATGCTGTCTATCTCCCAGTTATCGCCGATATAGAAGTCTTTCAATCCCTCTTTAGAAGACTTCTCGTATTCGGCCGTGTAAGGCTCCTCGTTTTTATACATCCGAATGAAGTCCATCGGGACAGTCACCTTTGCTTTTTCCTGTCTGTTGTCAAATGAAAGAGCGTGCAGACGGTAGTCATACATCAGCATACCGACGCCCAATGTCTCAAGGTCGCCTGTGAGATTGACGACTCTCAGGTTAGGACAAGAGGAGAAGGCATAGTTGCCAATCTGCTTCAGACCGTTAGGCAACAGCACCATCTCCAATGTCTCGCAGGCTTTGGTAAAATCGGCCGGCAACTCTGACAATGTTGCTTCTGTGAAGTCCATATAACGGATTTTACCTCCTCCGGCCCTATAGTCCGTCAGACTTTTAAGCATATTCTGTGTCACGTTACCTTTGAAACGAAAATACTCGGCCTTGCTGTTGATGGCGTTATTCAGCGCATTGGCATCGCTGACGTCATAATATTTTTGGATATCTAAGGAATAAGCAGAATTGTCCGCATTCGGCGTAACCGTAAAGATATATGTGGTATTATCCTCAAGAGACGCTCCTGACTTGTATTTAAGGTTGCCTGTTCTATTCCCGCCAGACATCTCAAAGTCCAGTTTGTCCGCAGCCAAACCGGTCAAGGCTATATCTGCCGCCGTATACTCTTGTGAGTAGTTCTCTTTGGGATAGAACTTTATGTTCAAATCCTTCGCATTTATATTAACGCCCGTAGTTAGTGTCATACGGTAAGTGCCGGGAGCCACCTTTGCGAGGCTTGGCTTAGGGTCTTGCCAAGTACCGGATGAAGCAAGGCCGCTTTTGTTGAAAGTATTAGTCCACCCACCGACATACACCTCCGTATCAGCAGCCACGACCGTCAACATTCCGTTGTCAATCACAATTCTGTATTTCCCGTCAGTCCCCAAGAAGCGATACGTATCACTGTTGTCCAAATTCCTGAAGAAGCAGTCTGAATCAATGCTGCCATACACAAGTGCGTCAGAAAGAATATAAGACTTGTTCTGTATTAAATCATATTCCTGTCCCTCGGTCATTCCTGCCGGCTGCTCTTCTACATCACCGAACAGAACCGACACCACGCTGTTGGCAGGCACCCTGACACTTGCATATTCCTTTCCGTCCGTTACACAAAAATTTTGCTCCGCACTGTTCGAGCTTGCGAAGATTATCGCCAAAGTGCCGTCCGGATTTCTGAACGCCGAATAATCCATATTCTCTGCCCACCATCCGGAAGTGTTGATACGGCAGGCACCGGGCTTGACGACTGCGCTGATATGGCTGACGGCATAATAATGGGAATTATATCTCAGGGAGCCGTCGTTAAAAATATCCACAGCGCCAAAGGCGGTCTTGCAGGCTCCGTCTTCATCTGTATAAGGTCCGCGATTCTCGTCAAGCATAAAATTCCAGACGATTACCGCCTTGCACCAGTTGTTTACCGTGCCTATGACCAAATCTTTCATGTCGTACACCAATCGCGTGCTAAGGTTTGAACCGTCAATCCAGTCGCCGATAGTGTGTTCTGTAAATATCAAGTCCTTGTCTGGCTTTTGCCAGTGAATATCGGAAAGCTCACTGTAATTGCCCCCATAATTGTGATAAGCCGCGCCTACCACAAGCTCCGCACCTTCAAAGCCGGTACCTATCTCGTCATAGACCTTCACAGGATAGTCGTCCTGGTCGCTGATATTGTCGTAATTGTAGTTGTGGTCGAACAGATATATCTTAGTCGTGATACCGTTCTGTTTGAATGCGGCGGCCAGTTCCTTCACAAACGGAGCCTCCTCCTGCCACGGCATATACAGAGAGGCGCAGTTTCCTTTATTTAATGGCTCGTTCTGCGGGGTTACGGCGGTTATATTGATGCCGTTAGCCTTCATGGCATTTATAAACCTGACGAAATAATCGGCGTAGGTTTTGTAATACGCGGGGTTCAGACTACCGCCTCTCCATTGGTTATGGGCGTTCTTGTCAGTAATGTTGTCCACCTTCATCCACCGGGGACACGTCCACGGCGCAGCCATTATCTTAAGGTCGGGATTGATGGCAAGAATTTCTTTCAGCACAGGTATCACATAGCCTGTCTCATCACTCTGCAGGGCAAACTTTGCCAGCGGATCGGAATCGCTGCCTTTCTCATCGCAAAGGGTGTAATCCCGACTTGAGAAATCGCAGCATCCGATGCTTACACGGACATAATTCGCTCCGTAGCCGGATGCCGGTGAGAAAGTCTTCTTCAGCAAGGCTGTGCGTTGCGGCTTGGACATCTTCTCCAGCAAATTATAGGCGGCCGCATAGGTAATGGCATAGCCGAACCCTTCTATACTCTGGTTGGTCTCGCCGGGATTCAAGGTGATAACGTTGCTGCTTCCCGCTGCGGTTGTTGTTGCCGAGACTGTCTTTTCCAGACTCTTGGTCCTGTCTGCCGTGGTTGTATAGGTAACAGCCCGCTGGGCATGGCTTTCCTGTAAAAGACAGAAAACAAATATACACGACAGGAGAATCTTTATATTCATTGATGTATTATTATGGTAGTAGTTGATAACAGATAATTGTAGGTCTTTGGATTACGGTAACACGGTCGCCCGCTAAATTCCTTTCCCGATATGTATCGGGATAAAGAACTTAGCGGACTAAAACAAAAAAGGTAGTTTATCTGACAATCTCCTTAGTTACAGCGGTTCCACGCTTTACGATATATATACCGTGTGCCGGAGAGGCTACTTTCACACCGTGAAGGGTATAATACTCTGGCTCTTCGGCCTTGATTGTCGTTTGGGATATGCCGGTTGCGGAAGTCAACGTCAACTCGAATGTGCTTAAATTGAACGAGACAACATATTGGCCTGTCATACTTACCTTGATGTTCTTATTGCTTTTGGCAAGAGTCAAGGTAAGATTTTCCGGTGAGAGTGCGGGAGTGTCGTCGGTCGGCACACCGAACTCCGGCGACCAGCCTTTTCCGAACACCTTGAATTCATCGTCGGCTGTGAAGCTGACGGTGGCTGAATAGATGCCGTCGTTCTCTGTCATGGCAATAGAGCCGTCATCGCCCGGGGCGCACCATTCTGTCATGCTTCCACTGATATACAACTTTAAGTCAGAAACAGGAGTGCCGGTAACCGTCAGTTCTTTTGCTTCCGGATCGAACACGACTTTGGCGTTTTGTATTGCCGTAACATAATTGGCAAATTCAATGTTCGACGGTTCTGCGCCTCCGACTTTTGCCTTAAGGCTGAATGTCTTGCCAATCTCCACCATGTCATTGCTTGACGGTGCGCCATACTGAACATCCCAATTGTTGTTCTCAATGTCGACAATCTTGAAGCCTGCTGTCAGATTTTCGATTGTTGTCTCATATTTGCCGTCTGCATTCTTGGTCAGAACGCCGTTGGCCGCACGAGACGCTTCGAAATTCCATGCAGGATTGGTAAATGAACCGACGATTGCATATTCTGCCGCAGAGATTTGAGCCGCAGCCAGAATTGCCATGAAAACGAGTAAAATCTTTCTCATAATTCTTTTGTTTTTTTATTGTTAATAATTGGTTATATGGTTTTTACCTATTTGTCTTTAAGGAAACACAGGTGGTTCCTTTTGCCTCAGCAAAGTTATGGATATATATAACATAATCCTATTCGGTGTAGATGGTATGTGGAAAAAATATGAGACGATTATAATGTAAATCGCTTATACTTAATGTTTTACAGAGGTTTGGAATGCTGAGAGATATAGATTGATGAAAGATTTGCAGTTGGCGTTTTTCCCGTTTTACCCTACATCATACACGTCTGAGATGTAAAGGTGGTAACTTATAGAACCCGCCATTTATCATTTTGCAAAAGTCAGGAACTTCGTTTTGTAAATAAAAACTACCGAAAATTAACATTGTTAACACAGAAAATGCCCCCTCAAAATCGCAGAAAAATGCGGTTTTCGAGCCAAAAACAGAACTCCGGGGAGCGCGAAAGGGCGACTTTTAAGCGTAAAATTGCACATTTACCATGTAATGTGTGCAGTTTTATAGCTGCGAGAGACCGTTTTCCGCCCGATTTTTGCCACCCGAAAAACACCATTCCTAAATGTTAACGCCGCAAAAGTGGCACTTTTGCATTCTAACGGAGGCACTTTCAGAGCGCAACGGAGCCACTCTTGAACGCTAACGGAGGCACTTTCGGAGCCTAAAAGTGCCACTTTTGCACTCCAACGGAGCCTATTTTAGAAAATAGAAGGGCAAAAAACGCACTCCCGAAAGGCCAAAAACGCCACAAAACCGCATAAGTCCCTGACGCTCAGAACCTTGCAGCGATTTTACCCAAAACTCAAAATCAGAGCGTTTTTGGGTCGCGGACAACTTTCATTTGCAAATTCTCAAAAATACGGAATACCCTTGTAAAGATTTTTCCAAACGCTAAATAAATCTTAAAAAACCTTTCACCAAGATTTATCACCCGTCAGTTGAACTTGAAAATCATGCAGCCTTTTTGACACACCATCCTCCTTAAAAAAAATGGCACGAGACGCATCAACCGGAATATTCGGACGGTGCCACGCCATATTTCTTTTTGAAACAACGCGAGAAATACCTCGTATCAGCATATCCGCACTTATAGGCCACATCCGATATGTTCGGCTTTACGCCACCCTCAGGACAGCTAAGCATACGGGCGGCCTGCCTCATACGGGCGTTGATGAGCAACTGGGCGGCCGTAATGCCGACGAGCGAACGCAACTTACGGTTCAGGCTGCTGCGGCTCGAAGCGGCAAAAACAGCCATATCGTCGATGTTGGCCTCACTGTTGCCGATATTCTCCTCTATGTATAGCTTAACACGTTGAAGGAATTTCCGGTCACTTTCCGACAGGTCTCCGGGCAGACTATCTATGCGCTGCGCATCCTGTCCGACGTTCTCCGTCTTGCCACTGTCAAGCAAGGACATGTACTTGTCAAGCAGTTCGCGACGCTGTCTGGTCAACGAGCGTATATAGAACATAGTATGGATAACAGCTGCTATAACGCCCGTGATGAGGAGCCAAAGCATTATCCTTGCCCAAAGAGTCTCATACCAATGATATTTCACGACGATAACGACCTTGCGGTTGTTGTCAACCCAACGGCCATAGCGGTCGGTTGACTGTATCTCCAGAACATATTCTCCGGGCTGAATGTCGTAGAACGTAAGTGTGCGCTGCTTGTCCGCCACGCTCCACGCTGCCTCTCCAATACGGCTACGGTAGCAGATTTCCGAGTTGTCATGATAGCACAACGCGGCAAATGACAGGGAGAAGTTTCGTTCGTCCGTGTCTATGAATATCGTGTCGCGGGCACAGACACCGAGATCTGGCAGTTTTCCGTTGACCGAAAGACATGTCAGACGTATCGGCGGCGTGACGTCTCGCGTTTCCATATTGCGGCACGTGGCCACATACGCCCCCTGTTCCTGTCCGAATATCCATGAGCCGTCATAGAGACGGAGCGGACGTTCTTCCGAGAAATGGCATCTGTCGTTCCAGAAGCTGCGCGCATAGGTAACAGTCCGGTCTCTCTCCGGCTCGAACTCCATCACCCGGTCTACACACACAACAAATATCCTGCTGCTGTCTTTCACAGCCATTGCGATGCAGGCGTCAGAGGTAAGCGAAGAATTTGAACTGTTGAAATTGGTGAACGAAGGCTCTTTATCCATCAGTGCCGCCTCATCTATCATGTCAATTCCATGATTTTCCGTTGCTATGAATATGTGTCCTTTGCCGTCGTCCGCAATGTCCATAACGGCGTTGTTACACAGACTTTCCTTTCTTTCACCGTCGCGCGTCAGCCGTCGGAACGTGGTTTTACTTATATTCCGACTGTCTATCCGCCCCACGACGAGCCCGTTTGTCGTCGCACAGACAAGGGTTCCGCCAGAAGTGACAAGCAGACGTCTCACTTTGTCACGCCCAATGTCTTCTCCGCCACCACGGAAACCTACCGGCTCGGGATTGGCGGACAACGGATTGGGCACACACTGAACCCCTCCGCCGAACGAAGCCAGCCACAAACGGCCATCATGGTCTTCCACAATATGATAGATGATATCACACTGTCGGCTATCTATCCGCGTGATTTCAAAGGAACTTTCCGACACCGGGCGTAGTCGCAACAGGGCCCCGGGCTTGCATCCCACCCACACGTCGCCGCCATGCGTCTGCATAAGACAGTAGGCCCTGTAGCCGAAGCGTGTCTTTTGCTTATGAATACGCCCGTCGCTGCCTACATATCCAATGAGCCTGTTGGTCTTGTCATAGATGCGGACTGTCTCGTCTTCCTTCGTGGCGAGCCACCAACGCTGGCGGTTGTCTTTCATGAAAGCCCTTGCCTGAACGTCTTCCGTGCCGGAGACGAGCGACGCCGGACGATATTCACTGATGGTCTTGGTAATGCCGTAGCGTTCTATCTGCCACCGGTTTCCCTCGCTGTCTGTGAACGGCGGCGTTCCTTCCTGACTGGTGATGGTGGGCGGAACGTGCCTGGCCACATCATACAGACGATAATCCCGTGTGTCAAGCATGAAAGAACCGGCGGTTGTCCGGCAGACGATGTTTCCCCGAGCGTCAAGTTCCATCTTCCTTATGACCTCCGAACTGATATGGGTCCCGTCACCGGGCTTGGCCTTTATCTGCCGGAATTCATAGCCGTCATACCGGCAGAGACCGTTCCACGTGGCTACCCAAATAAAGCCTTGACGGTCCTGAACAATACCGGAAACGACCCAATGGGGCAGCCCGGAATGGATGTCATAGGTGGTTGTGTGTCTGGAATAGACACTCATTATATTCAGACAGAACAGTATTATTATATAGACAGGCTTCATAGTTAACGGATTGTAGTTCGTTGATACTTCTTCGGTTGAAGTTTTAACACACGCAAAGATAAGAAAAAAACTGGCTACAGTGTCCTGAAAAGGTGTAAAAAAACATACTATAAGCCCTTTTTCATCATGTATGAGCACTTTTTCCACATAGATTCTACTGCCTCTCTCTATCTTTGCACACAAAACTATCTACAAACAAACATTCCATTTTGGTATATTTAGAGGACCTCGAATAAACCTTTTTAAAAACTTATAACAATGAACAAAAAAAACAAGAAGACATTATTCCGCCTTGGACTGCTGCTGATGCTGCTCCTCGGCACAATGAATGCCGCCGCGATTCAGACTGTGGTGGCAAAGTGGGAATTCACGACGGGCTACGATTCTGAAAAGAACGGCACCGCGATCATCTTCACCCCGAACACATTAGGATGGGCACGCATCGCCAACACTTATTGGAGTAAGCAACAGCCCTACTTCCTTCCGAACGAATGTGCAATGGTTCCGGAAGACTGTCGGGTGACAGTCCACACAAGCGACGGCCGATGGGAGGTGACCTCCAGCGGTTCGACCCCGAACTATCTGCTGCGCCTCAACACGGCGTCCACCGACAAGTTCACGGCAAAGGCCGACTATACCGACGGCACGAAGCACGACCAGTTTTTTGAAATCTCCATGCCGACAACGGATCTGAACAACATCAGGCTGAATTTTGCCATCGGTGACGGTTCCAGCTCGTCAACGAAATTCGGTGTCGTCTACTCCACCGACGGAGGCAGCACGTGGAAAGTCCTCAACGACTACACTGCGGGAGCCCACTGGAACACATATACCGACGCCAACTACAATCTTGATGCCGACAACAAGGAAAACCTGACTATACGCTTGCTGATACAGTCGGCAACCAAGACGAGCAACTATAATCTGAAGTACGTCAATATCTACGCGGAGGACACACAGGCTCCCAAGCTCAAAGACATCATTCCGGCCGACAATGCCACCGGTGTCATCCCGTCAGGAAAGATTATCCTCAACTTCAACGAGGGCGTGACAGCGAAAGGCAGCGCAACGGCTACACTCACCAACAACGCCACGGGCAAGAGCCAAAAGCTCTCGCCCGTCGTCAACGTCAACAAGGTGACATTCGCCTTCGCCGACCTTGACCTCACGACGTCCTATACGTTCAATCTGCCCGCCGGCTCGCTGGCCGATCTTGCCGGAAATGTCTACGATATGCCTATCTCCACGACATTCACAACGTCTGACACACGCCCCGTTCCACCGCCTGTGCTCGAAAGCAAGAACCGTCTTTGGTATCATCGCCCGGCCAAATACTGGGAGGAAGCCCTCCCACTGGGCAACGGACGATTGGGAGCTATGGTCAGCGGAAGCGTGGCCGTCGACACGCTGCAGCTCAACGAAGACACGTTCTGGGGCCAGTCACCGAACCGCAACCACAACGCCAACGCCAAATCGGTACTGTCGCAGGTTCAGCAATATATCTTCGACAGAAACTATGTGGAAGCCCAGAAGCTGGCCATACCTAACTGGATGTCGACCACTTCACACGGTGCGCAATATCAGGCGGCAGGGTGTGTCCTCGTCTCGTTCCCCGGACAGCGCTACGACGACGAGGAGGCTGGACAGACGGATAACGCCATTGACGCACAGGCATACGTACGCTCGCTCGACATATCAAACGCCACCGCCACGACGTCATATATCGTCAACGGAGTCACCTATACCCGAACCGTATTCACATCGCTGGAAGACAATGTCACAATCATGCGCATTGAGGCTTCCGAACCCGGCAAACTGAACTTCAACGTGAGCTATGCCGCACCGGTAAAGACCAATATGGAGAAACTGGACATCAACAGGATTAACGCCGACGGTATGATCGAGGCGTCTCTCATCCCGTCAAAAGCCCAGTCGGAAAACGTCGACAACAAGCTCAACTGCTATACTTTCATCAAAGTGATAAACGACGGAGGCACACAGACAAGCTCCGGGACACAGAACATCATGCAGAGCGGTCTCGTGGCCGGAAATCCGAAGGCACCGGCCATAGAGGTCAAGGACGCCACATCGGCCACCATCGTCATTTCGTCGGCCACCAATTTTGTCAACTACAACGACATCAGCGCTGACGCGGAAGCCAGAGCTCTGGCCTACATGAACAGCTATCTCGAAAAGGATAAGGAATATGGGACAGCACTCAACGATCACGTTACAAAATACAAGGAGCAGTTTGACCGCGTCAGCATAGACCTCGGCACCAATGACGAGCAGGAGAAGAAAGACACGGAGACGCGCATAAAGGAGTTCAAGACGACGGCAGCCGACCCGGGACTCGTGGCAAACTATTTCCAATTCGGCCGTTATCTGCTCATATCATCATCACAGCCGGGCACGCAACCGGCCAACCTGCAAGGTATATGGAACCCTAACGCACGCCAATATCCGGCATGGGACTCAAAATATACGTCTAACATCAACGTTGAGATGAACTACTGGCCGGCTGAGGTGGCCAATCTTTCCGAGTGTCACGACCCGTTCATACAGATGGTAAAGGACGTTTCCGTCACCGGTGCTGACGCCGCAAAGGAAATGTACGGCGCACGCGGATGGGTGCTTCATCACAACACGGACATCTGGCGCACCACGGGAGCCGTCGACAACGGAGCCGTCGGCGTATGGCCCACATGCAACGCATGGTTCTGCTCACACCTCTGGGAAAAGTATCTGTTCTCTGGCGACAAGACTTACCTTGCGGAAATATATCCGGTCATGAAGGGATGCGCCCAGTTCTTCCAGGACTTTTTGGTCAAAGACCCCAACACGGGATATATGGTCGTGTGTCCGTCAAACTCTCCCGAAAACCATCCCGGACTCTATTCCTATAATAAAGATGACGGTTCGAAAATGAATGTGGCGATGTTCGGCGGCGTAGCTATGGACAACCAGATGGTCTACGACGTACTGAAAAACACGGCAGAAGCAGCACGCACGCTTGGCGTTGACGAAGATCTCGCAACTCAGCTCGATGAGCTTAAGGCCAAGTTGACTCCTTATAAGATAGGCAAATACGGTCAGATACAGGAATGGCAGGAGGACTGGGACCGCGAGAACACCTCCCACCGCCATCTGTCACACCTTTGGGGAGCATTCCCAGGAAATCAGGTTTCACCCTACGTCAATCCGACGGTCTATCAGGGTGTCCACAAATCGCTTGTCGGACGCGGCGATGCGGCACGCGGATGGTCAATGGGATGGAAAGTCTGCCAATGGGCCCGTATGCTTGACGGCGACCATGCACTGAACATCATCAAGAACCAGCTGCGCCTGATGGATCCCAACGCCACGATGAACGATGCCGACGGAGGTACATACGCAAATATGTTTGACGCTCACGCACCCTTCCAAATCGACGGAAACTTTGGCTGTTGTGCCGGTATTGCCGAAATGCTGCTGCAATCTCACGCCGGATTCATCCATCTGCTTCCCGCACTACCAGCGTCATGGAAGGACGGTGAGGTGTGCGGTCTGCGCTCACGTGGCGGCTTTGTCATCACCGAACTGAAGTGGAAAGACGGCAACGTAGAGTCCGTGAAAATCAAGTCAACCATCGGCGGCAACCTCCGTCTGCGCAGCCATACGCAGCTGAAAATGGCTGACGGCACGCCGCTTGCCACCGCCTCGGGCGACAACACCAACGCGCTGACGCAACCATACGTCATGCCCGACCCGATAGTCGCCGACAAGTCGAAGATACCTTCAACCACACTTCCCATCTCTTATCTCTATGACATCTCCACAACGGCCGGTCAGGAAATTGAACTGATCAACATCTTTGGAACATCCGGCATCAACAACGCCCAAGTCGTAACCTCCTCCAGTGACAACAACAGATTGTTTTTGCTCAACGGCCAGCCCGCAAAAGAGTCATATCGTGGCATCATTGTCAAGAAAGGAATGAAATATAACAACCGATAAACGGTTTTCTACCATCAGAAAATGAGAGAGTGTATCAAAATTCTGTTACACTCTCCGTTTTATGATATGTTGAAAAAAGATACAACAAAGGGGCTGCGCCTATTTTGGCACAGCCCCTTTTATATGCATAAATCGAAATATGCTTACGGATTGATAATATCTCCTATTACAAAACCGTCAGCTTCGCGGTCTTCAGGTCGCGGCTGTTTGGTCCGACCATGATATTGAAGTCGCCCGGTTCGAGGATATACTTCAGGTCGTAGTTATAGAATTTCAGGGTCTCCGGAGTGATGGCGAACGTAACCTTGCGGCTCTCTCCGGCTTTAAGAGTAATGCGCTCGAAGCCCTTCAGTTCTTTCACGGGACGGCTCACGCTCGCTACAAGGTCGCGTATGTAGAGCTGAACAATCTCAGTGGCATCAACGTTGCCTGTGTTTGTAACCGTTACGGAAGCCTCAACGCTGCCTGTCGGCGACATCTCCGTGGCACTGAGTTGCAGGTCGGAGTAGCTGAATGTGGTGTATGACAGGCCGTATCCGAACGGATAGAGAGGGTCGTTGCGCACATCGAGATAGTTGCTCTGATACTTGCGGAACTCCTTCGTGCCCTCCGGAACAGGACGTCCGGTAGGCTGATGGTTGTAGTAGAGCGGCTCCTGCCCCACAGCCTGTGGCATACTCATAGTGAGCTTTCCACTTGGCACCTTGTCGCCGAAGACCACGTCGCAGATTGCGTCGGCAGCCTCGGAACCGCCAAACCATACGTTGAGTATCGCCGGGATATTCTCGTTCTCCCAATTCATGACCGTAGGACGACCCGAGAAGTTGAGCAGTACGATTGGCTTGCCTAACTTATTGAGTTCCTGAAGCAGTTCCATCTGTACGTCGGGCAGGCACAGGTCGGTACGGCTGGCACACTCGCCGCTCATGTCGGCGGTCTCGCCGAGTGCCGCAACAATCACATCGGCCTCCTTAGCGACGGCCAAAGCCTCAGCTTTCATCTGAGCATCATCGCCACGCTCGATGGTTTTGCCGAACTCACCGGCCTTCTGCAACTCCGCATCACGTGTGATGTTGCTGCCCTGAGCATATAAGAGAGTAGCCTTTCCGGCCAAAGCGCGCTCCATGCCTTCCTTCAAAGTAGAGTACTTGTCGGGCGTATATGCCACGCACCATGTGCCGGCAAGGTTGGCCCGGGTGTTTGCCAGCGGGCCTATGAGGGCCACCTTGCCCTGTTTCTTCAACGGCAGCAGATTGCCTTCGTTCTTCAACAGCACGAATGTCTCGGCTGCAATGTCGCGCGCCGCACGGCGGTTCTCATCGTTGAATATGTCCTTTTTGCGGCGTTTCGGGTCGCAATACTTATACGGATTCTGGAAAAGTCCGAGCTTATACTTAGCCTCCAGCACGCGGCGGCAAGCCTTGTCGATGTCGGTCTCGCTCACCTTGCCTTCTTTGAAACTTTTCTCCAATGTCGCGATGAAGCCCATGGAACACATATCCATATCAGTTCCTGCCTTCAGAGCCTGTGCGGCCGCCTCCTGCAGATTGGCACTCACGCTATGGCTGAGCATCTCGCCGATGGAACCGTAGTCGGTAACGACCATGCCATCGTATCCCCATTCGCCGCGCAGGAGGTCGTCAAGCAACCACTTGTTGGCCGTGGCGGGAACACCGTCGACGAGGTTGAACGACGACATGAACGTGCCTGCGCCTGCCTCCGCGCCTGCCTTGTAGGGCGGAAGATACTGGTTATACATACGCACGCGGCTCATGTCCACCGTGTTATAGTCGCGTCCCGACTCCGATGCGCCGTAGAGCGCGAAGTGCTTCACGCACGCCATGATATTATCCGTGCGGCTGTAGTCGCCCTGATAGCCACGAACCATAGCCTTAGTGATAAGACTTCCGAGGTAAGGATCCTCACCGTTGCCCTCGGAGTAGCGTCCCCAACGGGCGTCGAGGGTAATGTCGACCATCGGGCTGAATGTCCAGTTGATTCCGTCTGCACTTGCTTCTTTGGCTGCTATGGCTGCCGACTGCTCCACGGCTGCCATATCCCAACTGCACGACAGAGCCAGCGGGATTGGGAAAATGGTCTCGTAGCCGTGGATAACATCCATGCCCACGAGCAGCGGAATGCCCATACGGCTTTTCTTCACGGCCAGTTCCTGCATCTCGCGGATTTCCTTTGCGCCCTTAATATTGAAGATTCCACCCATGTTTCCGGCAGCTATCGCGCCGCCCACCTGTGTGTTCATGGCCTGCCCGGTGGTGATGTCGCCGGCCACCATGAGGTTGAGTTGACCGATTTTCTCCTGTAAGGTCATCTTCGACATAAGGTCGTCGACGAACTCCTTCATTCCTTTTTGTTGCGCAACGGCTGTGTTCAGACAGGCCGACGCTGCAAAGAGAGCGATTGATAATAAGTACTTTCTCATTGTGTTTATTATTAGTTATTTTGTTTTTATAATTGTTTTGTCGCAGAAGGTTATGCAAAAATAGTCATTTCCGCTTTAATACGGCGTTACATTAATACAAAAAAAACTCACTTAACGCGCAGCTAAGTGAGTTTTTTGCCGATTTCATCGGAGTTTTATGAAATGTATTATCAAATACTTGCGGTGTTTCTTTTTTTATTTATATTTGCAATCAAGACAACAATATTAAAGCAATTATCGTGTTCCGAGACGTTTAGAGCAAAAAAGAGGAGGAGAAGAAGTATGACGACAATAGAAATAAGACAATCGTTGCTCCATGAGATAGAGAATATCATGGAAGATGAAGCGCTCACACATAAGGTGCTGAATTACATACGCAAGATAAAAAGATAGCCCCAGTCGCCCGGTTTGTGATACTCCGTGCGGCACATCTCCAGTGGCGTGTAGGACGCATAGCTACCCTTCCCAACCTTCACTACTTCCTGTGCGGTTGCTGTCGATGCTACCATCGCACAGGACAGTAACAGTAATAAATAGTTTCTCATAAATAAGTTAGTTATAATAAATGTTAGTTGTCAGCGGTTCATGACCGTCTGTCATTGTTGATAAAAAGTTAATGTATTCCTTTTTGGGGACTCACCCGATAGTCTTTTATCAGACATTATGTCGCACCTTTGCAACACCTCTACACCATACTCAGAGTATTTAAGGCTGAATTACTCCGGTACTGAAGCCAAAATA
>ERZ1027188.483-NODE-483-length-15938-cov-4.544859_pt1 | contig 15938 bp, 8 predicted proteins | sample MGYA00519273_ERZ1027188 | MGnify/ENA primary metagenome ERZ1027188 (study PRJEB26926, sample SAMN06164623) | human gut metagenome | biome: ENVO:00009003; feature: ENVO:2100002; material: ENVO:00002003 | host: Homo sapiens | place: USA | collected 2012 ... | reverse complement strand
CGTGGGCTCGGAGATGTGTATAAGAGACAGCTATCAACAAGCTCAACGAGATGGGTGAGAAGGTCGGTCTGGTGAGCGTTCACCTGTATCGTCCGTTCTGCACCAAGCGTTTCGTGGACGCCATCCCGGCGACCTGCAAGCGCATCGCCGTGCTCGACCGCACCAAGGAGTCCGGCTCCCTGGGCGAGCCGCTCTACCTCGACGTCTGCACCGCCCTCATCGAGGAAGGCCGCAAGATCGAGGTCGTCGGCGGCCGCTACGGCCTGGGCTCCAAGGAGTTCACCCCCGCCATGGTCAAGGGCGTCTTCGACAACATGGAAGCCGCCGCCCCCAAGAACCACTTCACCGTGGGCATCAATGATGACGTGACCGGCTCCTCCATCGCCGTGCCCGCCTTCCTGCTCAAGGATTCCGGCTGCACCGAGTGCATGTTCTACGGCCTCGGCTCCGACGGCACCGTCGGCGCGAACAAGAACAGCATCAAGGTCATCGGCACCAACACCGACAACTTCGCCCAGGGCTACTTCGTCTACGACTCCAAGAAGGCCGGCGGCCTCACCGTCTCCCACCTTCGCTTCGGGCCCAACCCCATCCACAGCCCTTACCTCTGCACCAAGGCCGACTTCGTGGCGTGCCACAACTTCTCCTTCCTCGAGAAGTACGACATGCTCTCCGCGGCCAAGGAAGGCGCCACCTTCCTCCTGCAGTCCGAGTATGACGCCAAGACCGTGTGGGAGCACATCCCCGATGAGGTCGCCAAGGTCATCATCGAGAAGAAGCTGAAGTTCTACGTGGTGAACGCCGTGAAGGTGGCCCAGGCCCTCGGCCTCGGCGGCCGCACCAACACCATCATGCAGTCGGCGTTCTTCAAGATAGCGGGCGTGATTCCGTTCGACAAGGCTGTCGAGGAGATGAAGAAGGCAATCTACAAGTCCTACGGCAAGAAGGGCGAGGACATCGTGAACATGAACTACGCCGCAGTCGATGCGGGCGGCAAGTCGGTCGAGAAGGTCGAGGTTCCTGCCGAATGGGCTAACATCGAACTCAAACCGGCTTCGCACAGCGTAGATATGTCGCGTCCGGAGTTCGTGCGCAACATCGTAGACCCTATCAACGCCCTGAAAGGCGACCAACTGCCCGTTTCGGCATTCAACGGTCGTGAGGACGGTTCGTGGGATAACGGCACGGCGGCATGGGAGAAGCGCGGCATCGCGGTGAACGTGCCGGAGTGGGACGTAGACAAGTGTATCCAGTGCAACCAGTGTTCCTACGTCTGCCCTCACGCAGCAATCCGTCCGTTCCTCGCAACGGAGGAGCAGGCAGCCAACGCCCCTGAGGGAACGACGTTCAAGCAGGGAATCGGCAACACCAAGGAGTACAAATTCCGCATTCAGGTTTCGCCGCTCGACTGTACGGGCTGCGGCAACTGCGTCGATGTCTGCCCAGCCAAGGAGAAGGCACTCTCGATGAAGCCGCTCGCCACCCAACTCAATCAGGAGGCGAAGTGGGAGTACATGCACAACGTCGTCGGCTACAAGAGCGGCGACCGCGACAAGAACGTCAAGGGAAGCCAGTTCACCCAGCCGCTGTTCGAGTTCTCGGGCGCATGCGCAGGCTGCGGCGAGACGCCTTACATAAAGACCATCACCCAACTCTTCGGCGAGCGCATGATGGTTGCCAACGCGACGGGATGTACCTCGATTTATTCGGCATCCGCGCCGTCGACCCCTTACTGCACCAACGCCGAGGGACACGGTCCGGCATGGGCGAACTCGCTCTTCGAGGACAACGCCGAATACGGATTGGGCATGCACGTCGGCGTCGAGAAACTGCGCGACCGTCTGGCTTCGATTATGGAAGACGCAATCGCCAACTGCGACAAATGCTCCGACGAGTTGAAGGGTGTGATGCGCGAGTGGATAGACAACCGCCGGTTCGCTGCCAAGTCGGCTGAAATCAGCGCGCGTCTGATTCCGCTTTGCGAGGCATGCGGCTGCGACAAGTGCCGTCAGATACTCGAAATGAAGAAATTCCTCGTCAAGAAGTCGCAGTGGATTATCGGCGGCGACGGCTGGGGCTACGACATCGGCTTCGGCGGCGTAGACCACGTAATCGCGAGCGGCGAGGATGTCAATATACTCGTCGTGGACACCGAGGTCTACTCCAACACGGGCGGTCAGTCGTCGAAGGCTACGCCGGTCGGAGCAATCGCCAAGTTCGCGTCGATGGGCAAGCGAATCCGCAAGAAGGATTTGGGAGCAATCGCAATGACATACGGCTACGTATACGTGGCGCAGGTTTCGATAGGCGCGTCGCAGGCACAGTTGTTCAACGTGCTGAAAGAGGCGGAGGCTTATCCGGGTCCGTCGCTCATCATTGCCTACGCGCCATGTATCAACCACGGCATCAAAGGCGGCATGACGCGCACGCAGACCGTCGGCAAGCAGGCTGTCGAATGCGGCTACTGGCACTTGTGGCACTACAATCCGCAACTCGAAGAGCAGGGCAAGAATCCGTTCGTACTCGATTCGAAAGAGCCTGACTGGACGAAGTTCCGCGACTTCCTGATGAAGGAGGTGCGCTACACGTCGCTCCAAAAACTCTACCCTGCCGAGGCAGAGGAACTCTTCAAGGCAGCCGAGGAGAATGCGAAGTGGCGTTACGCAAGTTACGTCCGCCGCACGAAGCAGGAGTTTTAGCACCGCTGCGGCATAACGATTCCCGCCCCGTCCGGATTTTCGGACGGGGCGGGAGTGTTTTAGGGGAAGGGGAGAGAAATGGGGGAAATAGGTATTATAGGTAATATAAGTAATATAGGTAGTATAGGAGACATCCTATTCTACCTATTCTACCTATTCTACCTATTCTACCTATTCCACCTGTCCCACCTGTCCCACCTGTCCCGCCTGTCCCGCCTGTCCCCCACCGGCGGCGCGACATCGGGCTTGACTTGTAAGAAAATTTCGCTATCTTTGCGGAAACACACCTAAAACCTGTCAAGTATGAAAAAACTCATCGTTCTGACGCTGTGTCTGATGACACTGAATCAGTCGGCATGGGCATGGGCGCGTCAAGGACACGCCACGATTGCCAAAATCGCCGAAAACCATCTCACCCCGAAAGCCAAGAAGCAGATTACCAAGTATCTGCACGGCAAGTCCATCGTCGCCTACGCCTCGTATGCCGACGACTACAAGAGCAAACTGCCCGTAGACCTCGGATTCGAGCCGACCGACTGGAAGCGCGTTACCACCTACCCTCACACCTTCGAGGCTAACGACGACTGCACGCCGTACCGCGGCATCGAGCGCGACGGCAAGTACGTAAAGAACTGCATCTACTACATCGAGAAGTTCGCCGAGGATTTGCAGCATCCCGAGAACCTCACCGACTCGGCGCGCATAATGCACATCGCGCTCATCGTGCATTTCGTCGGCGACATGCACTGTCCCGAGCATATCCGCTATCCGGAAGACCAGACCATAGGCTACTACAACGTAACGTTCCGCGGCAAGCCGATACGGTTTCACACGCTGTGGGATTCGCAGGTGCTGTCGATAAAGCACCCATGGGGATTCATCGACACGGCGCACCTGCTCGACTGCTGCTCGCCGAAGGAGATAAAAACCATCACCGCCGGCACGCCGTGGGACTGGGGAACAGACTCGGCACGCGCATCGCGCCGCGTACATGAAGTCAAGGAGGGTGCCGTACTCGGCATGGACTACATTCTCGACAATCTCGCACTCACCGAATCGCAGATACGCAACGCCGGATACCGTCTGGCGAAGTTGCTCAACGAGATTTTCGGGTAGGAGATAATATCATAGGTAAAATAGGTATTATAGGCTGAATAGGTAATATAAGGCTTATAATACCTATTTTACTTATATTACCTATTATTTCCGCCTCTACCCTAACGCCACGTCGAGAATCATCATAATGACGAAGCCGACCGCAAAACCGACGGTGGAGAGATTGGAGTGGTCGCCGCAGTGGGTTTCGGGAATCAGTTCCTCGATGACCACATAAATCATCGCGCCGGCGGCGAAAGCGAGCAGATAGGGGAAAACGACTATCAATTGTTCGATAAGCAGAATCGTGATAACCGCCGCGACGGGTTCGACGACGCCCGACAGTGCGCCGTACATCAGCGATTTGCGGCGCGAGTTGCCTCCCGAGCGCAGCGGGAGCGAGATTATCGCACCCTCGGGGATATTCTGAATCGCTATACCCAATGAAAGCGCGAACGCTCCGGCGGCGGTAACGCCGACCTCTCCCGACAATGCGCCCGCAGCGACGACGCCGACAGCCATTCCCTCGGGGATGTTGTGGAGCGTAACTGCAAGCACGAGCATAGTCGAGCGACCGAGCGTCGAGCGGATGCCCTCGGGCTTGTCGCTGTCGATATGCAGATGCGGAGTAACCTCGTCGAGCAGGAGCATGAAGCCGATGCCTGTCATGAATCCTGCGGCGGCGGGAAGCCACGCCGGCACACCCGCATTCGCCGATTCGGCGATAGCCGGAATCAGCAGCGACCACACCGATGCGGCGACCATGACGCCCGAAGCGAATCCGAGCAACGTAGTCTGAAAGCGCGATGCCAAACGGTCGCTGACAAACAGCACGAACGACGCTCCGAGGAGCGTTCCGAGCAGCGGCAGCAATATTATGACTGCAATATTTCCCATACACGTTTCTTTGCTGCAAATATACTGCAAAAACCTACGGCGGGCAATCGCCAAAAAAGGGGAGGGAGAACGAGGGAATAGGTAATATAAGTAAAATAGGTATTATAGGAGACAACCTATTCTACCTATTCTACCTATTCTACCTATTCTACCTATTTTACCTATTCTGCCAAAACTCCGCTAATACTTCACCTCGCCGACCTGAGCCTCGGTGGTATTGCCCGGGTAGACCTTCACAAGCACTACGCCGTGAGGTGCGACCTCGGCGGTGAACTTGCGGTCGTGGTCGATTGTGCCGACATCCTTCTGACGCCACAGGTCGCGCACCTTCTTCTCGCCGTACATGCCGAGCATACGCGAGTCGATACTGATTTTAACGGTCTCCTCGCTGCGGTTGAACATGCCGACAGCCAGTGAGCCGTCTTCGAGGTGCTTCACGTAGACAATCTGCTTGTCGCCCTTGCGCCATACCGGCACGCAGTGGCTGCCCAGAGGGTCCTGATTCACCTCGATAACTTCGTCGTTGGTCAGCAGAGACTTGGTGAAGTCGTCCAGACGCGCCATGTCGCAGCCGATGAGCAGCGGCGACGAGAGCAATGCCCACAACGAGATATGGGTATACTGTTCGTCGGCGGTGAGTTTGGTGTAGTGGAGTTTTGGTCCCCAGCCGACCAGTCCGACAACGAGCATGTCGGCGTCGGGCCATGCGCCCGGACGGCAGAACGGAGCCCACTTCTCCTGCGAAAAACCGATTTTAGAGATGCTCTTCCAGTTGTCGCGGATGTCGCCCGTGGTGCGCCAGCAGTCGCTGTACTCCATCCATGTGAAGGCGTCGGCGATAGGAGCGTTGTTGGAGAGGCTGAACACGATGTCGCGGTCGAGCGAGCGCAGCGCGTCGTGCATCTCCTTGGTATGATAGATGCTCTGCGGCTTCCAGTCGTATTTGAGGTAGTCGACCTCCCACTCTTCCCACTGCTTGACGTCGTTCTTCACGAACGAGTATTTGCCAAGCAGGCGCACCTCCTTGCGGTACTCCATATACTTGCCCTCCGACTTGGTATAGCGGTAGTTCTCGTTAATCAGACCGTCCTTAATCCACTGGTTCACGCCGTCGGGATTGTCGGAGTAACTGCCGATATGCGCCGCGTAAGTGCCTATCCACGGAGCGGAGTAGATGCCGAGTTTCAGACCCAAATCGTGTACCTCGCGCGTGAGAGCCTTCATGTCGGGGAACTTGGTGTTGGACTGGATGCCGTTGTACTTGCCGCCGCGGCAGCCCTGCCAGCCGTCGTCGATGTTTATGTATGTCCAGCCGTGGTCAACCAGCCCCGACGACACCATGGCGCGGGCGGACGAAAGCACCTGCTCCTGCGTTACGTCGCGACCCCAGCAGTTCCACGAGTTCCAGCCCATAGGCGGTGTCAGCGCGATGCGGTCGCCCACGACGATGCGCAGTTCGCGCGAATAACTGCCCTTGGCATTGGTCGCCGTAACCATGACCTTATAGGTGCCGGCTTTCTTCACCGAACCGGTGATGCGACCCGTCGCGGAGTCGAGTTTCAGCCCCTTCGGCAGACCCTCGACGGCAAATGTCATCGGACGGTCGCCCGTAGCGGCTACGGTATAGAGGCACTTCGAGCCGGGACGCAGACCGAACACCTTCGCTCCGTTGATGCGCGGAGTGGCTGCGGGTTTCGGGGTAAGGATATACGCCGAGAGGTCGGGAACCCCGACGGCGGACGGATTCGCTTCCGTCTGGGCGGCGCAAGGCATCGCCCCGAGGAAAGATGCGCACGCAAGCAGTGCGCAGGCTTTGCGGACAAAGGATTTTTTCATTTCGGGTTTTCGGTTTTGTTTATAAATTTTGTGTCAAATCATTATATTAAAGTCATCGCGAGCGTAGCGAAGAATCTGAATATTCAGAATCAATCGATACAGATTCTTCGCTACGCTCAGAATGACGGATAACGTCCATTTACGGTATCCGACGGCAATTCGGATGCGGGTCTTCGCAACGGCTCTCTTACTTTTCCCGCAAGTTAGCGAAAATACGCAGATTTACAAAGTTTTCATGTCGAATTCGCCCCAAACACCCTTGTAGTTGCGGCGGACGGAGGTCGCGACGTAAGGTCCGCGGCGACCGCTGCGGTCTACCGCACGGACCTCGAACGGTGCGTCGGGGTCGGCGAGTGCGCCTTTCCAGAGGTGGTCGCACCTGCCGTTCAGACCGTCGCCGCCGTAGACCTCGGCGAGCCAGTAGGCAACCCACCAGTCGTACTCCCTGAACCGAGTCATGTCGCACACCTTCGCGCCGTTCTGCCACAGCGAGACGTCCCAGCCGTCGGGTTCGATATTCCAGACGTTAGCAACGATGTACCCTTTCAAGCCGTAGTTGTAGGTGTGGAGAGCGGGTTTGGAGGACATGTTCACGTTCACGTGCGGGTCGTAGAAGGTATAGTCGCCGTCGTATGCGCGAATCTGTTCGTCGGCATCGCAGCCAGTACCCTTGTAACGCCACGAGGCGAGGTGCGCGCCGTCGAACTCGTAGACACCGTAGCCGTTGGGCGTGCCGTCCTTGTTGAACGTCGCATGCCAGAACGCACCGCAGCATGCGCCGTGGATATGTTCGTAGATCGTCTTGCCGTTCACCGAATGGATATAGTTCTGCGTGTAGTGGGTATGTCCGATCATCAGATGCGCCTCGGCAAAGCGCGAAAGGAGTTCGAGCGTCTTGCGGCGGTAGCGTTTGTCGGAGTGGCAATGGGACGTACCTCCGCGGAACGGCGCATGGCAGCAGAGGACGACCGCTTTCGTTTCGGGGACGAACGACAGGTCCTCGCACAGCCACTCGAACTGCCAGTCGTAGAATCCGATGGCGAACTCCATATCCTCGCCGTTATCGGGCTTCTCGCCGTGGAGGATATTGTCCATGACGACGAAATGCACGTCGCCGCGGTCGAACGAGTAGTTCTGCGGTCCGAAGTACTTGCGGTAGTTCTCGATGCTCTTCCAATAGGTCGTCGTAACGTCGCGGTTCGACTCGTTCAGGTGGTCGTGGTTGCCCATGCACTGGAAAAAGACCACTTCGCGATTCGACATGGAGGCTTTCATCTTGTTCCAGAGGTCGGTCTTGTTGTTGTCGGTGATGTCGCCGAGCGTCAGTGCGTAGACGTTGTCATACAAACGCGCCGTTGCGTCGATGTCGGGAATCGACTCCTCGCGGAAGCGAGCCACGCTGCGGTCGTTGCGGCACTGCGGGTCGGCGATGCAGAGGAGGGCGAATCTCTCCTCCTTGCCGCCCGGGAGCCGCTCCAACGCGAAGTCGCGTCGGCAGACTGCGGTCGCCATATCGATTTTCTTGTAGAACGCCGGGTGGTTGTCGGACGTAACCGGAACGGCATACTCCGCAGGCAGTGTAACATACACGCAGTCGGCATGGCTGCGCTCGCGCACTATCTGGTAGACGCCGTTGGCATCGGTACGCACGCAGGTGAAACCGTCGCTGACGACGACACCGGGGATGCCGCTGCCCGTCGAGGCGTCGGCGACCAGTCCGCAAAGCGTCGTTTCGGGTGCTATCGCAGTGCCGGCAATCTCGGTCGTCGAACCGTCGGAGGGTTGCGGCGGCTCGGGCTGCGGGGTACTCTCCTTGCCGCATCCAGCCGCCAGAAGCAGCAGCGAGAGCGGGAGTAAAAACAGAATCTTTCTCATAGACTGAAAAACCGGTCCGGCGGCGGGATTCGATGTCCGCGCCGCCGACCGGACGGGTTTACTTAATTTTCGACTTCGTAAGCATAGATTTCGGCTATCGCCGCAGTGTCGCGCGTAGAGTTCTTGTTGGACGAATCGGTAATCACCACACGCATGTAGCGCGCCGATTCCTCCTCGAAGTCGTAGCGGAACGGACCCTGGTTCTTACGGTCGTCGGCGAGGTCGGTGATATAGTCGAATTCAGCCACCTTCACCCACGTCTCCTTGTCAGCCGACACCTCGAAGTAGCCGGCAATCAGGTCGGTATTGTTGTAACGGCGCATCAGCGCGACACCGACGAGCGGATGTTCGCCGCCGAAATCCCAGATGAACTCGAACGGGCAGTGGAACGCAGCCTTCGACCCCAGCACCTCGTCGCAGTCGGTCTTCGACGGATTGTACGCAGCCTCCCAGTGGGTGGTGCTGCTGCCGTCAATCATCTTGTAGAGGTTGCTTATCTTGTCGTGCCACGAGTTGGCGTAGTCGAGCGTCCAGCCGGAGCGGTCGAGTGCAACCGACGCTATATCCTGCTTGATGTACATGATGTACAGTCGGTTGTCGGGGTTAATCGTGTAGTCGCACGAGTTGCTTTCGAGCAGAACCGGAATAGCGAAATGGCGGTTGTCGGGAATCTTCGCCGGGTCGACTTTGAGCGTAACCGTGGTTTCGGAGACGCCCGCAGGCAGCCGGAAATCGCCTTCGAGCGAGAACGCCTCGGACGGAGCGATTCGGAATTTGGTGCCGTGCGCCGCGTTGTATTCGTCGAGAACGGACTGCGTCGTATCGAACTCGAAAGTACAGTCGCTCGGATTCTCGAACGGCAGCGAGACGGTAAATTCGCGCGTCCACACCTTAGGAGACTGCTCCTCCAACTTCAACTCCTCGACGTGGTTCTGGCAGAAAAACATCTCGGACTTAATCATCACTGGGCGGACAAGCACCGAAGACTTGCGCTCGTTCACGGCGACGCTCGCCGAAAGGTCGAGTGCAAGCACGTAGTCGTGGTCGCTGCCGAGCGACAGAATGCCGTCGTAGTCGAACGACACGACGATGTCCGCGCAGCGTTCGCTCTTCGGCAGCGAAACCGCGGTGCGGTCGAGCGTGTAGTACTCCTCGGGCAACATGCGGTAGGATGTGCCGTTGGCTGCATTGTACTCCTCGACGGCGGTTTCGGCGGCGGAGACGGTCAGTTCGACCGGCGCGTCGAAATAGCCGCTTCGGTAGATATGCACGCTGAACGACGGTTCGCGGTTCAGGTCGTAGTAGCGGGCGTCCTGCAATCCGCTGTTCACGAAATAGGCGAACGGCTCGGTAAGGTTGTCGTTGCGGTTGTTCTCGCACGAAACTGCGCCGACGAGCAATGCGACGGACAACACCTTCAATATATTTTTCATAAGTTTCGACATTTTGAGTTTACCACTGGTAGTTTTGGGTCAGATTGTTAAGCCTGTCCACTTCGGACTGGTGGAACGGGAACAGATAGTCGCGCCTGCTGAACACGCGCGTGCTCGGCGTATTGCCGCCGTCGTGCAGAATGACGGTGCGTTTCCAGAAACCGCTGTCCTCGGCGTGCGAGCGGGCGGAGATGTTCATTCCGTAGACGTCGCCCGCATCCTCCTTGTCGGCAATCATCAGCGTGCGCGTATCGAAGTAGCGGTGGTTCTCGAAGTTGAGTTCCACCATGCGTTCGCGGACGATGAGGTCGTTCATCAGCGCGCGGTCGGTCTCGGCAGCGGGATAGACCTCCTCGATGTCGGGAACGCCCGCACGGCGGCGAATGCGGTTGAGTGCGCCGGTAATCTCGCTCGCGACGCGCTCCTCGCAGTTGTTGACAGCCTCGGCGTAGTCGAGCAGTATCTCGGCATAGCGGAACAGAGGCCATGTGATTGCAATCCATGCGGAAGTGGACGAACCCGCCGACTTGCTGTCGAACGTGCTGTCATAGAACTTGAACGGCAGATAGCCCGTAACGGAGTAGTTGGTCTGCGTGCCGTCGATGCCGGGACCCGAGTTGCCGCCCGTGTAGAGTTGGATTTCGTCGAGACGGTTCGTACCGCCAATCCAGTTCAGACCGCTCCAATAGACCGACATGTAGAAACGCGGCTCACGGTTGAGATACATCTTGAAGGTCGGCTTGGTCTGACCGAGTATAGGGTGCTTGAACGATGCGAAGCCCGATTCGGTGTAGCCCGACTCGTCGTCGACAATCGGTTTGCCGTCGGAGAGGTAGCCCGTAATCGGATAGCGACCGTTGCTCATGGCGAAGGCATCGACAAGTTTCTGCGTTACCGACACGCCGCCGTAGGCACGACCGCCGACGGCACGCGGAGTGGTCGAGACACGCCAGTTGTAGGAGGTTCGCTGTACGGCGAATATCAACTCCTTGTTCCAACGCTCGATGAAGACCTTTTTCCAACTGTCGTAAGGAGCGTTGGCGTTCTCGCCGACGATTTCATAGACATTGAGGTCCATTACCGCCTTGGCGGCGTCGGCTGCGAGTTGCCATTTGGCAGGGTCGTATTCGGTCGGGAAGAGATTCTTGCCGTAGACGTTCTTCATCGACGCGTACATCGGGTTGCCGTTGAACAGAGGGCGTGCCGAGTAGAGCAGCAGACGCGCCTTGACGGCGAGAGCCGCGCCCTTGGTCGCACGACCGTACCATACCGCCGGCTGTTCGAGCGGCAGGTCGGATGCCGCAGCGTCGAGTTCGCCGCAGACATAATCGACGCACTCGTCCCACGTGTTGCGGTCGAGGTCGCGCAGCGCAGGGTCGGTGAAGTCGGCGGTCGATTCGCCCAGCAGGATTACCGGTCCGTACTGGCGCATCAGGCAGAAGTAGTAGTAGGCACGCAGGAAACGCGCTTCGGCAATCCACTCGGTAACCTCGGCGGGTGTGAGTTCGGGACAGCGGGCGACGTTAGCCATGAAATAGGAGGCTTCGCGGATGCCCTTGTAGTAGTTCTCGTAGGTGTGGGAGGCATAGACTGCCGACGACACCTGCCACGTGCTGTTGTTCATCAGCCGGAAGCCGCGACCCGTGAACGCGCAGGCGCACTCGTCGGAGGCAGGCTCGAAATAGTTCGCCTGACCCGAATTGTCGGTCTCGTTGTTGGTCCAACTGTAAACGTTGGCGAGATAGCGGAAAGTGGTCTCGCGCTTCTCGAATATGTTTTTCGACGTCTTCGGCTCGTCGGGCTGACGGTCCAGATAGGAGTCGCATCCCACCGCGAAGAGCGAAATCAGCAATATTGCATATATCTTTTTCATGATTTCCGTTTTTTACCGTTAGAATACGAGCGTTACGCCCAGATTATAGACTCTGTTGTTCGGGTAGTTCGCCGCTCCGGTCTGCAAATCGGGGTCCCAGAGTTTGAACTTGCTGAACGTAACCAGATTGACTCCCGACAGATAGATGCGCAACTTGTCGATATGCGCCTTGGAGAGGATGCGTTTCGGCAGCGTATAGCCGATTTCGGCATTTTTCAGGCGCAGATAGTTGCCGTTGACCATCCAGAAGGTCGAGAGGCGGTTGTTGTTCTCGTTTGCACCGATAGTCAGGCGCGGATACTTCGCGTTCGGGTTCTCGGGCGTCCAGTAGTTGCCCCAAAGGTCGGAGTAGACGTTGGCGTTGCGCGACTTGCTCGCACTGAACGGCTGTGTCTGCTCGGTGTTGGTGAAGAAATTGACGTTGCCCACGCCCTGAAAGAACACCGAGAGGTCGAAGCCCTTCCAGCGCACCGAAGCACCGAAACCGTAGACGATTTCCGGAACGTCGGGATAGCCGATGGCCTTGCGGTCGTAGTTGTTCACCACGCCGTCGCCGTTGATGTCCACATACTTGATGTCGCCAGGCTTGACCTCGCCGAACTCCTGCTTGGGCCATGCGTCTATCTCCTCCTGCGAGCGGAACAGACCTGCGGAGACGAGTCCGAACTGCTGCCAGTTGGACTGACCGATAGTGTTCATGTAGAGGTACTCCCAGTCGGGCTGGTCGTTGTCGACAATCGTGTTGTGGGCGTAGGTGAAGTTGCCTCGGGCGGTGATGTCCACCTCGCCTACGCGCTGGTGGTATTCGAGCGACGCATCGAAGCCCTCGTTGTTCATCTTGCCGATGTTAATCCACGGTTTGGTAGCCAGACCCGCGATTGCAGGAATCGACGACGCCTGCAAGAATATGCCGCTGCGCTTCTCGTTGAAGTAGTCCACCTGAATCTTCACCTTGCCGAACAGCGAGAGGTCGACACCCGCATTGAGTTTGCGGACGGTCTCCCAGCCGACGTTCGGATTGGGCCAGTCGCCGAGGATAAGACCCGTATAGGAGGTGTTCTGCATACCGAAACTGTACGAACCGCCGTTCTTGATTGTCTCGTTGTAGATGAACCGTCGGTTGCCGCCGATTTGGTCGTTGCCGACCAGACCGTAGGACGCCTTGAATTTGAGGTGGTCGATGACATCCTTCGCAGGCTCGAAGAACTTCTCCTCCGAAATCGCCCAACCGATGGCGACGGACGGGAAGAATCCGAAACGCTTTTTAGGCGAGAAATTCTCCGAACCGTTGTAGCCGAAGTTGGCTTCGATGAAGTAGCGGTTGTCGAAATCGTAGGTGATACGACCCGCGATACCCTGGTTGCGGTAAGGCAGCAGCAGGTCGGAGTCGGATTCGGTAGTGTCGGTGATGTTCTTCTGCGAATGCTGGTAGAGGAACAGCGCGCCGACGGAATGGCGACCGAAAGTGCGGGCGTAGTTGATGGACGCTTCGAGATAGACCGTGCGGCGGCTCGATGCGTACTGCTTGCAGGTCAGGCTCTCCTCGCCCACGACGGTTTCGTTCTTGATGAGGTTGCCCTCCTCGTCGCGACCGACAGCCATGAACTGCTGAGGCGTCTTGGTGCGCGAGAGGTCCTGGAAGTTCATCGCGTCGAACGCGAATTTCAGATTCGCCGTAAGACCCGGGGTTATCCAGTTGCCGAAATCCTGATTGAGGTTGATTGTCGAGGTCGCCGTATTCCAGAACTTCTCGCGGTAGCCCTTCTGGGTCAGCAGCACGTAGGGGCTGTAACCGTCGTTGTCGGCAGGTCCGGCGAGAGTTCCGTCGGAATAGCGCATGGGGAATGCGTTGGGAGCGGTCGTCAATGCGTAGTTCCAAATCGACGACGCGCTGCTGCCGGGTTCGTTCTTGCGCTCAAACGAGGTGGCGAGGTTGATGTTCAGTTTCGTATGGCGGAACACCTGCACATCGACGTTGGAGCGGAAATTGTAGCGGCGATAGTAGAGCGACGTATCGTAGTTCTTCATGTTGTCCACCGCGAACAGACCGTCCTCGTTGTAGAATGCGCCGGAGATATAGTACTTGGCGATTTCGCCGCCGCCGCTGATGCTCAGATTCACCTTTTCGTTATAGGAGTGGCTCTTGTAGAGTTCGCCGAGCCAGTTCACGTTCGGATAGAGGTCGGGGTCGACGCGGCTGACGTATTTATCGATGTCGGTCGGCGAGTAGACCTCGCGTCCCGAAGCCGCGTTGTACATTGTCGCGAACTGCGTCGCGTCGAGCATCTCGGGCATGCGTGTAGGCGACAGCAGACCAGCCTCGACGGAGAGGGAGACCTTAGGTTTGCCGATTTGTCCGTCGCGCGTGGTAATCATCACGACGCCGTTCGCACCGCGGACACCGTAGATTGCGGTCGCCGAAGCGTCTTTGAGAATCGACATGGAGGCGATGTCGTCCACATTCACCAAATCCATGTCGCGTTCGATGCCGTCCACCAGCACGAGCGGCGTTTTCGACGAACCGAAGGTGCTGATACCGCGAATCCAGAATGTCGAACCCGCGCCCGGTTCGCCCGAACGCTGGATTGATACCACGCCAGCCAACTGTCCGGCGATATTGCCCGAAAGTTTGGCGACGGGGGCTTTGAGGTCGTCCACGGCGACCGACGAAATCGCGCCGACGACGCTCGCCTTCTTCTGCACGCCGTAGCCGACGATGACGACATCCTCGATTGCGGAAGCCGAGGTCTTCAACTTCACGACGAGATTCGTAGCCGACGTGTTGAGCGGGAACTCCTGCTCCTCGTAGCCGAGGAACGACACGGCGAGGACGGAGTTGGCGTCATCGTATTTGAGGGAGAACTTGCCGTCGATGTCGGCGGTCGTGCCTATCGTCGAGTTCTTCACCCACACCGACGCGCCGATGACGGGCTGTCCCGTTTCGGCATCGAGCACCGTACCGCTAATCACTCTGTCGGAGCGTTTTGCGGAGGTCGTTCGGGAGGGGGTGGGACGGTTCTCGCGCGGAAGCAGGATGATGTCGTTCTGTTTGATGACATAGGTGATGTCCTTGTCGCGCAGAGCCTCTTTCAGCAGTTCGTCGACGGTACGTTCGCCGCCGGAAACCGACACCGATATTTCGTTGGGCAGGTTGTCCCGCCACGAAACACGATAGTCGCTACCCGCTTCGATGCGCTGAATCAGTTGCTTCAATGTCGTTACACCGGTGGCGTCGATGCGCGCCGCGCTCTGCTGCGCGTATGCCGCGACGACCGAAATGCAAGACACCAGACATGCGACGACGAATCGCCGCAGCCTAAAATCAAGTGGATTTCGTTTCATGTTCATTTATATTAGGTTAGTGAGTTCGATTGTCGGCGTCTATTTCAGGATGACTATCCGTTTGCCGTCGCGCCGGAAGCGTGTGCCGGTAGTCAGCGTGATGATGTCGAGCGAATGGTCGAGCGTATTGTCGCGGCTGACAGTACCCGAGAACTTTATGTCGGCGGTGCGGTCGTCGTCGAACACGATGTCGCAGCCGTAGACCTGTTCGAGAATGCGGAATACGTCGCGCAGAGGCTCGCTCTCGAACGTGCGGACGCCGTAGACCTCCATGCGCGCATCGACGTCGATGATGTTCACGCGGCGGCTGTCCGTATCGTAGACGACCTTCTGATTGGGCTTGACGGCGATGTTGTGTCCCGACGAGCGGAAATCTATCGCGCCGTCGACAAGCACGGCTTCGACGTTCGGCGAGTCGGAGTACGCCTTGAAACTGAACCGCGTTCCCTTGACGACGATTCGCGCGCCGTGAGCCTTGACGCAGAATTCGGAGCCTTTGACCTTGGCGACGTCGAACAGAGCCTCGCCGTCGAGTTTCACCACGCGGTTGGCGGCGGTGAAGTCGGACGGGAACGAGATTCGCGAATCGGGTTTGAGGACGACGGTCGATTTGTCGGGAAGGACGATGGTCTTGTTGGCTATGCCGTCGGCGACGATTTCGCAGCAGCCCGAATCCCTGCGACCCAGATATGCCGTAACGCCAGCGACGGCGACCAGCAGCAGTGCGGCGGCGGCATAGCGCATGCTCCGGCGGACGGCGGCGGCAAAACGGTTGCGGCGGCGCACGCGGCGTTCCTTCTCGGCGATGCGCAATTTCAACTGTGCAAGCGATTTCTCGGGGTCGAGATTACGAATCATATCGGCGCGGTCGCTCAGAAACACCGCGAA
>ERZ1027188.480-NODE-480-length-15993-cov-5.172293_pt1 | contig 15993 bp, 10 predicted proteins | sample MGYA00519273_ERZ1027188 | MGnify/ENA primary metagenome ERZ1027188 (study PRJEB26926, sample SAMN06164623) | human gut metagenome | biome: ENVO:00009003; feature: ENVO:2100002; material: ENVO:00002003 | host: Homo sapiens | place: USA | collected 2012 ... | reverse complement strand
GTTGCGAACAGTATCTACAAGTTCGATTTCGTGCAGGGCAATGTCGATTTGATGCTCGATTTCAGCAGCCTTGTCGGCGGATTCAACCACCGGCGCGTATGCAGCGTTTTCGCATTCGCAGGTTTGGGTATTCTGGGCGGCGTGAATAACGACGAAGCCGTCGCTCTCGCCGATGCAGGCGAACCGCTCAGTTACTTGTGGCGCGACTCGAAGTGTTTCGTTGCCGGACGTTTGGGTTTGGGAGTGGATTTCCGTGTAGGCGAACGCGTGAATCTCAACATCGAGGCAAATTCCGCATTTTTATCCGATCGCTTCAATTCCAAGAAAGCCGGTAACCTCGATTGGCAGTTCAACCTGCTCGCGGGAGTATCTTTCAGATTCGGCAAGAACCATCGCGAGTCCGCCGTCTATGCTGCCGAGCAGGCTGCCGCGGAAGCAGCAGCCAAGGCAGCCGCCGAAAAGCGTGCCGCCGAGCAAGCCGCAGCAGAGCGTCTGCTCGCCGAGAAGGCAGCCGCAGAGCGTGCCGCCATTGCCAAGGAGCATTCGGAGAACATCTTCTTCCGCATCGGTTCAGCCGTTATCCGCAAGGCGGAGATGAAGAAACTCGATGCGCTCGTGGAGTGGATGAAATCCAATGCCGATTATCGTGTCGACGTCGTCGGATATGCCGACAAGGAGACCGGAAGCGCGGCGGTGAACAGACGTCTGTCGGCTCAACGTGCCGAGAACGTGCGCAAATACATGGTCAAGGCTGGCGTCGAAGCCGACCGCATTGCGGTAGACCACAAGGGCGATACCGTGCAGCCGTTCGGCGTGGCGTCGCAGAACCGCGTCGTAATCTGTACGCTCGAATAGAAACATAACTATTAAATATTTGAAAAAAGAAGTAATCGATTTATTAACTCTTAAAAACAACAACTATTTATGAAATGGAAATTTTCAAAGGTAACTGCGTTGCTCCTTGCGGGGGCTATGGTGGTTACGAGCGGTTGTACGGATTATAAGGACGATATTCAGGACCTGAATAAGCGTCTCGATGATCTGAACGCCGAAACCGTCGCGAATTTCGAGACACAGAAGAAAGCGATGGAAACCCTTCAAAAGGAACTCGAAAAGGCAGATGACGATATTCAGAAGAATATCGACAATATCGAGTCCGACATCAAGAAATTGCAGGATGCTGACAAGGTGCTGGAACAGGCTATGAAGGACGCCGATGCTGCTTTGAAGAAGGAGTTGGAGGCTGCCGATGCTGCCTTGAAAAAGGCGATGGAGGATGCCGACAGCAAGTTGAAGCAGGCGATGGAGAGCGGCGATTCCGCTACGCTGGCTGCTGCGAAAGCGGATGCCAAAGCCAATCTCGATGCTGCGAAAGCGGTTCTCCAAAAACAAATCGAGGGCGTTCAGTCAAATCTCGACAGCGAAATCAAGAAGGTTAACGAGATTATCGCCACCCTTGCAACCAAGGAGGAACTTGCCGGTGTTAAGACCGAAATGCAGGAAAAATTGGAGTATGCCGTTGCGGTTCTCAACCAGCGTATCGACAAAGAGGTTAAGGTTTTGAATTCGACTATCGAGACTGCGGTCGAGGAGTTGAAAGCCATGATTGCCGCTCTCGATGCGAAGAAACTCGACAAGTCGGTATTCGAGGACTACAAGACCGAGGTTGCCCGTCATTTCGCGGAAATCGAAAATTCTATTGCTGTTCTCGAAACGAAACTTACAGCACAGATTGCTCGTGTAGAGGCTGACCTCAAAGGCAAGATTGCCGCTTTGGAAGGTCGTATGGCTGATGCAGAGGCTGCCCTCAGAAAAATCGAAGGAGAGATTATCCCTGGAATAAACACTCATATTACCGAACTCGAAGAGCAGATTAGCAAAAATGCTAATGATCTTGCTGCATACAAGGCTCTTACCGATAAGTCTATCCAACTTTTGAACGAGTCTATCTCTAACCTTCAATCCGGACTTGCTACGGTGGATGGAAAAGTAGATGCTGTCGATAAAAAGTTGGAAAATTATTACAATAATATTCAGGCTGCACTCAACGACCGCGTGCTTACCGCCGTATTCGAGGAATTCAAGCAGGACGTAGAGTGGAAGTTGAAGGACATGAAGTCTGACTACGAAGGTCAGATTGCCGCAACCAAGGATGCTCTCGAAAAGAAAATCGCCGCTTGCGAGCAGATGGCACTCGAACTGAACGCTGCCATGATACGCAATCTTAACGGACAGGTTGCAAATCTCAACAAGGCTATCGCAGAGAGCGAGGCTCGCTCCAAGCAGGAGATTGCTGCCGTCAAGTCGGAATTGGAGCAGAAACTCTCCGCTCTGGAAAACCGCGTATCGGCTATCGAGGACGAAATCGCGAAGATGCAGACCGCAATTTCCGACTTGGAAGACGGTTTGCGTAAAGCGGTAGAGGATATTAAGGAGATTACCAGAGAGGGAGGTCTTCTCGCAACGGCTATCGATGGTGTACTCAAAGCACACGCTATTGATGTTGCCAATATCAACGAGCGCATCAAAACGCTTTCCGGTCGTGTAGACCAACTCGAAATCGATGTGGACGACCTGCTCAGCCGTATTCAGAGCATCGTTTACGTACCCGATTACAATGATGGCAAGATTACGATCGAGTATGCCGTTCTGAACGGTAAGGTCGTTGAGGGTCAGTCGAAGATTACCTATAAGGTTCTCCCTGCAAGCGAGACCAACACCACTCTGCTGGCACAGGCTTGGAAAGCGGACAACTCGATTCTCGATTTCGCATCGCACGAGGTCGCTATCCGCGCTGCCGGCAACGAAATGTTCCAAATCAAGGACGTCGAGGCTAACGGCGATTTGCTGACCCTGACTGTCGCAACCCGCGGCTTGGGCGACGACTTCTATGGTGTGAACGACGAGAACATCGCAACCGATTCTTACAGCATCGCACTGCTCGTGAACTACAAGAACAATGTTCGTTCGTCCGAGTATGCTAACTGCATCGCCGGCGAACCGAAAGAAATAGATTTGCACATTCTCAAAGAGGACAAGACCGATATTACGGATACGGAGAAAGTCGCAAATTACAAAATCCAGTATATCGACCTCGGTGCGGAGTTCGGACATAATGTTCTCGCCGGACACTATCCTGCATTCTCGATTGGCGGCGGTGCAGACCGTTTCACTCTCGCCGAAATGACGGAAAAGGGTTATTCCATCGACCTCGTTTCGGAAATCGCTTATGACGTAGAGGGCGAAAACGTATTCGTGAACGCTCCTAAGGAGGAAGGCGAAGTGGAATTCGGCACTATTGCCAATGTTTCGCTCGGCGAAGAGAAAGCCGCTGCCGTAGGTGCTGTCGAGACCGTGATGTACAATTATACTGCTTGCGGCAAGACCGTATATACGACCGCTACCGTAACGGTAACCAAGATTACTTCGAAGGTCGAGTTCGCTCCTGCCGAAATCAAGTGGAACTATCTGCTCGATGCAGCAAGCGACGCTTCCGAAGATGTTGATACCGCTCGCGAAAACTATGTAATCGCTATTGCCAATTCGACGCTTCCATCGGAAACCGACTGGGCAGGCGTTCTCGCGGGAGAACTTACCGAACTGACCGTTAACGGTTCTGTCGTAGATGCTCCTGTCGTAGTATTCGACAAGGATGCGGAGGGCGTACCGGTTGTCAATCTGACCAAGTTCGAGTGGAACAAGGAGTACAAGATTGTTGCAGAGTATGCTTTGAGCAATGTCGATGTTACGGTTTCGCTCACAGTCAATACGTTCGACCGTGCGCGTGAGGCTATCACCATCGATTTGGGTACCAAGGATTGGAATTTCGTTCGCGACCTCGAAATCGCTGCGGGCGAGATTAAAGATCCGCTGGCAGAGGTTTATAACCGTATCAACGGTCCTCGCGAGGGTCAGGAGTTTGCTGCTCTCGACGGAATCGAGGCTGACGCATTCCTTACCGACATCTTTGCCAATGCAGAACATGCACTTACCGACGTCAAGAATATTGTCGGCGACAAGGAAATGAAGGAAGAGTGGATTTCCAAACTGACTATCGCAGAGGACGGACAGACGGTATCGGCTGTATATACTTACAAGAGTTCTATCGCATTCGACGAGAACGGAGACTTGAAGTACACCAAGACATTCACGACCTGGTACGGTCAGGAGGTAACCCTCGTCAAGACCATCCATTTCGTTCTGCCTAAATACGACTATCAGGATTCCGAGTACTTCGTAGAGATGCTCGACGGTCTGTACTTCTCGAGCGTGAACCCTAAATATGCGGATTCGGAGAGCAATGCACTTACAGACAAGATGTCGTCGCAGGTATACTTCTACGATGTATGGAATGTGGATATGAATCAGGCATTCAACGTAATCGACGAAAACGGCGTAATATTGGAGGCTGATGCTGAAACTGCTGCCGGTCTGGTACGGGTATTCGAAATCGAGACTCCGGAGACTGAACGTCCGGGTATCACGATGACCGACAACGAAATCTATTATGGCGGTGCCGCAAACTATGTGGATGTATTCGGTCGTCTCTATATCGAGAACAGCAACGGTTCGCGTGTCGAGTTGCCTACTTCGTTCGCCAACACCTATGCGAACTATCAGGTTCAGAAGTATGTTCCGCTCGAGCCTATGGGCAATGAACCGCTTGCATGTACGGTCGATAATGCCAATACTTATACAATCAACGTTCTCGAAGGCGTAGTGCTGAAAGATAAGCGCGGTTTCGACCTTATCAAGGACGGTGCGTTCGTTGTAGGTAACGGTGTAGACAACGGCTTTGCGGCAGACAGAAACGTCAAGGACGTATACGGTCTGGAAATCGTTTATACCGACGATATGGCAACGCTTACTCCTAACATCAAGCCGTTCATTTCTTGGGATGCGGAGAATACTTCGGTAGTATTCAACTACAACGGTCAGATGGATTTGAAGAAGCCGGTAGAGGTTACGGTACGAATCGCTATCAAGTATACTTGGGGCGAGGATTATACGGACGTAAAGTGCGTATTCAAAAAAGCCGAGTAATTGCTCACGATAACTGTACTTTGCAAGAAGTAGAGTAGTAACTAAATTCTTTGTGGGGCGGCGGAAGAGCAATCTTCCGCCGTTTTTTGCAAGGGATTTGGGGTGGACTGGGAGGACTGATGTAGAACAGGTAGAACAGGTAGAACAGGTAGAACAGGTAGAACAGGCTGTTCCCTATAAGACTTATATTGCCTATATTACTTATAATACCTGTTCCCCAAACACCTTCCCTCCCTAAACCCCTCAAAATCCGTCGAAAAAGTTGCCCGTTCCGAAAAAAATGCGTAATTTCGCAAGCCAAACCCGTACAATATACGTGTTTTGGCATTACAATAAACTGTTTATAAACCATTTAACGAGCGATTGTATCGCAAAAATTTTTCCAGTATGGAGAACAACATTAAAGTAGCAAACGAGAATTTCGATTGGAATGCGTTTGAGAACGAGTCGGGTCTGTACGACCAGTCGAAAGACGAAATCGCGAAGCAGTACGACAACACGATGTCCAACATTGCCGTAGGCGAGACCGTCGAGGGTACCGTATCCGAAATCAACAAGCGCGAGGTAATCGTGAATATCGGCTACAAGAGCGAAGGCGTCATTCCGGCATCGGAGTTCCGCTATAACTCGGAATTGCAGGTCGGCGACAAAGTCGAGGTTTACGTGGAGTCGGTAGAGGACAAGGGCGGACAACTCCTGCTCTCGCACAAGAAGGCCCGCCAACTCAAATCGTGGGACCGCGTCAACGAGGCTTTGGAGAACGACGAAATCATCAAGGGTTATGTCAAGTGCCGCACCAAGGGCGGTATGATTGTAGACGTGTTCGGCATCGAGGCGTTCCTGCCTGGTTCGCAAATAGACGTGAAGCCGATTCGCGACTACGATGTATATGTAGACAAGACTATGGAGTTCAAGGTTGTGAAAATCAACCAGGAGTTCCGCAACGTCGTCGTTTCGCACAAGGCTCTCATCGAAGCCGAGTTGGAGGCTCAGAAGCAGGTCATCATGTCGAAACTCGAAAAGGGTCAGATTCTCGAAGGAACCGTCAAGAACATCACCTCCTACGGTGTGTTCATCGATTTGGGCGGCGTAGACGGTCTGATTCACATCACCGACCTTTCGTGGGGTCGCGTAAATCATCCGGAGGAGATTGTCGCTCTCGACCAGAAGTTGCAGGTGGTTATCCTCGACTTCGACGAGAACAAGAAGCGTATCGCACTGGGCTTGAAGCAACTCGTTCCGCATCCGTGGGAGGCTCTCGACGCCAACCTCAAAGTGGGCGATACCGTCAAGGGCAAGGTAGTCGTTATGGCTGACTACGGAGCGTTCGTGGAAATCGCTCCTGGCGTGGAAGGTCTGATTCACGTATCGGAAATGTCGTGGAGCCAGCACCTGCGTTCGGCTCAGGATTTCATGAAGGTAGGCGACGAGGTAGAGGCTGTCGTACTGACGCTCGACCGCGAGGAGCGCAAGATGTCGCTCGGCATCAAGCAACTTACCGCAGACCCATGGGAGAACATCGAGCAGAAATATCCTGTCGGCACGAAATGCACCGCCAAAGTGCGTAATTTCACCAACTTCGGCGTATTCGTGGAAATCGAGGAGGGTATCGACGGTCTGATTCACATCTCCGACCTTTCGTGGACGAAGAAAATCAAGCACCCGGGCGAGTTTACCCAGGTAGGTGCCGACATCGAGGTAGTGGTTCTCGAAATCGACAAGGAGAACCGTCGTTTGAGACTCGGACACAAGCAACTCGAAGAGAATCCTTGGAACGAGTTCGAGGGTCAGTTCGCAATCGACACTATCCACAAGGGTACGGTTACCGAACTTACCGACAAGGGCGCAATCGTATCTCTCGGTGAGAATATCGACGGTTTCGCTCCTGCAAAACAACTCGTTAAGGAGGACGGAACGACTTTGAAGGCGGGTGAAACCGCAGATTTCAAGGTTATCGAGTTCTCGAAGGCAACCAAGCGCATCACGCTGTCGCACACCCGTATTTTCGAGGAGGCAAAGCGTGCCGAGGTGGCAGCCGAGAAGGCAGAGAAGCGCGCCGCAGCAGAGGCAACCAAGTCTTCGGTCAAGAAGATTCAGGCTTCGGTCGAGAAGACCACTCTGGGCGACATCGCAGGTCTTGCCGAGTTGAAGGCACAGATGGAGAAGAAATAATCCTTTCGGAGACTGATTCTCTATAAGCAGTCAGCCGCACTTTTTATGGTGCGGCTGATTTTTTTTGCGGGATGGCGGGTAGAATAGGTAGAATAGGTAGAATAGGCTGTTCCCTATAAGACTTATATTACCTATATTACCTGAAAGATAACGGGCGACCTTACCTTTCTCGGGTCGCCCGTTATCATTTGGATGTGTGGCTGTGCGTTATTCGTAGAACTCCTGTTCGACCCTGATTTCCTCGATGCGTATCGACGATTTGTTTTCGGTGTAGAATCCGAAGTCGGTCGATTTTATGTCGCGCGACCATTTGTATATCTCCATGTTGTTCATCGAGAATACGTATTTGTCGCCCTTGCGTTCGAGTACTATGTTCACGGTCAGGTTTTTCCCGCCCTTCAACTTTATCGGGCGAGTGTCCGAGAACTCTATCGGTTTGTTGTCGTTGTAGATGCAGCATTTAAACTGCGCCTCTTTCAACAGGAACAGACATTTGTTCAGATTCTCGTCCTTGTCGAAAAGTATGCCGAAGAAGTTCTTGTCGTTGATGACGGGACACTGAATCGTCGCCGAGATTTTGAAGTCGCCCTCTATTCGCAGCGGCAGTTCGCACTGGACGGTTTTTACCTTTTCCTCCTCGTTGCAGGTGAGTTCCAACGCTCCGTTCTTTATCAAAGCCGAACCCGACTTGTCGGAGAACTCCTGCCAGTCGAAATGGATTTTGTCGTCGAAATTCTCGACGATGACGTTCTGCGCCGACAACTCGCCGGCGAACGAACATGCCGCAAAGAGAATCGATATGAACAGATACTTTTTCATGGCTATTTCGCTCCGATTCGTTGCTGCATCTCGTTGATTATCGGCTCATACTGTTTGAGGACGCGGTTCCACGGCTTGAAGGCGTAGTCGCCCGACTGCAACGGCGCGATTTCCGATACGATGCGGATTTGGTATGCCAGTCCCTCGTTTGTTATCTGCTTGACCTGCACGCGCGTGCGGATTTTAGCCTCTGCCGACATGAAAGTGTGGGTGGTATATGCCGTGGTGAGATAGCCGGATGCCTTGTCCGAAGTCTGCATCTCGTCGAAGTAGTTGAGCAGCACCTGATTGATGAGTTTCCATGCCAGAGCCTCGTCCACACCATCGCGGACATTCAGCGTGAAGTATTTGTTGGCGAGGTTGGAGGCGACGGACGCCTGCACCGAATCGTCCTCTTTCAGCGTGTAACTGATGACATTGCGGGTGTCGGTCTTGAAAATCTTGACCTCTTTGGTAACGTAGCCGTTTTCTTCGAGTTTGACGGAGAAGAAGTCGTCCTTGCCGCCGAATTTGAGGATGTAGGTGCCGTCGGCGACATAGTTGCCGTCTACATAGATTTTGGCGGTTTGGGGAATTACGGTGATTTTCTTGCTTTTGCCGAACAGTGCATACGAAGGCATTGCACCCAACAGCATGACGGCGATTAAAATTAGTTTTTTCATGATTTCTTCATTTTGTGTCCGCTTTCGGGCGGACGGATTAAATGTGTGAGTCGTCGCCCTTCTGTTTTTCGATGGTATGCGGATAAAAAAGCGCGGGCAAACTACATTATCCGCTTCCCGAGGCATCGCCAAACGCCGCACAGCCAAATCATGAAGTAAAGTCCGCGCAAAAAATGCACGAGTATCGAATTTACTTCTTGGCTGTTGTAGAAAATTGGCGATTTTCGGGAAGCAAGAATCAAATTAACACTTTTCCGTATATGTTTACAATCCGTATACCGATTTCCGGTTTATCAAATCATAGGCAAAAAATTTTTTCGTATTGGTATCCGCAGATTTAGGCAATTTAATCGAATCTTACAATATTAGGGTTGTCCTTAAAGTCCTTAATGTTTTATAACACAAAAGATTTTCCGTGTGGTGTAAGGAAAATCCCCCGCACAGGCGGGGGATTTAGGGGGTGGGTAACAAGCAAAATAAAACGGGCATAATGTCTGCTGTTGCCTTCCCGTTCGCTTCTTCGGGTAATTGCTTCCGGCTCTTAACACAAAAGGCTTCCCGAAAGGAAGCCTTTTGTGTTAAGAACGCGGGTTCTTAACAACAGCAATGTTTACGAAACTATTTCATAAACTCCTGAACCTGGTCGTTCGGAACGATTGCCTCTTTGAATACGTAAGCACCGGTCTTCTCCGACTTGACCATCTTGATGCACTTGGTAAACTGCTTACCTACACCGGTTTTGAGGGTTGCGACTACTTTCTTTGCCATAACTCGTAATGATTATTTGATTTCACGATGTAAAGTTACCCTCTTCAAGTACGGATTGTACTTCTTGCGCTCCAAACGGTCGGGGGTATTCTTCTTGTTCTTCGTAGTGATGTAGCGGGACATTCCTGGAACGCCGCTCTCCTTCTGCTCGGTGCATTCGAGAATGACCTGAACACGATTGCCTTTCTTTGCCATTTCTACTTAAAGGTTTTTAGTAAATTTTCTTGGGAGCGGCAGCCTCTTTGAGTGCGGCGGCGAGACCCTTCTTGTTGATAGTTTTGATTCCGGAAGTGGAAACCTTCAAGGTAATCCAACGACCCTCTTCTTCCGACCAGAAACGCTTGGTCTTCAAATTCGGACTGAATTTGCGCTTGGTCTTGTGGTTGGAGTGCGAAACGTTGTTTCCCACGACTGCCACTTTTCCTGTAATTTCGCAGACTTTCATTGTTAATAATTTTTAATTTATACCCAACAGGGGATGCAAATATACGAATAAATTCGCAATACACAACACAATGCCCGATTTTTGGCGGTTTATTTCTTCGCTTTGCGGCGTTCGGGTTTCGATTTCTTCTTCGCCGGCTCTGCCGCAGGCGATTCGGGTTCGTCCGCTCCGCCGCCCAAAGCCTGATAGAGGTTTATCATGCCCTGAATGCCCTCGAAGCGGTCGGCGATTTGCGACAGCCGCGCCGAAAGCAGCGTCTGCTGCGCCGTCAGCACTTCGAGATAGGATACGTCGGAGTGGCGCATCAACTGCTGCGTGCTGTTCACGGCGTTCTGCAACGCCTCGATTTGGTGTTTGCGGATGTCGGTCTTGCTGCGCGCGGTCTGGCACTGGGCGAGAGCGTTGTTCACCTCGCTGCCCGCCTGCAACAGCGTCTGTTGGAACGAAATCGCTGCCTGCTCCATCTGCGCCTCGGCTATTTTCAGGTTGGCGCGGTTGCGTCCGGCATCGAAAATCGTTGTCAGCAGTTTGCCGACGAACGAGAACAGCAGACTGCCCGGCGATGCGATGGACGCGCCGAACTGGTTTATCCAGCCGCCCGAGCCGCTCAACGTCAGCGACGGATAGAATGCCGCGCGGGCGAGATTTACGCTGTAAAACATCTGTTGGAGCGTGTATTCCGCACTTTGGACGTCGGGGCGTTTGGAGAGCAACTGTACGGGAATGCCGACGAGCAGTTGCTCGCACATCTTCTGCCCGTGCAGCGTGCCGCGCTCGAAATGCTGCGGCGTAGTGCCGAGCAGCAGCGCGAGTGTGTTCTCGACCTGCACGATGCGGTATTCGAGGTCGAACAGCGACGCATCGATAGCCCAACTGTTCGCTTCGGTCTGCGACACAGCCGCTTCGTTGGTCATACCGCCCTGCTTCATCGCCCTTATCGTGCGGACATTCTCCTTCCATGTCTTCGCCGTCATGCGCGACACGTCCAACTGCGCGTCGAGCATCAGCAGCGTGTAGTAGCAGTTGGCTATCGACGCCACGACCTGCGTCTGTACGCTCTTGCGGTAGATTTTGCTCTGCTCGTATGCCGCCTGCGCGCGACGCTTGCCGTTCCAGAGCCGTCCGGCTATGTCCACTTCCCAACTTGCCGTGATGGGCAACTGGTAGTTCTGGTTGGCGGAGCGGTTCACATAGTTGTTGGTCGCGACGCTCGGCGCGAACGCGAACGACGGATAGTAGGAGAGGCGTGCGGTGCGCAGAGCCGCCTCCGACTCGATGATGCGCTGCGCCGCTATCTTCATGTCGCAGTTGTTGGCGAGACCCTGCTCGATAAGCCGTTGCAGATGCTCGTCGGTGAAGAAGTCGCGCCAGTCGATGTCGGCGAGCGTCGTCCCGTCGGCGGTTTCGACGCCCTCGCCGAAGAGATTGTCGGTAGAGATGGTTTCGGGACGCGAATAGTTGCGGTATACCGAACATCCGGTCGCCAGTGTCGCCGAAGCGAATATCATTATGATTGTCAGTCGTTTCATTACTCTTCCTCCACGTTGGTTTTAAGTGGTACGATGCGCTCCTGTACGGTCTGGAAAACGATGAACAGTGCAGGCACGATGAAAAGCAGAGCGACGGTTCCGACGAGCATTCCTCCGACCACGCCCGCTCCGAGCGTGTTGTTGCCGTTCGCGCCGACGCCCGATGAGAACATCAGCGGAATCATGCCGAACACCATCGTGAGAACGGTCATCAGTATCGGGCGGAACCGCTCCTTGGTGGCGTAGAATGCCGCCTGTGCGATAGGCATTCCGCTTCGGCGTCGCTCGGCGGCATACTCGGTAATCAGAATCGCCGTCTTGGCGAGCAGTCCGATAAGCATGATGAGACCCGTTTGCAGATAGATGTTGTTTTCGAGTCCCATCATCTTCGCGAAGAGGAAACTGCCGAACAGTCCGAACGGAACGGAGAGTATGACGGCGAACGGGATGACGAAACTCTCGTACAGCGCGCACAATATAAGATATATCAGCACGATGCAGACGATGAATATGTATGTCGTGTTGTTGCCGCTCGTCGCCTCCTCGCGGGCGATGCCGGCGAAGTCGTAGCCGTAGCCTATCGGCAGCGTTTCGGCAGCCACCTCGCTCACGGCGCGGATTGCGTCGCCCGACGAATAGCCGTCGGCGGCACGTCCGTTGATGCCGATGCACGGGAACATGTTGAATCGCGAGAGGTTCTCAGGCGCGTAAATCTTGGTCAGCGTTACGAACTGGCTCACGGGTGCCATGTCGCTGCCGATGCGCACGAAGATGTTGTTGAGCGTCTGGCGGTCTACGCGGTATTTGGGGTCTGCCTGCACCATCACCTGATAGAGTTTGGTGAAGCGGTTGAACTTGGTCGAGAGCATGCCTCCGTAGTAGCCGTTCAGCACGTTCAGCACCTCTTTCGGCGAGATGCCCGCACGCTTGCACTTGATTGCATCCACGTCGATTCGGTATTGCGGGAACCGCGGGTTGAACGACGTGTGGGCGGAGCCGATTTCGGGACGCTCCTTCAACTGCGCGAGGAAGTCGTTGCAAATCGCCGCGAGGTCTTCGATGTTGCCGCCCTTGCGGTCCTGAATATAGAGTTCGAATCCGTTCGTCGCTCCGTAACCCGGAATCATCGCCGGCGCGGAGGTGAATATCGTCGCCTCGTTGATGTTGGTGGTGTAGTCCTTGATTCGGTTCATGATGTCGGCTACGCTGTGTTCCCTGCCCTTGCGCTCGTCCCAGTGTTTCAGTCGCATGGTGAACGAGCCGTGCGACGAACCTGCGCCGGTCGTCATGCCGAATCCCGTCATGTTGATGTAGGCGTGGCACTCGTCGATGTTCTGCACGATGTCGCGGTCGATGCGGTCCATCACGCCTTTGGTATAGGCGAGCGAACTGCCCGGCGGCGTGGTTACGTCGATGCGCACGGTTCCCATATCCTCCTGCGGGATAAGACCCGTCTTGGTCGTCCGCATGAAGTAGCCGAGCAGCGCGATTGCCGCGACGATGAGTATGCCGGTCGTCCAGCGGTGGCGCAGGAAGAACGTAACTCCGCGCAAATAACGGTTGCGGACGGAGATGAATGCCGTCTCGAAAGCCGTGCTGAACCGCGATTTCAGGGTGCTGTTTACTGTATTGCCGTCGGCGTCTTTCGGTTTGAGCATCATCGAACAGAGAGCGGGACTGAGCGTCAGGGCGTTGATTGCCGAAATTCCGACCGAGACAGCCATCGTAAGTCCGAACTGCGTGTAGAACGCTCCCGACGTGCCGCCGATGAGCGAAACGGGGATGAATACCGCCATGAAGACGAGCGAACTGGTGATGACGGCGGAAGTGATGCCCTCCATCGCGTCTATCGCCGCCTTGTGCGACGAGCGGTAGCCTGCGTCGAACTTGGCGTGGACGGCTTCGACGACGATTATGGCGTCGTCCACCACCACTCCTATCGACAGTACCAGCGCGAACAGCGTCAGCAGGTTGATGCTGAATCCGAAAATGTAGAGGAACATGAACGTCCCGACGATGGAGACTATCGTGCAAATCAGCGGGATGAGCGTCGAGCGGAACGATTGCAGGAAAACGAATACCACGAGCGTTACGAGGATTATCGCCTCCAAGAGCGTCCGCACAACATTGTGTATCGATGCGTAGAGGAAGTCGTTGGCACTCGACAGAACGACCAGTTCGAGGTCGGCGGGGAAATCCTCCTTCGCCTTTTCGAGGTAGGCGTCGATGCGGTTGATGACCTCGGTGGCGTTGGACCCCGGGGTCTGATAGACGTTGAACGACGTACCCGGACTCTGGTTCACCTCGCCTACGTAGAGATACGACTGCGTGCCGAGTTCGATTTCGGCGATGTCTTTAAGCCGCAGCACCTCGCCGTTGGGCAGTGCTCGGATAACGATGTTCTCGAACTCCTCTGGCTTTTCGAGACGACCCTTGTAGCGCATGGCGTACTGGAACGTGCGGTCGGAGTTTTCGCCGAAAGAGCCGGTCGCCGCCTCGATGTTCTGTTCGCCGAGCGCGGTCGTGATGTCCGACGGAATCAGTTTGTACTGCGCCATCACATCGGGTTTGAGCCAGATTCTCATACTGTAATCCGCTCCGCGAACCTCGATGTCGCCGACGCCCTGAATACGCGAAATCTCGGGAACGAGATTGATTTTGATGTAGTTTACGATGAACGTCCGGTCGTAGGTGCCGTTGGGGCTGTAAACCGCTATCTGTTCGAGGATGTTGGTCTGACGCTTCTTGACGGTTACGCCCGTTTCGATAACCTCCGACGGCAGCGAGCGCGTGGCTCGCGAAACGCAGTTCTGTACGTTCACCGCCGCCATGTCGGGGTCGGTGCCCTGCTTGAAGTATACGCGGATGCTCGCGCTGCCGTTGTTGGTCGCCTGCGAGTACATGTAGGTCATGTTCTCGACACCGTTTATCGCCTCTTCGAGCGGCACGATGACGCTCTTCTGGACGGTCTCGGCACTCGCTCCCGTGTAGTTCGCCATCACGTTGATTGTCGGCGGCGCGATGTTCGGATAACGCTCTATTGGGAGTACCGCCAGTCCGAGCAGTCCGCCGAGAACGATGATAATCGAGATTACCGACGATAGTACGGGGCGTTCGATGAATTTTCTAGTGTTCATTCCTGATGCCTCCTATCTCTTGTTGTCGGTAATGAATTTCTTGATTTTGACCGGCGTGTCGTCGCGCAGCAGACCGACGCCCTCGACGACTATCGTGTCGCCCGCCATGAGTCCCGACTCGACGACGTACTCCTTGTCGTTGCTGATATGGAATACGCCCACGATTTTCGATTTGGCGATGCCGTTCTCGACTTTGAATACGTATACCTTGTCCTGAATCTCGTATGTCGCCGACTGCGGGATGACGATGCAGCCCTCCTGCTCGTGCGGCAGGATTACGTTGCCCGAACCGCCCGACAGCAGCAGGCGTTTGTGGTTGGGGAACTTGGCGCGTACCGTAACCGAACCCGTCGTAGGGTCGATGATACCGCTGATTGCCTCGATGCGACCCTTTTCGGGATATATCGTTCCGTCGCTGAGTTGAAGTTCGATGGACGGCATCGAGCGCAGCGCGTTTTCGAGCGAACCGTGACGGCGCGTGAGCGAGAGTACCTGCGCCTCGGTCATCGAGAAGTAGACGTACATCTCGGAGTTGTCCGATACGCTTGTCATAGGCGTCGAGTCGGACGGGCTGACGAGCGTGCCGACGCGGAACGGCAGCGTGCCGACCACTCCGTCGGACGGGCTTTTGACGAGTGTGTACGACAGGTTGTTGCGGGCATCGATTTCCTTTGCTTTCGCCTGTGCGAGTTGGGCGCGTTCGCTCGCGAGGGTCATGCGCGCCATGTTGAGTTCGAACTCGGAGATGATGTCCTGCTTGAAGAGTTCCTCCTTGCTGTTCGCCGTGAGTTCGGCGGCATCGACGGCAGCCTGCGCCACATCGACATTGGCGGTGGCGGTTTGCAGCGCGGCTTGGTAAGGCACCTGGTCGATTACGAACAGCGTCTGCCCGCGGCTGACGACCGAACCCTCCTTGACGTAGATGTCGGTGATGTAGCCCGAGACTTTCGGGCGGATGTCGATGTCCTGCTTTCCGCGAATCGAAGCCGAGTATATCGAACTCAACTTGCGCGATGTCGGTTGCAGAATCATCGCGTCGTACTCGCGGGTTCGTTTGGCGGTCTGCTGCTCCTCGCATCCGCACATAATCGCGGATGCGAGGACGCAGGCGGCAAGACCTAAAATGGTTTTGTTGGTCATAGGTTTTATGGTGTTTTTTATGTTTGTCGGTTCACGCGGTCGGAATAGGCTGTACTCCGCCGCACGGTTTGCGATTGCAAATCGTGAGCGAAATTAGCAATAAATTTCGGTATATTTCCGTTCCGTCGCCGCGAAAAGGAAATTTTCGCGGGTGAAACGGCTTTCGGAGCGAAGAGGACTGGCATTTTCCTTAAAGTCCTTAAAGTCTTTAACGCCCTTAAAGACCTTATTTCCTGTCTCTTATACACATCTCCGAGCCCACGAGACGCGTAGTAATC